>Ga0179593_1493713_pt1 | contig 10679 bp, 15 predicted proteins | sample CZODoug2_1_08_16_FD_185931 | JGI IMG/M metagenome (GOLD analysis project Ga0179593, IMG submission 185931) | Vadose zone soil fungal communities from Angelo Coast Range Reserve, California, USA - CZODoug2_1_08_16fungal (PacBio error correction) | ecosystem: Environmental > Terrestrial > Soil >... | reverse complement strand
AAGCAGCGCGTTCTCACTCTTCAAAGCTTGCAATGCGACCCTTACTTCGGAATTGTAGCGACCTTTGCCCCCCCCCGTGAACTCCTTTTCCAGTACTTCCAACGCGGAAGCCCCCCCGCTGATACGAAACCCTTTCTCCCATTCAATGAATCCCTCTATCCCCAGATTTTGCTAGGTCTTTGTCATTGTCACGTTTCTTCTCCCTCACAACACAGTGCATGCCTATGGAAGTTTTTCTACTTTTTTACCAGAACGGTTAGTCCCTGGGACATTTCCTCCAGGATGCTCAGTTTCTTTAACCCCTTGTGACTTTCGACTCTTTTTCACACGCGAAAATAATCACCTTTTTTTTTTTTACGGTGCGAAGGGTTTTCATCTCAACGTGTGGAATCATGGCCTCCATTGACGGTCTCTTTTTTGCCAGCGTGCATCCCAAAAGGAGTTACTCCCTTAGCGTGGGTGTTAGCGCCCCCTTTCCCCCTGTTCGTGAAAATACTGTTAACTTTTCTTTTTAACTCGGAGACGTACCCCGACACGTCTCCCATGCGAGGTGGACTTTCATTCCCCACACCCCCCCACCACTCCTCTGCTTGTTCCAATGCACATTGACTCCCTTGGGGGTTATAAGATTAAGGGCCTTTTCGCCGGTGTGTCAACGGTCCTGCTCTCCCCACCTTGACTTCGTTAGAGCTTTTCGGATGATCCCTCTCCCTTTGGATCACAGTAGTTTTTTTGAGTCGGTGTCAATGGAACATGGACAGAAGTTCTTTTGTCCCTTAACCAGCCTTAAAGGACTCCCCCCCCAAACCATCCAAGTCCTCACAGCCTGACTAGCTTCCTGCTTCCTCGGCCAGACAGAAATGATTCCAGATTCTTTTTTTCCTTCTCGTCTTTGAATGGTTCCCCCCCATTCTTATGTCAACCACGAGGTCTCTTTTTTTATGCTTTGGACTTCTTCCCGGGCGCCAACGCCGAGCTTTCCTCCTTCTGGTTTCTTATTTGGCCGGGGAGTAGTGACCTCTAGTTTTTCCCCGTATGAACAAATCCAGCGCGAGCTTCCTTGACTTTGCGGTTGAAGTCGTGTTTTTACCTTACCCATAGCCCCCCAGGCGAAGTTCCTTGCTCTTTGAAGCTGAGTACTTTCCTTTACCCGTGCCATCTGTTTCCGGAAAGGTCCCCGTTTTAGTAGGCCCACTCCGGTTTTTGAAATTATCACTGCCAAGGCCCGTAATGTTGTGGAAAGCCCCGCTTTTTTCCCTTTATCTACCAACAGTTTTATGCTTTTTCTTTTTCTACAGTTGTGTTGAGGATCGTCCCTCATTGTCTCCTTTGCATTGCTTACAAGGGTTGAGGAGGGCCGCCCATTCCTCTTTGCCTTTTTCTAGACCTCCTCCTTTCTTTAACTTTGACCTTTCCTTGTCCCCGAGACAACCAAAGCCGCTGTCTCCTAGATTCCTTTTTTTCCAGATTCATGTCCCCAAACCTTTCTCCAACTCAGCCACCCCTTGAGCCAAGTCGGACTCCCACTCTGAGAAGGTCCTTTCACATTTCCTTATGGCCAATCGACCGGTGAGTCAAATTCCCAAACATTTTTTTTTCCAGCCATAAATTAAGGAGAGCCGAATAATCTACTCTTTATTTACGCCTGCCCCCACTTCTCCAAAATTTCCCTCTTTTGGGCCCAATTTTCTTCCCCTTTTTCTTCCCCAAAGGACTATTCAGTTAAGATCTTATCGAAATATACCCCCTCCAGTGAATTGTAGCAACTATGTTCAGCCCTGGCTTACTTCGCCGCGCTTTTTGACCTTCCTTGCCTCAAGACGAAGGCTGGGTCGTTTTTTTTTTTTCTGCCGGCCTTTCACCGATACGCTTGATTCCTCTTGTCAAGTCGCAGGAACTGGCCAAAGCCTGATCTCCGTTGTTCAAGTCCCCAGGTGAATTTGTTCCCTCCCCCTATTTATTCTCTTCCGTTGTTGTTTGAGGTGCGATGATTTTCCCCCTGAATTTGAACCATGACGGCACACCGCCCCCCTATTGTTCCATTTCTGCTTCCGTCTTCCTTTTTACCCTCCGCTCTTGATTTCCTCTGCCCGCCCCCGCAAACGAAACCAGACATCGTCTGATTTCTTCTCCAATTTTTTGCTGATCACGTCCGCAATTCTGCCCCCCTTTAAAGTCCTGTGTCCCCTTTTCTACTAAGATATTTTCTCTTTACCCTCTTTGCTTCTTAGAACGGATGGCCTCACCTTGCTTCTTTGTGTTTGCTGAATTTTCCCTCCCCCTGCACCTCTCCTTTTTTAGTCTTCGCCTTCTTTTTTTCTGCTCCTATGCGGAATTTTAGTCTTCACCCGTTCCTCCCTTCCTGATCGATGGCACTTCCTCTCCCCGGCCCTCCTAGCCTCTTGTGTTTTTCTTGGTCTCTTTTCTTGAAGCTTCGCCCCCTACAACTCCTTTGCTGGTTTTGTTTTCTTTGAAAACGGCGTTGCCTCCCCAAGGTTATGTTTCGATTCGTTCTGCACAGGGGCCCTTTTCTTCAGACTTAATTTCACAGTTTTAGCACTATCTGAGGCCATATCCCAACACAACTCCTTGAATGTTTTTCGCGTTCCCGTTTATGCGATTTTCTGGTTCAAACAAATTTTTCTTGGTTTTCTTTTGAACACCCCCCTTCTTTGACTACTCCCCGACTTTTTTAGAACACTTCTCGGACAAATCTGGGACCTTCTAGCTCTTGAAATCGTTCAGACCTTTCCTTTGTTCGCCGGTCATTTCCCGATTCTCCTCCCAGTCACTTTAGAGCTCATCGATTTTCCTTGCCCAACATGTCTTCCAACTCCTATGCACACGTCCGGCCACCTATTTTCCCTCTCTTCTCTTTGGCGTTCTAGGCCTCGCCTTCAATATCAGCAACCCGCCCTAATCCTAGGGGGACCCTTATTCTTTCTTCCCCATTCACAGACGAGCCATTCCGCTCCCGATTTACCAAGTCTGTGATGAATTTTTCTTTTTTTGGCCCAGAATGATTTGAACTCCTATTCATGTTCTTTACCTCCTTAAAAAAGTCCTTGCTTTCCTCGTACCAGTTTTATCCCCCGTAAAACGCATCTGTGCGGAGGTGAAGCCCCCTTCGACCCCTTTAATCGTCCGATGTACGTCCCTGTTTCTTTTTGTCCCCTCTTCCTTTCGGTTGAGTTGAACTCGTGTCGCGTGCTTTGTAGAAGATTTTCCCCCAATTTTTTCCCCGGTCTTTCCCTTCCCCTGTTTCTTTTTTTTCAGTCAGGTGAGCTATTCCCCCTTCCCCGACTTCGCGCAACAGTGTCCCGCCCCACCGCCTGTAAAGCCTTTGATTGCCTATTTTTAAAGACCCAGCACTTCCCTGTCCTTTCTTTCATTTGCTTTTTTTTTTCCCTAATTTATCGCTTCCCTCCTTTATTTGAGCCTTTCTTTGCGCTTCTTATGAATTGAAATAACCCGTCCCTGGATGTTTTTTTCTGAGTTAGAAGCCTTCCCCACTGTTATCCGTCTAGATGTGTACGATTCTCCCCCTTAAGTGTTTTTTCGAGTCACACCACCACAACAAACCCCCCCCTTCCAGCCCCATTAATCTCGGAATCGTGGAATTTCCCCTTTTGACTGACACGTATTGCACGCACATCCCACCCTTCTCCACATCGTAAGCGTCAACTTCAGTCTTTGGTTGGACTCTCCAGAGAGGATTCTTCTTTTCTCCTATTTTTTTTTGAGCGATAGCCGCTCTCCATCCACCCCCCCCCTACGGCTCGCGCTTCCGACCTTTCCCTTTTGCTCACGTGCCGCCCCCCACCCTACAGGAATACATCTGCCTTTCTTCACTTCATGCTTCATTGTCGACTGACTCGACCTTTTCTTGCTGTTTATTTTTCTTTTACGTTGAATCTTCACATCTACGACGTCTTATTCATTGTGAACCTCTCTCCTCAGCTTCATCTTTTCTTATGGACATTTCGTTTCCTTTTTTTTCCCCATAAACACGGTAGCTTTCCCCACACTTCTTTTATATCCTCTGGAAACTGGACCTTTTCCTTTCCCTCCCTTTTAAATAGGTACGCACCAATCCTTCTCTTCGGTTTTTTTGTCCTCTTTTTTCCACATGTTCTTTCCCTCGGAGTTTCTACATGGCCTCGTCGGCTTTTCGCAGTCAAGTTTTTCATTCTTTGTTCATCGCTCTCCCCCCAACTGCTTTCCTACCTACTCTGTTTTCGGGAGTTGGGAAATATTCGACTTCACCTTCGGCTGGACACAACACTACTTCCGGATTCCCCCACCTGTAATACTGGCTCTTACTTTTTGTGTTCTCGTCCCCCTTAGCTTTTTCCCCTGACCTTTCTCCTTTATTTATGCTACATAGACTATGATTGCCTCGGTTTTTTTTCCTTTTTGTCATGGAACATTGAAGTTAGAGTGTTTCACTCCTTTGCCTCCCTCCACTTTCCTGCACTCAAACAAGAAAATTCTTTCCCTGACTTCCTTTCATCGAGCTTCGACCTCTGACTCCGTTCCGCTCGTGGAATGGGCTGTGTTGATTTGTCCCTCTTAAGCAAACACATGATTTTTTTTTTATTTTCCCAATTTGTGCTGTCTTTCCTCTATGCGGAGAACGTGGCTTGCAGGGTATATAGAAGGTCCTGTGGATTGTGCCGGGTAGGCTTTTTTGAAGCCGACTGTTTTATTTTTCCCTTCTGCTTGAATCACCAGCTCTCTGTTTCCCGGACGCTGTCCCCTCCCCGTCGGTCACGACCTTCCAAGATCGGGCGCGATTTTTAAGATACCCTACTTGTCCATCTTCCCTCTGGACTCTGTAGGTCTCCGCCTGGTCCCGTTCGTTCCTTAATAAGTTTTTGTCCAGTCTCAGTAAATGCCCCTTCCTCCCCCTTTTTTTGGATCCGCTCTCCGTCACATTGACTCTTCTTGTCTCATGGTTTTGCGTGCTGCTCCGGTATCGATACTCGTCCCTTTATTTCCTTTTTATTAGTCCAGAACACTCGGCTTTCCCGATCTCGAAGTCCCCCTTTCATCTCCGTGCCTTTTCATACCCACGGCAGGCGGCTTATTTCCGGTTCGGCTTCATGTCCCCTTCTCCCACTCGGACCAACCCAAGTTTTTTCTAGTGCCCCCCGCTAGTCTCCAAAGGTCCTTTGCCGAATCGGATTCTGGTTGCTTTCTAATTCCTTTTTTCGAAGGCTCCCGTCGGCATCTAACTCCCCTTCCTCTTTTCTGTCGGCGAGCCCCCCAGACCGTACGAGTCTGGGCAATTTTTTCTGCCCTTCTTACTTGAAGTAAGGATTTCAGAGTAAGAATTTCTTCCTCCATCACCCCCTTAATCTGTAGCCAAAAGACTGCAGCTGGAGTGATCAGCCTCGTTCCCCAGTCACTAAAGGCTGTCGTTTTTGAGTTTTCAGTCAGCTGTTTTTCCCCCCGATAGGGTTTACGAGTACTTTATGTTTCATGGAAACCAAAGCTGATCTGGGAACTTTGTCATGGTCCTACGGTGACTCGAACCTTCCCCCTCGTTTTTGTTGTTTAGTCCTTGTTCTTCTTCCCGTTGACTTTGACCTGGCCCGTCCCGAAGCTTTTGTTCCATTTTTTTATTTGCTACTCAGCCGTTTTTTCCGTTTCGGCCCAAATCCCCCCCCTCCCCATCGGTCTTGATCCGGACTTTTGTCCTTTGCTGATCAGTCAGCCATCTCTGCCCTTATTTTCCCCCTTTGTACGTAATTTGCCCTATTCTCGACTATTCTTCCTCTGATCATATCCTTTGCTTCTCAAGGCTTTTCCCTCCTTTCCCCATCTCTGTCTTTTGTATTTTTCATGTGAGCACCCTTCTTAACTCTTATAGGCTTCCGGCTTTCTCTCCCTCCAGTGATTATGGGAACCACATTCCGATTTCAGTATGGCAACTTCCTTACTATGCCGGTTCATATAGAAGCATTGTGTTTTTCTCTTTTTTTAGCCGTAGCTCTTTTTACTTGTTTAGCACCTTGTCTTCCCTTCGTTGCCGCACTCAACTTCGTTTTTTCCTTTTTCCGTGGGCTGCCCTCTCCCTTTTTCGCACTCGCTGGGTTCTCACCCTCGTTATTTTGCCTTGTCCTCACCCACCCCCGCCGAGTCAAGGTTTATGCGTTCTTGAGTGTCTTCAACCTTACCTTTCCTTCACTGTCCAAAAATTCTCTTTTTCCCCCCCCCTTTCCCCTTTGGCCGCGCTACATAGTTTATCTGTCTCGCAAACCGCGCCTCATTGCCTTTTTTGGTGACGGTCCGATCGGCAAGTCACCTCTTCTCGATCGTGTATTTCGTCCACCTTCTCTTCAACCAGCCCCGGCCCCTGCCCGTTCCCTGAAATGCTAGCTTGTTTCTCGGCGCTCACTGCTCATCAACCTCCCTTGTGTTTTGGACCCTCTGTAGGTGAACCCCCATCTTAAGCGATCGCTTAATAATTCTTTATCCTTTCCTGTACGGGACTTTTCTTTTTTGGCCTCTTTATTCCACGAACCCCTTTTTTTCACACGATTAACTTCTTAATTACCCTCCCGCCACCAGTTCTCCCTTTCACCCATCTAGCTCTTGTTTTCGTACAAGCATCTTCCCTTTTTTCTTCCCCTCAGTAGACAACACCGCTTATTGACTAATTCTCCGGCAATGTTTTTTACCGGTCAAGACGTCCCCATTTTGTAGATTCCGCTTTCGTTGGTTGTCGTCGAATATTTCCCCTCTACCTATTTTTTTTCCCTGCACAGGGTTTTTTTCATTTTACCACGTTCCATTGTCCGAATTCACTGTCACCCAAAGCTTCCTCATTTAGACGCATTGGACCCGCACCCTGTCACCCAACCGGAAGCAAGTTCTTGTTTTCATTGCCCATTCTGTGTAGAAAGCTTTTTCCCCTCAAATGATACTCCCGTTTCCTTTTGATATAACCGTGTGTTTTTTCCTGCTTCACCAAGTGATGCTGTTTGGATTGGTTCAATTTACCCCTTTTTTCTTCCTTTCGCGTCCTTTTCCCACAACAAGAAGGTACAGCGGTTTTTTTTGCCTTTTTCTGAAAACTGAAATTGCCGGACTTGGTCTTGTAGATACATTTGATTTCCCCGGTTGGCAGTGCCCGTCTTCAAAATTTCCCGCCCCTTCGTCTATTACTTGAGTAGTTGAATATGTTTCGTTCCCCCTCTTTCCCTCCATACAGTTGTTGTGTTTCTCGGATACCGTCGCTGCATTAGTCCTTCCCGTCAAGACGGACTGAGCTTTACGATCGTAGCGGAAGGTTCCTTCAAACACCAGTGAATCCACCGGCTACCCCCTCATTCCGTATTCCTTCCCATTTCTCCTCTGCCACCGATGGGATCCCCAATCTCCCCCGGAGCGATTGGTTTTTGACTGCCCTCTTATAACTCAGCCCCTGCTGTTTCTTCAATCATCCGCCGGCCACAGGTTATAAACCCCTTTCCCCACCCTTTTCAAGCTCTAATGTCTCTGGAAACCCTTTTTAACTTACATCAATGGTTTACTAAAAGTTTCTCCGGTTCGGTTGTGCAGCATATAGTTTCAATTTTTTTCCTTTCCCCTTTATACATGGCTCGTTCCTCGAACCTAGTTATCCCTTTCTTTCGGCATCTTCCCTCCTCCCATCATGTTCATTGACCATAACCTTTCAAAGTGAGTTGGGACATCTCCTTCCTCCTCGAGGTTAATAACATACACTCTTTTTCCCTCTTTTTTGCCTATCCTACGAAGATTAACTTTCCGGTTGTTGTCTACCTTTTTTCTCCATCGCATGCGTGTACGGATTAACCCTCTGACTACCTCTTAGGGTGGAGGAGGATTTTGGACCCGTAGAGCTTCTCCAATTTTTATCCAGCTTTTTTCCCGGCCGCCCCTAACCAAACCTTTCCTTCACTGGACTATCAATTCTCCCTGTTTAAGAGATCGTAGAATTGGCTAGTGAAGTTCTCGTGCCCCCCACCGAGGAGTACTTTTGTTTCTCTTAGATTTCGACCTTTTTTCTTTCCCGTTTCCGAGAGGGTATAACGGGCTCAGGGCCGTTCTTTGTGACGGGAGTATTTTTGTGTTCGTCAGGAAAAGTCGATGTTACGTCCCTGAAACACCTCCTCATGCAGGACCTGCCGACGTTGAAATCGACAGTCCTCCCTTTCCTGTAGCGCACGATTGAAGCCTATGTCCTCACTAGGTAGGGACGCATTTGACCTTCTTGAGTAGTTTTTCAAAAAGAAAGTGTTGAAGTTCTTTTCAACTCAAGGTAAAGTATTTTCCAAACCCCCCCCCCCCCCACACCCAAACAACCCCAACCAAAAACAAAAACCCCAACAAAATACCAAACACACCACAAACAAAAAACCAACCCCCAACAAACACCCCCACAAACAACAATCAACCCCGGTAAAAAACCCCAGAGGCAACAACCCAACCCCCCCCCCCCACCAAAAACCAAAAAAACAGCAGAAAAACCCCCCCCCTAACCCAAACACCCCCCCCCCCCCCAACCCCCCCCAACCACAAACCCCCCCTCAAAACCCCCTTTTTTTCCAAAATTTTGTTGATGTGTTGGAAGCCCTTTCTCTCCTTCGCGTGATTGTCGGGCAGATCCCCAGTCTTTGGTTCTTTCTTCCTCGTGAGCCCTGGAAATAGTGCTGAAATTAAGGGTTTGCTGCTCCCAATACAGGAGGCCCCTGTGGTCCTTTGCCTGTCATAAACAAAGTCTGGCAACCGCCGGTCACTAGTTCAAACCCCTTTTTTTAACCTTCTCTTGCAAGGGTGCGAAGCTTCCACCTTTACAATGACTAAGTAGGTTCGAAAACTTCCTCCTTGAGCAATCAGTGCCATCGTTCCTCGAATGCTTAATCCATAAGTCGCTCTTTTTCAGTGCTTGGAGCTCCCGATAAATGGCATTCTGTTTCCCGAGCCCCCCTTCCCTTCCAACTACCCTATCTTTCCAATTTTCTTGCAAATCCGGTTTCATTGCCAAGTCCCCGATTAGCAGCCGAGTACTCCATTCTTTCCCCCCCCTTTCCACCCAAGGACAGAAGTAGCCATGTTGGTCCGTGATCATGCGAGGGACAAAGTGTCCCCCTTCATACTGGTTTTTCTTTTTTTTCGTGTTGGCCTTTCCTTTCCCCTCATCGAGTTTTCCTAGTAAGCCTGACCTTTCTTTTTCCCCACCAGATTCGAAAAGTGCCCGTCCACCCTCACCGGTGCAGCGGAATCTCTTCTTCTTTCTCCTATCTTTTTGTGATTCTTGGACTCATTTTTCCTGCCCCCTTTGTATTCCGTTCTCTGAATGTCAGCTACTCAGGCCCATCTGTTTTATTTTTTTTCCCCCCTTCAACAAGAACCAGTTCTTGCTTCCATCGTGACTTCACGTCGCCATCGCTGCCTTTCTCCCGCTTTGCAATCCTCCATCCCTCCCCTTCTGCCTTTTGCACGGATTGGATGAAAATTTCCCCCGTTTTTCTTGGTTTAGCGAGACATCTTACTTTATGTTTCATTTCAAAGAGAATGCGACTTATTGTCCTCCTATCGATAGCTGGCCCTTTTCTTTCCGGCTCTACTCATGTGTTTAAGAGTGGGAGTCCGTTTTTTCCCTCCCCTTGCCAGGTAGACGAGTCTTTTTTTTGTATCCCTTCAGTAACCGCTTATGTTATCGACTTCGCGACTCCTGCTTGGCTGCCTCTAAGTTTATTTCAGCACTAGTTTTTTTTTAGTCCTTTTTCCCAACACCCCTTTTTGCCTGCCGACCTGTCACTTTTTTTTTCTCCTGTCGCTTTCTCAAAAACACAAAGTCATTTTCATTGCTTTCTGATGTCCATCTATTGACCTACTCCAAAGTTTTTCCCCCGGCTTGGCCCAATTGGCAATAGTTCGTAGCTTTTACTCCCCATTCTTACATTGGTGAGGTGCCTGTCGGGCCCGCGTAATACACGACCCCCCGCCTGTGATTTTTTCCTCGACTCATTTTGCCCCAATCTTCTTCACCCGCCTTACCCGGACACCCGCTTCTTTTTTTTTCCTATGAAACTTATAGTGCTTGGTACCTCCGCGTCCTCTAAGCAAACCTCTTAGTGGTGCGGAAGTAGTGAACCCTCACCTGCTCCCATTCCCGATCGCTTCATTCCCACGTCTTTCCATAGTTCTGGGAGACGTTTCTGAGTTTGTGTTGTTCCGTGGAACGCCCACACCACCTGACCATTTTATAATGTTTTCTTCCCCCCCCCCTCCTCTACCCTTTTCACTTCTAATAGTGTAGAGGAATTCCCCACATCTACCTTCCGTAGTTGACCCTTAAGTTCTTTAACCCCCCAGTCGTAATGTCCCGCTCGTGTCCCCCATGTAAGAATTGGTCACCTTGTCCCCTTTTTTTATTAGAGTTGAAGCCCCTCTATAGTTCTTTGTAGTCGATACTCCACCCCCGTCCATTAGTACTTTCCTGAACATGCCTTGGGTTTGTGGAGCTATAACCAACTTTTCCCTATATCCCTCCTCTGGACCAGACGACACTCTCCCCAGCTGATCAGAACCCCCCATTGCCCCTCTAACTAAGTGCGCTGTTCCGTAAGCGTCATTTTCAGAACTCCAAGGTTCCAGAAGTATTTAGGCCCTCCATACCCGTGTCCCATGTTATATGGTCTTGA
>Ga0179593_1379468_pt1 | contig 10679 bp, 10 predicted proteins | sample CZODoug2_1_08_16_FD_185931 | JGI IMG/M metagenome (GOLD analysis project Ga0179593, IMG submission 185931) | Vadose zone soil fungal communities from Angelo Coast Range Reserve, California, USA - CZODoug2_1_08_16fungal (PacBio error correction) | ecosystem: Environmental > Terrestrial > Soil >... | reverse complement strand
CTTCTTCACAGTTCCCTTGCTACCTGAGTCCTTCCACGTCCCCGATCTTATCAGGCCTTATGCTTTTTTTTAGGGAACCACCGGACTATTTGGGCAGTCTTTCCTGCTCGACCCGTCCAGTCGACTCCGAGCCCTCCCACGCCGGGGTCTCGACTCCAGTCAGATCTTTCCCTTCAGCCCCACGCTTCAGAGCGAGAGTTTTCTCAACGTCCTGCCGGGTTCCCCCCAGAATGCGGGAAGGCCCCCTCCCTCCATCGTCGTCTTTCCCCCCACCCGCGAGATCATAGACGAGGGTTATCGTTTTTCGGGATTGTCTTGTATTTTCCTCCTGGCTGCTTTTTTCAGGGAGTCTTTAATAGATACGCTTCCCAAGAAAATTACGTCCCTTTCCCCGTCCCCCCCCCGCTCCTCCCCAGACCTTTTTTAGTAGTCAAGGCAATCGAGACTCTCACTTTTAGGCCCCATTAGTATGCTCTCCTGCCTCCACGAACATCGCCCTGAGTTCCCTTTTCTTTCCTTTTTTTTTCCTTTCCCTGCTTCCCGAACAGTATCAGATCGGCTTTTTTCTTTGATTTTTTTCGAGGCGGTGCCCCGAACAAGAAGAGTTTTTCCCAGGAGCTATACTCTCCGGTATCGCCCCTCGCCACTCTAGTGGCTCATGTACTAATTTCGATTTTCTTCCTCGTCTCTTCTCGCCCCAGTTCAGTGGTCGCGAGCTATCCTACCTATTTGTCCTCTGCCAGATCTAGGAGAGAGTCATCCTCTTTACTATGCTTTAGCATGAGTCCCGCCTCCCAATATACAGGTCTCGAGCCGAGGAGTGAGTCTTCTTTTTCCCCTGTTCGCATCGTGACTACAACTGATGTGGTTCGCGGATAGCCTCCCCCCGTCTCACCCCGGTCCCTGAGATCCCTGTTGATAAATCAATTCGCGCGCACTGGAAGTGCTGGACTTGCGTCGTTTTGCGAATCCCCCCCTCGGATGGTTGTCTTTATCAAGCTCTCAGTCAGCCGACTTTTAACCCCCCCTTGGGCCCCTTTTTTTATGGGTTTGGGGGGGCACCCCCCTTAGATTGGAATCCCCCCTTTTACCGAAGAGTCCCTAAACAGTGACCCGACTCTTTTTTTTTCATATAAGGTCTGATTTGAAATCCTCTCCCCCGGCCATAGTCTTCCTTTCCCTCCTTATTCGCTACTACCTAGACCTCTTCTCTTCCGAGGTATGGACGGCGCCCCTTAAGAAGCCGGTTGTTTTTTTTGTCGAAGAATCTTGTTTTGAGCGCCAGCTCTTTCTCCCCTTCTTCCACGTGTTTTCCTAGTGGCTTCCGCCTTTCTGGTAGAAGAAGCCCGCCAGCCGAGCCTCCCCGAGAACAGGGTGCCGCTTTCGTTCCCTGCTTTCATGTCCTTCTGAGGATTGCCTTTCTTCGAGCCCGATAGAAGTTTAGACCCGGAACCCGAATACCGTTTGAATTTTCCCAGGTTCTTCTTCGTTTTTCCCCCGTTTGAGGTAGTCATCTCCCCCCCCTTATTAGTACTATGGGCATTTGGACTAGTGCCCCTTTTACCTTCTTCGCTCATGGAATGCCGACCACATCTCACAGACTCCCTGCTTTTTCTCCGTCAAGTACAAGTCTTATTCGGATAGATACTTTCTCGATCGGAGCGATCCGAAAATCCAGCAGTTGCTCCGTTCCCCGTACGAGCGCTCAAGCTTGCCCAACCCAGTGACGCTCCCGACTCTAGTTTTGCATCTCCAGTAGAGTCCTTATAGTGTCCCCTTAAAGTGAAATCAGCCCCCCTGGTGTCTTATTTACCCCCTAGTAGAGGAATTCTCCGTATAGCTTCTGTCCCCTCCCCCCCCCCCTAGATTTTTTTCTTCAGTGATGATGCAGGCTTCAGGTTGCCCCTAAAAGTACAACTAACGTTCGCTTGATTTTTGAGAAGCGTACCCGAGTTTCAGAAACGCCGTGCCTACCCTTCCGCTCTTTTTTTTCCTTCTCAAAACTCGCCCTCACCAATATAATTTTGGCCGTTACTGAAATTCCCCTGATAAATTTGAGCGCGTTAGGGTCCCTGTCTCCCTTTGTCGTTCCCTGGCGTCTTCCTCCATTTGCGAAAATGCCTAACCCGAGCCCCTTCTCGCCTTAGCGATTCAGGCTGATGCCTTCACCTTTTATTCATCCCGAAGGACCCCGAGCGTGACATTGTCTTTTACCACTATTTGCTGGAAATTCCCCCGCCCCAACACTTTTCCCCTCCTTGGATCTCACGACGATTTGTTGCGAATGCGTTGTCCTACGCGAGGGCGCCTCCCCGCCGGCCTTCCATTCATCTCTGAAAAGTCGCATGATACCGGCTGTTCGAAAGAGTAGTGTAGCTCATCCGATCAGAGGGTATCTACCCTTTGGTGAGGAATGCTCCGTACTCGTCCCCCCGATATCTTGGCGACACTTCCTGTTTTGATCTCAAGTTTAGCCCACCTATTCCCGCGTTTTGACGAGACCGGCGGTCTTCTTTTCTCTTTCTTTTTCTCACCACTCTCGTGGGTTTTTTTTCCCCCCCCTGTGGCTTTTTTTTTTGGGTTTTGTTTGGGGGTGGCAAAGTCGAGGGCGACCGTTCGTTTTTTTTTCTTCGCACTTTTCCAGCGCCCTCCGGAATCCATGTTCCGTTTTTCTTCCCAATACTGCGGCGCGGCCCCCCCCCCGAGTACTGTCTTTTTTTGAAATCCAGTCGCATCCTTAAATTTCGATCGGGCCTCCTTTGTCTCCTTTATCCGCAAGTTCTACCTCCTCCCGCTGTCTTTTTACTGTTGCTCCCTCCAAGTAGCTCGTTTATCCGACCGCTTCTTCGGCCGCCCAGCTGCCTCGGCCCTTGGTTCAGTCCCCCCCCCCAGAACTCCCCCCCTTCCTTCCGTGTGTCTGCAGCTCGTTTTTCTTCACAAGAAATCACTTATCTCAAATTTTTCCCCCCACATACATAACCGACTCTTCTTGGTCGTAGCTTCCCCCCCGCTAAGGCTGGATCCTCGCGCCTGACCCTTACCGACCCGTCGACGCTCCGCAACGCTTTCGTGCAGTTTCTTTATCTCCTCTCGAGTCCCCCCCAAGACTACCTGACTGTCGGGGGCAAGCTTGTTTTCACCTCGTCCTTTTCTTCATAGCCAGTCCTCGCTCCTCTTCACCCCTGGTTCTTGTCTGGAGCCGAGGCCTTTTTGTTGGTACTTTCGGCTCCCTCCTTTCTAGTCCAATTATCCCGAGAGAACTGTCCGTTTTGATTAATTTTTTCACGATCGCCTATTAGCTAGTTGCTTCTGCGAGCATCTTCCAAGCGTTCCTTCCAGAATACCCCCCTCGATTCCTTTCTAAGAGCTCCTCATACGCTTTCGGCCCTTTCAAATAACTACAGTCCACTATAAACCGCCTTTCAACCAGTGTGTGGGTTCTGTATAGGTTTCCCCACTTAGATTACTACGCCACTTTTTTGCTCCCTGGACCTCTCTCACCCCCCCTATCGGACCCCCCCCCTCGCGTTGCCTTGGAACATTATTCTTACCCAGTCGTTTCTCTCCCAGATCTTCAAAATTTCCCCCTGGCCCCCCCCGTTCTGCTTTCCCCGATCCACCTCATTCCCCCTTCCCAAGTGATCTTTTTACCCCTCCCAGATGCGATCTGCAAGTGAGCGCCCCCGACGCTTCCCTTCACACGAGGGTTCCCCTTTTTCTCGACTAGTCTTCTACCCTCATTGACCCCCCAGGGCCCTCGAGGTGTGTCACGGCATCGACTATGTCTCGTCGTGTTCCTTGGTAATACCGGTGTCGTCTTCGTAGTCACACCGGTGTCATAAGTCGACGCGCGTTGCCTCTGTTTCTCGCTCTCCCTACCGTAATATTCTTGGAGACTTAGGGATGCCAAATCACCTACGAAGTAAGTAAATTTTTTCTTCTCCCCGCTTGCCGGTTCTTTTTGTCGTAGATTGACCCTAATTTGTGTCCTGTCTTGCCGCTTCATCCGACCTGCCCCCATCGCGTTCGTGGAGTAGATGCGCCCCCCCTTTCGAGTTCACCCTCCGCCCCTCTCCACCCCCTGTGACGCGTCCGGCTTCCCTGAACGCTTCAATCGTCCTTCGTGACCTTTTTATTCCGCGCAGAGCCTTTTGTTCCCCCTTTCTACACGCATCCTTCTATGTCAGCGCCATCTTTTATCGTTACTTTTTTTCTCCTCCTTCCTGCTGTTCCAAAGACAACCCGTTCTGGCTGACCCCCCTCTCGAGGCTCTCCTCCCCTGATCCTTCGCCTCCAGCGTTCTCGTTCTAGAGAGGTTAGAGCGGCTTTCTGGGCGCCCTCGTTTCATTGTTCGAGCCCCGCCTCTAAACCCCTTGTTTTTTCCCCCCCCCCCCCCCCCCCTCCCCCGAAACCGGCCGTCCCCCTCTTTATCCTTTTTCTGGAAGCCCCCCTTTTCTTTAGATTGCACCTCCCACGATGGACCTTTCAGGAGGATTTTTTTTACGGCTTTGCCTCAGTATCGACTTTTACTGGTTCCCCTGACCACCTTCTGCTGTCACCCTTTCTTCTGTGGGAAAATCTCCAGGCCTTTTTTTCTACACTGGATTTCTGGGAGTTTCCGTCTAAAGTCTTCCCTTTTGTTGACCCTTTCCCTATTTTCTTTGACTACTCTCCTGCCTCCTCTGTGCCTTCCCTCTCCTAACCGCCTTAGCCACCCCCCACTATCAGATCCCCCTCGACGAATGGGTGCTTTTCCAAGACCGACGATTTCTTAGGAGTCGGCAATCTTCTTTGATCACGTCCCCCTTTCGACCCTTTAAGAGGGCGAATCGAGCTCATATCGGATCCCCGAGTGGCCTTCCAGTTCCTTTAGTGTTTTCTCGGAATCCGGCTTTAGCTTCGCGACGCCCCAGCTCCCTGTATATTGCCATTACGCAATCTCGTTGACGCGAAGCCGACTGACTTCCAGGTTGACTAGTTGTCAGTTTTGAGGTGGCCCTCAGTTGGCAGTAGTTCACCGTTGGATGTGCACCATCACTTCCCTCTTCTTTTTCAATCAAACATTTTGTTGTTTTTGATGAGATCTGAACACTCCTTGTCCCCCTTGAATGCGAGGGGTACTTTCCCTTAAACGACCCGATTTCCCCTATTATTTATTTTTTCCAACTTCTTTCCCTTCCGAAGTCTAGCCCCTTTTTCTCCCCTTTCGCGTCCGAAGTATTTTTCCGGCGCCATCCCCATCGCATGGTGTAGACGCCGAACCCCCTCTTCTCTTCCCGGCCATCACGGATTGCCTATCTCTTCTACCTCTTTTTTTTTCATGTTCGCCCTTTAGCCCCATGAGGAAACTTAGCCTCCCCCATCAGTCGTCTTGACACACCCCAGTCCTCTTCTGGGTCCCCCCGACGAGGGGGTGGTTTCCGGCGCGGGATTCTGGTTTTTGAGTCCCCGAGTCTTGCGGGTTGAGTTCGAACCTATTCCTGGGTCCCGAAAAAGTACCGTCTACTTTAGACTGCCCCCACCAAGCGACCCCCCTTCCTCCCGCTGCGTCTTTTATAAAGTCATCAAGTCCCAAGTTTTTCCTGAACGTCGTCGCTCGCGCGTCTTCTGAGCCGAGACCCATGCTCATCTGATGTGCCTGCTCAATGACCCTGGCCCTTGAATCCGTCCCCGACGTATTTTTTCATTCTACGGCCCTCCTTCCTGGATGGTGGTATGAGGTGCAGACTTCCCCCCGCGTGCTTTCCCGTAGAGTATAGCCCTTTTCTTCGCCTCATCTATCACGGCTGCTCTGTCCGAAGCTCAGTTCCCTAATATAGTATCTCTTCCGGGGTATTGAACGGTTTTCCCGCTCGTCTAATGCGCATTCAGCTGGCGCTGCCCTCGAGGGAGCTCGGCCGAAGAGATCGTTCCCCCCTTTTTTTCCCTTTCCTTAGAAATAGTGCACTTCCTATTCCCACGCCTTTGACACCTTCCTGGGTTCTAGGACGTTTACCTGAACGTTCCCCCCCCTTCGGGTTCCCTGTTGACCCCCGTTTTAATAGATTTTGTCGCCTTCCGACGAGGCTCACAGGAACGCAGCCTTTCAACCGAGTGCACCTTTGCTCCCCCCCCCTCCTTCCCCCCTGATAGACCCTTTAGTCGCCCCCGGTACGGTCGTGGTTCGTTTCTTATTTCGATCTTTTCCCCTCTGCTTGTGTCGCCCTATCTTTCTTTTAGATTCACAAGTTTTTTTGTCCTTTCCCGTTGTGTGAGACTTGCCGGCCCCTGTGTTACTCCGATCCTCTACCTTCTGCAACTTCCCCCCTCTCCGAACTAATGACTGATTGCCTTGCCCTCAACATCAAGCGCCTTCCGCCAATCGTGTGCCCACCGCCCCGCTCCTCTATTAGCCAGGCGCCCCTCCTCTCGGCCGCGGATTATCCGGCGGCCTCGCTGCCTTCCTCTCTTTTTGTCCATTTTCCCGTGTTTGACTCTTTCCGCGAGCCACGTCCCGTATCTCAGTCCCCGCTCAAGTGTTTTCCTTCTGGTTAGCGTCCCCTTATCTGGAGTCGTACTTGTGGCCCTGCACCAAATCGTACAACTTCTCATATCTTCGTTTTTTTTTGCATCCGAGGCACTTATCTGGATGAAGTTCCGTAGGCTATTAGATACTCCCAGTGTCTCCCCCCCCCCCCTCTTCAGGACCCCACGGAAGAAAGGGAACGTCCCATTGTAGATTACGTTGAGTTAGATTAACTCCGACGGTGGAGCCCATCTCTTCTAGGATTTAAACATTCGTGGTCTGAGATCTGTTTGAATTTCTTTGACGCACTATGTCTCCCCCCCCCCCCCCCGCGAGATCCTCTGCGACGCCCCGTATCCCCGTCCTGGAACGTCCTCCTCGTCTCAGCGGCGCGACCGAGTACACCTCGGACTAGCGTCGTTCCGGTTTTTTAACCAAGTTGTCCCCCACACCGTTTGGGCCCCCCCCCCCCCCCCCACCACCCCCCCACCACACGCGTTTTTTACCCAAATTTCTTTTGTTCGAGTGAGCTTCAGGCGCAGTTCATTCGGCTGAGAACTCTGAGTGACGAAGATCAAGCTGAAGCCCCCCCGGTTTTTTATTTCACCCTCATAGTTCGCGTCCCTGGTTTCCTCGAGGTCTCTCCCGATTAACTGTTCGTTTTCAGCGAGATCCCCCCTGACCCAATCCCTTAGCTTTTTTTTATCTAGCAATACATACTCCTCGAGATCTAATGTTTTTGAATTCTCTTTTTTTTAGAGACGTTGATTTTCCTTCTCGCACTCTCTCCCTAAACCCTCAGAGTGGTATTTTGCTCCACGAAGCCTCACCCCCGCTATAATCCGACTGCCCTCCCTACGAAAAGCGGACCCGTGTTACCTGCCGAAGATTAGCTGGACGGTTGCCTTCCTAGGAAGATGCGCCATTCCCCATCTGTGGTAAGTCGACCCTGATCAAGACATAAAGACCCCCTACGTGAAGGCCCCTAAAGGATATGCCGGACCGGATAGAAAACATATGGTGCGACCCACTCGTGCTTTCCCATTTTTCTCTTCTCTTGTCGACAGTGCCGCCCGCATACCCCTCCCGATGACCCTAAGGGTCGCAGAACGGAAGCTTTTCCCCCCGTCAATGAGGACCCAGACGGGTGGCTTTGAGCAAACCACCCCCTCTCTTATGTATCCCTTCGAGCAGTTTTTAAGTTCCCCTTGAGACTAGCAAATTCCCCGTTTAGAAAGATTTTTCCGTTATGAATCTCATATTCCAATCTCCTCCTTTGTTTTGTTTGATGCGTCTTATTAGGAATTGGAGACGGCTTTTTTGGTTTTGCGCCTTTAGTCTCAGTCATCCTGGTTTGACTCCCTTTCCTTGATTCCTCTAGTCGTAGATTTCCTCATGCGCACCCTCGTCCCAGTCTCGCCCTGGTTTCCTCCCAGTTAATGTTTTTCTTTCCCCCCCCCGTTTGAGTCACCCCTTTTGCCAGACTCCTTCTTACGGCCGTTCAAGCTCCTTTCTGAACCCCATACAATTTTCACTACCACTAATGTACTGAATCTTGTATCTAAGGACACCCGCTCTAGGTCTCCTTTAGAAGTTAGACCTGCCACTTTTCTAGATTTCCCTTTTTTATCGTGGCCTACTAACGTGGGTCCCTTAGACCCAGACCTACATCTGTGATTCCTCGCAACTTCAGAGGTTTTTCTTTTTCGTAATGACCACTCGATTTACGGATGTTGTAGACGTCGGTGGCCTTGAACCCACTAAAGAGAGGCCTTTGTGGGGAGGTCAGCGATGGCGTATTAGCCAGAAAGAAGTCCCTCGACATCTTTTCTCCCCCAAAAACCCGAAAAGTAAGCAGTCTTGAACCGCTCGAGGGGCTGGGTTTTAATTCATCTAGCTCCACCGAGCCCTTCTTGTGACCTAGAGCCTGCCAGACCCCTCCAACAGACCGCGAAGTTTTTCTAAGCCGGAATATTAAAGTCGCACGCAGCCACAACTGCTTTTCATTACCAGGTGAAGGACGGTTCATTCACGCGGCCCCCCAATCCTTTAACGACTTTCGCAATATATCTAGACCCAGCCCGAGCCAACGGTTTCGTTTTAGTTTGTGTTTCATAGGTGCTCGAGTCCGAATAGCCTTCCTCAGTTTTCTGCGGGAGCACCCCGACGAGCAGCACGCCGTCCCCCCCTCAGTGTCCCCGAGTTGATTGCCCTCACTTTCAGTATTTAGTCGCAGTGATTCTCCCTCTCTTTAGCAGAGGAGCTTTGCGCCAGGCCGTACCTTGGAGACGCAGGCTCCGTCCCAAGGCGGTACGGAGACGAATTGGGTGTTTCCAGGAAAAGCCGCTTAAAAGGAGACCCCAGAGAGTCCCCGTCAATCCTAAAGGACGGAGACCCGACAGTGAAAATTACAAGAGAAAAGAAGTGGAATTTCACGGGGCCAGTTAGGGGGGGTATGGTTTGAGGAGCGGGTATCCCGGATCCCACTGATCTCCGTTCCCCTTGAGAATTAGGCACTCACTACACTCCTGACTGCTACTTTTCCGAAGGCCCCTGACTAGGTCATTCCCCTCCAGGTTAGTTTGCCTCTTGGAGCACGAGAAGGCCGCAAGAAACCATTGTCAACCCGGGCTGGTTTTTCGGCGTCTTGCGCGCGAAATCTCCCGAGAGTTCGACAGTGATGGCCAACCAACCAAACCATCATGATCTGATACCCCCCCCCTCTCCCCTTTGACGACAGTTGTCAGACTTGACCCCCTGAGCATGAAGCTCGTATAGTCAAGACGTTTCGATCTTACTCTGGAACTTTTACTCTATGGCACCGGAGAGTGTCACCCCGGCGCTTGCCTCTGAACTTTCGCCCAGGTGGTTCGATATGTTCCAGACGGTGCTTGTTCCCCCCCCCCCCCCCGGCCCCCCTTGGGAATTTACCAAGTTTCCGTTTTCTCGGCCAGCTTAGAGAGTACCTTTACACAACTGCTGTTTTTGCTTCGCATCGAACACTCCCCAAACTGAAATAGCGCGTACAAGTGAGATTTTTAGTTCATCGCACCTTTCTGCGTGAACCTCACGGCTTTCCTGTTAATTCCAGACTTAGCCGCGCCCCACAACCATCCCTTTAGTGGCCTTCCCTGCTGTGCGACTTTCGAGTTCCCACAATCCCAAGCGCCCCATGAAGAACATAAGACTGGTTGTATTCTCACCTCATGGTACTTCAGCTTCACTATTCGACCTACTGCCCTGGTTGGAATCCTTAGGCAGACTGAACGCGAGATTCTTCCCCGCTCCTTGCATAGTAAAGAGATATATTCTCCGACTGCGCCTCTTGCAACTCAAACATCTATGGTCCCTACTAACTAGGGTCTAACCCATTAGTAGAGAGTCCCTTCTCCCGCTAGGTCACTTTATCTTTAGGAGCAGACCCGCTGCTAATACGCTGTTGCAGTCACCCCTCTTTTTTTCTGCGCCACCCCCTCCTCTAACCAATCGCCCCTGCGCGCCTGATTTTCTCGTTTGTTTGACAGAAGGCCATGGTTCATTTTTTTCCCTCCAGTCACTCTTTTTTTTTAAAGACATTTTCGATTTTAGATTTGAACACTGTCTATATATCCCGACCCCTTCCGGCACCGAAAGGTGCGTGTTGCTTTTTCATAACTGCCGACCTACCTCAATTTTGGAGCAGTCTCTCGTGTCCGGGCTATTTACCCGGTAGACGGATTTTTTTTCTGGTCCCTTTATCCGTTTTCTCTCATCTTCCGCGTAATAGGCATTAAACTTCCGTGAACCTCTCCCTATAAGAAAAAAACTCTCCCCCTTTACTCCTTTGGTGCGTGCCAGCATCCTGATGCTTAATTTTTCGGCCCCCGACATCTTTTCCCCCCCCGGATAAATCGGGGCGCTAGTGAGGTTCTTCTGATATTTCTGGAAGTAGCGATAACGCTCGTCATCATCCCCCCCCCCCCCCCCCCCCCCCCCCCCCCCAACCTGAAAAGTGTCCTATGTTTGATACTCCTTTCTCTATTCCCCCCCGGTTGCTTATGTGACGCGTACTTTCTCCAGATCCACACCCAGCAAGACCGTCTCGAACCTGCTTCCTAAGACGCTGGAAAGGTAGGGTCAGTACGGTTTAATTCGAGAAGGAGTTTCTTCCCCCTTTCCTATTTTGCCTCTTCCT
>Ga0179593_1578245_pt1 | contig 10680 bp, 14 predicted proteins | sample CZODoug2_1_08_16_FD_185931 | JGI IMG/M metagenome (GOLD analysis project Ga0179593, IMG submission 185931) | Vadose zone soil fungal communities from Angelo Coast Range Reserve, California, USA - CZODoug2_1_08_16fungal (PacBio error correction) | ecosystem: Environmental > Terrestrial > Soil >... | reverse complement strand
TGGCCCCCAGCCGCCCTTCGATCCTTTGGAGGTTTGACGTTTTTTTTTACTTTGTTCCTTGGTTCTTTATGGGCCTCCTCAGTCCCTTTTATGGCTGGTTGGACCTCCCTTTTTTGTCTTAGCCCCCTGCTCGTTGTTAAGTACCTGGGTGTTGCCTTCTGTTTTTTTTGGAGGCAGTGGGAGCCCCTTGTTACATTGGTTTTTATACCGTTTCCCCCTTCTTTGACGCCGTCCGGCCCCCCTGCCCCCCTCTCTTCCCTCCCATTTTTTTGTGTTTCTCTTTTTCGAGAGATCCGAGGGAGGAATTGTTTTTGAGGCTTCTTCCTCCCTTTTGGTATCCCCCTTATTAACGAAAAGGTTTTTTAACCGGTGCAGGCCTTCCTCCCCAACAACCCCCCCCTTCTCTCGTAGCGCTGCCCTATGTCCAGACAACCCTTTCTGCGAAACCTTTTGCTTTTTTGTTTATTGTCCATAACTATTCACCCCTCCCCCTCGGTACAGGGGAAGTTTCCCCTTTTTACCCTAGGGCAAAGTATTTATTTCGGATGGGCCAGCCCGAAGGCCCTTCCTTTGGTTGCCGGCTTTAACACGTTTTGGTGGAACTCTTCCAGCCTTTTTTTTTGTCACCCCTTTCCACCCCGTCCCCCCCCAATTTCGTCACGGCTCGTTACTGGACTTTGGTCCCCATCTGGGTCTTCTGCTCTTGCAGTATCCCTTTTCTCCCCCTCTTTCCATCAGGGCAAGGTCCCGGTCTGCGCGGGGTATGACTTTCCAACTGGTGGAATGCGACCACCTTTTCCAAGTGTTTTTTTTTCTTACATTATCCCCTCCTTTTCCCCTTTTTTCCTTTCCCATGGGAATCACCACGCCCCAAAATCTTCGTCGAACTCCCCTTCACTTTTTTTGATTCATTTTTCTTCTCCTCCCTTTGCCCAAGCGGTGAAACTTGCTCCGATATCTCACGGCTCCAAACTGCTTGGATTCTTGGTTCCCTATCCGCCAGTTTTATTTTTGGTAGGTACATTGGAGTAGACCCTAGCTTTGCCTCCCCTTCACCCCCCTTTTTACGGGGAGCATCCTTTTCGACCAGGCACGGCGCAGGAGGTCGGATTTGGCGGATTTAATCGGCTTACGTTAGGCAGTGGTGTTATCAGGCCGCGTTTTTTCCTCCCCCCCCCCCCCCAACCTAACTCTTATTTGCCCCGCCGACGGTTTTCCACTGTATACCTTTCACCTTTTTTCCCACAAGGAGCAACCGGCTTCCCTGGGCACTGGTTTTTTTCCCCACCGTGTTTTCGGTGCCCACACCTGCAACAGTTTTTTTGCTTGCTTTGATGTTCCAGGGCCCTGCTGTTCAATTGGCTTATTTCAACTTTCCTAAAACCCCCTTTGGCCCGTCTTCGGGTTCACTTTTTCGGTTCCGGGCCGCTTGGTTGGTCAGGGGAGTGCCTGAAATGCCTGTTCTTTTTTCTTCGGCCGGTCGTCGGAAGATTTTCCACGATTTTTGGATTTTTTTTTGTTTTTCTCTGACAGCGGTTTGTGCTTGCCCCCTCGCCTATTGCAAGGGAAATTATTGCTGATGTGGAATATTTTTTTGTTTTTTCCTTCCCCTCGATCGCTGGAACTCGGTTGATTTGATTGTCTTCCTTCCAGGTTTGGGACTGTTTTCCCACTTTTTGTTTAAACAACGAGTTTTTTTGATTGTTTGTCCCGCTGTAAAGGTGGTATCTGATCCTCTTAGGACTCCGGGGGGCCTTGGTTTTGACCTGCAGCTAGGCCCTACCGGGCCCGGCTACATACCTTTTGGTTTTTCATTGATCGGGGCCCATCTTTTTATCTTTCATGGCCCCAGTTACTGGGCTATGCCTCCCATTACCCCCTGACTTCCTTCTTCCAGCTTGGGTGGGACAAGCTGTTCCCTGTTCCGCCCTGGGCGGCAGACCTCCCTGAAGGGGCAGGTACTGGCGTTGCCCTGCTGTTCTGGTGATTTTTTGCCCCATTCTTGTCTTGATGGTATAATTTTCTTTTTTTTTTTTTGCCCCCCGCCCCCTCTCTTTAACAGGTTACCTTTTTCCCCAATTTTCCCAATCCCTTTTTCCTGCTGCTTCCCCTTATCCAAATAAACAACCCCCATTTATTTAGATTAGTCATTCTTTCTTAGGACGAGTAGGTTTTGTCGTTTTGTGGGATGGTCAACCCTTTGTCAATCCCGTCGGATACGATCCTCCGATTTTATTCCCTTTTCTAGAATGGGTGTACGTTCGTTCTTGGTTTTCATTACCTTCTCTTAGTTTAAGTCCATTCTTCCACCAGGGCCATCGATTCTACATCCTCGGGGGCGTTTACTACAAACCCAAAAGTCCCCCTCTTTTTTTGTTTTGGAGAACCCTTATTGGTCGGTTGCCGACTGTTACCTTTACCCCCCTCCCCAGCCAGTTTAGCTTACTATGTGCCAGTCAGGGTCTGGTCATTTCTTTTTTAACTTTTCCCCCCTGGGAATGGGCAGGCGTCTGTTCTCGATCAATTAGCCACCTCGGTCCTGTATCCGACAAGGTCTGGTTGCTGCGTTGGCCATATCGTTGCTCATGAATTGTGCTCCTTTTTTCTCCTTTCGTTTTGGCTGTGTTAACACTCTCCAACCCTTTGCCCGTTTCGGCGCCCTCTTACGTGATCTGCGAAATTAGCGCGGTCAAAGTTTTTTTCTTGGTTATTGTATCCTCGCCTTGTTTTGTTTGTTGTTGACACTCCGCCGTTTGATTGATTTTTGCTGCCGTCGAACAGGGGGCCGACCATCTTTTTTCATTTTTGTTGTGGTGGCCTCCATCCCATTTTTCCACGGACAGGCATGTGCAACACCCTTTGCTTTTCCATTTTCTGTTTGAAGGCACGTAGTGCCACTCCTGACGGACGTACCCCCCCGCTTTTTTTTTCACCAGTTGAGGTTCGAGGGCTTCAGTCGTTTCGGCGTTCCTTTCCTCCGTGGCGCTTTTTGAAACGTCCCCATGATTTCCCGAGAAGGCTCACCCCTCCGTTTCCCTGGTCCATGTTTAATGATTCACTGTTATAATCCGACTTATGTGTTTCCTATCTTTGTTTCGCCCCATTGTAGGCAATGTTGCCATCCCTTTGCTTTTCTCAGGCCCGGCCCTGGCTTTTTTGTTTCCCCCTAGTTGGTAGGACTGTCTCCTTTAGGATTCTTGGAAGGTACACTCTCGTTTTCCCCTTTCCATGGATTTCTTTTTTTTTACCCCGCCCACCAGTTGCGGGTTGAGTCCCCCTTCCTTCCTTCTGCTGCGATCGATGTGCTTGGCTGTTTGCACCCACAAGATGTCAATGAGTATCCAGTCTTTCTGTTTTCTTCTTGTTTATCGCGAACTGGGACCCGTTCTCTTTTCGGGCATGCCTTTTAAGCCTTCGGATCATCCGACTTCCTGACGTCCCTGTTGACAGCCCCCAGGCCATACCAGATTTTCTCTCCCAGCGCACAGGCCACTTTCGGCCCCTCCTGGGGTGTCTTCGGCGTCCGTTTTTTTCCCCCATTCAGCCTTTTGCTTTGCGGTCCCAGAGGTTTTTGGAATATTTTTCCCCAAAAGGCCTGGTTCAATTCGTTTTTCGTTTTTGCGACTGTCCAGCCTCTTTAGGGCAGTTTTTTTAGCTGCCGTCACCGTCACCAGGTCAATTTTTTTTTTTTTCCCCCATTGGAGGACCGGACCATTTCTGAGTTGAAGAAGGAGGTTACCTCAATTTCCCAGAGTTACAGACCGGTTTTTTGACTCTTGCCGTTTCTTCTGAGCCGAGTTCCCATGTCCGGTGTCCCCGGACAAAATATTTCCGCAATGTGGCCCCTTCCTGATGGTACTTCGGACGCTGTATTTTTTTTTTCTGGTATTGTCCAGATCGTGACCTTTTCATTCCTCCCGTCGGGAACGGGGATGTACTTGAGCGCCGGTACCATTTTTCTTTTTTTCCTCTCGTTTCCTTCTTTGGTCCGAACAGCCCCGGTCCTTTTTTTCCCCACCCCGGCACGCCAGATCATCCCGTGCAGCAGGTCAGTGCGGTTCATCGGCGTAGTTTGTTTCCTGCGTCCGACCACGGTTCGTCAATTTTTTTCCCCCGTCCAGATAATGTCCTTGGGGGCCCTTCCAAAAAGCTTTTGCGCTTTTTTCCACCGGCCCCCTTTTTGGCGTAATAATTGCATCCCTGTAGCCAGGTGAACCCCCCCCAGCTGAATATTGCGGCGATTGTCTTCTCTTTTCTCCTTCCCCCCGGGACCCTCTTTTTTTTTTTCAGTCTGACAGTCCTCTTTGCTCAAGCTTAGCTGGTGGGACCCTTTTTGGGCTCTGGAACCCCATCAAAGCGCGGCCTTTTTTTTGTTCGGTTTTTCTAATCTCACCAACTGCTTTCCTGAGCACAAGGGAACCTAAGTTCCTTTTTCCCCCCCGCAACCTGAGTGGACATTTTCCCAGGGGCCCTCCAACTCCCCGGGACGGAGTTTTTACTTTTTTTTTTTTTTTTGCCACGGCTTTCCTGCCACCACCGGCCGCCCGTGATCCCCCCCCGTATCAGGGAATCTCCCCTTTGCAATCGGCTGGCCAGGCCTTCCCCCCTTTTTTGCTTTTACGCTGCCCCGGCCCCAGGAGAAGGTTGGTTTTTTTTCCTTGGCCGTGGGATAACGCTCCCCCCCCCCCTAAATCAATGGAGATTAGTCACTGCTTCAAGTTTGTTCGAGTTTGATCTCTGTCGATGTTGTCCCACGGCCTTGGCACTCCGACCCTTCCCTTTTTTTTCGTTTTTAGGACTGACTTGACCTATTTTCATGATTTACCTTGACCGTGATTTTTTTTTTCAGGTATGGAATCCCCCCTTCTTCTTGTCGGTTTTCGCTCCGCTTTTTTTTTGCTTCGTTTTTGACAGCATGGTTCTTTGTCTGTCGTCGTTCTTTCTCTGAAATTTGTCAGAAGTCCCCCCTTCCCCCACTTTGGTGGTCCCCCTTTCCTTTTTTTTTCTAATCCCGACGTTGGTGGTTGTACCATTGTTCCGGGGCTGGCCATTCCCCCCTTTTTCCGCCGAGGGACCACCCTCGGTTAGTCCCCCCGGGGCCCCCCCCCCCATCTTCGCGTTGCCGAATTGAATTCGTGCACTTTTTGAGTTTTTTTTTTATTGATTTCTGGGTGGACACCCCCCCTTTGGCTTTGGAAAGGAAGTGTTTATTCCCCCCAATATCTCCCTGCAGTCCTTCCTTTTTTTTTCCTTCCATTTTACTTGCCTGAGCTGGGGTGGTCTTGTTCTTAAAAGCCAGCCCCTCTCCTCGGGATGAAGCCCTTATTCCCTCCCCCGTTTGTTGTTGTTCTTCTCGGATTTTTTTCGTCCTGGGAGGGTTTTTTTTCCTTTTTTGTGACCGCCAGTTTAGCATTCCCCCCCTTCTCAAGTGCAATTTCCCCCCTCCTCCGTTGCCACACTCCAGTTCCTCTCTTCTTTTTTTGCTGCCGAAACACCCCTGGGCCCCCCTCCAGGACCTGTCGCTGGGTAACCATCCACGACCAGCCCAATCGCTTTTTTTCTCATTCAAGTTTCTTTTACCTTTTTCCCTCGTTCGGCGGCGGCTTTTTTGTACACGCCATACCAGACTCCCCCCCCCCCCCCTAATTCCGCCGGCGTTCTGAACGAGGACCCCAGTCCCCTGTGTGTCCCCACACTGGGACAATTCGCAACCCCACCTTTCGTTTCTCACTCCGTCGTTCCTGAAGTTTACCTTGAGTCAATGGGATGTCTCCGTTCCCCCTCTCCCCCCTTAGTAACCCTTCAATACCATTTTCCAACTTGCACCGGTGCCGGCTTGATTTTTCCCACGCGGACTCCCTCCCCCAAATAACACGTGCAAGCCCTTTTCATTTTTCAAGTTTTCCCCTCCCCTTTTGACTTTTTCCCCCAGGAAATCCAACTTCCGTCTTCCCACATTACGTCTTTGGTCGTAGCTCCTCCCCCTTTCCTTTAAGCACGCGGAGTATGCTGAGACGGCCCGGAAAACGTAGAGGATACCCTTCTAGCCCCCCCAATTGCCCCCGGAGGGGGAGACTTTCCTTGTTTCCAATTTGGTTGTACATGATGTATACCCTTAAGGCCTGTATTCACACCTCTAATGGTGGCGTCTTCGTCCCGCCGGTACAATGCTTAATGGCCTTCTGCAGTCGGATTTTCGTGATTTCCCCCCCCCCTTTCCTTTTTTTCATTTCTGCCCGTTGGTCTCCCACGGGACCTGCATCTTCTTTCCGCTGGGGTTCTGGTTCGTTTTTTTGTTATTGCATCCCGTTTTTTTGAGGCCACTCTAACCCTCCTTCAGTTTGCCGGGCCTTGACAGCAAAATATGGATGGTTTTTCGCAGGCCAAAAGGGTTTTTTCCCTCTCGCTTTTGACCCCCTGTTGCTCTATCTGTTTCCACCTTGGCAGCTCTTCCTTCTTCCCGACATTTTTTATGTCCTTTGGCCCCAACCGGGCCCTGGACGTGAATGTGCCGGTTTGTCCGGGTGGGCGCGACCGAAATTGTTTTTTTTTTTAAATATTGGTGGCTTAAATTCCATCCCACTAAGATTTGGCTTTATGAGCACTTTTTTTTTTTGGGGCGACTGTTACAAATGGTTTTCTATGGACCCCCCACCCTTTTTGACGTTGATGCTCATGGCCCTTCTCCCTAGTTTCGTTTCCCCATTTTCAGCCTTTTACCCCGCTTTTGAGGTGATTCTGAGTTTTTTTTTCCCCTCCTTTTGACTACCTTCTCCCCCCAAGGGTCCCTCCTTTTTTCTTTGCCTCAATTCTGGGTACCCGTTGCCCGTGTCTGATCCCCCCGTGTTTTGCTTTTTTCTGGGGATTTCCTGATATTTCCTGCCCGCCGCGTTCCCCTTTTTTTCCTCTTTTCCCCATCGAGCTCCTCCTTTTTCAGTGTTGGTCAGCTTGCGTTGAAAACGGTTTTTTTTTTCCCCAACCCCCCCGGGACGCATGTTTCCTTCAGGCGCCCCCCCCCTCCCCGTCGGTTGCCCCAGACTTTGTTTGGACCAAATAGGAAATGTTTATTCTGAGGCCACTCCACCCCCTTGAGTCTCTGTTTTTCCCGTGTCCGCATGCCGACGGTCCTTCTTTGGGCTTTGATGTCTTTTTTCGACTTATGGGATTTTTTTCTTCAATCCTCTGCGTGACTTTTTCCCTTTATTCCCCCTTTTCCCTGTTCACCCAACCTTTTTGACCCTTTTAAGCACTTTTGGAATGATGTCGTCCGTAGACACTAACCCCCCCCCCTTTTTTTCCCTTCCCCTTCTTTCTTAGGTCCTCGGTTTGTAGGTGCCCCTTCCCTTTTTTTTCTTGACCCCTCCTCCTTTGGCCGGGTCTCCTTTTTTCATCGACCTAAACAATTTTGCTCCCTGGTTTCTCGATGTTTTAGAGATCATACTGTTCATCCCCCCCCCCCCCAGACTACCTTTTTTTCTCATTCGTTCGTGAGGCCCGCGTCCCCCCACCTTCCTCTGCCAATGTGCCCCCTTGTTTGGGGTGGGACGCACAAGAAGATTTGTTTTTTTGGTGTTGGAAAAGGTCATTTGGGCCTTGTGTTTTTTGTGGTTAGCCCGCGTTTTGTAATGAACCTCCTCCCCCGAAGTTTTTTTTTCGAATCTTGTGTTTTCTTTCTCCAGAGGGCTGGGGGCTTCGCCCCACGCCCCCCCCTTGATGGGCAGGTTTTTCGACCCCCCTTTTTTGAATCTCAGAACAACCCTCTTCCCTTTCCCCCCTCTTTGCTCTCCTCCCCTTCTCCAGTCCCTGGGTCCCATATCGATCAATGGGTAGTGTCCCTTGTTCTGGAATTCCCTGGTGGATGGGCTGTTACCACAACCTTTTTCCACTTTTCCTTCGCCTTTTTGTCTCTTTTACCAGTCCACGTCTTGTTTTAGCTCTGGTTTTCGGTCTTTTTTTCCGATCATGACGCTTGTCTTGTTTGGTCTTCCCGGCTTGTGTAGTCCTATTCGTGTTGTTTTCTTCCCTTTTACAGGATCTTCTTTTACCTAATGTTTGTTGTTGTTTTTGTTTTATTTTTTTACCCGGTTTGAGAATGTCACGCCCCTTCCAGTCCCCTTTCTTCTTTTTTTCAATTTTCTTCAGCTTGACCCCACGACCGGTTTCCCCTTTCCTCCGAGACGTCTGTTTCCACAGGTTGTCCGGTTTTTTTTGATCCGTTCAGGGCAGCTCTTTTTTTCCCAAAGGACTTTCCGTCCCCCCAGCCATCCATTATGCCCGTCCAAGTTATTCCACCCCGATCCCCTTGCACATTCTTTTCCCTGATATTGGTCCTTGCGAGGGACAGGACGTCCCCTTTCTTTTTTTCTTTGCTCAGATTTTCCCTTTCTTTCCCCTCAGTCTTCTTCTGCGTGGAAGCCAAGCCCTGCTTTGCTTCCTCCACACTTTTTTTCCTTTCCAGAGAAGTGTCTTGCTTTTTGAGTGTGCCGGTTAACAGTTTTTTTCCTTTCCTGAAAGTTTTTTTTTTTTATTTTCCCCCGCCCTCTGCGGTTTTCTTCAAACCAGCTCTCAGGCCATTTTCTGATTTCTTGAAAGACCAAAGTTACGAAACTTTGCATGGTCCTTGACTTTCTTCCTCCGAAGAGATGATTCTCCCGGCTCGTCTCGCCGGACTCCTTTCCTCCCAACGTTGGATCGATACGTAGCTTTTCCTCCCCTTTTTCTTTTGGGAGCCTCCTCCCACTCTTCCCTGGATTATAAGCCCAGTGCCTGAAATCTTAAAACTTCTGTTTTTTAGTTTTCTCTGGACCGGACACCAAGGCCGTGCTGCGGTGCTTTCGGGGAAACCTTTTGAACTTCCCCGTTTCTCCTTATTTCTGACTTTTAAGACGCTGAGTAGAACTCTTTCCCCCCCCCATATGCCAGAGTCCCCTCTTTAACCAAGGGCTGCAGGCCTTCGGCACTCGGCGGAAGATTATAATTTTCGGAGTGTCCATTTTTTTCCCCCCTGGCCGGGTCCAACTTGTCACAACTTCGCCGATGTTCCTGTTGTTCTAGGGGGCCTGGAAATCCCCCCCCCCTTTGAAAGGGTCCCCTTTCCTTTCCCGGCCCCCCTCTTCCCGCAAGCGTCCTTTCTTTCCTGATCGTACCCCTCTGGCCTACTGATTGGTTTTTCGGTCCTGAGGTCCATGTCTTGCCGGTTTCCCTGATTCTACCCTGTCTGGTTTTTTTTAACTCCCCCCCGGACGGCTGTTTGATCCCCCCCCCTACTTCCCCTTTAACCTTGGACCGGCATTCCTTTTTTTGTTTTTCGAACAGAACGGTCCGTCCCGCCCGTTTTTTTAGATCCCTCAGTCACCTAGTTGGCCAGCAGGTTTTTTTGTAAGACGTGATGCCAGAACGGTCGTAACTAGCGCACGGGTGATTTGGAATTGGTTTTTTTCTTTTTTGTTTTTTTTTTTGCGGGTCCCTTTCCGCACACCGTGCTGGCGCCTTCAACCGTTTTTTTTCCTCTTTCTTTGCGGGATCTTGCAGACGTGAAAGCCTTCCGAGGTCACCCTTATAACCCTTGGTTCCCCCTACGGGTTCTCCGATAGTTTTGTTTTTTTTGGGCACCCGTTTTGGCCCGCCGATCCCCCCCCCTGGATTGGATTCCGCTTTAAGCCCCAAGGGGGTCCCCGCCGGAGAACATCCCTATACCGTTTTTCTTGTTTCCCCCACCAGTCTTCGGCTGGTCCCCCCTTGGCAAGGGAAGGCAGGTGTGATATGCCCTCCACCCAGGAGTCCCCCCTCAAGGCCTCAACTCGTTCGGAGGACCCCTTTCTCCCGGGGCGACCACGGACGTTGTGTGCGGCCCAAAGTTTTGAGACCTGATGCCTTTTCTTTTGGATCGTCCCCCCTCGGACCCTTTTGCCAGTCCTTTTCCTGTAGTATTCCCCGACTTACCCGGAAACTTTGTCCGGGGCGCCTTTGAGGGATCTGATTACCCTCACTCCAACCCATAATGAAACCTCCGATTCGCGCCGATGTTTCAAGCAGCTTTTTCAGCCTTTAGAATCTTATTGCCTTACTGCTTTCTCCGTCAGTCTCCGTGTGGTGGCGTAGGTTTTTACACCCCCTCGTGGGTCGTGTGTTACCTCTTCCTCCCACTCCTTCTTTATGTTCCTTTTCAACCTTTTTCCGGTTTCTTTGTTTTTTTTACTTGGCGTGAACTCCGCGTTACGCCTGGTTTTGTGATTTGTACTTCGTCACTGTCTTTCCTTTTCTCCCCCAAGGCCATTGACCGCTCTGTGGGATTTTTCAGTCTCCAATTTCACCGGAGGTTGGTGACAATTCTGGTACATTTTTTTTTTGGCCAAACACTTGTCCCCCCCCCCCCCTGGACGTTGACGCCGGGGCCCCCCCCCCCCCCTGGGGTCAGTAGTATTTTCTGGTTTCCTGGACGGCACTTCTTCTTTGCCCTTTTTTAATTTTTTTAATCCTCTCCCCTTTTCTGACGAGTTGTGGTGCGGATTGATTTGTACATCCCCCTCCCACGTCTTTTTTTTTTTTGGCAAAGCCAGTTTGTTGTCCCTCAATAAACTGCGCAGGCTACCGTCCTTGTTTTTGTGCCTTTACGGGTGCGCCATGTACATGCTGGGTTTAATGGTTGATTTTCGGTCCTTTTCCCCGGACGGCGCTCCG
>Ga0179593_1418410_pt1 | contig 10680 bp, 12 predicted proteins | sample CZODoug2_1_08_16_FD_185931 | JGI IMG/M metagenome (GOLD analysis project Ga0179593, IMG submission 185931) | Vadose zone soil fungal communities from Angelo Coast Range Reserve, California, USA - CZODoug2_1_08_16fungal (PacBio error correction) | ecosystem: Environmental > Terrestrial > Soil >... | reverse complement strand
TTCCCGCCCACTCTCTCCCCTTTCCCGCCCACCGTATTCATTTTTCCTTAGATGGCATCTTTCGCATTTAATTCCAGCCTTCTTCTTGTACGGCCCCGTGATTTTGTCTTTTCTGAGAACATTAACAAACCCCTCGATCGGCCGCCAAACTTTGATCGTGGAATCTGTCAACAGCCCTCTGAGACGATGCTACTTTACGTCCGCCCCCCCTCACCGATATTTTCTCGACTCTGGTCCCAACCTTTTTTTTAGATCTGCGTAAGGTCTTACTGAGACGGTTAAAGGGTCCCAATTCACTTATCGCTTCTAACGCGCCCGAGGGGAGAGGCCGCGTTTTTCTCAATAGCGCATGAGAACGAACGCGTCGAGGGCTACATCTCCGTTCCCTCTGTCAAGCGGACAATCTATGTCCAAGAGAAGAGATAATGTTTTCCTTCTCGATTCTACCCCCCCCCCCCCCCCCCCCCCCCCCCCCCCCCCCCCCCCCCCCCCCCCCCCCCCCCCCCCCCCCCCCCCCCCCCCCCCCCCCCCCCCCCCCCCCCCCCCCCCCCCCCCCCTCCCCCCCCCCCCCCCCCCCCCCCCCCCCCCCCCCCCCCCCCCCCCCCCCCCGCTCGTGGTGTCTCAGCCATCGATTTTTGTCCCTTCCAAGTTTCCGTCTTTCCCCCACCCCGTATGCGGCAGAGACGCTTTGAAGATTAAAGGGTTGCCCCCAGTTCTTTATGGCGCATCGGAATCGTGTCTTCTTTTTATGTATAGCTTTGGAATAAGCTCACGAGCGTTTTTCCTCGCGCTGATCTGCCCAGTTCGTTCAAGTACCTCCTTCGATTGGGCGTTCGATAATCGGCCGACTCACGTCTTCCCTCACCCCCTCGAGTATATTTTTTTGCGGCACGGCTACTTCGCAGATACTCCGAACCCCTCTCCAAGGAAAATCAGGTCTCTTTCTGAGAGGGTCTCCCAGGCCGCCCGCCGAACATGTTCTCCTCCGTGCGCTAACTTGATCTGGCCCTGGGTGACGGTTTTGTTCACGGCGGACTACCAGTTCACTTTTTCTCCGCTATCGTGTATCGCCCCAGGGTTTGATGGTTCGGCAAAAATTGTTGCGGCCCACCCAATTGCTGCTAATGGACGATACGCCCCCCCCATTTTTCTCCCCCTCCTATTTACTTTCCCCCTTCGCCCTTCTCGAAGAGACGCTGACCGTTTCTCTTCCGGTCCCCCCTGATAGTGGAACTACCCAGACTCCTTTATCTGGTCAACCTGCTGGAATAGAGTTTACTTTGTCTTCCCCTTATTACCTTAGTACGCCGGTACCTCCCGCTCCTTAATGAGTCTGACCACCCCGCGCGGCGCCGCATTGGCTGCTGATTGAGACCGCTTGCGCCGGCCGCGTTTTTGCGTATTGAAATCTTCCCCCCTCTTTTTTCAGGAACACGTCCGCACAGGCGGCGCGTCGCGTTATTCTGGTCTGGGCAGACGTCCCCTATGTCACTGCTGGTCCGAAGACCGTTTTTTCGCAGCCGCCCTGAGAGACCAGCTCCATTTTGGGCAACTGTCCGCGCCGGCGCCGAGAACGTCCGTTTTGTCAAGTCCTTCTAAACTTGAAAAACCCTTATCTTACGACCCCTCTCTTAAGCTCGAAGGCCCGATGAATAGCTAGCGCCTTTTCTCTTTTTGAAGGTGATATTTCCCCGTAGCGGGTCGCCAGCCGAAAGCCTTGTGATTACTTCCTCCCCTTTCTCCCTTCACCCGTTTTTTGAACCTCTTCCACAGCGAGATGGAAACTCCGGTGATCGGCCTCTGCGAGTTAGACGTAGAGCGATGCGAATTCCTGCGCCTCGGAAGAGAGAACTTATACTGAAACTGCTGAGTCCCTGGACAAAGAAGACACCATAAGCCCCACCAATTCTATGACCACCGCCCCCCCCCCCCCCCCCCCCCAACCACCCCCCCCCCCTCCATCTCAGCAGAGATTGGGTTGACCTTCATTCCAGCTTCGATCTTTTTATCCCAAGTTTTGCAGACCCGAACGTTTTGCCTTGCCCCTTTTTCAAGCTCCGACGAGTAATTAATCTCACCCCCCCCCCATTCTGTCTATCTCGCTTTCCTCACGTTGATCTCTCCCTCTCTCCCGCGAAGTAAGACTTTCGCCTTTTCTTCCTCAGAAGCTCCTCTACCTTCCTGTCCTCTACAATTGACCGTCAGATTGTCCCACTTGTCAGCTGGCTCCTTCGCGACCACGTAGACCTTTCCTAGCCCTCTCCTTCCGCTGGAATTAGGCGTTCCTCCTTTCTACAGAAATTTTATTTCTTTCGAAATCGACCACCATGCCCAAATGAAGTCTCGTTACAACCTAATCCTCAGTGAACCTGTGCCCCTTGACCGGTTCGCCGCCCGCGCCTTCGGCCAGCGTTCTGGGATGGTCTAATCAAATTCTTTCCTTTCCCTTGACGCTACTTCGAATGCGATGTACCGATTTCTCTTCCCTCCTCGCGCGGCCCCTCAATACGTATTTCACCCCACGCCTTGAGAGAATGTACTAACAAAGAGAAGCCTCTTCTCTGCCCTGTCCGATATAGCTTTTTCTCTCCAGTCCCCCTCATGGAAGCTGACTACTAGCCCCCTTTCCCGGCGTTTGGATCTCACTTTTTGTTTTCTCCTGGTTCTTCTGACTTAGTAAGCGCCTTTCTCATTTTCTCTTTATTCTTCGTGATGGAATCCCCTGGCACAGAGCCCCCCCTCTCTCTGCCAGATGTTTATGGCTGATTCCGTTTTTTTCTCACTTTCCTCCTTCTGCGCCTTTCCCGTTCTATCTATTCATATCCGTTTTTTTCGAGAGATCTCCAGTTTAAGGCGCCAGACGTAGGACCCTTCACTCTTGACCCTAACAGAAACCCCCCCCGGGCTTGTAGCGTATTTTTTTTCCAGTTGTAGTAAAGCCAGCCATCCCGCCATTATCAGCCGCTTCTTTTTTCCTTCCTCGTTGTCCCTGACGTACCACAGTTAGGGTCCTATTCACAACACACTCCTGTACCAGGGCTGTCTTTCCCAGATGGCAATGGTCTCTCTGGACGCGCAGGAATATCATCGGCCATTTCTCGCGATCTCGGCCTCTTTTTTCTTCTCCTCTCCAGGCTTCTTTTTTTCCTCCTGACTTTTTCTCCTCTCCGCTTCGGTTCGGAACTCGGTAGCTTCAACTTCTTCCCGTCAGGTTCTTCAGGCGGAGCCGCTTTGAGTCGCCAGCGCCAGTTGGATCTTTAAGCTATCCCCCACCTTCCCAGATTAGGGCCAGCGTTCGTAGTCGTCGGTTGTCCTGTCCTTGTTTTTTCGTTTGGTCGATTACTCCAAACGACATCTGCCTTGTTGCTTTAGAGTTCTTCTCTCATTCGCTCTTTATTTTTCTCTTTTTCCTATGAAGGTCCCCTCTTTCCTCGATACGGTCTCCCATTCCTCTTTGATCCCGCGTCGGCCATTGTACTCTCTTAAGTCCTTTATCTCGAATCTGAATCCATCCATTCGACAGTCGTCCGTCTTTTCTTTCATAGGGGATCACTCATATACCCTTTCTAGGAAACCGCTTCTAGTCTCCAGAATTTGTTTCTGTGTAGATGAAGTATTTCTTCGATTAGCTCTCTTATTCAGTGGCCGTTTGTTATTAAAATTTCATGTTGTCCACGCGAGCCAGTGCACTCTTCAACCCATGCTATAGGCTCTCTTCACTTTCTATGAATTTTCCTTCTGGATGCTTGTCCATAGACTCACGGTGCAGACCTCTTTCCGCTCTTAAAGGGAGTACTCCTTTTCTCTCCTCTGTGCTCTACGTTATAAATCCGTGACAGTCAACCCCTCTTTTTCTTATATTACGGTGAATATTTTATCCCCGTGGTTCAATTTTCTTTTCAGGTAACTTTATATGTTCTAAGGCCAACCCCTTCTTTAGTTATGTCTACCGAAAGTGTGGCCTACTGATACAACCCCCTCTAATAGAGATCCCAAGGATTCTTCCGTCAAGTCTTTTTCTCAGATTTTTTCTAGCAACAGCGGTGGTGTTATCCAAGTTTGTTTAGAATCCTTGACCAGACGTCTTTTCGCTGCGATCTGAAATTTGCCCCTTTAAAATTGTCTAGGGTTTTCTCCTCATTTGCTGTCTCTCCCTCCTCCTCCCCTTTTTAGGTCAATGCCCTTTCCCTTCTTTCATCATTCCCCCCTCCATGAAAGCCTTCTCCGAGTAAGATGGAGGTCCTTTTTCATGATAGTTTTGGAAGCTTTCTCGCCGGCCTTTCCCCGCTTTCTCTATCGCCCAGCCCCCGACAATTCTTCCGCCCTCCTCCCTTCCTTTGCTCATCAGGAAGTTTTCTTCGTACGTCGACGACGTGAATGCGCCGTCCTCCCCCTCCCTCACGCTAGTGGCCAGCGTTTCCTTTTCCCAATGATGACCTCTTTTGCTGTGGTCCACGATCAATGTGCCGGATATCCCCTAAGGCTTCTCCCCTTCCGAGGCCTTCTTGTAGCAATATCGCTATGAGGTTGCGGCTCGTACCTTTATAAGTCCTCCTTGTCCTGAAACCCTTTTTTGACGTCCACCCTGCTCGCTTGAGATAGTGTCGCCCTCCTTAAACAGGCTGTCCCGTTTCCCCAATACCTACCGGAACGCTCTATGGTTCGAGCACCCCTCCCATGGCTCTTTTCACGCTGGTCGGCGCGGAATGGTAGTTTTTCTTTCAGCCCGTATTTTCGTTTTCGTCGCTTGTTTTAGGACTGTATCTTGCTTCCTTCTTCCCGGCCGAAGTTTCCGGCTACGAGTCTTTCACGAGACGTGAGTAGATCTAGAGACACTTCCATTCCAGCGCAGGCTCTGGTACTTGCCGACTGGTGGACGAGCAGAGCGCGAGTTTTTTCGGTTTCTCTCTCTGTACAGATTGAAATACCGCCGTCTCCACTATTCGCTTGAGTCCATAAGAGACGGAGTTGTCCTGTAAGCTTCCCGCGTCGCTTTTTTTCCCTCTTATGGGGTCCATTACCCGTTAAAGTGACTTTGAATCATTACTGGTTTTTTCCACCTTTCGCTTTTTCCTTCTTTCCGGAATTTTCGCGGCCTATTGGAACGTGGCACTATCCTCTTTATAGTTAGTGCATGTCTTCCCCCCCTCCTCCTCGCGTTCGATTTCGTCCCTTTTTCTTTTGTAGCCGATAATATGAGAGTCCTCTCTGGGCGCGTTTCTCTTCTAATTGGTCTCTCCGATGGAAATCCCTTTCTTTGTACTGACGCATCCTTCCTCCCCCACACTTTGATTGACCGAGTCGCGAAAATATCGTTTGTTTGCGAAGGGCGCGTCGCCGGTTTTTTTCCCCTCTCCTCGGGGGAGACCTTTCCTTTTTCTTTCCCGTATCGACGGGTTGGTTGTCTTGTTTGTCAAATCCTTTGGGACTCCGCCCCCCATTTTCCCCCATCCTAGCCGGCTTTGTCAATGCGATTTGCCAGGCCGCCGGGAAATGATCGGTGGGTCTTTCCCTCCCAGAATAGGAGCGCTTGAACCTCATTTTCCCCCTTTCCTCCTTGTTTTTGTTTAGAGTTCACTTGAGCGCTTTACCGATCTTTTCCTTTTGCTTGCGATGCGTTCCCCGGCCAGGATGCTGCTGACTGCTGATCCCTCATGTTTTCCCCTCCCAGAAAAACCCCGATTCTGTCTGTCCACCTCGTTGCCGTGATGTACCCTCAGCAGGGAGGGCCGATTGATAATAGTAAGACAACCCCGCTTTTCCTCAGGTTCCCCCATTTCTTTTTCGCGATGTTCCCTTTTATTTCGACCTTTTAGCGTTTCCTTATCCACTTATCGTCTTCTCCCTTCCTCCGGGGAAGAGGAACGAGATGATCCTCTCTAACGCAGAGCGCAGATATGAATCCCTGGACTACATCTGAATCCTTCTCCTTTTCCGAGGGCCCCTATTTTAACCCCCTCGCGCGAGAAGATGCCTGGCCCCTCGAAATCAGCGCGTTTGCTCAAAGACCCTTCCTGCTCTTCAAATTCACCCTAGTTCCCAATATTATTAAGTCGTCTAGGTGAAGTCTCTAATTTTGACCTCCTTCTTCGAGTCGATCTTGCTCGCTCGTCTGGTCCTAGCTCTCCCTCTCTGATCGCGTGATCTGACAAAAACGGGCCGTCACTCCCCCTCCCCTTCCCTGATGGTCTCGCGATCGCATACTCAGTCCTTTTTTTTTCTCGATCTTTGTATAGGCGTGAGTGAAGTGCCTCATTTGCCTGCAAGCCTTCTCCCCCAAAAATTGCCCAGTTCACATCCGTTATTCGAAGAGGTCTACCAGTGCCGCAGCAGAAAATCTTTAGTAACTTCCTTTTCTCGACATGATCGGCCGATTCTTTTAACAGCGACTCCATTCCCTTTCCTTTTCGCCAATTCCTGGTGTTTAGTCATGCAGGGTGTTCTATTACCCCCCCTTGCTGTAGTCCCCCCATTCTTCTTCTTCCCTTTACTCTGCACGAACAATCCATCCCGATCTTCCCTACAAGCGAGTCTTCTTTCCCTTTCTTTTCGTGGATATTCCTTTCAAACCTTTGATAGTTTCACGATCGGTATCGGTACCCGGATGTTTTTCCTGTCGTTTCCTATTTTGCTGCCGGTGGTCATTTAACTCGTACTCCAGTTGCCCTCACTGCCTCCCTTCCCGCGGAGAAAGCTTCCCGGAAGCATCTTTCCTTCCTTCGCTAAGTTCTCGTTTTTTTTCCGCTGGCACGGCTCGCGCACTTTTGCCGCCACAGATCTCCTTCCCTCGCCAGGCGCTGCGTCTCCACGCCTATCTTTTGGTCACTTTGACTAAATGCCGTTTGCCGGAAACCTTCTTCTTTCGTCCTGAAGCGACCGAGCGAACCTGTATCCATTTAGCGGTCAAATTCCCCGGCGGCCGCGAGCACGCCGAGCTTGTCAATGTCCTTTACCCTCTTCCAAACCTTCCGAGCTTTAGCAATAGATGAAGCCGCTCCGGTCTAAGACTTTCCCTAACTATCTAGCGCTTCTCGTGTTTTCATTTCCTTCATCGCCTTCCCCAAGTAGCGTTTCTCTCTCCCTCATTTGAACTTGGTCCTCGCCTCACCTTTTCATTCCACTCACTTTAACACGTGTTTGGCCCAACCGATTCATTATATGAAAATCCCCGTTTCTCTTCCGCGAGTCCTCGTCTAGCCCTTCGCCCGCGCCCCTCCCTTCAGCTCCGCCTTCTATGCCAACGGTTTGTGCCAATCCTCCTACGCCCCCTTTTCCCTTTTTCCATTCCTCCAGTCTCTTCTTGAAGTGACGCCCGACTTTGATTGATCTTTAGGACCCATGGCGTGGAATTTGACACGAAAGTTTCCTCTATGCACCCCTTCTCTTCCTCGGAGTCATTACCCCCTCGAACACCGCCACCAACCCTTTTTTATTTCTTTCTCCTCTTTTCCCTAGACCGTTCGATCGAGCGCCGTAGCCGAAGAGCCTGACCCTCATTACGAATTGATGACTTCCAGTCCTTCGCGCTACATGCCCTGCTGGCTGGCCGAAGCGGATGAGGTTAAAGATGCCTCTCTCTCCCACGTGCGCCCTTTCTAGAACAGTCGACGTACTCTCAATTCTCTTCTCCTCGACTCTCCATTCCCCCTTTCTCTTTCTTGGATACATTGCCCACCCTCCCCCCATGGACGTCGCTTACCCCTAAATCAGAAAATCTCTGTCCCTGACCGGCTTCCTACTCTCTACCGACTTCTATTTAGGCTTCTACCCGTAATTGTATGAATTAAGCCTTTTCTCCCACTTCCTCAGAGATGATGATTCGAGACTAAAGTCGCTCTTTGCGAAATACGTCATCCCCCCTACTCCCTTCGCTGAGAATGACTCCCCCCGATTCCGACGATCGCGCCCCTGGGCTGATAGGCGCCTTTTCTAGCTCCGGCGCGCTGGCCGCGCCGCTATCTTTCCCCTGCTTTTGAATAGGCCTTGGGTCGGTCGGGCCTGGCCTTCGTCACTCGTCCCTGATAAGGATTTGGGCTCTTTGCTGTACGACAACTGTGCACAGTTAGCAATCGTGCAGCTTTTTTCTTTCTGGTATCCCCTTTGCCATGGTCTACGTCTGCGCCTGTAAAGTCCTAGATGATTTTCTCCTCCTCCTTTGGGTTGTTGCTTTTTCGTTCACTTGCTCCCAGAAGGTAGACAGATTTTGCATCCCGCCAAAACAGATGGTCATTCTCCTCTTGCCTCTTGTTCCAAGGTGTCGTACCTCCAGATCCTCCCAGAACTTGCTAAGGGCCGCTTGTTTTTTCTTAGAATTCCGCGGCCACCTGCCAACTTCTTTCTTACAAGCCTGGAAAGGGCTTAGCGTCTCCTTCCCCACCGAGCATTTTTGGCCGAGTGACTTTTGCCTCCTATAGAGGACAGTCCTAGATAGTAGGATAGTTGTTCTTTAATTCTTCATCCCGGCGTAGTGGGAATGAAGTTTTTTTACCGAGCCTCCCTTTTTCTCTCCAATCTTTTTAATCGTGCGTTAGTCATTAGCCCCTTCCCCCCCCAACTTCTTTGTTCCTTCCCGAGAGTTCCCTGTCGTAGACAGCCCGAAAACGTTTGGACGTTCCATAGATCGGAAGCATGTCAATTTTTGCCCCTCCTTTTTCGTAGTTTTTCCTCCCTTTAATGGGGGCTTTTGTGGTCTTTTGAGTACATAAAAGACATTCGCCTTTTTGTTGACTTTCTAGCCTTATGTCTCCGCATTTAGTAAGGTAGAGATGTTTCTAGAAGGTAGATAATTGGATCTACCATTCTTCGGACCGCGTGGCATCCGAGTCGCGGCCTTAAGTTCCTTTTTGCGCTGGTCATGTTGTTTCTCGTCTTTATGAAGTCCTCCCTTTCTAAAAGTAGGTTCGCGTCTGGCTCGGCGGCTCGCTCCGACCAGGTAGTTCAGTTAACGCCTTCCCGCTTCCCTAATTTTTTTGCTTTTTCGATTGTAAGTACTCGTCGGAGCTTACTTTTTGATTCGTTCGTTATTCTTTTTCCCACCATTTTCCTACCGAGCTCCATTTGGCCTCCCATGTCCCCCCCCCCTCCTATTTGGCTGATTTACATGTTTATAGTAATTGTGTCTTTGGATTCTCGGAAAGAGACTTCCCCGTTTTGAAGATGAAGTTATCCTCTTACCCTCTTTCGATAGTCGCATCGGCTCCGACCGTCTTCTACATGCCGAAGGCTCTCACCGCTTTTATCCTTCTTGAACTTTGTAATCTCTTTGATCAAACGTATGTTCAATTTCTTTTCCAGTCCCGTTGCTTCTTTATCCAGACCATTTCAAGTGCTTTTCGGTTCGACCCTGGCTACGTGTTCCGCTATTAACCCGTCACAGTCCAGAGTAGCTATTATTCAGGCGGATTCCCTGCTTTCTTTCCCCCCCAGGCTGTGATGAAGAGGTTGGTCATCTGTTTCTCTCCTTCCCCCCCTCTTCTTGTGATAGATCGAGCGCGGCCCCGGTTGACCGTAAAATTGATAGGTATTCAGGGCTTATTTCCCAGTCCCCCTCCCGAAGGTATTTAGTCTTTGCGTGACCTGTCAGTTCCGCTTCCCTATCAGGGGACTCTTCCGGCTTTTTTCCTTTTCATGACTCGTTCCTGGCGTTCGCGCGCTGGCCTTCCGCGGCTTCTCCGTTTCCCCCTCTCTCCCCTCTCAAATTCTTTGCCGCCGCGCTTGCATCCGCAGGACCTTCTTTTTAGGGTAAAGGAGTCACTCGCAATGCCGCCGCAGCAACCTCGATCAGCCCGATGTGGCCAGCTTTGCCATCTTCCCGATCTTCATTTCTTTTCCACGATCAATGGTGCCGGTAGTTACCACTATCGCTCATTAGAGAATCTTATCGTTTTTCTCTATCGAGATGATGGTCGGCTAGTGACAGGGTCTCCTCTGATTGGGTGAAAACTCCTTTGGCCATCGCCCCCCCGGCTCTGTAGCCCAATGCTGAGCTTGGCTACTCCTTTCATTTTTCATTGCCCTCCATAGGAACAGATTTTTTCCCTTCCTGGATATCCCCAGCTGGTGGCGAAGGTTTACTGTCGACTCTTTTTTTCCTACACTTATTGCCGTGGTCGAGGTGTTAGTCCTGATCTTTCAAAAGTATCTTCCCCTGCACGACTCTAACCGTAGCTCTGAAGATCGTTTTCTTCCCTTTCCAGAGAAAGGCCTTCAAGCGCAGGAGCGTGGTACTTGCCGGCACCGTTGGGTTTCCGATGCGATTTTCCCCTCTTTTTTCGCCCTATGGCCATCTATACATCCTCCCTCTCCAGATTTTCGATTTTTTTTTTTCCTTCCTCTGTTGCCCCCCTTTCAAGTCACCTCTCTCTTCCTTCTTTGGACCTTGTTCACGAATTTGACTACTGCTGGCGTTTCTCCCCTCTTTATTGAGAACGTTGAAGCATCTTTCTCTTTGGACATTTTCCCCTGATTGCCCTTATTTAGTTCGAATTTATCCTCTCCTCTTTCGATATCTTCGCTCTTCTTTCAGGTTGAGAGATCTTCCCTCCATGCGTCGGCGTGGTCTCGTTCGATTCTTTCCTTTCGTAATGCCTTTTTTAACGTCTCAATCCGGCCTTTACTCCTCTAGAAAAACTCTGGAGACTTTTCCGAGTCACATAGCGGATTTCGTGCTTTGAGCATCCT
>Ga0179593_1336482_pt1 | contig 10680 bp, 21 predicted proteins | sample CZODoug2_1_08_16_FD_185931 | JGI IMG/M metagenome (GOLD analysis project Ga0179593, IMG submission 185931) | Vadose zone soil fungal communities from Angelo Coast Range Reserve, California, USA - CZODoug2_1_08_16fungal (PacBio error correction) | ecosystem: Environmental > Terrestrial > Soil >... | reverse complement strand
TCTCTTTTGCTATTTCAAAAATGGGGCTTGGTTTCCCCCATTTCCCACCCTTTTTGCCAATTTTTTAACACCCCCAAGTTTAGCCTGGACCGTGGTGTTTTTCCCGGCAACTCCCCCTCGTTTCTGACCCCTCTACTCCCAAGTTTTAACAGGGTACGGTGCTCACCCCCGAGCTCCTGTCTTTAGTTTGTCCACCCCATTCCCCCTATGGTTGACCCCTTTTTTGTCCTTGCCTGGAAAGTTCCCATGTGCGGCGACTTTTACGAACTCTCTTCCTTCCTGTTTTCTTTTTTTATTTTTTTTTTTCTTTTCGTGGGTGGCGTTGTCTGAAGGTTTTGAAGGCCGCCGTCCTCCTAAGCAGGTCACCTGGCGGATTTTGTCAGTTTGACTGCTTTCCCCTGATTTTTGCACGCGTTGTTTTCACACAAACAAGTCTGTTTTCCCTGTACCTTTGGTGGCCGGGGTTTCTCTACCACCCAGATGGTTTGGAATCCACACCAATTCCCTTCCCTAGCCCTTGCACCTGTCCCCAAGATGCCAGGGGAGCAAGCGGGTGGACTTTTTCGGTGCCCGATTTTTTTTTTTTTTTTTCTTCTCTGTCCTTGTTGGCCCCCACAGCCAAAACAACTGTGATTCCTTCCCCGATGGGTTTCCCCACTGTTTTCTTTCCCAGGCGCTTTTCCCTTTAACAAACCTTCCTTCCCATTTCCACCCCCCCCGACGGCCTCATCGCCGATCAATTTTCTCTCGTGAAGCCTTTCTTCTTTCTTCATCCGCGTTCCTTCCTCCTTTTGTTGTTAATGTTTTTTTTCGTCAAAAAACCCGTCGTCCGTGGGTCCCTGTCTAATGACTGCTCTGATATCTGTCCTTTTTGCAGGAGTGAAGGTTCCCAAACCCGGGAATCGGAATCTCAATAAAAGCTGGGTACCCCCGCTTCTTCCTTGCTATTTGGCCCTTTGCTTTTTTTCCCCCCCTTTTTGTCCCCCCAAACGTCCCCCCCCCTTTGAACGGGGAAGTTTTGTTCAAAGGGCTGTGCTGCGCCTTTTTTCTTTTCCCTTTCCCCCCCCCTTTCAAACATCTACTCCTTCCCTGTTCGCCAACTAAAAGTTGGTGTGAACGCTGGGCTTCATTCCGTCGAATCGGGTGTTTTCCAACTGTTCCACTATTTTTTGACTTTTCAACCCGTCTTTGGGTCTCTTTTATTCCCAAGCACTTTTGTTCCGTGTTACGGCGCCAAATCCCTCAGGGCTTCACCCCTCCACTTCTCTTTTTTTCCCCAATTTCAAACAACACTTAAGATCCCCCCCCCCCTTTTCCTCTTCTTGCCGACGCACTACGGCATTCTTTTCCCCCCCCCACGTTTTGAATGCATTTAAATTTTCCTTTTATTTTTTTTCCACTTCCAGGTTCCCCCTTTTTTTCCTTTGAGTTTTTTTTAGATGGTCCCGTTACTTTCCATTTTGCTTTTTCACCCGGGGTTGGAACCAGGCCCTGCCATAGGTTTGGCGCTCACAAGGCATTTTTTTTCCCCCCCTTTCCCGCCGGAGCCCCACTGTTTACAACACGTTGGAAACCGCGCGTGAAATAGACATATCTCCGCAGACTGGCTGTTTGCCGCCCCCTTTTTTCTTCTTCATTCTACTTTTGTTTTCGACAGCCCCCCCTCCCCCCCCCCTACAGGGGGACGCAAACCCTGGTCCCCCGCTCGGTGGCGTTAAGCCTTTTGACCTCAATATTCTAAGCCTTTGTTGTACCCCCCTGCTCCAGAACGGTGTGGCGTTTTCGGAGGAGCCCCCCTTGGGGGCACGGTTTTTTTTTTGGCTTTTTTTTTCCCGTGTTTTTTTTTCCGCCCTTTTTGGCATCGCCCATATGGGGACATTTCGGTTTTTGTCAAAAAATTACTTTGGGCTTGCACCCTTTGGGTTTCCTTTGATTCACCGTTTTTTTTTTTTTTCCTCCCCGTGACCCCACACTTTCCTTTTTTGGGCGTTTCGGTTTTTTTTCGCGAATTTCTGGAGGTTTTCTTTATTCTTTGTTCCTTCGCCCCCCCGCGTTTTTTTTCCCAACCCCCTTTCTGCCCGCGCTCCACCCTTTTTTTCCCACTGGCTTGTTCCTTATTCCCGGTACTCCGTCCTCAAGAGCGACTGAAGAAAAAGGCGTTGTGGAGACCAACGGTTTTTTTCGATTGTGGCCCCCCTTGCGTTCCGTGGTATGAACCATGCTTGAATGAGGCTTTTTTTTTCGGGCCCCCCGCAGCGTGTGTGCGTCTTTTTTCTGGGGGCCTTTCGCTGTTGTTTTCTTGACTTTCCTTCCCCCTTCCTTCCTCGTTTGTTGGCGTTTCCTCTTTAATTCCATTTTTTTTTTTTGTTCCAATAGCCTTGCTTTTTGTCCTCCCCGAAAATTCCCTTTTTGGTTAAGGTACCATTCAGGTCACGGGCTCGTCGTTTTTCTTTTTTTTCTTTTGTAGCTTTCACTGCTTTATTTTTTTCCGACTTTCTGTTTTTTTTCCATAGTTGGACCCTTTTAAGCTCCTTTGCTGCGCGGGGGTCAAAAAGGTTTAAAAACGTCTTTTACCTTCCCTCCACCCTTTTTTTTCGAATTGTCTTGTGTCCCCTTACATTCGGCGCCCCCGCTCCTACTCCCATTTTTTTTTTTTTTTTTGGTGACCCACCCGGCAGCTTTTTCATTCCCCTTCTCCCTTTTTCCTCACCAGTCCAATGATGGTTACCATTTTCCACACCTTTCGTTTTGTACCTTTTCACACGTCCCACGCCCCCTTTCTTTTCGGCGTGCACCTACCACATTTTTTTTTTCCTCTTTTTGGGTTTTGCTTTTTTTTTTTTTTTCTCCCTTACTTTTTGCCCGAGCTTACCGTTTCCCAGGTAAGAAAGTTTTAATTTTGCTGTTACAGTCGACACCCCTCGTCCTTGTTCGGCGTCTCTTTTTTTCTTCTCATGATGGCAGTTTTTCCACCTTTTACCCCCTTTTTTCTTTTTTGTCGTTGTCCCCCTTCCTTCTTCTCTTGCCCTCCCCACGATTCTAACGGATTAAAACCCCCCTTTATCTTTAAGCACGACTGGCCAATACCTGTCTTCGAACTTTGCATTCCCCCCCCCTTTTTTTTTCGGACCCCCCCCAACATCGCCTTCACCCTTTTCATCAGCCGTGATTTCTTTTGCTTGTTCTGTCCAGCTTTCCTTTGGAGCTGACTTGTGTCTGCGTTCTTGGCCCGTCTCTCCAAAAATCCTTTGCCCCTCTGTACTCCCTGCCAGCTTTTTACATCTGGAAATTACCTTTTCTATACTTCTGTGTTTTCTTTGGTGTTGGTGTACCCCCACGGCCGCAGATTCTTGCGGTTCGCAAGCACCCCCCCCCCTTGAAAGTTCTTTGTGCTCTTCTTTTCGTGGTTGTTGTTCGTTTTTTTTTTCCGACACTTTTTTTTCAGTTATTTGTTCACCAACCTCCGTTTCCTTTGTCCCCCCTTTTTCCTTGGCCGCGTCCCTAAAGTTTCGGCCTTTGTTTCCCAGGGTCATACCCTTCACGATGGTCCGTTTCTTTTCCCTCTTTCCGTTACGGGTTCCCCTTTTCTTCTTTTTCCTTTTCTTTTTGTTCCTCCCTTCTTTGTGCCTACGCGCTGTGTGTGTTTTTTAGCTCCCCCACGATCCAATTGATTTTTTGCGTATTACTCTGTTGTTTTCTATCCTGTGTGTGCCGGGCTTTTTCCCAGCACGGTCCCTTACAATGAGCCCCTTTTTTGTTTTTATTTACCATTTCTTTTCGATTTATTACCACGTGCCTTGGCCATTTCCACAGCTGCCTTCCATGGGTATCATATTTTTTCTGCGCTTGATTCCCCCCTTTTCCTGCGGTCTCCTTTGTTCCTTATTTTCCCCCTTCCAGTTATCCAGCTTTGTTTCTTCCCCGTTCTGCTGAAGAAGATGTGTTGCCTATAGACGCTTCGGAACCTGCCAACCTCCTTCTTCGACGATTGTTCCCCCTCCTCTGACTTTTTTTTTTGTTCTCCTTCACCTTTTCCTGCAGGGCCGTCCCCAAAAGTCACCCTTCTTATTTGGTTCGCCCTTTGTCACACAAAAGGTCTCGGTCTCCCGTTAACGGTGTTTTTGTTTTACGTTTCTGTCTGGTGTGCCTTTTTTTTTTCGCTGAGGCCGTCCCCGATACAGGCTCTCTGTTTTTGACAATTGGCGGTTTGGCACGTTTGATCCCTGGGCTCTCATTTTTTTTCTTCCTCTTTATAAGTTTTGTTGTGTGTTGGAGATCTCGGAGTCCTTCCAATGGCCTTTTTTTTTCACTTTTCCCCCCTTCCCACACATTTTGGCAAACCAACGTCGCGGGCCCCTGCTCCCTTTGGTGACGGCCTCCAGCTTTTTGCCCCTTCAACTCGACTCCCCCTATACGAAAACATACTTCGCACCTTCTTTTTTTACGGTTTTTCTCCCCACCCTTTTCTATTTTCCCCCAGCCCCTTTTTCTCCCCCCAGACTGTGGTTTCCGTTGTCTGCCAAGTAACCTGTGCAGGGAGATCGGCCGTGCACCAGCTGCACCTTTTGTTTCCTGTGTACATTCTTGCAGAGTTTGGGGCGTGGCCAGGTTTACCGAATCCGGCTTCTAAGCAGTCCACCCTGCTTTTTCTGTTTTTTCCCTCCTTTTCACCCTTTGCTCCCCCCAACCAATTTTTTTTTCCGTCCCGGGTGGTCCCCTGGTTTTTTTTTTTATTCCCCAACTTTTAATGTTTTCTGATTCCCACCAAGTGGGATTTCTGGCTTTTCTCTCGCCAACTCCCACCCCCCCTTTTTGTCCCATCTCCAGCGGTTGAATCGGGCCCCTTTCTTTCTTTGGGCGCTTTACCTTCTGAGCACCCCCCCCCCCCTGTTGATTCTCACTCCCTCCTTTTCTTCCGGTAATTCCAGGGGCGCACGCGGCCTCTTTCCCTTTGCATGTCCACCCCCGGACGTTCCCCTACTTCTCTCTCAAATTGCTTTTCTCATGGCCGGAACCGCTCTTCGAGGTTAATGGGGAAGCGGACGTCCTTTTCGGGGTTCCTCTGATTTCTCCTCTTTCTTTTCGTTTCCTTTTTTTTTCTTGGAAGGTCTCCCCTTCCCACATTCGTGAATGGACTGTCTGGTGGCAAGCATAGGACGTTGACTGATTGACGGCGTGCCAGGCCCTTTTTTACCAATTGCACCTTTTTTTTCCGGACTTTTTTCCCTGTTCTGTCCCTTGGCATCGGGATCAACACAGCCCCCCACGTTTTCACGTTTTTTCAGGTCCCCCCGGCAATCCCCTTTTTTAATTTTTTTCCAAAACCTTCCGCCCCCCGTGCGACATCTTCCCGGGTATGTTCCAACCAGGCGGATTTTTTCCCAGGGGCTGAGGAGTTGTTTCCCCCCCCTTTTTCGATTCCTTCCCTTTTTTCGGTTCTGGCCCGAGGTTCCCCCCCCCCCCCTTTTTGGCCGAAGGCGGCCAACCTGCAAAAGTCACCAATCCATCTCCCCTGTACCTTTTTTTGGCAGCCTTCTCCGCGGTTCCCTTGTCGTCCCTCTTTCCCGGACCGACCTTTCCCCTTTTTGTGGTTCCCAACGGCCCCCCAAAAAAAAAAAAACCAAAAAAAAAAAAGTGTCAGTTTTTTCTTTGGATTACCGGTATTTCCCCTTTCTTCTTTTTGATCCCACCCCCTTGGTTGAAGCCTGTGACGGAAACAATGGTCGGGCAGTGAAAGGGTCTTGTGCCCCTTTGGCAGCCGTTCCTTCCCAGTCCCCCCCAGGTGACAAACCTTTTTTCCGTTTTTACTGAAGGGTTTTGTTTTTTTTTTTGCTAGCAATTTAGCACTGACGGTTTATTTCTGATTCTCAGTGTTTGAGTTCCCGCAATCCACCGATTCTTTGACAGGCAAGTGTTTTGACCTGGTCAGCTCTGGGTTTTTTCTTCTCACTTTTTTCCCCCCCCCTCTGCTCCTCCCCCCCTTTTCACTTTTTGTTCGTCCGTCAAGGTGCCCCCGGGAGCGTGTGTGGGGGGACGTTCACTCTTGAAGGGTTTTTTTTTTCCCCCTTAGCCAACTTCATTTTTTTTGTGGGGAAAGTTTCTATGCCCTTCATTGGTCTTTGCCCCGGATTCAAAATTGCTTTCAACTGTGTGCTTGGCCGGGGCTGTTTTTCTCTCCTTGATTGATTCTTTTTCTTTTTTTTCCCCCCCCATGCTCCACCCCCCCTTCTTTTTTCCTTTCTAGTTTTTTCCCAGACTTTCCTGGCACGCTGCAGACCCCACGGCGCCGGACCCCTGTCCGCTAAATTTTATACAACGTTTCCCTCATAACCTATGTGTAGAGGGGCCTTGAAGGCGAACCTTCTCTCGAGCGTTTTTTTCCCCTTGATGGCCGTGAAACCACAAGACGTAAGGTCGGGGCACGTTCTCGGTTTCTTTCTTTGGTCGCGTGCTTTTTGTTCTTCTGATTTCTCCCTCCTTTGTTTTTTTCTTTTGCGTCGTCACCAGCGGACGCTACTCCGCCACCCCGGGCGTTTGTCCCCGCCGATGGGCTTCAGTCGGGGTGGTCCATCCAGGTCCATCCGTGGTCACCCCACCGCTGAGTTTTACTCCGTTCACTTTTTTTTTCCCCCCGTAGTTTTCCCATAAATTTTATCCTTCAATCCCGGTGTGCAGCGCTTGCTCCTCGGCAGAAGGGTAACCCACGTCTGTGAAAAGAATTTCCCATTCTCTTTGTTTCGACTGTCGGCGAGCTTCCTCCTTGATCGTTTTTCCCTCGCCCCCTCTTTTTTTTGGTGTTCCTTCCTTTTTTTGCATCTAGGCTCCAAGGTTCATCACGACTTCGACTGTTAGTTTCCCCATGATGGCTACGTATTCCCCCCCATTTTCTCCCAATGTCCACCCCGCTTCCCTTCCCTTTTATTCAGAACCACTTTTCTTTTCCTTTTGTTTCCTGCTGCTTCCGGTCTGACACAACGCCCCGAGTCTTTCCCCAGGTTCCTTGTCAGGTTTTGTGCTGTCTTTCAACAAGGCCTTTTCTAAGTCTTGGGGGAGTTCCCATCTCTGTTTTCTTTCTCCTTTCTAGGTGTCGCTTTTTTTCACCCTGTGGACTCCCGGCTCTTTTGCCACCAATTGGATTGAGGACCACGATTTCTCACGGCTCAACCCTTTGGGATCTTTCCTTTCTCCCCCCAGTTAACTGGCCCCTACAGTTTTTTTCCCCCCTCCGGGTTTTCTTCCCCCTTCCGTGTGGACCCCCCACAATTCAAGCCTTGCACTTCCTCCCTTCTCCGTAGGCCCGGTGCCGGGATGGTTCTGCAGTTGGCGTTAACAATTGGAATCCTGGTCTTCTTATTTGGCACTCCTTCCCATTTTTTCTGCCCTCCCCCTTCCCCCTTTTTTTCTTTTTCTGTTTCAATTTTTTTTCTGACTCTTCTCATTTTTTTTTTCCTTTTGTCTGGTGTTGTGGACAACCCTTCGCAGATCCGTGGCCTGTCCCCTGGTTCACCCCTTTCTTCTTTTTTTGCTTCCTTTCTTTTTTTATGGGTGATTTTCCATTGCTCTCGCACACGGGTGAACAACCTCCGTTTTTACTTTCTTTTTAAACTCTGGCACCGAGTCACTCTTCTTTTTTCTGATCTTTTTTTTCCCCCCTGCTTCACTCTTTTTATTTTTGCGACTTCCCCCTCCCCCTTTACAACTGGACAGACCATATTTTGAAAGCGGTCATTTGTTTTCAAGCTGCCGTCGCGTTTTTTTCCATTCCCCCATAGTCCTGTCCTCTTTTTTGTCAGATATCCCCCTGTCATCTTGTCTTTTTTTCTTCTCCAACTAGGTTTTTCCTTCTTCCATGGGTGGTTGTGGCACGAGCCCAACCTAAGAGGAGACTTTTTGACTTGGAGACCTGTAGGAATTCCCCCATTTGTGCTTTCTTTGCGTTTACCCCCTTCTCTCTTCAAATTGCTCCCCCTTTGCCTTTCACTAGGGTTGTCTTTTTCGCTGATCGAAATTTTTCTGCTTTGGGAGTGTTGACCATCTTTTCTTTCCCCCATGTAATTTTTTCTTACACTCCCTTTTTTGGTTCTTTTACCCCCCTCCCCTTTCTGAGACCTGCAGCTCGCCTGGTGCATGATTTTTTAGACAGGGTTCTGCCCCGGCACGCCCTCTTTCCCTTGACTTCACTCCCCTCTCGGGACGTTCATGCTTCGCCCCCTGCACATTTTTGCGGAGCAACTTTTCCCCTTCTTTCGCCTGCCATCTTTGACACCCCCCTTTTTTCGTTTGATCCTCCCCCCTTTTGTTTTTTTGCGCTTTTCTGTTTCCTCTTTAGATTTCTTTTGTTTATCTCACCAGGGCTACCCGGCCTCTGGGTTTTTGAACGTTTTTTTTTTGGGTTTCCCACGCCCCTTTTTTTTTTAGTCTTCTTATCTATTTTACCATTCCCCTTGTTTTGTTTCATTTTTTCGACTCCTTCTGTTCCCCGTTTCGTGGTTCGTGTGCAAACCGCCCCCCCCCCAAGAGATTCCCTTTTTATTCTTTCTGCTGAACCTCCCTGCCCCTGTTTTTTTTTTTTTTTTTTTTTGCCTATTTACGAAACATTTAGTACCGTGTGGGTAGGGGGTCTTGTTTTTTCTTTTTTTTCCCTCCCCCGACGATCTTTTTTTCCCCGATTGTTCCCGGACCCCCCCGTCCCCCTGAGTTCTGTTGTTCTTCAGAAAAATGTATTCGACGATTGTCTTTCCGCGCAGTCCGCGTGGCTGTACAAAATTGGCAAGAGGTAGGTGTTTTTGCCGAAGCCTTTTTTCCCCCTCGTTTAACTTTTTCTTCTTTTCTCTGTCTTTTTGACTTTTTCCCCCCAAGTGCTGTTCACGCGGGGTCGGGTAATTGGTTGTCTGATCCCACATTCTTTTATGCGGCCCCAGTCCACCCCCCCCCCCTTTCTGGTTCGCAGGCTTGTGGAAATGTGCGCAAGTGTTTCTTTCACCCCCACCTCTTCTTGACCACCCACATATGGATTTCGACGTTTTTTTTCTGCCAGGTAATCCGTTAGTGGGTTCCCCCACCCCTTTTTTTTCCCTTTGCTCCGGGCACACAACCTGATCTCTTGCACAAGGGACGGGTTACGTACCCATTCGCTCAAGGGTTTTTTTTGGCCCCGGAGTTCTCTTCGTCAGTTTTGGGCCTCTGGTTGTCGGTGGAAATTTTGTTGAACCCCCTAACGTTCATTCTCTTTTTTTCCCTTCCTCTATTGGTTCCTTTTGTCTGTTTTTTTTCGTCGGCGGGACTGAAGTGGGGGAGGTTCCGACGTCACACCTTTGACATGATGGAACTTTTTTTCCCCCCTCTTCTTCTTTTTCCCGTCGTGACGATTGGTGGACCTAGTTTACCCTCCCCCCGTTTTTCCCAAGGCAAAAATGTGAACGTTTTGGTCCTTTTTGTGGTTGCTGACGCCAGTTTCGGGACCCACTAGTTCTTTCCGCGCCTTCCTTTTCCTGTTTTTTCAAATCCCTTTTCACCCTGTTTTTGTGACGCTGTGCCTCCGCCGGAAGATCTTCCCGTGTTTTATTCCACGAAACATCCCAAGATCTCCCAAGCCTTTCTTCCCCTTTCCCCCAGGTTGTGCGTTTTTTTCCCCCCCAGTCCCCCTTGTGGGGTGCCGGCTGTTTTTTGCAAGGATTTTGGAATCCCAGCGGCCAAAGGCCCTTCCCTCCCGAAGGGCCGTCAATGTAACGGCTGGGTTCCTTTTTGAGCTCTTTTCTCGCACTTTGTTTTTTCTTTCCCCCCCCCTTCCTTTTCCTCCTTTTTCCCGGAGGCTCTTTTTCCCACGGAAAAGGCAGTGTTCATTCCCGTGAGACGGTATGCAGGTTTTTGCCGTTTTTATATCCCCCAAGGGGTTTTCAGCCTTTTCGCTCGTTTCTTTCTCCTCACCCACCTGCACTTGGCTTTTTTCACTTGACAGGCCGGAGTCCCCTGGTTAACCAACTGTTTGTTTTTTTTTTTTTTTTTTTTGTGGTGGTACCACGCGCCGCACTGCACTTCAGGACTTATTTTTCTCAGATTTTGACTCTGATTTTTTTCCCCCCTTGACCTGTCTTTGTCGTCGGACTGGTTTTCCCTAGCCCACCGTCTTTGACAGGTGAAGACTGGTAAGTTTTTGCGTAGTGATCCCATGAACGAGAAGGCCTTCTGTTTTTTTAACGCCTTTTTTTCGTTGCTTAGAAATTTCCAACGCTGTGTGTGGCTGTTAGTGTTCCCCTTCTAGGGTTTCTCCCCCCCCCTTTCCCCCTCCTTTGCCCCCCTTCTCCTTTTCTTGGAACTTTTCTCTTCTGAACTCAATGGCGTCCTGTGTGATTTACCGAGAGGGCCGGAAACACTACGTGCTGCGGGGGGGCGGTGCTTTTCCAGGATTCTTTTGGATGATTTTTCCCGTCCCCTCCCTTTTTTCTCCCTTGATCTGTGGCTTTTCTCGTTCAAACTTCTGCCCGCTAGCCTGCTCCTACGTGGGAAATTGCTCCTATATTTTCTCGTGCATGTTTTTCCTTTTCACGGCACAAGGTCCTCTGCTGGTTTTTTGACCCTGATGGGGATGGGAACCCAAACAGAAATTTTTTTTTTTTTTCCTTTGTGCCAACAATTGCCCCGCGTGGGGTTCTCTTTTTTGTTGCGCTGGTGAATTTCTTT
>Ga0179593_1326168_pt1 | contig 10680 bp, 14 predicted proteins | sample CZODoug2_1_08_16_FD_185931 | JGI IMG/M metagenome (GOLD analysis project Ga0179593, IMG submission 185931) | Vadose zone soil fungal communities from Angelo Coast Range Reserve, California, USA - CZODoug2_1_08_16fungal (PacBio error correction) | ecosystem: Environmental > Terrestrial > Soil >... | reverse complement strand
TTAACTTCCTTGGCCGTTGTTTGCCCATTATTCCCGCCCCCTTTCCCCTCCTCTATGAAGAATTTCTACGCAAACGGTGGCGACCTCCGTCCTGACCGACACGCTTCGAACTACGTTCGAACACGTTGCCTCTCAGCTCCCTAAGCTTAGGAGGAAAGCTTCCTCTCCTCAACAACATCGGCTGCAAAAGCTTTGACAGTCGCTCTTTTCCCTTTTTTTACTGGATTTGCGTATGCGTGTGGATCTCGCGGGTACAGAACACAAAAAACCTGCGATAGTGCATTTCCCCTCTCATGTTTTTTTTTTTCTCTGCTCATGAGTGCAAATATCGCGGTTTGGTTTTTTGTAAGAGAGAAAGACACTGACCCTGCATCCCACGGTTTTCCCCTTGTGCGTAAGTCATGCTCCTGCCTTTCCAAGCAGATGGTTTTTGACCGGGCGGGTGACCTTTCTCTTCTCTTCTTTTTCTTGATCTTCTTGTTCTAACTTGGGTGTTGCTTTTGAGGGACCTCTCCTCCAACGGGCTGTGACTTCTTTCTTTCTCCAATGGTTTATACCCCCCCTTTGGGAAAAGATTGCTAGGACACCTTGAACTTGCCTTCCCGTGGGCTGATCGTTTCATTGAGAATAGAGGCTCAATTATCCCTGGTGTCCGGTTATGAACAACCTTTTGTTGCAAAGAATCGTCAACATCGATAGTCGTTGCCTTTTCGTTATTTGGGATTGGCCATGCCCTGTTTTCTTTTATTGCCCTTTCCGATTGTACTCCTCCTACACCTCTTTTGTGTTTTCATTGACTTCTATCTGGTATTTCCATGTCCCCGTTTATGTCGATGTACCCTGTCTCGCTTCTTGCCTCGGGGCCTGACGTCTCGCTTTCTGCTACATAGTTTTTTTCTTTCTCCATCTGTGGTGTCCCTCCACGCTTCTGAGGGAAGGACGATACTGCCTTTCTGTAGATGAGTTAAGTGTGGCAGCTGCTTTTGCCTTTTTCCGCGGTGTCTTTTTGCTCCTCTCTCTTTTATTTTTCCTCTCCCTCTCATTCGTACACCTCCTTTCGCGCTGGTTTCATCGTAACCGCCCCCGGCGTGTCAGCACGTAAACATCAAATGCGGTTTTTAATTTTTCGTCTCTCTTGTTTTTGGTAGGAGGGCCGCTTAGCTCTTGCGAGGTCACGGCCTTGAGCCCTGTCTTGACAAATAGAGTTTTTGAGAAACACCCTCGTCCTTTCCTCCACTGCACGCGCCGCCTTGCCTATCAAACCTCTTCCCCTCCCCCTCCTGACCCATCATTGTATCAGGCTCTTTGATCGCGCACCCTCCTCTTATCGAGCAGTAACGCTGTCCCTGACCTCCCTCTTTTGTGCTTCATTTTCTCCCTATAGTGAGATTTGATCCCTTCAACCACATTTTCCCACAGATCTAAAAAGGAACGTGCTCCTCCTGGTTCTGATTTAATGTTGTTTTTTCTTCTTCGTTTCTTTTTCCTTCATCAATACGCAGTCGGGGATTTAAAATTCATCAGCTTCCCTATTTCGTTTTTTCTTCGGTTTTTTGGGGAATCTTATCAAGGTTGTTTTCCCTTTTATTATAGAGTCTTGGCGGTTCATTCGCCTCCCTTTCCTCCCTCTGTTCGCTTTGGGTATGGGTTTTTGACCTTTTTTTCTTCTTCACTCTCATTTGTTTGTGAAATTTTGAGTGCTGAAAGACCTATCTTTCATGGGACACTTAGTTTCATTTTCCATTCTCTTTGTTTGCTCTTACTTTCATTTGTGATGATGGTTACTAATTTCGCCATCTCTCCCCGCCGCATGCTGGCCTCTCGTTACTCCAGGAAGGCTGCGAACGTACCGCGTCCTTCCCCTTCTCCTCCCCCCATGCGTTTGGGCCTTTACCTTTCCCGCGCGAATGCTCACATTTGCCTTCCCCTGCCCTGCCTAAAGCATCCATACCCCAAAGACCAAGCCCGGGCGGCTCTGGCTTCCCAAAGGGAGAAAGTTTTCCTTTGTCGGTTGCATCATTCCGGCCCGGCGTGACGCATCTGGTGCTCTTTTTCCTATATACATCTCATTCTCTCTGCATCCCCCTATTTCTTTTTCACCCCTTGATCCGGCCTCTATCGCGCAGATATTGTTGGATTCCCATGCCCCGCACTTGTGCGGCATAGGACCCCACTGAGCTTAATATGTTCCATGATCGGTTTTTTTTTTTTTTCCCCCTTCCCTCCCGACTTCGCCCCCTCCGGCTGCCGCAAGGTTTCTTTTCCCTGCCGGCTTTGTCTGCAGTGTGTTGGTACTGACTTGAATGATGGAGCTGCCGCTCCGGTAAATCGACGGAGAGTTTGTTGACCACTTTTGATCACTTTTTTCCCAGCCGGCCAAAGCCGTTTCGACAGGTGCAGAGGCGTTGGTTTCTATACCTGGCCTTGTGGATAAGCTAAGAAACGGAATGGCTCACTCCCTCCTTGCTGGCTCATCCTCTGTGGTCCCAGCACAGTACAAAGGAATAATTTAAGCCCGATTCGACAAGTTCTACCTCCTTCTCTTTTCCTACGATCTTGCAGAATTGCTTTTTCTTTTTGTCTTTTTGTGAGCGCCCCCTCTCTGCCGCTGGCACCCTCCTTAAGTAAGCAATGATCTTTTGGCTCTTTCGTCGTCGTTCTCCTTTGTTCTGTTTTCTCTTTAGGGCTCGGTGACCCTTATCATGGGGCCACACCCTTGAGTTCCTTCGTCTCTGGCGAACCCCCTCATTATGGTCCCTATAAGAGCATTAGACAGTTTTTTAGAAGAATTCAGCGAAGCTCCTTCTCTTTCCCTCCTCTTTTTTTTGAGTCTCTTGATGACTCTCCGTTGTTCGCCCAGGGTTGAGGATCTGTCCCATCGCGCCGGATTTCGAAGCTTTTTGATCTTTACGTTGTTTGGCCCAATGACCAATACCTCCAGAGACCTTCCGTTGACGACAGTTTTATATTCGATCATGCCGGCCTTTCATCCCCTCTGTCTTCTTTGCTCTCCCTCATCCCCCATAAGTTCTCCCCCTGAGCTAGGGCGCTTTAGTTTTTAGCAACATGCCCTGAGGTCTCCATTGTCGAATCGTGTTAGGGGCTCGGATTTTAGCCGTTGCTCCCTCCTTTTCTTAGCCTTCTTCTGCTGCCGTTCGTCAGTGTTTTCTCAAGCTGGCGCTGACATTTCCCCTTGCCGTTTCTACGGCTTGCGGTGGCCAACGTTACGGCCTCGGTGTTAGTCCCTGATGTGATTCCCGACACTTTTCCATTTCCTTATCCTTCCCCTAAACTGGGCAGTCTTTAGGTCTTTACCGCTCCTACCGATTGCTGGATTCAAGCGGTTTTTCTTATTTCATGGTCGTGGTCTGAAACCCCTGAGGTATTTGCTTACATGGACCCGCCTTTGTTGGATCCCTCCCCCACCCGCTTTGTCTAATGATTGGGACTGCCCAGTATTAGAGCATAAAGGGCAGAAGTTTATGTTAACGAATACCCGCATATGGTTATTTCAGCGCCTCTAGTATGTATCGATGACCCATCTCCAAGATTTATTCAAAAGATTCTGTAGTGGCCTTCTTCCTAGACGGCCAACGGCTATTACTTTAATGAAGTTCGGTTTCACCGACTGGCTTTTGGATGTCTTGGTTGGGTCGTCCCGGGACATTTTGCCCATTATCCTTTATTTCGCTGCGGTGTTAGGCTTGGTAGTTCCCAGACGTCCGTTCCCTTTGGTAGAGACGAAGTCTCGTGGGCCTTCTCCTTCCTCTTTCGTCTTAAAGTTCTCTCTGGGATGGAAGGATCTTTCCGGCCTTACGCCTCCCATGAGCCCAACCATTTAGGGACGGAGCAAACACGATCCGACGTCACCTCTGCCTTTTCACTTCCCTCATCGTTTAGTACACCCTCCTCCCTTTACCCCCCGTTGATTCGTGAAGCATCACGCCCCATGTGAAGGACACATACCCATTCGAACCTCTTTCTTTACCTGCTCGTACTGAACGCGACATTGGAGATGCGACCACCCCAACCTTCCCACTACAACGAGGACCCCTTTTTTTTGTTTTCCCCTGAGTTGCCGAATTAAACGATCCACGAGGCCTTGGCTATGAATGGTCTCTTTCCCTCCATCCTGACTTTTCGCGTTTTTTGACCTTTATATGCCCCCCTGACCGAAGATCCCCTCACCAATTTTTTGATTATTGGAAAGCAGTACCATCTGGAACGTTTCCTTTTTTTTTTGGTTTTTTTTTGAGGGAAGGTGCTTCCCCCCTTTTTTTTCCCCCCGATGACTGACAAGCAGACTCGTTTTGTTCCATCCCCCTTTTTTAAGTGACGCCCGTTCTTACGAGTCATCCCCGGAGCAATGATTCAACCTGTGTGATTCGTGGTTACGTAAATTTGAGTTAGGGCCACGTTTTTTCTTTTGCCTTGTTTCTTCGCTTTGGTTTTGCTGTGCTAGTTATGCAGGTTTTCTTCTTTCGTCTAATGTGGCTCGCCTTTTCTGGCCTTGTCGCCCTCCACGCAAGGCAGATAGAATAAATGTTTCCTCGCCTTGCGTGGTGTCTTACTTGTGTTTTTCCCCTTTTGTTTGAGGACCAGCTCGCTCCAGTCCGCTTCCTGATCTCTGGTGGCGATGAGAAATCTCCGTAGTAGAAACCTCCCAGCCTGGGGGCAAGACGCCCCCCCCCTTTCCTTCCGCGACGCCATCATATGTCCTTCCCTCGACTGGTCGTTTTCATCCAAGCCGTGGGAGTACCCCTCCCAGATTTCTTCATCCTTTTTTCTGCCGTCTGTCAAAAGTCAAGACCATAGAGGACGTTCGGGCCTTAGGTCATGATTGAAGCCATCATCTAAGGACTGAACGATCGAGACTTTTTTTTCAACTCTTGCCCGGTCCCATCCCACTCCCTTGCCTGGACGTCCCCCCAACTGGCCCATATTTCTCCCTCCAACTTCCCTCCGTTTTTCGCTGGCTTTGCCCACCCATCGTGGGTGTTCTTTAATATACCTGCGCCGCTTCCCCCCTACTCTTGAGGTCCCCCGGCTTTCTCCCCCCACGTCTCTCCCGGTTGTGTCGCTCTTCCCTTTTATTGCCCCCTTTGTTTTAAGTCTTTGAAAGAGCTGCGTTACATGATCTCTCCCACCGGTTTGCGGCCCTCGGCAGACAACGATTAGAAAGCCACGTTTTTTGAACCATCAGTATCGATGAATCTTGCGGCCTTTCTGCTGCAAGCCCCCTAACCTAGCTTCCCCATCGCAGGATCATGAGTTTCAGTTTTTTTAGGACGTGCTACTTGATTCGTTGTCCTTTTTGTTTCGCCTCGGCCAGCCACACACCCACCCCCCGCATTGCGCATATTTTACTTATTGATTTTTTTTCTGAGTGCTCCTCTTCGCGGTTTGGTTTTGGTTACGTCTCTCTCCAAGAAGCCCACTTCATTCTCCCGCGCGCGTCCGATTAAGCTCGCCCTTTGTGCATGCCATTTTGTTTCCTCTGAACGGTCGTTTTCGAGGAGGTGTTTTTTTCCTCTGAATGCTTGTTGGCCCCTTTTCTTCCGAGCGTTTTCGTCTGGCCTTTCGGTCGTAACTTTTAGAGAGAATTCGTTTGGCGCCATGGTGGTGATTCTGCCCAACGTGCACGTTTATTAGGAGAGTCCCCAACTCATTTCGTGTTTCTTTCTTTCCTTTCTCTCTCGGTTTTATTTTTTCTAAGTTATGGTCTCCCCCCACTATTTGTGTCAACTTTAAAATTCGATATGTGCCGTTGCTCTTCTCGTTTAGTCTTTCCCCTTTGCCGATGCCGGAGTGATGGAGTCATCGGGTCTTCGCCCCCTCGCTGATCTGTGGGATGATTGAGAGTGTTTTACTCTCCCCATTGAGTCCGTGTAACCTCTATCCTATGTTCCGAGGTTTGATGTAGTGCCCTGCAGCTTCCTTCTCCTCTTGATTTTAGCGTTCCTGAGATGCCCTTTGTTCCTTACTCCCCCCTTGCTGCGTTACCCTGACCGATGAATTTCCCTTGTGATTGTACTTATTTGTGCGTGTTTTTCCATCCTCTCGATTGTTTGAATCTCTCCTTTCTTTCTCCCGCGCTCCCGTTATCGCTACGTTCGCTCTTGTCCGAACATTGGACTTCCGCACCTTCCTCCCCAGTGCAACTGGCGAGCCACATTTTCTCGTCTGCCGGGTTGTCGTGACGCCGGCCATCCATTGTATGAGAGGCGTAGTCACGGCCCCTTGGCTCTTTTTTGTCCCCCTCAGATAGCCCCGATTTCAAAACACGTCTTCCCGGCCTCCCTGACGTCTAAGACATTCGAATAGGTCAATCTCCCTACCCCCCTCCTTTCCCTCCCTTTTTTTTTTTTTTTTTTTTTTTTTTTTTTTTTTTTTTTTTTTTTTTTTTTTTTTTTTTTTTTTTTTTTTTTTTCTTTTTTTTTTTTTTTTTTTTGCATTCTTTGCTCCGTGGATGCGGCACGAAGCGTGCTTGCGCCGTGCTCACCTTCTGTTCCCGACCGCCACTCGTGCGGCTTATCCCCTTCTCAATCGGTGGCCGAGTGCCGTTGAAAAACATCCTTCAACATCGCTGATACCAGGATATATGGTTCGTTTCCCCTCCTTCCCTCTTTTTTCATGTTCTATCTTTGTCGGTTGGAAAGAAATCACCGTCTTTTCATCGGTAATTCATACGATATTCCATTTATTGTGGTTATCGTAGTTAGTCCTTCCGGGGAGAATTAATCGGCTTTTTGAGTTTGGACCTGCGGTCCTTTCTCGCTTCTTCTCTTTTCCTTCCTCTTCCTGCAATGCCTCTCGCTATGGGGATGGTTCCTTGCTTTTCTTTTTTTTTCTTTTTCTTCAGTTGGGTTGACGGAGTTTTGTCGACTACCCTCTCGATTTTGTAAGGCGACTCCCTACTTTCTCCAAGGATATTTTGTTTGCTCTTCGTTGATTTGTGATGTAGTTCTTCTCTCCCTCTATCCCTTGCAGAAGGCGCTTCGGGACTCCAGCGCCGACATGTAGCCATGAAAAGCGCTAATCCCTTCTCTACCCCAAGGTACGGGAGTTTTTCAGATGAGACCATTCTCTGAATTCTGGGACAATGGCCCAATAACCAACACTCCCCCCTCCCCACCGCCCAATCCGGAGGCTTCTCCATTCCCCACCTTGGCTAGTCACTCGGCGTTCGTCGGATTTGCCTCTTTTACACTTAGGAAGCTCGAGAATGTGAGATTCCCATTCCCCTTTCACTTCGACGGCTTCCAGCCCCCCCTTTCTATGTTCACAAGGATCCCCTGCTTGTGAGTCTCCGATCTGCGGCAAGGCCAGCGTCTAAAAGAGAGTGTAATGTCCCCTCCTTCTGTCCTATTTCCGTACCACGTGCCTTTCATTCTCCTGACATTCATCCGCCCGGGAGTCGCCTCTGTTCGGCGCGGTTTCAAGATGCCGATTTTTCGCCCCCCCCCCCTGTTTGGTACTTCATCCTAATGCTGCGCTGAGCCCTCTCTCCTCCTCCCCGTCCGACGCCTTGATTGTGTACAATTTCATTCCCCTGGGCAACACTCTTTAAGTCTCTTCCCCCCTTGGTGTTCTATTTTGAGATGAATCTATAAGCGAACGCAACGCTTGCCAAGAGCTCCTACCTGATGGCGAGGACTTTTGGTTAACCCCTCCTTCCCCCCCTTTCCTCCTGCCCTTTCTGAAATGGATGGTGTTTTGACTCCTTCTTACGTAAAGGTTTTTTGAGTATTTCCTAGATCTGACCTGATGAAATGATCAAAGTTCCTCCCTTCCATGATACTTTTTCAGGCGCAATTCCTTTCTCAAATGGTGCCTGTTGTCTTGAGTTTGAGAGGAAAGTTGGGACTTGTTCTCTGGAATCTATTTTCCTCCTTTCATAAACGCCGCTGAGATGGTTATCTATTTTTAGTTATGCACCTCCTACCATTTAAGCGCAACACGGCTCTCTCTATTATCCCTTTTTTTGTTTCGAGAGATCGCTGCGCTGAATGATTAGGTTTGAACTGCTGCGAGGTCCCCCTGATCATGGTTCCCAGTTTCTAGATTACCCGGTTTGGGCCAAATGATAACTTTCCCTCCCGCCCCCCTCTCAACCCGGCACAGAGTCTCTTTTTTTTTTAAGTGCTGCCCTTTCTCTCCAGTTCCGGACTGGTCTTGCTTTGGATAGGGGAATCGATGGTGGACCCCCTATCCAGAACTAACAATGCCTCTCTGCACATGCGCGTTGCGTCAACAAGCCTGAGGTCTCCGTTTCTTTGATTTACCTGTCTTCTTTTTCCTTCGGTCCCGCTCGGACCTCTCCGTTCGTTTCTGAGCATTGTGCGTTCTCTTATAGTATCATCTTACTTATCGACCTCAATTGCAGCGCATTCTTCCTTATTGATTGGTTATTTATCCTCCACTTCACGTTCGTCGAGCTGTAGAGGATGAAGCAGAGACATTCTGACTTCTTCCATTCCCATCACCTGCGACGACGGCCTTAGTGCACTAGGTCAAAGCTGTTTGCGGACCTTCCAGGTTTCGGCTCATTCGCGTGACAACGAGTTACTTTTTTCCAATAGGACATCTCTTGGGTCAGTATTCTCACCTGATATGTAAGTCTCTGTGTTGCCTTCTCGCTTGCGCATGATCTGAAGGGTCCTGGTGTAACTGACTATGGTGTTGCGCGCTCTGAATTATGTCAGATATCCCCCTGCCCCAGATTCTTTCACCCCTTCCTCTTGCATGTTTAAAATCTAAGCGGCTTTACGTTAGTGTAGAGAAAGGTTCTTCCCTCAAGGGATTTGTCTTTTTTTGTTTTTTTTTTCTTTGATTGATTGGATTTGATGAGGTGAAGTTCTTCTGCATTCTGCCGTTATCTCGCGTGGGAGAATGAGGTTTTCCGTCAGACTTGTACCGGTGTGAGAAGAAACGCATTTTCGCTTGCCGGCGTCTCCTGCGCTTTTTAGTCCCTACAGCGCTATTTTTTTTCGATCTGATGGTTGGCGTTATTGCTTGCCGAGTCCCTAGCAGCAACCCCCATACCGGGACTGAGCCAACCCACAATATAAATTGAAGCCCAATAGTTTTCTTCCCAAATTCCTTCCTTTCTGTTCCGGTCTACCAACTCCAATTCCCGGCCCGGAAGCGTTCTAATACTACCACGTTTTTCAGGCACCAACATAAAAGCTCACGATGTTTTCCCTGGTTCTCGGATCTTCAAGAGCAAGACAAGCAGAGTTCTCGCCAGCCAAACCCATCCCTAAAACAGGAAATACTCTTCTCCCCCTGAGGCAGACTAACCCCCCATCCATTGACTCTTTTCTTCCATTTTGAGATGCGAGAGACTTTTTAGATTGAATTGTCATGTTCCACCGCCGAAGCTCCCCCCCATGCACAAATTTAGGTTTTTTTTATTTTGGGTGTGTTTTTTTTTTTTTTGGGTGCGGCTTTTCCTCCTCCCTATATCCGGTCCTTTTTCCTCCTTGTTAATGTCTTTTTCCTTCTTTTTCACCTCCCCCCTCGCATTGATCAGCTTTTGCTACCCTTCAGTGATTTGAACTGCCCCTTCCTCGCCCGTCGCAGGTGATTATTTCCCTTCAGCAAGTTCTCTTTTTTTCACAATGATTTTATGCTGGTTACGGGAATATTTTGGCGGCGTTTGAAGAGGCGATTGCGTCTTTGCCTTATGCCGGTCTTTGTTTTTTCTAGAGTATTGCCGGTTTGGTAATCTGCTGTCCAAGCAGTTTGGACTCTCGCCCTCCTTCTGTGGCCCGGTTTTTTTTCCCCCCGCAGCACTTCTCTTTCCAAATTTTGGTCGCCTCTTTTCCTTGGTTGTTTTCGTGATGACACTGGGAGTCCTCTCCCCTCTCCGCGACCGTCGCTTCTGCCGATTTTTTTTCTCTAGGAGTCTCGTTTTAGCGCTTAGCCACCTCCCTCGGGGCTTTGCTTTAAAAAGGAAATTAACTGTCTCCTTCCCCCCGGCACTATTCCTTCCACGCCTGTGTGATCACGACCAAAACTTTTTGTGCCTCACGCCTTTTTCCGGTTTCCCCCTCAAATAGGTTAAGATGGTTGTCAGGAACCTTTCCTCCCACTCGATCGAGGTACACTTTCCATCTATATGAGGACAGAACTCCTTTTTTCAAATCCCACAGCTTTCCTCCGTTATTATCTTCCAACGCATTCCCCAACTCCCGGCTGCACGGCAACGGCCCCCCCCAAGAGTTAATGAACAAAAGTTTCCCTATCTACTTTTCCCCTCTTTTGTTGCCCACTATGGTTGTGGGTCTCCCGCCCTCCATTGTGCAAACCAGGGGGACAGACATGAAGCGTATGTTTTTTTAACGTCCCCTCTCCCCCACTCTTTTTTCAAGGTGGTGTCAGCCAGTTCCCTCTTTTTTTCCCCCAGTTGTTTTTTTATACCACCCATTGCGCCGCCCGCAGCAGATATACCATGGCTGCCCCTCCTCCGACGAACCTCTAGCCGTGTCGACAAGTTTTTATCAGCTCCACATTTTCTTTGGAGGAACGATTTCCCTGCGCCTTCAAAAAACATAGCTGAGAGTTTTGTTTTCGACATGATCTCTGACGTGCCCTTTCTCCCGGCTTTTCCCCGGTTTGCTGTTCGTGGAGCTCTCCGGTACAGCCCCCCACCCAAACCTCCCTTTGATTTTTTTT
>Ga0179593_1324150_pt1 | contig 10680 bp, 19 predicted proteins | sample CZODoug2_1_08_16_FD_185931 | JGI IMG/M metagenome (GOLD analysis project Ga0179593, IMG submission 185931) | Vadose zone soil fungal communities from Angelo Coast Range Reserve, California, USA - CZODoug2_1_08_16fungal (PacBio error correction) | ecosystem: Environmental > Terrestrial > Soil >... | reverse complement strand
CTTTTCCCCTTTTTTTTAGCAGCAACCGGGCGTCTGGCTGCTTTGCAGGTTTGTGCAGCACTGTCTTTTTTTCCCCTCAAGCCGGTTCGGTTGCTTGGCGGTCATGGACTTGTTTCGAGCGGGACCCTCCGTTTCCTCCCGGGGTTTTTGCTCTCGTGAAGGGCTCGTGATGCTCGTTTCACCCCCCCCAACTCCCTGCCCTCTTCGTATTGTCTTTTAACCAAGCTTTTGCCGCCACCCTGTTCGGCGCGATGAGCAAAGCAGCCCCCCTGGGAAATTTGGTGTGTTCTTTTTCCCTTTCGTAATTCCCCAATGTTCGACACGTTTGAAACCCAAACGTCCCCCTTTTTCCTAATAGATGTTAAACCCTCCCCCTTTTTGAACCCGAAGGTACTTGGGACGTATCCTTGCGCCCAAAAAGTCCTTTCCTTGACCGCGGGCTCAGTAAACATTCCCGGCCGTGTCGTTTTTCCCTTTTTGTTCTGGGAAGCAAACAAGATTGTGTCTTTTTTGCAGTTTTGCTTTTTTTGAGTTCAGTTTCTCGCGGTGGGCTTTTTCTTCTTGTTTTCTCTTTGTTTTTCAGCGTGTTTGTTCTTTTTTTTCCCTCACCTGGCTGGGTATGACTGAGGGCCCCCAACTTTTCTCGGAGTGCGTTTCTTTTTTTTTAGCGTCGGCTGTCAACTGGTTTCGTGGTTTTTTTTACCCCCCTGTTTTCGGGGTGTCCTTCTCTATTTTGCCCCTTTTTTTTGATCTTCTGACTTTCCCTTTTTACGGTTTGTTGCCTGGCCTGGCCACATCTTCTGTCAACAAGGAACGAAAACCTCAACTGTTTTCCCCGGGATATGCCCTTTTGTTTTTACCGTTAGGGCCGAGCTGTCTTGTTTTCTGCTCCCCCGCGTGCGGGTTTCATTCTGCTCACAACCCCCCCCCCCCCCCAAACCTTCCTTTTTTTTTCCGTTGCCAAGTGGTGTTCGTTGGTTGCTGGACACTGTTGGTTTTTTTTGTCCCGGCCCCCCCCACCCATTTGAAAGTCTACTGGGGGCCTCTTGCGTTTGTTCCGTGCCTAAGAGTTCTCGGTTCCCTTTTGTGACCTGATCCAGGGGGGGCTGCGGTCCCTTCCCGTGTCGCTTTTACCGCCGGATGCCTTTTTGAAGAAAGGTCGTCTCCCCCTCGATAAGCACACCGACCCCACCAAGTTTTTTTACAGGTTTTCCCTTTCTCTGGAAGTCTTTTTTTCGAAACCGTTGTCCTTCAAGTTCGCTCCCTGGCGTACAACCTTCCCTTAACGGGCGCGGAGCAAGTTTTTTTCCCCGAAGACCCTTTCCGCGGTCTTCAGCTTATTGTCTCTGGGGTGCCGGGTTCAGTTTTGGAACAATTCGGTTCTGAGCGAAGCTCTCCCAGAAACGCTTTTTACACCCCTCCTCTCTTTTCCCCAGGGCGGTTCTTACAAAAAGACTCCCCCAGGTCGCTTCAAACTCCGGGTCCCTTTAATTCCTCTGTTTCGTTCTGTTTTTTTTTTTCTTTTGTCGTGATCGTTCGGGATTTTCGCCCTTACCCTTCTTGTTCCTTGTCCTCACTACCTAAACCCGGGCACCCTCTGCGACAATCCTACTCCTTCCCCCACTCTCTTTATAGTTCACTCCCTTCCTTGACGTAGCCTCTCCTTCCCTGGCTTTGTCGTGGCCGATGTGTCAACTCTTTTTTCGGCCCCCAACTCATTCCAGCTTTTGGTGCGGCCTTACACAACCTCCTTAACCCTTCAGGGAACCCCGCATGCTTTCCGTACTCAATTGACCTGATTTGCCGTCCAATTTTTGGTGCACCGGCAGTCACTTCAGGGCGCGCCGCCCTTGTTGAAGCGTCCCTTTTCAGTCACTGCCTCGGAGGGATCACCGGTTTCCAGCACCCCGTCCCTCTCGGCCCCCAGCCCCTTTGGTTTTGGGCTTGCCAGACCCCCCTTGTTTGGCATCGTTGCTCTTTAAGCAACTTTTTCTCTGCCCTCCTTTCTGGGCTTTTTTTTTGGTGATTTGCTGCTGCGGGACTTTAGGCGGTTTTCCGCTGCCTACCTCGTGCAGTCCACCCCGCGTCCAAGATGTTGCTACGTTGCTGACGCCCCGTGGCTCCCGCCCCAAAGTTGACACTCTTTCTTTCCCCCAGCTCCCCACCCGCTGCAGCTTTCCCGTTTCCCGCGTCTGTGCGCCCCCCCTTGCCTCCTGGTCTAAACGAAAATTTGGTCCCTTCGTGTTAGGCATGTTTTTTGCGCCTTTCCTGGGTTTCTTGGTTGCCCTTCGCCGTTTCCCTGTCTGGTTCCGTTTCCGAATCAGGATCCTCTCTTCTTTTTCTCTCCTCAGGGTGGTTTTTGAGATCTCTCCCCCTTTCGGGTCCCCTTTGTTCCCACCAAGTCACCCCCATTTGCCCCGGTCGATGTTCCCAAATTCCCCCCCCCCTAAAACCACCCACCACAACCCCAACCCCACAAAAACCAACCACCCCATAACAACTCATCGGTCTTCCTGACCTCCGTTTTCTCTCATTTTTTTGGTTGATGAAAGAGTTGCTTCTTTTGTCCCCCCCACCTTTGTGGCCTCATTACTCTGGCGACTCGGGGCAGTGTGGCGTTCGGGCGTGCTAATATTTGTATTTTTTGAAGTTCGTCCTGCGTTTATCCCCCTATTTGTCCCCGTCGGTGTGACTTAGCTTTTTCCAGGGTCGTGCCCTCGCTTTACATTCTCCCTCGCATCTTCTCGCCGCTTTGAATTGTAAGGGTTTTATTTTGTGGCGCTGTGGTTTGTTGCCCCCGATTTTTCCTCCCCACCCCCCCGTCCTGGGGCGCGGGTCTCCTTTTTTTGGTTCTGGACACCCCCGGGGCAATCATTTTCACGGCCAGGCTCTGAAAGCTTCTTCCCCCCACGAGGGCACTTGTTTTGCACGGGTCAGGCATCCATGGGACTTTTGTTCTTCCAGGGGCACCAGCTTGGGCGGTTTTCTTTCCTACTTTTCGTTTTTTTAATTTGGTCCGTTTTTGCCTGCGTTTGGCGACCCCTCTACTTTCCCCCGAGAGTCCCATGGCCCGCCTGTTTCTTTGGGATTTTCCTTTCCATTGGAAAACTTTCCCCTCTAGTGGGAGGGTCATGTTCCGGCCTTTCCTGGGTTTCTTTTCGTGATTGACAAAGTGGTCCCCGACGTTCCCGGGCCCGCCTTGGCGCCGCGCCCGACCTACAAACGCTCCCCCTGGAGTGACCTTCCCTGGGTTTTCTTTTCCGCCTCTGGGCCTTTGCTCTTGCCTGTCCTTGCCTTCGAACCGACCTTACTCTTTTTTTTGTCCGTTCTTTTCCCCCTGTTTTGCGCCCCTCATTCCTGCCTTCTTTGCAATAGCTCGCTCTTCTTCCGGTCTCTTTTCCTCCCCCGCCCTCCTTTTCGTGACACCCTTTTACTCTCAAGTGGTCCGTCACGGTTTGCTTTCCGGCCGACCTGGAGATCCCGTCTTTTCGGGATTTCTAATCTGTGCGTGCGTGCCTTTCTGCAATATGTTTTGACCTTCCCCCTTTGTCAAGTTCCTTTTTCTCGCGCTGTCTTCCTGCCAACCTTTCCCTTCCGCCTCTCTCCTTCTCTTTTACCGTTCCCCCGTACCAACCTTCATCATGTTTGGGTGCTTTTTCCCCCAGGGTTCCCGGCCTTCAGGCATCCGTTTTTTGGTTTTCAAATTTTCTTCCCCCGAGTCCCCCCCCCATACCTCTCCTTCTTCCAAAACCACGAAAGGATGTCCCTCGGCCCTATCACAGTTTGTTTCCGTTTGCGTCAGATTTGCATCCCCCTTCCTTCTCATTTTGAGTTAAACCACTTCCCTCCCCGGTGGACACCTACTCGCTTCTGCTTAAAAAAAACTCGTCCCGTTGACCCCCCCTCTAGGTCCAGCTTGGCCCTAGTCCCTTGGGCCCGGGATTCCCGTCTTGTTTACTGACCTCCATTCGGCAAGAGTTAGCGTACCAGCCGTCCCCGCGCGGGAACCCAGGTAAGAGGTTGCCCACCCCCCTCCGCGTGTTTCTTTTTCGGCCATGAAGGACCCCTCTCCGGGTTCCTGTCTGCCCCTCCTTAGGGGAAAGTGACCGTTTTTCTCAGTGGGTACCAACCTTCTGTGTTTTCCCCTGAAAGTGGATTGGTTGTCCCGAGTATTTCGGGCTTTGACCCTTTTTTTTACCAACCAACCCCCTTGTTTCGGCGACTGGTTTTTGCCACCCCTTTCTCCCTGAAACTGCGCTTCTCTCCGTCCCGGTGGCCGTGTCCACCTTGCGTTTTCCGGGTCATCCAGATTTCAGTATAAAGTCTCCCTGAGTCCCTCACCCGGACCCCTTTTCTTCTTTCTTTGGCGCTTCGACCACAGTCTGTTGACTAAAATTTCTGCCGCCGGGCTTGGCGGCCTTCCCCCCAATTATTGACGTCCGAGCACGCGGCCTACTGCTATATCTTTTTCACCCCTCCTTTTGTTTTTTTTTCTTCGAAGGAGATTCAGTTTCTTTCAGAGCTGGATCTTTGTTTACTTCTGCAGGGCTTCCCCCCCTCCCCCCCCCCCCCCGTGCGGTTTTCAGCCATTTGGTTTTTTTCGTCCAGGGTCCTTGTGTTCCCCTTCCGTGAAATCAGCCTCCTCAAGTTTGATCTCGCGGGGCTGTTGCTCGGGGATTCGTTTTTCCCCCCAACTCCTGCCCATAGGTCTGCCTGGCAAGTTCTTTTGCCGCCCACCCTTTTTCTTCTTTCCCGCGCTTTTCCCCAGGGGTTGGTCTGCTAGCAACGTTCTCCAGTTTGACAATGCCGGCTAACCCGTTTTGTCCATGCCAAGATATTTTGCCCGTTCTTCTTTGTGGGTATCCCTGGCACCGGTTAACCTTTTCCCCCCTCCTCTTTTTCATTAAGTAGTCTCAGTAAACATGTTCTTTTTCCTTTTTTTCGGTTTTCTCTTTATTTGAGACACCCCCTATCTGCATCGGCTCTTTTTTGGGATTATTCCCCCCCCTGTTCTTTTTTTGCTTTGGCTTGTACGGATCGCTTTCTCCAAAGTCTTTCTTTTTTTGGTTTCCCTTTTTTTTCCTTTTCTGGGATACTTGTACCTGTCTTAGATGTTTTGCCCGAGTTTTGCATTTGTCCCATCTGGGTGTTCCCTCGGCCTGTCTTTAGTGCCCTTTTAAATTTGACCGTTTTTTTTTTTCCTGCAATTTGGCTTTTCCCGTCCTTCAAATTTCCTGCAAAAACCCTGTGCCTCAACACGCCCCTTATGGGGTTTTTGTTTTTTTGGCTTCCCTTAGAACCGGGCCCTGCGCAACTTCCTTCTCTGGTTTTGGTCCCTTTTCGGAGGGTCACTTCTCCGAACCCCCCCAAACTTGACTTTCCGTTTCCTTTCGTTTTTGCATTTTTCCCGTTTTTAGTGCATGCAAACCGGAATCCTTTTGACGTTGACCCTTTTTGCGGGCCGTTCAATTTTTATGGGGTTTTTTTCGTATCTTATCCATGGAGAGAGTTAAAGTCCGACGTGTTTGTAGTTTCTCCTTTCACGTATGCAGTCCGGTTCATTTTCTCTTTTGATTCATTTTTTTCCCTCAACCTCTTCCCCCCCGCCGGTTTTTTTTTTATCTGGGTCGGCAACATCTTTTTGTCGTTCCTTTGGACCCACTTTCGGACTTTCCAACCGTGACTCCCATGGGTTTCCTTTTTACCCTGTCCCCTTAGGTCCTCTGTTTTTTTATTTTTTATTGCGGAGTGAGCTGCGAGTGGGGCATGCAATTGTCGCGAAGTTCGTCCCAGTCGCAGAGGTCCTTAGTGGTTTCGTTTCCCTTTCCCTGGCTTCCTTCCAGGGGCGGCTTCCCCCCCGAACGGTAAACATTTTTATTCCGAGTTTGAGTTTTTGTTTTCTTTTGTCCTTTTCTGCGCTCCGTTTCTTTTTTTCTTCAGTAAGGTATTGTTTAAACGGGGGCGACTCCCGTTGCGACCCCTTCCCCCTCCCACACCTCTCTTATAAGCCTATTTGCACTATTCACCCAGCCTTGATGGGCATTGGCTCGTTCTTCACTCGATAGTACTTACCCCCCCTTTTCCCGATGAGTGCCCTTCCCACCACCTTTTTCCCTTCATTTTAAATTTGTTTTTTCAGCGCACCTTCCTTCCCCGTTTTTTCTGATGGTCTCCGGTTGCACCCTGTCCGGATTTTTGAAAAGTCTCTTCAGACCCGCGCCTGCGTCTTCCCAGGTTTCCAAGATGGACGACCAAAGTCCCGAACCTCGGCCCTCTTGGGTTTGGGTCTTTCATCAGTTTCAATTCTGTTTTTTTTTCCTCCACCAATTTAAGTTTCCTTTCTCGCTATTTTTTTCTCTTGCTTCTTCTCTAATGCCTTTTTTTGGTACGATGGCCCATGACTCACTTTCCCACTTTTTCATATTTTTTTTTCATTTTTGGTCCGCCTGATGTCTCTTCTCCCACACCATCAAACGGACCCCCTTCCTCCCCCGGACCCATTTTTTTGCTCTTCCTTTCCTCCTTATGTTTTTTTTTCCCTTGTCTTTCTGCTGGTATTTCCCCCGCCCCCTGTTGTCCTCTCCCATCTGTTTTAGTTTCTTGGTGCTAATGGTGGTTTCTTTGGTGCCCAGCGCCGTTTTTTCCCTTTCCCCTGGTGTTACCAGAATTTTTTTTAGCCTTCCATAATACCCTCCCTTTCCCCTGTTTTTTTTGTTTTGATTCCGAGAATCCAGTGGTTTTCGGGGGCCCCCCCCCCCCTTTGAACTGCTTTTTTTTGGCCAAACCGTGATCTCCCTCCTTCTACCCTTCCTTTTTTTTGGCCTTTTGTTCGTTGTTCTGGCCCTTTTGCGATTCATTTTCCTTCCCCCCTCTCAGGGTCTGGTTTTCTTGTGTCTGGATTATTTTGATGTGTTCTTCCCTGAGTTTGTTACGAGTTTTTTTGGCCCACCGGTTCCTCGGTGGATTAGGTTTTTTTGTCCCCCCCAGTTTTTTGACAAAGGAATTACCCCTTTCCATATCCCCTCCCTCGCTCGTGTTTCTGCTTTTTTGGTTTGATTTTCCTTTCTCTTCCACGTCTTCTTTTTCAGCCAACCCTTGTGGTTCGTCGACGGTTGGTTCTGTGGCCAACCTTTTGATCCTCCGGCCGCTTCAGTACAGATGCGGTACTTTTGGCTTTCCCGTTCATCAATTTCCCCTTGAAGGTACATGCAGCTGCGGTTGTGAAATTAAGGCTTTTTTTTCCTTTTTGTTTGAGGTTAACCATTTCGTTTGCCGACTATGCTTTTTGTTTCCCGGTTTCAATAACTCCTTCCGTCTGCTGTCTCCCTTTCTTGCCACGTGAGATTTTTTAGTTGCTTTGAAATGGACTGGTTTTTTTTTTTGGTCCCAGGGACCCTGACCTTTTAATCCCCCTCTTTTTTTTTTTCTTTTGCTGGCGCCCACAAACCATCCTCCCAGCGTCAAAATGGACCCCGGTTCCTGGGAAGAGGGGTTTTTGTCCCTTTCGCTGCCTCGGCGCCTTTTTTCCTTCTGGTTTCCCTTGATTTTTTCCCGCTCGTTCCGCTTCCTGACCCGAGATTTATCTAGCCGATCTTCCTTCTCCCTGTCTTCCCTGGTTCCTCACGTTTTTCGCGTACCCATTTGCGCTTTTTCCCTTTAACCTTTTTTTTGCTCTTTTCCGACCGATTGATCAAATCTTTATTCTTTAATTCTTTCTACCCCGTCCCTCCCGCGCCCCTTTCTCCTTCAGAGCATGGATAGAACTTCGCGGATTTCGTTTTGACCGCACATCACTTTTTGCCCCCTTTTTTCGTTTTCCACGTCCCGCCCTCCTGGCCTGTTCCACCATCGTTTTTTTTTTTTCCCCGCTTCTGACCTGCACCCTGCCCCTTCCCCAAAACAGCATCCTCGCCCTTCCCCCGTTGCGTCGTTCGGGCGAGCATGGTGCTTCCCTTTTTCCCTTTGAGAAAGCTTGCTGCCTCCTTTTTGGGCGTCCACCCTTTCCATGTGATCCATTTCCTCTCTCATGAGGTACACATTTTTTCCCTGACCCCGCTTCCCTTGTCCCTTTGTCCTCCCTCTAACTGCCCCCTTCCCGCATGGAGGACCCTACCACCTTTCTGCAACGCTTTTGTGTCCATTCAACGCCCTCTGTTGGTTGAAACGCCTTCTTGCCATACGCTTTCGAACGTTTTCCCTCTATGTTGGGCTCGGGGCCCTTTCCCCCTCTAAATGAAAGTTTTCTCCTTGAATTAGCCCCCCAGTCCTTTTTTCGTTTTTACTCTGCTTTTTTTGCATGTTTTTGGTGTCCGGCGTGTCCCCTTTCAACTTGGGTTTAAGGTCGGGTCCCCGAAATTGGACAAGTTGCATTTGTTCTTTTCTAATTCCCCCGTTGGCCCCAGCGTTTCCTTTTGGCTCTTTACTGGTGATTTCCCAGGAGTTTTTTTTTTTTTTCTCTTTCACCCTGGCCCCCTTAATTTTTTTTCGATCCCCCCCCTTTTTTTCGTTTCTTTGCTCGTGTCGTTGAGTACACGTCATGTTGAACGCCAAACTGTCCCTTTTGGCGTGGTGCTTCTTTCCCCATGCTTCCCTTTACTTCAGCGCCAGTTGACTGTTTTTTTTTATTCTTCTTTTCCTCCCCTCCTTCTTTTTTTTTGTTTGTTTTTTTAATCCCCATTTATCTTGTTTTCTGTTCTTTGACTTTGACCCTTTTCTGCAGGCTGGATTCCTCGACGGTTTTCCCTTTTTCCTTTCATCCTGTTGCGGTTTGTGTGTGGGGACTAGCTTCTCAAGTGTCTTCCCCCTGAAGGAAAGGTGTTCGTGCTAGCCTTCCCCCCACCCCTTCCCTCTTTCTTTTTTTTTGCACTGGTTTTTTCCACAACGTTTGCCCTTACACAGGTTTTCTGACGTTAGGAAAGCGCCTTTTGTGCAGGTGTTCATCTCGTCCTCCCCTGTTTATTTTTCCCCGTGGGAAACCCATCTCGTTCCTCGTAGTACCCCCCTTTTTTCCACTTCTTCTTGACCCCTGTAAGCCCTTGTGGGTACTGTATTCCTTTCTGGCACTTTTTTCCCAATTCATGCCAGACGGGTCTACAGAACCATTGGGATCTTTCTTTCTCTTTGCTGAGACCCACAAAGTTGCTCTCATCTTTTCTCTGGCTTTCAGTTCCCACCTTTTCCCCCGGGTGTCTTGTTTGGTACTGCCACGTCCTCCGAGTGTTTTTTCTGCAAAGTTTCGGGGCCTCCCCTTTTAACCACCCCCTGATACCACCAATGTTAGCGTTCCCTGTGGGTCGCACGCGCTGTCCACTTTTTTCGTAGTGGGTGGGTACTTCTCAGGGGCTCTGGACCTTATTGGCCTTCTGTCCTTTTTCTTTGCAAAACGGTGCTGTAATTTTTTTTTTTACGTCCCCCCCCCCCCCTTTTGAACCTTTAACGTCCCCTTTGCTCGGTCTACGTCTTTTTTCACGTAAAGTTCTGTATCTGCTGTTTTTTTGGAAAGCACCTTTGGTTGTTTCCATGAGCGCCCACCCCCCCCCCCCCCGGCCAGTTGTTTTTTTTTTTTTGGGTCTGGTTACTTTCAGCCTCCCCTGGCCAAATTTACGTGGACGGACCTTTTGGTCAGCTAAGGTGGACGCTTTTCAGTTTCTTGTTTTCATCCAGGTTTTGCCGCGGGGAATGCGACGGCGCTTTCGTCCCGTTCTGCATCAGGGGGGTCCCTCGTCCCGACCAATTCGAACCCAAACCAAAAATCTGGTTTCTTTTTCTTTTTCGTTTAAGATTGGACCTTGAACGCTCCCTGGGGTTCTGCGTTAAAACGGCCTTTGGTGTGAAGGGACTCCCGATTTGGATCGTGATGCTAGTGCGCGAGTTTTAATTTCTTATTTTTGCCCCTTTTAGAGTGCCAGCATAGTTTGACCAACCCGCCCTTTGAGGCACGCGTCCCGGTGTCTAGGAAGAACCATTAGGTTTTTGGCACCCTCCCGCTGTGGTTCCTTTTGTTTGGCGTGACGGGGTTTTTTTTCGATGCTTATAACTGTTTTTTTTTTTTGTTACCGCCCCCACTGTTCCTCCCGGAAAGTTCGACATCCCCTTTTTTCGATTCCACGTTAAATACTACGAGTCGATTCCTGGAACTTGTTTTTTGAGTTTTACTCAAGCTAGTCAACCTCTTGCAAGATGAAGTCCTTATCACAGCAGTCCTTTTCCGCAAGCTTTCCTTCCTCAAGTTTTCAGGTGATTTTTTTCTCTGTGCCTTCCCTTTGAGGCCCCGTGGTTTTCCACAGCATCCCTTTTCTCGGATTTTTGTATCGGCAGAAAAGTTTCCTCTCCCATGCTTGTTTTTTTTTTTTGTCAAAGTTTTTTTTTTTTTTTTTGCCACCCTCTGCGGCAATTCCCCTTCCCCGGTATGTCGCTATTAGAGGTTTATTTTCTTATTTCCTACCGCTCCGACAGTTCTCCCCCCTTGTTTGTTTAGTTTTTTTTTTTTTCGCACGACATTTGACCCACATTCCCTATTGAGATTTTTCTTCCTCTTTTCCGTAGGCGTTTTTTCCACCTTTTCTCCCGGTCATCCTGCCCCCCTTTTTCTCCCGTTTTTTTGTTCGTTTGGCATTGTTTTTTTCATCGTTTTTTTTGTGACAGTGTTTCCCCAATCCTTTTTGAAAGCTTGGCAATTTT
>Ga0179593_1323448_pt1 | contig 10680 bp, 7 predicted proteins | sample CZODoug2_1_08_16_FD_185931 | JGI IMG/M metagenome (GOLD analysis project Ga0179593, IMG submission 185931) | Vadose zone soil fungal communities from Angelo Coast Range Reserve, California, USA - CZODoug2_1_08_16fungal (PacBio error correction) | ecosystem: Environmental > Terrestrial > Soil >... | reverse complement strand
GCCTGCTTTGAGTCCAAGTCTTGTTTTCTCTGATCCGACGAGACCGCCTCCCCCTTACTAAATTCTTCCTTTTTTCTTCCATCGGTTTTTTTTTTCTTTCCCGATTTATGAGGTCCAGTTTCTTTTTTTATAAGGATCCACAATTTCCCTCGCATCAGCGATATAGGTTGTTTTTTCTTCCTTTTTCTGAAGCTTTTAAGCTCCTGATTGGAGCTTGGACGATCGGCCCCTCTTTACTATTAAGTAAGATTGAACTTCCTCTTGATTTTTTCCTTAAGAAGGACCCGACGACGTCTTTCACTTTCTTTGGATTGCCAGAACTGACTTTATCGATCAGAAGTGAGAGTTTCACATGAAGTTTCCTTTTCCTCTCAGTTATGCGGATCGTCGACTTCTTAATCGCGGAGACAGGAGGGCTTACTCTACTACAACTTCTCATCGGCGAACCCTTAAGGTTTTTCTGTCCTTTCCCAGTTTCTTCCTCGTTCCAGGGATGGAACCCCTCTTTACCTTTCTCCCTCGTCAGTTTACGCCATGTTTTTTGGAACAGGGCTTTCTTCTCCCTCTTTTCACCCTGCGTATGGGCCAGTATGGGCGGCGGGTCCGGCTTAAGTAAGTACGGGACCACCCTCCCTATGGTTTTTGGTTAATTTCCACCTTTCTTTCCATCCTTAATCTTGTTGGTCCTCCGACCCCTACTACATTCAGGTTAATCGGAACTGTCCACTATCGTTGAAGTCTTGGCAGTTTAACAAAGCTATATTCACATTTTCCCCTTTACGCCTTTCCCCCACCCCATATTAATATTAAGTGTTGGGACCCCGCTCTTGTTTTTCTGAGTTGTATGATAACCAGATTTATCACGAGATTTTTCCGTTTAGCCTCTTGAACGATTCCTTTTGTTTGGTCTTCTTTTGTGAAAGTATGGGATCGATCTGTTGCGATGTTTCTCGTTACTTATTCATCTGGTCCCTTGTCGTATGGTAGTAGTTATTCGGACTGCTCGTTTCCGCAATTTTTTCATCCACAATAGATTCCCCCTTTTTAAATTCCTTCAATCGGTTTGTCTCTTTCGTGATCACGATCTCCCTGTATTTTTTTTGCACGATGTTCTAACGGTGCAGCACGTCTGTTTCACTTCTGGGGAGGTTATGACTATAGTTCCCCTTTTTTTCCCATTATCCTTCGATCTCCCCCCCAAGGCTTTTCTTTTTTCGGCCTATCGCGCCTTTTCCTTCAGACTGTGGCTTGCGTGTCAAACTTTGTTGCTTTCCTGCCCCTCGTTTTATCTGTAGAGGTGATTAGCCCTCTACTTTCACCTTTTAGTTGCTGTTTTGGCAAGCGTTGCTTCTCTTTTTTTTTTGACCGGTAGGTGAGCGATTTTCAATGAGCGCGTCTACCTGCTACGCTGGAAGTCCTTGGAAGATCGTGAGTCACCTGACGTTTCGGACGAGGAGGTACTTTTCCCCCCCCCCCCCCCCTTTTGAATAGGGGCGGAACCGAAGACCCTGTGTCCACTTTAATCTTTTGTGCTGGTTCACAAAAGACGGGAATCCTTAAAGATCGCCGGAGGATCCTTTTTATCGAAGTACACTTTCCTAGCTTTTTTATCGAGCTCCCTCCCCCCCCCACTCAAGGAAATACACTATACCGACTTCACCTTACTTTTCTTATTCAATCAAAGTCACCGAGCTGGCTCTGGCGGGATGTCGCGTTTTAGCTCACTCGCGCCCCCTTTTGAGGGAAAGGTCGATATTTGAATTTTGCCATCCGTTTTTCCCGGTGATCTGCATTATGCGATTTTCTCTGCCGTGTGTGAACATCTCTTTGGGCCAAATGTTTCCCGCTCTAGAGTTTTCCTCACCTTCCCCTTCAGCTTCAAGTCTCGACGGATTCAGAGTCGGTCAAATTCCTCCGCTCAGTTTGTGTGAACCCGGTTTTGTAACCAGGAAAGCTTTTTATATTCTGTTCTTTCTGTCCCTTCCGCCCTTGGGAGAGCCTTACCGGTTGCGTATATTAATCCGTTTGTCCCTGATAGAGGAGCGCTATAGACTGTCCGTCCCTGGAAAACTTCAGGCCTCTCCCGTCCTTAGTAGTTCTTCTTTTTCGCAAAAAAAAAATAGTGTTCTTCCTCTTCTTCGGCCTGACTACTGCCCGAGGAAGCGGTTTTATCATAGTATCAATCTTTCATTGATTCCACCTACCCATTCTCTTATTTCCGTCCTTCCTTTTTTCCCCTATTGTCCTAGATGTCTGTGCCCGCCTGGGGAAAAAAAATCAACCCGAGTTTCTCATTATGCGACACAATGGAATACACCCCTTCCCCCCTTTTTTTTCGCTTTGTCGAATCCTAAAGATCCCCCCCGTTCGTCCCCCCCCCTTGTTTTTCCACACCTACAGGCTACTGGAATTATCTAAAGTTTTTTCACATCCCAATTAATTCTCTTTTTTTCCAGACCCAGGCACCTTCGCCCTCGTACCCCTTTACCCCTCCCCCTTCCTCTTCCTATGCGTGGAATGACTTTCCTTTCCCCTTTTAGGATTTAACCTGCCCTAGCTGCCCCCGTTCTTGAATAACTAGCCTATTCCCCACAGGTATTCTCCTTAGCCACCTCACCCTATCGACCCCCCCTTTCCCCCTCAATTTTGGCTATTTCGCGCACTTTAACTCCAGCAGAGGGTGTTTATAGGCTTGAATTCTCTTTTCTATATACCGCCCTCTCTTCCTTCCTTCCTCCTCTTACTGCGTCTCCTTCAAGCGAAACTCTGCCCTTCGGCGCTTTTCACTAAAGTCCTCTTGTAGCCCCGCAAAACACAGTAATCTCCAAGTTTACCACTTGCTAGGTTCAATTCACCTCCCCCATTTGCCCTTCCGCCACCGTCCCCCTTTAGTTCCCTTTTCACTCCCCTGAGGTCCAATCGTCACGCTACGCGTCCTTGAAATTCACCCTTCGGCCCCCTGTTCAGTCGACCCGCGAAGGCACTGTGACCAAGTTCCCAGGTTTTTTTAATTTAGCTGTTTACGCTCCTCTACAACGATACCCCCACCACCTTTTCCTCCCCCCCTCCCAGTTCGCGCGCGAATCATGTTCTCCCTCCCCCCTCTTCCCCATTCACCTGCCGCTCGCATCACCGCCCAGTGTCCATGTTTATTTGTAGAAATGGGGACCCTTTACCCTGACACTACAAAACAATCTCCCCCTCTCATTCCTTTCCCCCGGCCTGCGGACCTCCTTCAGTTTTCTCCCCCACCTCGAGTGGAGTTCCCTGACTGTACGACCAGCGACGACCACAAAGACCTGCAAGAACACCCCTCCCCACCAGCTCACCCCCTACTGTCCCCAACCTACAACTCAAATCTTCTAGAACCCACCGTCCTCCCCATGCCCCTTTTCCCCTGGTGGAAATCCAAAAAGGATCTCCTTCCAAGATCCTTCCATCCAGGCTGCGGCCAGGTCATAAGTCTATTGTTTCTTGAGATACCTTTTATAACAGAGTTGTTCCCCCCTCCCCCCCCACTTCTCAAAGTCACAATATGTAAGTTCCTTTCTACAAAGTTAGACTGTCGTCGTTTTTATCGCGGCAGGACCACGTTCTTCTTTTACAGGTTTTCACCATCACCCTCCATGGCCGTGAGCGGCTTTCCTTTTCCCCCCTCTCCCCTATGCGTGTTCCCATCCGTTTCCCCTTTTGCTCGTTATCTCCAAACCCAAAGCTGGACTCGTGGAAATGGAAATGAGTTCCCTTTTCTTCTGCGACCAACTTTTAGCTTTTCCTCCCTTTTTGCCTGCCTTGGTTTTTAGTAGCGATACCGCCATCTCTTCTCACCTTTAATAATTTAGATATCCGGACTGGTGCAGACCTTCTATCCGGGGTCTCCTTTAATTGATTTTTTGCTCCGGCCGCTAGTTACCATTCCCGTCCTCCCCCAACCCGATTACTCGTCGAGTTCCGAAGCTCCCCTCCCCCCCCTTCCCTGATATTTACCTTAATGTACATGCCAGAAAGAGGTCCCTGTTAATAAATTCAAACGCCCCTCTTCCACCCTTTTCTCCCAACCTCCCCAACCCCCTCCGTCCTCACGCAACTTTCCTCCAGGTGACGCCGTCCCCTCACTTTCTATTTTTTTTAAATTTCGGACTCCTGCCGCTTCCAACCCGAAGACTTAACCCCAACCTCTCACAAGTCCTAACTTTCGTCCCCCTTATCCGCTGGAGTAGCGACCTGCCTTGCGCATCAAGGATTTCCTTCCTAATACTGTATATGCGGATGAGCACGGAATTTGTCGTGCCTTTGCTGACTCCTTTCACTCCGAACACCGTGCAATCTTGGTTGCGTGCTCTTCAGTCTTACTTTATTTAACTCCCCCTTCCAGGTTTTAGTTGTCAAAGTGAGGATCCGCTCAGCTGTAGATTTCTCTTTTCGGTTTCGGAGTTAGATTGTAAAGCCGATGTCTTTTCCTTTTCTTCTCCCAGGCTCTCCCATATTAGTTCTTGCTGCAGGTGATGTGGTCTCCTATTTCCTGCGACCATATTTCCTCTGCGGGTCCTTCCCCCTAACTGACGCCGGCGGAGCCTTTCCCTGACCGATTAACTGTCCTATTATAGCACCCGGATAGAATTCTAACTGATTTCGAGTCATGAGTTCTTAGCCGTTTCTTTTTTCCTTCCCCTAAACACCAGCATCACTGCGACCTTTCCTTACGTTTTTTGTGAGATGTCGCATGAACGGACGTTTGTCACTCATACCACTTAAATCTTTCTAGTGTGAAAGGTGGATAGTCCGTTTCCCCCTATTTTGCCAGCTGTGGTCCCATATGTTCGTTTCTTTTTTCCCCTTCCTCGCGCCAGCCCGTTGTCCGTGATCTCCTGTTACTTGAAAAACAGTGCTGTCATCCAATCAATTCGTCTTCAGCTTCGAACATCTCCCCCTCGTTAATATACCACCTCTTTCACATCTACATCTCTGTTGGGCAAGGGTAACCACGTATCAACGGTATTCCGCCCGGGAACACCTCAGCCCAGTAAGTTCTGTTTGTCCCCCTTGGATGGCCGCGGTATTGAACCATCCTTTTTTTTCCCAAGATCCCTGGTGTATTCGATTCGGCAGAGGATCGTTTTTCATCTTTTTTTTGTTGAGAGTCGTCTCGATTTCTTTGGTATTTTTTCCCTTTCCACTCTTTTTTTAGGTTCTCTTCTCGTTTAGTTCATTATCTTGAATGCCGACCCACCGAAATTCTTCAAACCCCTTTGAAGATTACCTCCCCTGCTGTAAATTTGTACATCGGTTTGGATATAGTAGCCTTATTTCTCTCTTTAAAGTATTTCCCTGTCTACAAGGCTCCTCCTACTCGTCGGGTTTGCGGATGCGAGCTAAACCAGCCTTCAATTGCTTCTCCAGTGATTGGTAGGCCTTGATCGCCCGACCGACTTTGTGAGTAACTTGCTTTTAATTCCGCCTCTTTTTCTCTTCTCTTTGTTCTACGATAAGTGACATCATTGGTTGCGCCTGGTCTTTGGCAATGCCCTACGTCTTTTGGTAGTTTCAATGATTCTTTCTGCTCGTTGCACTGAATTACCTCCCCCCCCCCTTTCATTTTCCTTGACGATTTGCCATCGACGGCGGCATGAGTCTGACAGGCTAACAGTTTTCAGGGTGAAATACCCGCGACCTTCGCTCTCTTCCTCTTTCTCTATGTTTCATTCTTTCCTTTCTTGTAGTCCCTTGGATTTCTCCCCGCCTCTCCTTTATCCATTTTTTCGACGCCGACTAGGCCGCTTCTTTAGAATTTGATTGTCTTCTTATTGCCCTCTTCCTCCTCGATTGCTCTCTCTCGCTGGTTTCACCTTTTCTTGCCACGGACTCTCCCCCCCCTTCCTTCTTTTTTCTCCGCAGTTTACATCCCCCGCCCATGATCCATGGACACGAACGTGTGCAATCCCGAGCCACCCAGCGGATCTTTGCTGAGTGTTTTTTCCGGAATACTTCCCGTCGGGAGGTCGAGATTGATTTTCCTTTGTACTCTCCGTAGATTAGTGCATCTTCTTCTCTTGTTTTCGGGCAATAGTATTGGTACAAATAGTCTTCCCTTTGCCTACTCATTTATAGCTTCTCCTTCTTCTCTCTTCAACCTTCCCAAGCGATTTGTTCCCCCCCCTTTTCTGGTCACACCCCCGGAAAGAGCATTAGATTCTTGGGAGCTACTGTCGTCAGACAAGTAGAGTTGAGAGGTTTCGAATGTCGCTCTGAAAGTGCATTTTGCACTCCTTTCTTCTTCTTCCCCAAGGCGTAAAAGAAAAACCCTGGTAAAGGTTTTAGTCCGTTTGCTTTTCGGCATACTTTTACTGGATGGGCGCGGTTGGTATTTCTATTTTGTTCGGAGTCACAATATCTATTTTTCCTCACCGTTGTTGTGAGGTGGGTGCAGCCCTTGAAAATAGACCCCAAACAGAGACCCCTTCTCATCTTCTCCCCAATGTCCCAAGCCTCCCCCCTTTACCTGTTCTACCCTTTTTTCTTCCTCCTCGATAAAACTTCGTTCAATTCAGAGAGACGTCAGCTCTAGCACTCAATTTTTCACTGCCGGATATAAAAGCAGGCTTTAACACTCAATCTTCTGGGTTTTAAGTTCCCACCCCTTCTTACCCATTTCCTCTTCTAGAATTAAGTCTCATGCGCTTCGCCCCCTTTTGCTACAAGGGTACTGGGGAAAGATCATACCCGCTACTTCCCCGGCAGTCCTCACTCGCATCTAACTCATCAAAAGTTGTGAAAGTGGGCCACCTCAAATCGATTCGACTATCCACCCCAACGTCTTTCTTTCCTCTTCCCAGCCCAAGATGCCGCGGTTCTTTTCTCCCCCTTATCTCTCCGTCGTGTTAAATCGTTATCGTCTTACCGCGGCCTAGCTCCACCAGCTCTTTGGTTTCCCCTTTTTGGTGGACCCTTTGCCCAAGGGAACGAATTTTTTCTTCCTGCATTTGAAAGTCCACGTCGTTGTAGCAGCCCCACCCCGGAATTCCCGTTACCTCATTGGTCTTTTTCCCCTTACAAAGCCCCCCTTACCCCCCCCCTTTTCAAATTGCAAGCAGCGTCGTTAAACTCGACCTCCTTCTCCCTCTCTCCTTGCCAATCTGAACTTTTTCCCCTACAATTTACTCTCCCCCTCTTAAGGCAGCTGCAAGGAACCAGGCGACCCACCGCCTTTTGTGGTTTACAAAAGTCTTTCTTACGCTCCTTCTACAACTCCCCCCTCCCCATTTGCCCCTCAACAAGAACCATTTCGTTCAAGGTCGCTTCCCTTTCTACCACTCCCATGTCGACAATCACAATGCAGTTTTTTTTTTCTCTCAGCCCTCTTTTTTGAGAATTGGTATCCCCCATGTGCCGATATTTCCCACACTCCATCTTTCCTTTCGTTCTCACTCCTTCAACCAGATTTCCTTCCCCCTTTTTCCCCCCTCCCGAATACGTTCAGCAGGTTTTTTATCAAACTCTCCGGTGGAGGCAGATTTCTTAGAATCAGAACCCTCTCCTACTCCCCCCTATTGCCCGGTAAATGCCAAAACCTCCACCGACCCCCCTATCCCTTAGTGCCCTACAGCTCAATCCACTTCTCGCGCAAAAACCAGGAAGATCCACTCATTCGTTTCAAAAGTCGACGGTTTGACCCCCCCTATCTGTTTCATACCCGCTGAGGTCCCTCCCCCTCTAGTCCCAGGCACTTAGAGATGTCTTTTGGAGATTTACGGGAATACCCGCGTTCCCCTTGCCAAACTAAAGGTTCCACCCCTATAGGTTATCAGTTCCTTCTTTTCACTCTTTAATCGTCCTCTCCTGAGGTCCAAGCAGTCTTAAAGAAATTTTTTCACCCTGAACACTTGCGAGGGGCGCGGGGTAAGTAGGTTTTGACCCCCCAGAACCAGAGCGTGACCCAAATTTTGCAACTAGGGCTCCGAATCCTTAACGCTCAACCAAATGTCGGTTCCCGCTCCAAGTATTCTTAAGGGTAAATGGTTTCTGTCTTCCATCCCTGCCGTTCATTTGCGAAGTGACCCCCCTTCGCATTGTACGTGCGCTGGTTGGTCGCTTTCCTCTCCGCAGGGCCGCTTCCTTTTCGTTCCCGAGCTGCCCATTCCGGCAGACCTTCTATTTGTGTCTCGTCCCGCGTCCGGTCCTGGCTGCACGCTCCGAGTCGAGGCGTCATTTCCAACTTCCGGCTACCCCCCAGGGGCCGTTCGCTCCTTGCCCCCCATTACTGCTTTGCATGCCTGTTCGAATGCTACCATAGCTCAGGTCCCCATTTCCTTCATCTTTCCATCGCGGCAAGAGGTCAAATCCTCCCTCCACTGTTTCAAATTCTTCTCCAAGGCTACCAAACCGCCTATCCATTCAAAATCAAACAGCCAGATGCTGCTCCTCGCTCACTTTGCCACTTCGGTGACCTCTCCCTCCTAATTCCTTCCCCCCACCCTCGCCATACAGAAACTTCGCAGTTCCTTTTTTTCTTCCTTTCCCAGTCACCGACCATGCGGCGTGCATCCAGGCATACTCTTTTTCAGTTCCTCCTCTCCGTGTTTGAGATCTGTCGCCCGGCGCCCCCTCTTTCTCCTTCTCGACCGACCGCCTCCCTTTAAGCGCAATTTTTCTGGGTTCATCCTCAGTCTTCGATTTTGGCGGGAACCTCTCCTTTAAGGAGTCGACGTATGACCCCCCTTTCTTTATCTTCGCACGCTGGATGTTTTTATTATTCCTTTTTGTATTATTGGTTGGAGGAGATTGGAAGCGCAGTTTTCTTTTCGGATGGCCGTCTATTTTGAAATTATTCAGGTCAAGTGATTTTCCCCCTCAGTCTTGATGAGGATGCCGATAACTCTACTGGTAATAGGGTTGGGAATGCCGGAACTTAAGATCGAGTCGCTCTCGACCGCTTCCCTCCGTTTATACTAGCACAAGGATATAAGTGTTTCTTCAGTTTTGTCGGATAGTACCTGACGGAAGCTCGTCCCCTAATCTGGGTAAGATCCACAGAAAAACGCAGTCACGGCTTTGTTGGTCGCGACTGGTCCGCAAACTTTCCCTTCCGTGTGATGGACTCGACCTTCTCCAGACGGAGACCCCTGCAGTTTTTTGGCATAGCTTTCGCCGGCGAAAAGATTGCAAGTCTATTTTCCACCATAGGGTCGCGGTTTCAAGTTATGACCCCCTCGCCCACGCCCCGTTGGCTTTTTTTGCAACCCCTTGCTCACCTTTCTGCCTTAGATACTTTTCCATCCCTTCTCCCTATTTACTCCTTAAATGAATACCGAATTGCCGAGGTTGTCCATCCTATCACTTGGTTAAGCTTCGGAACAATAGACGTACTTGATGGGGACCCTCCTTGTCGGTTTTGTCTGCTAAGACCCCCACTTTTCACGAGTCTTTGTTTTCCTTCCCCTCTTCTCTTTTCGGTTAAGTTTATCGGAGAAGTTTTATTTGTTCTCCCTCTTTCTAGATCTGTTTTCGTGTAGTTTCCTAAATTTTTTTCTGTGGCGGATCTTCTCTTTTTTCGACGCTCCATGTCCCCAGGTACTTGATCACCCTGCTTAAGTCCTCTTCTGGCAGTGTGTCCAATTATCTTCCCGTAAGCCTTGATCACTATAGTAGACTGTAGTTTCTGTGAAAGATTGTCTACAAGTCTGATATTTTGACCACTTCTGGGCGGTGTTGACTCTGCATGAGATTTCAACCCTCTTCCCCCATTTTGTTGTCGATAGGTGGTCTTACTTGATAATTTTCACCTACTCAAGGTATTGTTGCGTGGTTGAATCACGCCTTTTTTAGATTGTCTCTCCTCACATCTACTGGACATCGTTTGCGCATTGTTGGACATCTTCCCTTCCCTCCTTGTCCCGTCGATGGTGTTCTATGGTGTTTCGATTTATGTAGTTTTTTTCTATGTGTTGCGGTTCAATTTCCCTTGATATTTGCATCGAGCGGTGCGGACCCCTTTTCCCCTTTTTTTTTCCTCCTCGGTGACGGAACCGATGAAAAATTCATTCCCACGTTGTCCTTATCATTTACCGGTGGAGAACGACTTAAATTATTCAGCTCCTTTTCCTCCTTTTCCCATTGCATTGTCGATTCTTCCCCGGTTTCGTGCCTGCCGACGCTCGTGGTGCTTCTTTTCCTCCGCAGTTTCCTACCGATCACGATGCACGGACGGCTCGCATGTTGACCCCTCTCCCCCCATCTGGCTTGTGGCGTGCCGCTCAGAATCCCCTCGCACTTTCGTTCCTTGATAGAGTTGCGGTTCTTTCCGGGAGTGATTTAGCTTTTATTTTTTGCACGGACAGAGTTATTTCCCCTATATTTTTTTCCCGCCTAAACCTTTGAGCCTAGAAAAACTTCGCCTTCTCATAGATGGACTTTATTTCTCTCTTCAGTGCCAGAGCAAGGTTGGAACGGTGATGGAAACTTTAAAATTGTCTCTATCCTTTTGACTTACGGTTACGTTGATTACTCCCCCCCCAAAAAGTCTGTAGAGTGGTCGGTAACTTCTCCTGGTTTATTTTCTCCCTTTTGTATGTACTTAGGTCTGACAGTCTGGTAAACCCCAAAAATTGGAGGGTTTTTTTCCCTTTTGTTCGGTATACTGCTCGTTTTGGGCGTGGTTTCTCTTATTCTCCCCTTTCTTTCCCC
>Ga0179593_1809932_pt1 | contig 10681 bp, 9 predicted proteins | sample CZODoug2_1_08_16_FD_185931 | JGI IMG/M metagenome (GOLD analysis project Ga0179593, IMG submission 185931) | Vadose zone soil fungal communities from Angelo Coast Range Reserve, California, USA - CZODoug2_1_08_16fungal (PacBio error correction) | ecosystem: Environmental > Terrestrial > Soil >... | reverse complement strand
CTCAGTCTGGACTCTCTCCCTTCCACCCCATCACTCAGAGGATTCAGGTGATCGCCTTCCGCACCGGATCGAGCTGAGTAGAGGACCGACGAGAGAAACCCCCGGATCCCCGCTTCCCCCTAGAATCCCGGTGTCCCCTTTGATTCCCTCTGCCGGCAAGAAAGCCGCTGGATTTCACGTACCAGTTTTAAGGTATTTAATAGGTGCAAAGCTCCGAAGCACCAAAAGTCGGGGTTGAGCAAATCAACCATCCCGCTCCCTTTATCACAATCCCTCCCTCTGTTCCATCAAGCTCCCGATTGGGTTGCCCTAGCATTTCCGACTTCATGAACGTGAGGTCACCAAGCGGAGGTTCTTCCGAGACCCTTTTATCAGCACAGAACGTAATCCTTCTAAACTTTCTTTCCCTGCCAGTTCGACTTTCGGGTCTCTGACCTGGTAGTGTCCTTTTGCAGGGCTTTGCACCCCCTGACAGAGTCCCTCTATGTTCTCTAGGGGCTTCTGCTTCACGACATTTTCGTAGCGCCTCTTCCCTTTTCAGTATCGGAGAACCAGCAACTGTTTCCACCGCCGTAGCGCCTTTCTCAACGGCTCCTTGGAATATGAAAGCCAACGGGTGCTGACTGGTGTTTCCTCTCAGCCTACAGGAGGCACCCAGACCTTCTTCCCTCCCTCGGTATGTCGCGACGGGCGCTCGGCACTGAGTGGCAAGTTCTCCTAGTCCCCGCGTCTTTCTTTGTTCTTAGTCCGTCCGTCCCGCGTGCTAACATTTTTTTGGAAACGCTGTGGTAGTGGCCATGTGTATTACCTATAGTCTTTTCCCCCGGACTTCCCTCGGTTAGGTCATATGGATCTCTAGACTGGCCACGCGCTTACTCTTTTTCCCCCCCTTCGAGTATTCCTAGCGAAGTGAAGGACCTATGCTGTCGGTGATTTTTCAGTAACGCTAGATCGGGCAAGACGCAGGTCAAGTCACCACCGGGCGCTCGCGACCATTTTTGAGGGGGAGGACAACAAGGTTTTGAGCATTTCTCCGAGGGGAATCCCTCTTTTGGTGGTTTACTTCAGACACTTGTGGATACCATTGAGGACTGGTGTGGGCTGTGCAGAACGGGTTTGGGCCTTGGATGTTTTTTTTCAGCTTAGTTCTTTTTTTCCCACCGCGTATTCATTCTCGGACTGACGAAGGTGAGCCAAAACAAACCACCCTTGAAGCTTGGAACGCAGCGTTCCTTTTTTACCAAACTCATTTGCACACTAAAGTTGTTCTTACCCTTCTCCACAATATTCAGTGCCTCGAGAAGGGTTCGCGGTGCCTTTCCATCGTTCAACCGCGAGACCTCTTGCAGACAAGGCTTCATTGAGTAGACCCTTTTTTTAGGGTTCCCTCATTCCCGGATCGGTGTCCAAAACGACTCGACGTCACTGACGACGATTGGTTAAGAGATTTCCCAGCGAAATGGAACGTTTCAGGGCTTCTCTTTCCAGACGGGTTTGGTTCTCCCCCTTTTTTTCCCTCCCAAGCCCTCTACCTTGAGATGGATGTGGGACCCCCTTCGCTTTGTCTCTCTGCGGCCAACTGAAATCTTTACTGCTTCTAAAGGTAACATCCCTCGGCGTTCGTTTCTACCCCTTCCTGGCTTACACTTCCCTAAGAACATTCTTTTTCCCCGCATGCTGCGCGGATCCATTTTCCCCAACACGTGCGGCTCACCGAGTCTTCGCGCCTTGCCTTTTTCTTAAGGATCGATTCCTCGGTTCGAGGGTGAGATCCTATCCCTTTTTTTTTTGTTGTCTTTCCCCCTGTCACCTCTCCTTTTTTTTTTGATCAAGGTCCTTCCCCTTCCCGCGAAATCTAGGTCTTCTTTACCATACCGCGCAGCTGGGTGCTTGCGCACTCTGGGCTTTCTTGGATGATTTTTAGAAGGAGCAGTTGTCGTATGATCGCCGCGATTTTTCTTTGACCGTGCTTTTTGCTCCAGTCCCTCATTTCTTCTGACGCCCGCGTGCCAAGTCCACGTTGCTTCCCTCCCCAGTTTTCCCTATCTTGCTTACGGCGACCTTTCTCGATCACGCGCCTCTTCTTTTTTTAACAAAGAACTCCCGGTACAGGGAGAAGGCCAGCCTTCCCCGGTTTTACCTCGTTCCCCCCTCACTTTTTTTCCCTATATAGTTAGTGACCGTATTATATTCACCCCCGGAGCTCCTAATAATCTTGTCCTGCCTTTTTCTAGAGGTTGCCCCCGATGCCGGCGCTGGGCGCCTTTGACATACCACAAGTTCCTCTCCCCCTTCTTTGGCTTGCTGACTCCCTGGAAAGTAAGTTGCAGTTTCCCGCGGCACTTGTTGTTGTTCTCATTCGTCTCCTCTTTCCTGACTTATACCGTTATTCCCCTTTTCCCTGCTGAATAGCTTTGGTTCCCTTCCCCCAGACCAGGAAACCCGTCTCCCACCAAAAAGATTCCCGTCAGAATGAGGAGTCCACCACAGGCGGTTCCCCCCCGACGGCCCCCTCGGGCTTTGTCCTTTACGGACCGTGTTTGTCTCTAAGGTATCTCGCGAACCTCGGGGTTCGGGCCGTTTCCTTGGGGTTTCTTCCCGATCTTTTCTTCAGTTGGAATCTCCAAGTCACCAAGACCTATTTGCGACGGTCTCAGGTCACGCACGGACTTTTTTGTTATCGCTCTCCCTTTAGTTTTTTTACCCGTTGCGTCCCCTCTTGCAGATAGAGGTAAACCATCTTTGATACACTCTAGACCTACAAACCCAGTGATCGTTTCCTCCCCGTTCCCTCAACGAGGAAGGTCGTCGACACGCCCCCGCTCAGTCTTTCTGACTAGATGTCTTTCCTTTCCCTTCCTCGCACTTTTGTCATTCGCAACCATTGTGGGTCATTGTTGCCGTTCCCCGTCCCCTTCCACCCGGATACTCGATCATACACCTTTTTTGTCCTTCTCCCCCTTGAATTTGGAACGAGAAGCGGATGACGGTTTTCTTGGCCCCTCCTCGCGGATGGACTCTCAGTTGTTCGACCTGACCATCTTGCCCCCCAGAATGTTCCTTTTTTTTGACGCCCTCGAGAAATTTTCGGCTATTGCGTCGATCGTCCTTCTTGTGAACTTTGACAGATGGTCCCAACATAGAAGCTGCCCGATTCTGTTCTCTCGGACCTTTCTGAGAAGATTTCCTTTTTGATTCAACCGCTCTTCGTCTCATCCCTTTGAGTGTCGTTAGACGGTGCCGTGCTGCTCCGTTCCCGCCGCCGGCTTCTCCTTGTTTTCGAGCGGGCGCGTTCTTTTTTTCAGCGCTCGTCTTTGCGCGAATAAACAGACGATCGGTGTATTTAAAGGTTCTCACCCGAGTCAAATTTTTCCTCAGGACGGTCCCCGATTCGTGATTCCTGCCTCTTACATCTTGTAAAATGAGTTCTTCAGAGTGAAGGAAGCGGGCTCCTGGCTCTTCCTTCCTTTGCGGTTTACCTTTTTTTCTGCGTCTAGACAGAGTAAGACTAAATTTCCTTTCCCCTTAAGATTGCCTTTTGTCCACCCTTTTTTATTAAGTGAATATCTCTTCCCCATCCCAGTTGTGTTTTTTTCTTTGAGATCCTCATCTTTTTCCCCCCTCCCTCGGCCACTAAAGAATCGGACGGCCCCCGCTTCTCGCTCTTTTCCCCTATCTTGTACCTAAGTAGAGTCACTACGATCCCTTCCCACCCACCTCCCCTTCCCTTTTTTAGACTTTTTTGTCCTGAACCGGCTGTAGTTTCCCTTTCACTCCCTCTTCACAGCGGCCGACGAGACCCCCCCTTTTTTCTGGTTTGGTGTTTTCCCGCATGTCTCACCAGATTCGGGGTGAGCATGTCGTTATTTCACAATCAGCGGTTTTTTTATCCTCCCCCTCCTCCAGATAGTCAGAAAGGCGATCCCGATGTCTTTTCAGACCTTTTTTCAAGTATCCCCGGGACCTCGGCAGGGGATGATTCTTGTTTGGGGTTTCGATATACTTTTTCCTGTCTTACCCTTTCGCCTAAATATTTGCCGATGAAGAAATTTTCTGAATGAGCCGTTTTCTGCCGATGTTTTAACCCTGACCTTCTTCGACAGAGCTTCTGTCTCGTTACTTCTGGTGCCCTCCCCTTGAGACTCGGCGCACCGCAGACACTTCCTCCTCTATCCCGAAGTTACTAAGGTTTCATATAGATCCAGACAGGGAAGAAGTTTCCTGGAAATTCATCTTTGCCTGCTCGTCTAAGGTTTGGAAGTAGAACAAGACACCTTCCCACACAGACCTGGGTTCGAAAGGCCTCTCTCGACTTGACTCTTCCGGAAAGAAGGAAAGTCTGCTTCTCCCATGTTTCGGGGTCAGTCTTGAAGCCCTTCCCTAGTCGCATGGCTAACAGGTTCGGTGCGCATCGATTTGGTGGGTTGCCATCGGAGCGAGTCACGGCTCGTGTTCCTTTCTTGAACGTGGTTTCTTTATGTCAATTCTCAAGCAAGGGAGGCGAGTAACGCAGTACTTTCCCTTTTTTCTGTGCTCTCCCCGTCTAGCTGGGTGGGATGACTGGGATATGACTCGCGCTGATAGTTTCAGCGTTCTTTCTTCTCTGCGCAGTCAAAGAGAGTTCCGCGTGGCCAATTAAGTGAGGGTTGCGGAACACACTTCTGCGAACTGGCACCTCGCGGGCACCAGAGAAAGGATTCGGTGGTTTGGCGATTTCCCTCTGTTTTCCTCCGATTCTTTCGTTCGTGTGGTCAGAAAGGGTTTGTAATTTTGTTTCATTCGGCTTTTTTTTTCTCCAACCTTCCATCTCCAAGTTTTTTTTCCGTCCCAGTCAGGAGCTCTCCTCCCCCCCCCAGTGCCTCCTTTTCCTTTAGATCTTGACCGGGAACTTAGCTCAATAAGTGGGAATCTCCCCTCCCCTTAGGCCTTTCCTTTCTCCTGTTTTTCACTTTCAAGAGCACAAACGTGCATCGGTGAGGAAGGCCCCAGTCCTCACGTTCATCGTAGCCGCCGGAAGGGCCCCTCTTCTCTTCCCAACCCGCTACGATGTTGTTTAAAAGCATATTCGTGGCGTATTTCACTCGACTCTTCCCCTCAAGTCTTCCCCTGGATTGTTCCGAGGTGCTGTCCCCCCCAAGACAGGGTCTTTCTTGTCGCCGAATTTGCCCCTTGGCTGTTGAAGCCAACGTGATTGTCCCCCTGCCGCGTCATCGCGCACTTTCTCCCGTGATCTCTTTTTTATCGTCACAATCGCGTCGATCGAGATACTTAAAACCCGCCCCTTTCAAACCCGGCCAAGCCCTCCCTCACCTTTTATTCGAGCTATTGGAAACCGTCGTAGGTCGAGATTGCGCTTTCCCCTTTTTCTTTTTCTGAGGTTTTCTTCCTTCTTCTTAATCTCCATCCTTTCCTAGCTGAGATTTTTTTTTAACCGGGCGCATGATACTTCCGTCTGCAAACATTCCTTCAATCTCGGTTGAGTCCTGTTTTACCCTTCCCTTTGCTTGTTGTGTTTTTTTTTTGGAGCGTTGTTCTTCTCTCCTATCCATTTTTCCCTTCCCCTCCAGGCAGTTTTTAACCTAGTCGAGCAGATTGGGCTCAGTTTCTCGGATGAAGATCCTGCACGCACTGTTGGCTCCCACCTCCCTCCCTTTTTTTTAGTTCTGAGCTTTTTTTTTTTTTTCGCCACCTCCTTGTTTTCCCCCAGACATCACTTTTGATCCGCCAGAGCCTCTTCGTAGTAGTGATTAAGAACTTGGGTCCCCCGTATTTCGTTTTTTTTTTCTTGGGGGTTACTCCAATTTCCTGGAACGCCTTTTCCTGCTGTTATAGCCCCCGATTCCGGCTTTGGAGAATGTGAACACCCTACCCTTCCGTGATTTGAAAGTTTATTTCCATTTTTTTTTTCCTAATAAATCGTTCTTACTTAGTAGATGAAGTCTCCCCTCTCTTTTGTTTTTTTTTTACATTCGCCTCTCCTGCTTACCAGGACGTTTTCCTGCGGAATCAAGAATGACCCCTTCCCCCCTCCAAAATTTTTGACATCTTCTGCCTTGCATGCTTCTCACACACGTCGTTCCTCCCCCAAAAAGATGGCTTTTGAAAAGAGCGGCTCCCCAGAGAGGAACATTTGTTCCCTTGAGGTTTTGTTGCAGCCCTCTTCTTTCAGGCTCCTCTAGTCCGCGCTCTCTCTCGATGACCTTGAAAAAGTAAACCAGATAAGATAGAGACGGTGTAATCTCCTGTCCCTGCGCTCTCTCCTGGAGAGCGCCCTACTGAGGTATAAGGGAAATCTCCCCAGCTTCTCCTTCCGAGGTAACACTATTTACGTCTTCGCTCAGGTATCCATCCGTAACGTACCCAACCCCCTTGGAACGAAATGTCTTCCTTTATTTCCTAGAATTCTCTTCCGGGTTTTAACGTCGAGGAGAGAAGAGCTTTGCCCCCCCGGAAGACCAGTCCTTCCCTCTAGATTGAGGCTCTTTGTCGGTTCGAACTGACTTTTTACCGTAATCACCTGATCCCGCGATCCGTTTTTGAGTAGTCCCTTAGGGCAGAGCTATTAGGACTGGGTTTCGTTTTTTGGTTTTTTTTGTTTTTCTTTTTTGTTTTGATCGGCGGCTCAGAAACTGATTCGGTTTTGCCAGAGTTCGAACGTCTGATACTCTCCAGATTGAAATCCCGATGCCTTCCCTCTTTTTTGGAGGGTGCAATTCTATTGGTGGAACAAACGAGACTTCAGCGACTTCCTTCCTGATGGCCTGGCAGATGTTTCGTCCTCGATCTGAGGTGACTCCCTTTGTGGCATCTTCCTCCTGACTTTTAGTTTTTAAGTTGTCATTCTGATGAGATCGGCCGGCCTTTCCAGTTTCTCCTTTTCCCAGGCCTCTCGGGTGCTACCCTGACGCCGCGTTAAACCGTCTATGGTTTTAGGCCTGCAGGAGTTAGATTTTTCATTATCTCTTCTAGTACGCCTGAGGTCCTTTTCCTCTTTTTTCCGAGAAATACCCAGAGTCCCCCAGAGTTAAAGTCCGGGCGACGGGATAGTCTGCTTTCTTCGTCTTTCATGCCCCTCCCATAGCCTGCGCCAGTCCCTATGCCCCCTGGAGCGTTCCGGCTTTGATTGCCATCGGATATTCTCCCTACTCAGTTGTTGTTGTTCCTCCTCTCTCTCCACTCCCACCGGGCCTGCGGAAAATACCTGAGTCTGATTTATTGATGATATGTTACGAAGAATACGCAGAGCTTTTCTTTTTTCTCCTGACTATCTCCCAACACAAAGGCGCCTCTGATGATTTCCGATTGACCCCGTTTTTCCTCCTAGACTAAGAACTCCGTTTTCCCTTCCCTTCTCATACGGCCTCGGTGAGCCTTTTTTCTTTTTTCAGTATATTCTTCTAATGTTCCCTAGTCGCCGAGACCGAGAAACCCCGACCTCCCTTCCCCCCCCCTATATTTATTCTCTCCGTTTTATGAAAATTCGCTTTCTCCCGTGCCCTCTTCTCGAGTTCTGGAGGGAGTCGATCCTGCACCTCTCGTATCCTTTTCCCTCCCTTTCTCCCCGCTGAAGCAACAGTTCGACTTTTTTTGCCGCCGATGGTGAACGGACTTTTCTTGCGTTTCACCCCTATTTGAAGCGCATAGCCGGCACGGTTTTGGGTTAGGCTGGTATGCGTCTTATTTTTTTGAGGCGAAAACAGCCTTGCTCTTTAGGTCACCGTTCGACTGCTCTTCGCCGGGTCTAACAGTTTTTTCCCGGGTTATTTGGAACCCGCCGGGGTGACCTCGTTCTCCTTTGGCCGCGGCCTGGAACACCGACACCATGGTCCTGTGCCAGTCCTTCCTGAAGGGCTGAGGAAGACTCGGTCCATCCGGTTCCTCGGAGTCTTTGCGACGTGCCCCGGCCAGTCGGCGGTGGCCACAAGTTGTTGTGGGTCGGCTTGGACTTAAGGATGGATACTTCTTCCCATTTCTGCTTGGGGTCCGAGGCCCGGGAATTGGTCGTCTCCTGCTCACGCCCTCAAGGACTGCGATTCACCTCTTTCTTTGTGATGTCGATTCGTTCTGGATCCGGTCGCGAAGTGACGCCTGGGTACTCCGAACCCCTCGTTCTTCCATTCCTTGCGACCCGTTCCTGGGTTTCCTCGATTTCAAAGAGCAGCTTTTTTTTTGGTTGCTCCGTTCAGTTTTTTTTGCATTCTTCTTTTTCGTGAGTTTGTGGATGGTCGCATTTTTTGTACTTTCTCTTTTCTCGGGGTCCACCTGGAGATTTCTCAAGGTTGACGGGACCCGTATATTCTCTCCTGCGCGGCGATGCGCCCCAGTTGCGACTGCCTCTACACCCGCAACAAAAATCCCGTTTTTAGATGCCTCTTTCATCTTTTCCTGGGTTTTTGGTGTCACAGGCCTCCATCTCTTCCTTTTTAGGATTTTTAAAAAGCCTGTAACGTCATTTTTAGAAAGAAGGAATTTCCGATGAGGCCCCTCCCCTCATTTTGCATAATAGTGGGGACATGCGCCTCTTTTGACGCCGGCGACCTGGACCCTGTAGAGTTCTCCCTGTGAACAAGACCCTTGTCTCTCCTTTCGACTCCTCCCACCTAGACACTGAGCTGATTTTTCAGCCTTTTTTCTGCTGAGTCTTTTTTTTCAAGTTCTCGACCGGGGGACGCTGATAGTAAACTCTTTCCCTCAATCGCGGCCCCTATCATATATTCGCAAAGAGTGATGCCCGTTTTCTCTTTTCTATTGCCCCCTTTTCCGGACTCCCATGTTGCGCGGAATGGTGCAGACGGACCTTTCGATGAGATTGAGGGTGAGAGGAAATTTTTCTTTCCTCCTCCTTTCTTTTTTTTTGTTGATTCTTCCGCGCAGAGGTCTCCTTAAGTTCTGCACCTTCCTTTCTGCCCAGTGAGCCTCCCTAGCTCGCTTTTCTTTTTCCTTTCCGATTTTCTTGCCGTTGTAGAAGGAGCCCCTTCGTTTTCTTTTTTCATTGACCGATCAGGACTTCCCCCGAGTCCTTAGCTGTTCGGATGTTCTCCTCGTGACAATTGCTTCCCCCCATAACAGAGACAGTTTCTGAGTTGCATGAGGAGACTTCTTGCCCTGGCGACCCTCCTTCAAGTCCTTTTTTTGCCGGTTTCACCCACTCTAGTAGTCAGACTTCTATTCTTTTCCCCCGATCTCTTTCCCATCGGGCTGCCGGCTGGCTACGCAAGGAAGTGAAATCTGCAAGAGTTCTCTCTTTTTGCACCTCTCGGTGCCGGTCCCGACATGTCCGGGAGCTGCACCTGGTTCTTCCTGCCAATCCCTTTTCTTTTTCCCCATTTGGTGTACCGTAAGAGTAATTTGCATTCTTCCCACGCGCCCCCCTTTTTTCTCTTCCCGCGCTGTAATGGATTACCTTGAGTTTTCCTTCTTTTTTTGGACCCCCTCATTCTCACAAAGGAAAACCCCGCTTACACACACCACCTGCAGCCTTTTTCCACTTTCCGATAAAACCACAAGCTTTTTCCTCCCCCCGCGCTCAGTTCATGGGGTTTATGCACCTCTGAATTTCGCGACGCGGCGTTGACCCCCTTTGCTGCGCGGACCGAGTCTTTCGACCCATCATATTCGGTGGGAAGCGAATTCCGCTTTTTTTAATGTTCCTCGGTCTTCGTCCAGAATTCCCCCCCATTTCGGGGGCCCTCCTCATTTTTCTCCGAGCCAAGCCGTCACTGGATTATAGGTATCCTTGAACTCCCCCCCCCCCCTGTGGCCCCCTTTTTCAGGCGAAAGCTGGACCTCTTCCCCTGCTTTTTTCTCCTCTTCACTATTGAATAGATTTGGGGCAGCGAAAGTTCCTGTATCCCTCTGTTCCCCAATTTAGGAGTTTTTTTTTTTTTTCTTCTCCCCCCACCGGCCCCAATAGAACTTAATAAAAGGCGCTGGTCCGGACCCCTTCCCTTTTTTTCCTGAGACTATCGGCTTTCTTTCGGGCTCATTCCCCCCTACTCGACTGGAGACTTTCAATGCTTTTGGAGCTGAAGACTCGTCCCTCTTTACGTTCTCGAGCTCTTTCTTATATCTAGTTGCGGGTGAATTTGCCATCTGTTTCCCCCCCCCAGAAGAGTGATGAGCATTACTACCTTTCTCCGAGTCCCGGTGTTAGAAGGAGGGGTGGATTCTACCCGAAAGTTTTTTAATTCCTTTGGTTCCCCCTGTTTGTGTTTTCCGTTTTTGTCTTCTTCTCCCCATCCTTCGAGACTGATGACGCTGATCCGAGGTTTTCTGGGAAAGCTTATCTTTCATCAACACCCGAAATCTGTTCCTCAGTTCCACTCGTAACAAGAGTTGATGAATTTCCTCGAGAAGCTTAAGATTTGATGCAGTCGCTCTCTCATACGGGGTCACCCTCGAGCAACCTATTGCCTCGTTTTTCTGGTGTCGAGCTGAGGGATATACCTTAACGATTACCGTTTTGTGGGTTGTGTTTTGTGCTTCTCGGGATCTACTCATTTCCTCTGCCATCTCATTGGCCGCTGGCGTACACGGGTGATTGGCCGATAGATATCCCATTTTAATAATTAATAAGTTTTTGTTGTGAGACGACCTATAGACACCTACTCAAAAAGGTAAGCCTATCTTCCCCGCATCTTTTTTTGTTGATCTTAGAACCCTATAGGTTGAGTAGAGAACG
>Ga0179593_1701187_pt1 | contig 10681 bp, 18 predicted proteins | sample CZODoug2_1_08_16_FD_185931 | JGI IMG/M metagenome (GOLD analysis project Ga0179593, IMG submission 185931) | Vadose zone soil fungal communities from Angelo Coast Range Reserve, California, USA - CZODoug2_1_08_16fungal (PacBio error correction) | ecosystem: Environmental > Terrestrial > Soil >... | reverse complement strand
AAACAGCAAGGTGAAGGAGTATAGAAGATGTTAGGAGCAATGCCTTTATATTTTTTTTTTCCTAGCTAGTTTCGATTTTTCCTTTTTTGTGTTCTCTTCTCCTTTCTTTCCTCTCCCGCCAAGCATGCGAGGAAAAGCATTTTTCTTTTTTCTCCTTTCCCCCCCATTCCTCTTTTTTTTTCCTTCCTCCGGTGGCAGCAGAAGAAAAGATAGGCCTTCCTTTTCTCTTCCTTCTTTTTGTTCTCTGTCGTCGTTCCCCCTGTTCTCTTTCCTTCTCCCCCCCCCCCTTTCAATTGAATCGTGCCCTTGGAATGAGCAGGAGAGATGAAAAAGTACTAATGGGAGTCTCCTCTTTCCCCGTCCGAGGGTCTCGGCGTTTTCTTCCTTTTTTTCTTCTTCTTTCTTTCTCTCAATCGCGCAGGAAAATAAAAAGAGGAAGAAGAGGTTGCCTGATTTTCTGCTAGAAATCCCTTTTCTTTCGCCGTCTCCTTTTCCTATTTTTTCCCACGACTTCAGAGAAGGGAGGGAAGTGGCGCGTGACTCGGCATCTTTTTCCCCATTTTCTCTCTTTCCCTCTCTCTTCTCCCTCCCCCCTCCCCCTCTTTTTCCCCCTTTAATAGGTCCAATATGGAAAGTGGGGGAATGTGAAGGACTCCCTTTTCTCTCCCCCCCCGGCACCCCCTTCCCACTCTCCCCTTTCTATTTGCTAGGCAAACGTTGGAGCCATTAAGAGAAGGGATTTTACTTTTCCATTTCATTCCCATCTTCCCCCTCTTTTCCGGATTGTTTTTTTTCTTTCCTTCTGAAGATGCTTCCTTGTAGAAGAGATTGTAGTGGAGGTTTCTCCTACACCCTCTCTTTTCTCCCCCTCTTTCCTCTTCCCTCGTGGCCCGATATCAAAATTGAAGAGGAGGAAGGTTGAGACGCTTTTCGTCTACTCCTTCCCCCCCCTTTTCTTTCACCTCATCCTTTTTCCTTTCCTTCCCCTTTCTCTTTTTTATGAAGGCGGCATTAGAGTTGGAGTGGATAGGATTTCTTCTCCTCACCCATTCTCCCATCTCTTTTTCCTCCTTCTGGCGGCGAAGAGAGGAAGAGCATTAAGTTAGTAATGGACTCTCCTCGTCGTTACTCTTCTCCCCCCCTTTCGCATCGTTTCCCTTTTCTTTTTTTTCCTGGCTTTTGCAGATGGTTGAGCTAGAGGAGAGAGTAAGATTATCACTCGTACTCTTCCTTTCCCCCTTCTCTATCCTTCCCTTTTCCCCACCCTTTCCCCCCCCTTTTCTCCAGAGTTCGGGCGTAAATTTTAGAGTAAGAAAATATTTCCTTTTACCCCCTTCCCCCCCCCCGATTCCCCCCTTCCCTCTCCCTTTTTTTCCTTTTCCCTCCTTTTAGCTGGATCAAGGGAGATAGAGTTGAAGTCTCCCTTCTTCCTTGGACTTCTCTCTTTTTCCCTTTTCTTCTCTGATAAATGCGTCGGGCAGCAATGGTTGAGGAAGCGCGGCTCATTGATTTTCTTTCCTTTCCCCCAGCTTTTCCCCTCCCCTCCCCTCCCCTTCTCCTTCGTAGAATCGTGGGTAATCAGAGATAAGAGGGATGTGAAGGGAGCGATTTCTTTTTTCCTCTTCTTTCTCTGTTTTTCCTCTTCCCCCCCCCCCTTTTTCCTTTTCATGGATAAGCCGTAGATGTCGTTGAGAGTATAGGTGATGGAGAAGGCGTTGCTTCCTCCCCCCTGGGAGTCCTTTTCCCTCCTTCTTACCTTTTTTCTTTTTCTCCTTTCCCCCTAACCCTTGTGAGCCTGGGAGGAAGGAAAGAAAACCACCCCTTTTTTTCCTCTTTTTGTCTTTTTCCCTTCTTCTATAATGCCTTCTTTCTTCCTTTTTTTTCTCCTTCCCCCCCTTTTTTTTTACCGAACGCTCTCTTCGGCCTGAGGAAAATAAGATGGAAACGACATCGCTTCCCGTGTCCAGTCCCGTCTCTTCTTTCCTCTCTTTTGCAGAGCCCTTTTGGCCTCCCCCCCCTATCCCTCTTTTCTTTCCGTCTTATCCCCAGGCCGGCCATACAATGCGCAGAGATTAAATCAAAAAGTGGATGCCCGGATCGGCCTTTTTTCCCCCTCTCCTCCTCGGCCCCCTCCCCCCCCCCCCCCTTTTTCTCCCTTTTCTCCAATTCCCTTCGACGGATGGGCGAAAGAGATCAGAAGAAAAGAAGGCGCTTGCCGGTTTCCTTTTCTTTTTAATGTCCTCTTCCTTTTCCCCCCCTTTTTTTCCTCCCCCCTTTCTCCAATTGACGGGCAGGCTTCCAGGGAGTGGAGATATTAGATAGAGCAGCAACTTCGTAATACTCGCTTCTTTTTCTTCCCCTCGACTCTCGACTCCCCTCCCCCCCCCCCTCTTTTTTCCCTTTTTTCCTTTCTCTCCCCTTTAAGTCGAGCGCGTCCGCGAGTAGAGGGAAATGGCGAACTTCCTTCCGACTCCTACTCCTTTCTCTTCTTTCCTCCTCTCCTCTCCGATCCACGCAAACGAGATGACGACTAAGCACCCTGTTCCCTTTGGGCCCCCTTTCTCCTTTCTTTTTTTTTTGTATTCCCAGTTATATCCGTGAATTAGGAGACGAAACGCGTCCCCCGGCCTCCTTTCCTCTTTCTTTCAGTCCCTTTTTTCTCCCTCTCTTCTCCCTTCTCTTTTTTCTTTTTTCCTTCCCTTCTTCTGTAAGGAACCATCGACTGGCACGCCGCCGTAAAAATATAAAGTAGGAGAAGAAAGATAAGGTTTTTTGGCCGATTTCCTTGTCCTTTTTTCCCTGCCGCGTTCCTGATGGCCCCTTTTCTCCCCCCTTCCCTTTCTTTCTTTTTCCTCCCTGGTCCTAGACCAAGGGATTCCAGAAAAGGGAAAAAATGAAAAGATGGAATATAATTTTACCTTGTCTCTCTTTTTTCCCCTTCTTCCCCTGCAAAGTCTTTGTCTTTCTTCCGCTCTTTTTCCCCCCCCCTCCCCCTTCCCTCCCGTAGAGGAATTTTTCCTCCCTTTTCCCCGCTTCCTCCTTTCCTTCTTTTTTTCCCTTCTCCCTATTTCGGCAACCGATGAGGACGAGTGGGAGGTCTCTTTCCTTTTTTATGGGTGCCCTACCTCCCCTTCCCCCTTCTTTTTTCTTTCTCCTTTTTTCTTTTTTCCCCCATTGTATTGGAAGCGCTCTGAATACATAAAAGGAAGATTCAATTGATTTTGTTGCTCTTGTTCTTTCCCCTTTTACGCACTTCTTCCCCCCCTCCTTTCCCCCCTCTTCCTCTTTTTTTTTTGCCACTGCGAAAGTCATCGATATGACCATAGTGACGGCCGAGATCGTCTTTGTGTCTTTTTTTTTAACCTTTTCCCCCCCCCTTTTTTTTTTTTTTTCCCCTCCTTTTCCCCACCTAAGCGTTTGCAAGCGAGAAGATATAAAAAGGAATTACGATCCTCCTTTTAAGTCACCTTCCTCCCTTTTTTGAAGAAGGAAAAGTGATGTTTAGATCTCCTTTTCCTCTCCCTCCCTTTTTTTCTTTCCAAGGTGCCGTGTCTTCCTCGACTCTTGTCTGTTTTTTTTTTCCTCTTTTCCCCTGCGCGATAGTGATCTAGGAAGGGGAGAGGATTCGCGCTTTGCACACCTCTTTCTTCCTTTCACATTCCTGCTTTTCTCTTTATTGCCAGCTGTCATGAAGGTTCCCCAATCCCCCTCTCCCTTTCTTTCCTATAGAGTCTTTCGCCTTTCCCTCCCCCCTCTTTTCAGATCTGATGAAGAAGGAAACTTCTTCTCCTCACTTTCCCCCCCTCCTCCCTCCTTTTCTTCTCTCCTCTTTGTTCCTTTATCAGGAGCGCTTCCCCAAGACTAATGGGAAGAGAGAAGATTGTATTCTGCGCTGTCTCGCCATTTTCTTCTTCTAAACCAATCCGCTTTTTCCTCCCCCCTCCCTCATTACAATCCCAATAGTAATATAGGTTTGAAGGGTATATCACTTCCCCTTCTCATCTCCATGCGGTCTTCATCGAGAAGAGAAAAGCGGGAGCGTCCTTTTTTTTTCTTTTTTTTTTCAGTGTCTGCTTTTTTCCTCTCTGTTTTTTCTCTCTCCCCCCCCCCCCTGCACTTGGCTTTAAATTCAGAGATTCAGAGATAGAAATTAGGAAATGTGTCAAAGACCTAAGTTTCCCTTTTTCCTTTTCTCTTTGGACCTTTTTTTCCCTCCCTTTTCCTTCCCCCTCCCCCCTCACAGCGGTTGGTCCAACGATTTGAGGGCCTCGGTTTTTTTTTTCCCTTCCCCCCCTCCCTCTTTTATCCCCTTTCCTTTCCCTTCAAGGGTGCCTTCGTAGGGAGGAAGATGCTAGTACTTGTCGCCGCGATTGTCTTTCTTTTCCCTCCTAGAAAACCTTTTTCCTCTCTCTTTTCTCTTTTTCCCTCCTTCCCCCCCCCCTAAGCGGAGGCCGTGAAGAAGAGTTTAGTAGAAGAAGTCCCTTATCTCCTTTTTCCTTGGGGCTCCCGCTTTTTCTTTTTCATTTTTTTCCTTTTCTTTTTTTTTGCGTGGATCGGATAGGTAGAGCGACCCTCCCCTTTTTTTTTTCTCTTCCTTTTCGACCGTTCCTATTGCCCCCTTTTTTTTTTCTCCCCCCTCCTCTCAAGACTGAAAGCGGGGAATGAAGATTTAGAGCAATGGCGCTTTTTTTTCTTTTAGTTGGTTCTTTTTTTCCCTCTTTTTCCTCTTTCTCCCTTATTTTCCTCTCTCTTTTCCGTAAGTGTGAGAGAGCACGTATATTTCTCCCCTCTTCTTTTCCTCGTAACTCTCCCCTCCCTCCCTTCCCTTCCCCTTCTCTCGTTTTACCACATCTCTTTCCTTAGAACCCAAGGAAGCGCAGTCGTGGAGGCCTTGTGCCCCTGTTTTCCCCCTTTCCTCCCTCCTCTTCCCCTTTTTCTCTTCGTTGCCGATCCCTATGTGTCCGAAGAGATGGGTGTCGTGTCCCCCCTTTTTTTTTTGGAAAATCTCTTTTTCTCTTTTTTTTTCATTCTTCTCATGTGATGGCGGCCTGGGGCTCCATGCCGAACCGAACCAATTGATTACGTCTTCCCTTTTTCCCCCCCCGTGACCCCCCCCCTTTTTTCCTTTTCTTTTTTCTTTTTTTCCTTTTCCCCTCTTTGTCGTTGCTCGGATTGCATCAGGCAGAAGAGAGAGTACGGGACACCGGGCTTTGTTTTTTTTTCCTTCCTTCTTTTTGAAGCTTATTTTCTTCTTCCTTTTTTCCCTTCTCCTTTCTGACGGCGTTCCGCACGGAAGAATAAAAGAAGGAAAATGGGTGTTTTTTTCCTCCCTCCCCCTTTTCGGTACCCCCCCCTCCCCCTTCTCTTCCCCTCCTTTTTGTATCCTGGCGAAGGCCGCAAAAAAAAATTTTTAATTAGTGGATGATGACGCCCTCCCTTCTCCATGCACACCCCTCTTTTTAAAGCTCTCTTCTCCTCCCCCCCTTTTTTTTTCTCCCCCCTTTCTCCCCCGGCCATCGCTCACGGTCAAGGACGATGAGATAGATGAAGAAACGATTATACTCCCCTCTCTTACCCTTCTTTTCCTTTCTTTTGAGACTTACTTTCCTTTCTATCCCTTCTCCCTTTCTCTTCTCCTCTTCCATCACCAGTGGCTGCCGATAGAAATTTAATAGAGCAGCCTTTTTCCAACCCCCTTCTCTTTCTTTCCCCCCCCAAATCTCCTTCCACCTATTTCTCTTTCCCCCCCTCTTCCCTTCCCCTTCTCTCGTTCCGCGAAAAGACGGCGATGAAGTGAAGGATAATAAGGTAACTCTATTCTTTTTTTCTCCCTTCTCCCCATTCTTCCCCTCACCTCCTGGAGAAAAGTGACGGGGAAGGAGGAAAGGGAGTGGATCTTTTTTCTTCCCTCTCTCCTTTCCCTTTTCAACTTCTCTTCTTTTTCTTCTCTTCCCTTTCCTCCCCTTCTTTCTTTTTCTCCCCTCCCCCCCACAGGCGGGACCAACGAGAAATTGAGAGAAAGAAGGCATTCCGCTTCATTTTCCTTCCCTTTCATTTCCGCCCCTCTGGTCTCCGTCCCCTCCTCCCCTTTTTTTCTGCACATGGGCGGTTCGAGAGAAATAGCAGATCCCCTCCCCCCCCCCTCCACCTCTCCTCCCCTCCGCTGGCGTCACAATCTGCGGTGAGAAAAAACACCAGAGAGATGGGTGTTCGCCCCCTTCTTCAACGGTTCCTTCTCCCCCTTCCCTTTTCTTTTCTTCTTCTTTTCCTTCCCCCCCCTTTTCTTCGACGCTGCGCGATCTTGTTCTTCAGTCAAAATAAAAGAAATAGCGGCCTGCCCAGGGTCCTATGTCTTTTTTTTTCTGCCGCTTTATTTCCTCCTTTTCTTTTCCCTTTTTTTCTCTCTTTCTGCCCCGCCCGCAAATCGTTGGAACCGATTTGAGTTGGATGAGGTAGGATTAGGGCCAACTGACCGTCCGTTTCCCTCTCCCCCCCTTCCAGATTACTTCCCATTTTTTCCCTTCCTTTTTCCTCTTTCCTCCATCCAAGTGCTTGGGCTTGCTCGAGCAGGTTAAAAACAAGACCAAGAAACCTCTTCTCCCCTCCCCGTCCCCCCCCCTTCTCTTAAAGCTTCCCTTTTCTTTTTCTTCCTCCCTTTTCTTTTTTCTCGGCGATATTATATCAAAGGAAACCGATGATTCCTCTTTGTTCTTTCTTTCTACTAATTTCCTGTTTTTTCTTTTCCTTTCCCTTTTTTCCCCCCTCTTTCCCAGCGCGAATGAAATCTGGCTCTCTAAAATGAGTTAATTGGAAGAGATCAGGATACACATCCCCCTGGCCCGCTTCCTTCCTTTTTTTTCTGAAGGTACCTTTCCTCGGTTCCCCCCTTCTCCCCCCCTTCTCCTCTCTTTTCTTGCTGCCACCGCGAAAGTAATAGATAGACCATTTTTCCGCCTCTTCTTTCTTCCTTTATTTTCCCCCCCCCCCCCTTTCCCCTTTCTTTCCCTTTTTTTCAACTAAGCGTGCAAAGCGCGAAGAATCTCAACATGACTACGATCACTATCGCGCCTTCCTTTCCATTATACTTCCTCCCTTAAATTTTTTTTTTCCCTCCTCCTCTTTTTTTTTTCTTCATCTCCCCCCCCCTCCACATTTTCCGGATTATCGTAAGATTGTAGAGACAGAATTAGAGTGAATTAATGTAGAGTAATTCCCCATTCTTTCTTTCTATTTCTACACTCCTTCTTTCCCCCCTCCTTCTTCTTTCCCCTCAGGGAGTTAGAGGTTGGAAAGAGTAATGACGTTTCACAATCCCCCTCTCTCCCTTGTATTTGGATCTATTCCCTTTTCATCCCCCCCTTTTCGGAACCCCGTACTTCTTTCCCTTTTTTTTTTCCCTTTCTCTTTCGTGCGTGAGAGGAGATTAAAGTTGTACCTTCCTTTGGATTCCTCGTCTCCCCTCCTTTCTAGCATTTCTTCTCTTCCCCCCCCTTTTTTTCCTTTCTTACCCTTTTCCCCGAGGGCGAGCGGTTCCGGTTCCCGAAGAAAAAAAAGAAAGGATGTGAGTACTATTATTCTTTTTTTTTTCCCTAAGAGTTGCCGGTTCCATTTCCCTCTCTTCTTCCATGGGGTCTTTCATCGAGCCTATCCAAGCGGAAGAGGTAATGACCTCCGATTGAGGACCTCCTTTTTCCCTCTCCCTTCCCGAGGTTTATTGTTCTTCCCTTTCTCCTCTTTCCTTTCCCTTCCCCTTCCCCTAATGTGGCAAAGACCTCGCCCATTCTCCCCCTTTCAAGGGTCCCTTTTTTTCTTTCTTCTCCTTTTACTTGGCCCTAGACGACCAAGAAAAAAATAAAAGCGGTTCCACCCCCCCCTCTTTTTTTCTTCTTTTTCTTTCCCCCCCCCCCCCCCGTTACAATCGGCAAAATAGATGCGGCGAAGAATGAGGAGTTTGAAGGCGGAGGTCCATTCCATTGCGGTTTTCCTTCTTGTTTGCCTTCCTCCTCCCCCCCTCCTTTCTCCATTCTTTTTTTTTCGAGGCGGCTATTATTACAGGGAAGTTAGGCGATGCTATTTTTTTGGACTTTTGTCTTCCCCCCTTTTTTTCTGTTCCTTTCTCGCCCATCTCGCTGGTGGTGTTCTCAACGCAGATTGTGAAGACAGAGTGTGTACCCCCTTTTTTCTCCTCCCTTCCCTTTTTTTTTCTTTTTTCGCGCGAACCGCCCATGTGAAGAAAGAGCATTGCGTATGGGCCGCCTTTTCTCTCCTTCTTCTTCTTCCCTTTTTTTTCTTCCCTTTCCCCTCTTCTCCTCAGACTGAAAAAGCGGAATGAAGATTTAGCGGCATGGCGCTTTTTCTTTCCTTTTCGTTTTTCTCTTTTTCCTTTCCCCCTCCCTCATCTCGTACTTCATCGAGTATTAGACGTGATGAGAGAGAAGAAGATCTCCCACGTCCTTGTCCTTTTTCCTGCTTCCCCTCCTTCCTTCTCTCTTTTTCTGTCAAAAGGAGTCTAGTAGAAAAAACCTCTTTACCTTTTCTCCCTCGTCTTTCTCCTCTTTCCTTCTTCTCAATTTCGGGATCTCGTTACCTCTTTTCTTGGCCCTCTCTTTTTTCCCCTTTTCTTTCCCCCCCTTCTCTTCAAAATGCGATCGGGCAGAAATGTGGATGGAAGAGAGGAGCATTGATGGCTGTGCCTTGTGTCTCCCTTCCTTTCCTTCTTCCTCAAGGATCCCTTCCTCCCACCTCTCCCAGGAGAATCTGGGAGTAATAGAGAATAGAGGTATGTGGACCGGGAGCGATTTTTTTTTTCCCTTTTTTCATGGTTTTTTTTCCTTTCCCTTCCCTTCCCTTCCTTCTCTATTTCCATGAAGGGAGAAGTAGATGGAGTGAGAGAGTTATAGGTGCTGGCGTCCCTTTTTTCTTTCCTTAGACCTTTTTCACATTTTTTTCTGTTCTTCCCTCCCTTTTCTTCTCCCTTTTTGGAAGGACCTCACACCACCAAATTTAAGTAGTGTGGATTTCTTCCGTCCCCTCCCCCTCTCCTTCTTTTCTTTTGAAGTTTTCTTTCTACCCCCTCTTCTCCCTCCCTTTTTCCCCCCCTCCGATGCCACGCCATCGCTCACGGTCACAGAAAGATGAGAGAGATGACGACCACGATTCTATCCTCTCCGTTCACCCCCTCTCGACTGTTTTCCTCCCTTTCTTCCCCTTTCCTTCCCTTTTTCCCGATCGCATTTTAATCGAGCAGACTTTTCCAAACAGATCCCCCCCCCCCCCCGTCTCCCTTCTTCCCCTCTTCTTCTCTCCTCTCTCCATTGATCAGTAACCGCGAAAGGTGCGGAGAAGAGGTAGCTCCACTACTTCTCCTTCCCTTTTTTTTCTCTGAATCTCACTCCTTTTTTTTTTTCCCCCTCCTTCCTTCCCCCTTTTTTCCCCCTCCTTTCTGCAAATGCCGGGGCAGGATTAAAGGGAGTGGAGATATTCTTTCTCGTCCTCCCTTTTCCCTCTCCTCGCCGTTCTCCCCTCTTCCCCCCTTTTTTCCCCCCCCCCCCCCCAGAGCCATGCGCGAAAAGGCATTACGATTTCATGCTTTCCTTCTTTTTTCGATGGGCCTTTCCCTTTTCCTTCCTTTTCTCCCGACGATTGAAAGAAGCAAGGTCGGGCTGCACATTTGTTTTTTCACAACCCCCTCCCTTCTCCTTGGTCCACAATCACGTGGGTAAAAAGAGGAGTTGGAGACCACCACCAGGCTCTTTTTTTCTGCCTTCTTCCGTTTCTCCTTTCCCCCCTTTCCTCTTTCTCGCCCCGCCGAACTGCCGGAAAAGAGCGCTCGAAAAAAGTTTCTCGGCCGCTGCGCGCTTTGTTTTCTTCCTCCCCCCCCCCTCCCTTTTTTTTTTTTCCCATCTCCTCCCCTCCCTCCCCCCCTTTCCCCCCCCCTCTTTTCTTCCTTGAAGGAAAAGCCCGCGCGGAGCGACAACGGTTGCCCTCCCCCCTCTCTTCGTCTTTTTTTTCGCCCTCCTTCTTTCCCCCCCTTGTCTTCCAGCACAGGTCCCCAATTGACAATATTGAATATTTATTGTCCATTTTCTCCTCCTCTGAATTAACTCCTTTCTTGTCTTTTTTCTTTTTCTCTCTCTCCTCCTTCCCCTGCAGGCCGTCGCGGAAGGTAGGGAAGAAAGAGTAGGTCAATTCCCCCCTTTTTTCTCAAGCCCGTCCTTTCTCTTTTCCTTTTTTTTTTTTTTTCTTCCTGCGCGATTGAAGCTACTCTCTCTTCCCCCCCCTTTCCTTGCGTCACCTCACCCCTTTTTCTTTCCCTTTTCGCGACAGCGCGAAGGAAATATGGATATATAAAAGTAGACTTGGGATCTCTCTTCTCCCCTTCCCCTTTTTTTTTTTTCCCTTGGTCTTTCCTCCCCTCTTCTTTCGCACGAAATAGAAATTGAGAGAAGCAGTTGCCTTCTTCACCTTCTTCTTTCTTTCCCACCGCTTCCCTTCCCTCCCCCCCTCTCTTTCTTTTTTTTTTTCTTGGGATTGGGGAACGTAAGGAAGCTGGCCCCTTTCCCTTCTGATTTTTTTCTCCTTTTCTCTTCCCCCTTTTTTCCCTCCTCCGAATCTCACCATGATAGGAATAAAGATAGAGAAGGAAGGGAAATCGCTTCCCTTCTTCCCTTTCTAACCCTCT
>Ga0179593_1593089_pt1 | contig 10681 bp, 18 predicted proteins | sample CZODoug2_1_08_16_FD_185931 | JGI IMG/M metagenome (GOLD analysis project Ga0179593, IMG submission 185931) | Vadose zone soil fungal communities from Angelo Coast Range Reserve, California, USA - CZODoug2_1_08_16fungal (PacBio error correction) | ecosystem: Environmental > Terrestrial > Soil >... | reverse complement strand
CTCTTCTTTTTTTTCTCCGGGGGCCCCCAGTGCTTAAGGAAGGGGGCGGACCTTTTTCTTTGGCCAGTTCATCATTCTTTTTCTTTCCTCCCTTCCCTTTTCCACCAAACCCGCAAACACACAGTATTCCCCTTTTCCCCCCCTCCCTTCGGGGGGTTGGTGCAAGATAATGAATGGAAATAAGGGTCCCCAGCAAAAACAAAGGGGTCCCTCCTCTTCCCCTCCCTAATGAGGCCGCAGCCTATGGTTTTTCCCCCCTTTGACGGTGCACCAAAAGAAGGGAGTAGGCTCTCCCTTTTCAGGTTGTGTCCTCCCTTCCCCCTTCCCCTTTATTTTTTTTTGATGGAATGCCGTGCTTTCCTTTCTTCCTTCCCAAAAGAGTGGATTTAGGCGGTTTCCCTTTTCTTCCCCTTTCAGTTCTGGACCAAACCCCTTCCCCCACACACATCGCTACGCCAAGGGAACAATTACTCCCCCCCCTGCTTCTTTCCTCCTCCCCCTGCGCCCTTCATTTTTCATGGGCCTTTCAAGCAGCAATCTTGAAAACCCCCCCCCCCCCTCCAAGGCCAGGTAAACTTTTCCCTTCTCCTTTCCCCCCAGGAATCGAACCCCCCCCCCCCTTCCCGGGACGTTTCTCCGCCCTTCCTTTGTTTCGGAGGCGCCGTCCTCCCCCCCCCGCACAATAAAAGCGCAGCCCTCTTTTTTTTTTTTTTCCCAGTGCCCAGACGGAGGAAATTCTTTTTCGCACACTTGCCCAAGGCATTCCCCCTTTTTTTCTCCTCCCCCCCCATTCAAGTACTCGTGTTCCTTTTCTCCCCTTTCCCTCGGGAATACCAAGATGACGGACCCCTCACGGATCGGGCAAACCAGTTTTCCGTTCCTTTCTTCCCCCCTTTTTTTTTTGTTTTTGGTAACCGCGTCCCCCCCCTTGAAGAGGCAAAAGAAGCCTCCCCCCGGTTAGTGATTCAAACGGGGCAAGTTTTTCTTTTTTTTCCCCTCCCCTTTTTTCCCCCTGCCCAGTGGGCAACCCAGTCCCCCAAAACGGGGTCCTCATGAAGTGACACACCCCTTTTTTTTGGGCGAAAACGTCCCCCCCTTTTCCCTTTTTTGTATCCGGTGACTTACTCAGGGCACCCTCGCCGCAAACTTCAGCCTTTCCCCCCCTTTTTTCCAGGCGAAGGGGTACTTTTCCAAGGTGCATTCCCGAGAGGTTAGAACCAGGGCCTCCTCATTCCCCCTCTTTCCGGTAAAAGCTTTTACGCTTGTGCCCTTTTTCCTTTTTTTTTCCCCAGGACCCCTTTGTTGAAAGAAGAATACGTCGTTCTATATTATTAAATACATTAATTGGTTTTCTTCTTTTTTCCCTTTTCCCCCCTTCCCCCCTGGCTTATCAATGTTAGATGGGCAACTCTTCTTTTTTTCCCCCTGTCAAAGGTCCCTGCCAGCCAGAGCCTTAATATTCCACTTCTTTTTTTTTTCTTTGGAGTCACCAGATGGGCCGTAAGCCTTTTTCTTGCCCCTTTTGATAGCACGCTCAACCCCTCTCCCCTTTCTATCAATGTGCAGGAGCGCGACCCATCTCCCCCTCTCCCAACCGGCCCTTTTTTTTTTTCCCCCTTGCTGGGCGGCTCTTTTCTAGGTCTCGGAACAAAACAAATCTTTTTTTTTTTTTGCGGTTCCGCGGCACTCCGGCCCTTCTTTTCCCTCCCGGCCCCCCTTTTTTGCCTGGGACTTTTCCTTCCGCCAGTGTTACCCTTTTTTTTTTTTTTTTTTCGGACCTAAAGCAAAACGGTTTTTTTTTCCTGCCCGCCGATCTTTCCCCCTCTTCCCCGTCCCCTTCCCTCTTTTGATCATTTAAAACCTCCCCCCCCCTCACTCTCCTTCCCCCAAAGTTGGGGAAAGTAATGGCAGGCCTCCCCCCCCCCCACACCGGCGAACGGGGATGTCCCTTCCTTTTCCACTCGGATGGTTTTTTCCCTTTCTTTTTGCCTTTAGGGTTTAGGTAAGGATGTACCTTCTGGAAGAACCCCCCTCCGTTCTTTCCCTCCCGTCACAAGTCACAAGTCCCCTCTTTCCCCCCCCAGGCCTTCGGCTGCCTACGTCGAAAAGTGAAACCACTTTTTTCCCTCCAGGCTACCCCTACCGTCCAGTTCCCCTCCTTCCCTTTTCCCCCCAACTAAAAAACGACAACTTCGGCCCTTTTTTCACGGCCCCTCCCTTTTTTTCCGTCAAACTTAAAAGAATTAGAGAATGCGCCTCCTTTTTTTTGACCGATGCTTAGGGGTTTCTTTTCCTTCTTTTTCTTTTTTTCTTTTTCCCCGCGCCAAGGCAATCTCCCCCTTTTTTTCCCCCTTTTCTGACGGGGCACCCCCCAGCAATCCTGTTCCGCCAGTTTAGGCCCTTTCTCCCAAAACAAACAAACTCTTTTTTTTTTTCCCCTCCCTTTTCCCCATTCCCGCCCATCCTTGGCACTTTCTTTTCCCCCCCGGTACAGTTTTCCTTGGTTAAGGAGTGGAGCTAACGTCCTCAAGTGGTAGTCGCGAAGCCCCCTTTTTCCCCTTCCCAAACGCTCCTCTTTTTTTTCCCCTGCCTCCACAACGTCGCTCTTTGTAGTGTGCAGCGTAAACCTTCCTTTTAGTCCAGGTCCATTGGGGCCCCCCCTTTTTCTCCCCCTCCCCTTTTTTGTTGTTGAGATTTTCTTTCCACCCCCCCCCACTTGGCCCTAACTGGAGAGGACAGTCTTTTTCCTCTGCCCGGCGTCCAGCGCCCCCCTCTCCCTTTTTTCTTTTTTCCCCCTTTCCCCCGGGACGGGACAGCGTTTGTTTTTTTTTTTTCTTTTTTTTTCCCCGCGACTCCACTTTCTTTTTGGCCGGAGTGAAGGCGCAGCTTTTTCCTTTTTTTTTTTCCGCTTCACAATGTAACCCTTGCCCCCCCCTTCCCTTCTTTCTTTCCTGACGGGGAAGGGCCCTGTGGCCCCCCTTTTTTTTTTTTTTCATTTCCCCTCTGACCCTACTGGCCGAACTGGGCGGAACATTTTTTTTTTTTTTTGCCCGTCGCACCGGCCTTTTTTTCTCCTTTTCTCTTTTTTTCCCCTTGCCTGAGTCGTCGTCGCAGTCCTCTTTTTTTTTTCTTTTGCTCAGGCTTTTCTTCAGGTTTACGCTAATTGCTTGTAAATTGGAGTTCGCGCTTTTTTTCAGGAGACAGTGCCCGGTCTGTCCTTTTTTTTCCCCCCTTTTCTTGATCGCCGGACGGGCTTCCTTTTTTTTTTTTTTTTTTCCCTTTTTTGTTCAATTGTCCGCTTCCAGTTTTTTTAACTGTGGAGAAGGTCAAAGGTCCTCCTCTTTTGAAAGTGTTAAAGCTTTTTTTCTTTCTCCCCTCCCTTCCCTTATTGGGGTAGGTTCCGCGCGGTATTCTTTTTTCCCTCGGGCACCGGTTTTTGGGGTGTTTATGGAACAGTCCGTTTCGCTCGTTCGACGGTGTGGTTTCCCCCCTTCCTTTTTTTTTTTTCCTTCCCTTTCCAGGCCAGGGGAGAGTGTTTTTTTTTCTCCTTTCTTCCCCACTCTTCCGATTTTGGAGTAATATTTTGAATCTTTCTTTTGCGTTTACAGATTCCCCCCTTTTTTTTTTCTTTTTCCTTTGAAGCCGGCCGCTTTTTTTTCCCCACTTTTTTGAGCCGAATGAGGCCCCCCCCTCTGCAGACGATGAATTCTTTTCCCTCCCCCCCTTTTTCCCCTGTTTTGTCGAGACTGAGCCCCGAGCTTTTTTTTTCTTCTTTTTCTTTTTAGTCGTTTTTGGTCTCGACGAATTACATGATAGTGATCTTTTTTTTTTTTTTTTTTTAGCGTGATAAAGCACCTTTCCTGGTTTTTTTTCTTCCCCCCTCTTGGTGACTTTCCCCGGGCTGACTTTTCCCTTTTTTTCAGCTTAATTTCGTTCTTGTTTGTGGAAGGAGGTTTTATTCTTTCCTTTCCCCCTTTTCCCCCCCCTTCCCCTTCCTGCGTGCCTTGATGTTTCCTTCTCCCTCTGGAGGTAATAGTCTGACTAAGGAGGGCGTGCCTTTTCTTTTTTTTTTTCCGGAAACTCCCATGCAACCGCCCTTCCTTCCCCTTTTTTTCCCAATGGATTCGAGTTCTTGGTTTTCTCTCTTTTTTTTTCGTCCTCTTCCCGGCGCCTGAAGTGGTGAAAACCTCTTCCGCCGCAAAAAGGATTTTTTTCTTTCCCCCCGTGGAGCTCATTCCGCTTCTTTTCTTTTTCCCTGATTTTTTTGTTTGTTAAGGGAAGGGGTCCTTTCTTTCCCTGTGCCGTACTTCCTGGTCCCTACTTTTTCTTTCCCCTTCCCTTCTCCCTTGTTGAAATCTGCTGGCGTTTTCCTTTTTTTTCCCCCCCCCCAACAAACCCTTTCCCTTGAGCTGCTTGTAACTTTTCTCCACAATGGGTTCATTCCGTAAAAGATGTTTCTCCCTTTCTTGTGATCCCCTTTCTTTCTGATTCACTTTTATTTTTTGCACGACGGGCATGACCCTTTTTTGTCAAGGTGCTCCCGTTTTTTTTTCCCTTTTCCTTCTTCTTCCCCCCCGCCATAAGCGTCGGCTGCGCTTTTTTTTCCTCTTTTTTTCCCCTATTGGTTACCCTCCTCCGTTAAATGGAGGATGGATAGTTTTTCCCCCCACGGTCCTGTGGTTTCCTTTTTCGTTTTTTTCCATCCCCCCCTACTGGCTGGATGTCTATGGCTGGGCCGTCTATGTTCCCCCGTTCTTTTTTTTTTAATAGTTTAAATATTTTTTTTTTCTCTTTTGGGTCTTTAGCCCAGGAGGTGGTATTTTTTTTTTTTCCCTTGGACTGGCCGGACCCTCTTTCCTCTTTTTCCCCCCCCTTAAAATGTCTTTCCCCACGCTCTTTCAGCAAAACCATTTTTTGCGCCACAGACTGACCCCCCCTTGGCACATATGTAGCCTCTTTTTTCTTTTTCCCCCTCTGTAAGGATCTTGGACCAATGGAAACGTAAGGCTTTTTATGTCGGACCTTTCTTTTCCACCTTCTTTTCCCCCCCTGGTGATGGGTCTTTTCCCGGATTACAGTTATGACTGCTTCCCCCCTTCCCCCCTTCCGGAAGGATTCGACTTGCCCCTTTTTTTTTCCTTTTTCGGCTGGCTCATTCCTAAGGAGAAACTGTTTCCCCCCCCCTGCGGGTGGTTCCCCTCCTTTTTTTTTTTTTTCTTTCTTGCCCCAGGGCTCTCCCTTATTTCTCTCTTGCCAATAAATAAAGGTGTTGTCCTTTTCTTTTTCTTCTCCTCTTAAGGGCTCGGCAGGGGCATCCACTCCCCTCCCTTGTTTACAGAAGAAGGTTTTTCCAGCTATGGCCAGTTTCTCCCCTTTTTTTTCTCTTCGGCCCATCGAACTTTTTACCACCCCCCCCAACCGTCCAACAAAGAGTGCAGCGTCCTTCCTCCTGCGTGGGGCGCCCCTTCCTCTCATAAAATGCCTTCCCTTTTTAACCCCCCCTTTTTCACCCGGGCACAGCCGTCCCTTCGACTCTTTTCGTCTTTACGGTCAGTCTTCTCCTTCCACCTTTTTTTTTTTTTTTTACCATCCGACAGTCGGCTAAAAAATATTTTCCGGTGTGGCCTCCCTCCCCTGGCCTTTTTTTTTTTTTTCTTATGGCCGTTTTCAGGGCATCCCCGGCCCTCCTTTTCGGGTTCGCGGGTAGGTGTTAAGAATTAAGTTCTTTCCCCCAACAACCCCAGTCAATCCCCCCCTCGGCTTTACTTTGCCAGGAAAGACAGTTCCCCTTAAATATTTACCACCCCTTCTTTCTTCCTTTCCCCCCCTTACGGACGGGGGCCAGCCCCTTCCCCCTTTCCCTCAAGCCAGTTTCGTGATCCCATCTCAAGTCAAGGATTCCCCCCCCCCTTCCTTTTTTTCGATCCCCCCACCCTTCGGCCTCCGAATCTCCTTGCCTTCCCCCTTAACAATCAGTGTACACCCTTTAATTCACCTTTTCCCATTTTTTTTTTTTGGCTTTTTTGTGCAAAGGCCGGTTCCCCCCCTGAACGGGCTCCTCCCCCCCCCCCCGCGGAACAGGCGTGCCTGTCGCGAAAAAAAAAAATTTCCCCCTTTCGCAGCTACAGGGGGTCTTCCTCGTGGCCTACCCTCTTACTTTTTCTCACCAGGTAGTTTGAGAGAACCTTCCTTTCCCCTTTTCCCCTTTACAGAGTCAGTTAGGTTCTTTTGGTTGTGACGCGAAAAACGGACTTTTTCTCCAAGCAAGTTTTCACATTTCCCTTTATTTTCTTTCAACGCAACCTTTGACAGGAACCAGTAGAAGAGTTAAGGAAAGGGGGCCTCCTTTTTTTTTTCATTCCCCGTACCACCACCCTCCCCGAAAGGGTATGCCAAGGCGGAAAATTTATTTTTCTTCAGGAGGAACTTCTTCCCTCTCCACCCTTATTAGAATCGTTTTCCCCCCCCGTGTTTCAGGTCCCCCGGAGAGAACAACCTCCTTTTTTCCCCTTCGTGTTTCCTTTCCCCCCCCCCATATCCCAAACCACCCCCGGGGGGGGGGAATAATTGGTCCCTGATCTTCCCTTTCCTTTTTCCAGTGGGAGTTCCGGGGGCACCTTTTTTTTTTTTTTTTTTCCTTGGACAAGCAGGCCCCTTTTGTTGTGGCGTTCCTTCTAACTTGGTGGATGAGAAGTAACCCTCCCTTCCCCTTTCTCCTGTGTGATGGGCAAATTCTTCCCTCCCCTTTTTCCAACCGGCTTCCTTCCCACAAAGAGAAGATTCCTTTTGGGAGTGGAGATTCTTCCTTTTTAGTAACAAGATTGCCCTCCCCCCTAGGGACTTTTTTTGTTGGGGGCTAGCAACTCTCCCCCCTTTCCCTTTTTTTCCCCCTCCCCCCTATCAACTATTCATGGCCCCCCGGCTTCTCCCCAGTGCAAAGAATAAAAAACCGGCCCCCAGGCGCGGACAGAGGCGTCTTTTTCCCCTTCTTTTCAGTCTCGAACAACCCCCCTTTTTCTTTTTCCAGAGTGCACTCCTTTTGACGGGATGAGAACCCTTTTTTTCCCCTTTTTGGTGACGCAGGGAGGTTCTTTTCCTTTCGTGCAAACCTCGGTTTGCGGAGGGAAAAGGCCCCCCCTGTCTCTTTTCCTTTGTAACGCCCTTCTTTCCTCTTTCAAATTTAGTGGGTTCACGAAACCAGCCCCTTTTTCCCTCAAGTCCTTCTTCCGCCCCCCCCCCCTCCTGCTTTCCCTTTCACTTCTGCGGGCAACCCCTTCCCCCCCCCCCGGCGAAGGCGAGAAACGGTGCCCCCCCGGTTCAGGAACCACGTTTTCCCCCTTCCTTTTCCCTTTGCGAATCCAGCGGCGGACCCCTTTTGAAAGAACGTCTTAAGTGAAACGTGACAAAAGCCTCCCTTTCCAGGCCCAGGATAGGATGTCCTTTTTTCCTTTCCTTTCCCCTTTCTCCGCAAAATTGACCTACCCTTTTCCCCTCTTCCAGGGAGATAAAGACAGTCCCCCCCCCTTCTGCCGGGCAAGGTCTTCCTGGCACTTCCCTTTGTGGTACAAGTCCACAAGCCTTTTTTTCCCTTTTTCCCCCCCTGGTCGTCAAGATGACAAAAGATCTTTTTCCTGCTGCGACGGACGACATAATTCCCCCCCCTCTCCTTTTCCCCCCCCCCCCTTTTTCCGCACCCCCCTCCGGTTTTGAGCGACTTTTTTTCCAGGGCAATACTTTCCCCTCCTTTTCCTCTTTCGTTCAAAGTGGAATTCCCCCCCTGCCATTAAAGGCTTTGCACTTTTTTCCTTTTCTGGGCCAGGACGGTCCCTTCCAGGTACAGTGGTCTCCCTGAGCCGTAAGATGGCTTTTTTTTTTTTTTTTCAAGTGGACTTTCCCCCTTCATCCGAAACACCAGGGCGCCCTTCTACCGTTTGCCCCAGGGGAGCTTGGGCGCATGGCGATGCATTCCCCTTTTTTCCCCCCTTGTCTGCGATCCAGTTTTAGGCCCAGGTTTTTCCTTTTGGCACAACCTTTTTCTCTATCTTTGTAATAATAATAGGTTTTTTTTTTTGCTGTTTTTGTTGCCCCCCTTTTTCCTTTTTCCCTTTCTGCTTGCAGTCAGTTGCGTTGACGCTGCATTTCCCCCCCCGAATTCCTTTTTCTTGACTTTGGAAAGGCAGGGCAGGGTTTTCTCTTTTTTTTTTGTGGGCTGGATGCAGTTTCTCTCCCTTTCCCCCCCCCCTTTTCTTTCACTGGGGGCCGCATCTTTTTTTTTTTTCTGCGTCCCTTTCCAAGTACATGGAAAACGCCCTCTTTCTGGGGGGCTTTTTTTTCCCCCTTTTTGAAGTGCCTGTGGGGTGTTTCCTTTTTTTTTTTTTTTTTATTTCCCGTTTCTACAGGGAGAAATGCGGTACCTCTTTGCGTGACCGTCGCACCCCCTGCTTTCGTCTTTTCTTCTTCTGGAGAGTGAATGAGTCGTCGTCTCTTTCTTTTTTTCCCTCCCGTATCGGTTTTCCCCCTTGATAGGATTGAGGCGCATCGGAATGCTTGTACTTGTTCTCTCCCCCCTTTTTTTTTTTCTTTTCCCCTTTGCAGGAAAGACCTTTTCTTTTTTTCGTTGTTTCTTTTCTGTTCTATCGACCGACGGGAAGGGGAGCTTTTTTTTTTTTCCAGTTTTGTAAATGTTGGGCTCCCCTTTTCCCTTCCTCGCTGGGCAGTGTCTCTTCCCTCCCCTTGTGGGGACTTTTCTGCCGTATAAATTGAGGGTATTTCCTTTGCGCGCCGGAATGCGTTCCCCCCTTTTCCCCCCCTTCCTAGTGGGAACCGTTTTTTTTTTTTCCCTTGTGGTTCTCCTTCTTTGAAGAAGGGACCCCCCTCAGCCAGGGAGAGTCCTTTTTTTTTTTTTCTTCAAGGAAGTGGATGATTCCCCCTTTTTCTTTTTGGTTTGTTTCTATTTGAAAGATAGGAGGAGTTTCTTCCCTTCCAGAGTGATGGATTTCTTCTTCTTTTCCTCTTTTACCAAACTTTTTTTGGGAGCCTAAGGAGCGCCCTCCTGGTCGCAGAAGATACTTACATTTTTTCTTTCCCCCTCCCCCGCTAGGGGGTTTGTCTGATTCCTTCTTTCCGACCGTTGCATCCGATGAAGGTTTTTTTTTTTTTTTTTTTTTCGCGATCCTCCTCCCCCTTTCTTTTTTTTTTTTTTTTTCCCTTTTTTGGTTGATGGTTAAGCGTGCTAGCCCCCTTTTTTTTTTTTTTTTTTTTTCTATACCCTTCCCGTTCCCAATCTGGGAATAACCGGTCTCTCTCCACTCCTTGGTGGCCGCTTTCCTTTTCCTTCCTTTCCTTTTTGGCAGGATCTTTTCCCTTTTCTTCACCCTCCTTTTTTTTCATCTCAATTAAGGAGTGGCTTTTTCCCCCCGGCAACAAGTAAGGGCTTACCTTTTCCTCCTCCGTAGGGATGATTGTCAAAGTCCGTCTCTTTCCCTTCCACTTTCCTCTAATATTGAAGGAATCCTTCTTTTTTTTTCTTCTTTTCTGGTTGCTACCGTCCTTCTTCTTTTTTTTCCTCCCTCGCGTACCCCCCTGCCCGCATGAAGTGTTGAAAAACCCTTTTTCTGCGCCGCAAGCTGGTGTCCCCCCCACCCGAGCTCATTCCTTTTTTTCTTCCCGGGTGATGAAGGGTTGTGTTCTCCTCCTTTGCCCGTTCCGTTGTTTCCCCTTTTCTTTCCCCCTTTCCCCCCCAGCACTTGGCTGTTGAAATCCAATCTTTTTTCTGTGCACCTTTTCTTGCGTTTGCCGAGACGGGGGTTTTTTTTTTAACCCAACAGGGGCCTCCCTTTTTCCTTAACTTGGTGCCCGCTTTTTTTTTCCCACTCCTTCTTCCCCGTTAAGCTTTTTAGGGCCGCTGATTTTTTCCTTCCACTGGAGCTGCACCGGTCTTCATTTGGTCTGCAGGCATGCCTGTCTGGGCACTGGTTTCCTTCCTTTTTTTAAGGCGGCTTGTGTCCTCCTAATTTGGCTTTTAGATTGATTGTGCAGGTTTCTTTTTTTCCGACATTCTTCTTTTGCTCGTTTTTCTCCCAAAACGTCCTGTTTTCTTTTTTTCCTTCTTTGGAAGCACTCCTGGATGGGATGTTTTTTTGGTCAGAATGGCTTTCTTTTTTTTCTTTCCCCAGAGGCTTTTTTTTTTTCCCTAGTGTCTATTTTTCTGGTGTTGGAGTAAATCGGTCTTTCCTTAGGGTGTTATTGAGTTTTTTTTTGTTCCTTTCCTTCCTGGGAACAATCCGCTCCCGCCACTCTTTTTTTCTTTTTTCCCTCGCTGATCAAGGACACCCCCCACCCCATAATGCCTTTTCCCCCCCGCCTTGAAAGGCCCTTTTTTCCTTTTTCTCAGTCCTAACTAACTGATGGTTTTTTTTTTTTTCCTTTTTTATCCGACTGACCTTCATTTGAGCCCCTCTGGGTACTTTCTTTTTTTTTTCTGGTTGCTGTTTTTCCCTTTTCTTTTTTTCCCCTTCTGAGGATTGGGCAGGCGCCCTTTCCCGGGGATTTCGTCAACTCCCGTTTGGAGGTTGGTTTCAACTTCCTTTCTCATCCACCATAATTCTTCCCCCTCCTCTTCCCTGAGGCTGTGTTTTTTTTTTTCCCAGTTTTTCTGGCTGCCCAAGGATAGGACTTTCCT
>Ga0179593_1555403_pt1 | contig 10681 bp, 6 predicted proteins | sample CZODoug2_1_08_16_FD_185931 | JGI IMG/M metagenome (GOLD analysis project Ga0179593, IMG submission 185931) | Vadose zone soil fungal communities from Angelo Coast Range Reserve, California, USA - CZODoug2_1_08_16fungal (PacBio error correction) | ecosystem: Environmental > Terrestrial > Soil >... | reverse complement strand
ACTCCCCCTTTCGAGGACTCCTTTTCTTTTCTCTCAGGTAAGAAAGTTTTCCCTAGGGGGAGGGGTCCCGGTCATGGAATCCTCCTTATATTTTCAAGATTGACCCTCCTCCTCCCATTGTCCCTGTGGGAGTGACCGGCGGTTTTAGCGTTTCCTTCCGGAGTACGGTTGCCTGCTTTAGCTTCGGCATCCAGGACTAGGCTGGCGTTCGTGGGCTTCTCTCTTCGTTGAGACGTCCGGCTCGGGGCGAAGACTCCCCGCCTTGGTCAATGTTCGAGGTCCCCAGCACCTTCGTATCCCCTCCTCTCCTGATCACAGGTCGCATGCCGGCTTTTTTTTTTTCCCCTCTATGAGTGACTCTTTTCAGGTCTTGATCGCTTGCTGAATTGAACTCTATGGTGTCCTCGCACGACGAGTTCCCGAACACGTGGCATGCCCCGGGTAGCCCGCTCCCCAGGAACGCCCCGAAGGGACGTTACTTGGGAAGGATGGTCAGTCGGGGTAGGCGTAGATTCCTCCGCCGCTGCTCGATTCAAGGCCAGCTTGTCCGTAAAGCCATCACCCCCTACCTACTTGACTCTGGTATCCCGCGATATGCAGATATCCGAGTTGCACTTGGAAAGATTTCTACCTTCTTGCTTTCCTTGAGCCATTTATTTCTCTAGTCCGCGAGATGTGAGGGGATGTGTGCTTTTTGACCGTCTCTTCGCGGGGTCAGCTTGACTTATCTTTCGATGGGGCTGGATTTGGTTCCTAGGGGGGTCTCGGTTGTCCACAGAGATGGGAGTTCGCCGGGGAGGATTTTTTCGAGTGTTCTCTTTCTTCACGTCGGGACTTCAGGCAGGCCCCTTGTATGCCTTAGTGGTGGCGGCTCCCCAGCTTCTCCCCTTTTTCACGATCACCCATTACTACTAGCTCGGTTTTGTGGGACTTTTCCGCACCGGGTCGGGGAGTTGCTGAGAGAAGGTGTTTGAAGCCGTGTCGACCGTTCCGTCTAGCGCATCATAAGTCTACGCCCCCCTTCCCCTAAGCTCGGGAGGGAATTCCCCCCTTGCATGCTTAAGGAGGATACGTCCGTAACCCAGTCCTGTTTCCCCTGAAACCCGGTAGGCACCGCCCTTTCCCTGTTATCCTTCAGTCAAGTACTTCCTGCCCCCCTATGGAGGGCCGGTCACGCCCCCCCCCGACGCAGCGACCCCCCCCCCCCCCTACCCCTTTTGAAGGAGCCCACGAGCTTTCCAAGCACCTGGAGACAGCCCTGAGACCCCACCCGCCAGAGGCTTGAGCTGGCTTGTCCTACCAGAGCCGAGCATGGTGAAAGACAGTTATTTGCTGACCGACGGTTGTATAATCCGCTGGTCTGATCTTATGGGAATATACTCCGTGCCCGGAACGCGTCCCGTTTGAGGCCTTTCGAGCTACAGAATTGACCTTTCTGTAATCTGTATACCGATCCGATGTGGCTCTTTATACCCACGGCTTCTTAGGATGACTATCCTCTGATCCCGCAATTGCGGTGCGGCAGAGCCTGTTTAGCGCCGGCCGTTCTTTGGTATTGAATTTTCGGCCTGCCTCCTCCCCAGCCTCCTTCCCCCCCTTCTTATATCATTCATCATTTAGATAGATTTCACTTATTCAATAAGCGCCGGTAAGGCTTCTTTTTTCTGACCAGTCAAATATAGTTTTAAGGGTCGGTTTTTCTGGTGATCAGCCACTCCCATCCTCAGGAAGTAAATGACCACTTGTCCATAAACAACATCCCTTCGGGCTTCGAACGGGGTCGCGTCGAATAACGCCATCTCTTATTTTAATCAAAACCTAGGCTCGTCAAAAGACTTTTAGGACCCCCCTAGAGCGTCGGGGCTCAATTAAGTGGCCAAATCAATAAGCCGCCTGATTCGCTTGTTCAACAAAGTCCCGCGTCCCCCCCTTTGGAATTACTTCCCCCCCACCCTGGTAGGGACCGAAGAGGCGTTTCTTGTACGTTTATCCAGCCGGATCCTTTCCTTTTCTCCTTTCACCGGTGTAAATAAACTGTTATCTTTTAATCCTCAATTGGTTGATTACTTCCACATGGGTGATGGGAAAACCCATTATGCTCCCCTAGTCGTCCCCGCAGGAGTTTTTATCCCGGCGCTCCCCACCTCGTCCTTCTTGTCCGCGACCATGTCCCTGTCAGAATTCAAGAAGATCGACGCGGCACTTGAGCCACCTCGTTCCATATTACTCAAGAGATCCTCCGGTGATTGAGTGCGTGGTTTCCCAGGCCTCGCGCGGGGTTCCTCAAGGGTCTTTCGGCGACCTGGGTGATGAAAAGGAAAGGAGTTAGAACCTGCCCCCTAGGACATTCAGAAGCGCCCCTTTCATCCAGAATTCCCGTCTTATTGATAATGCAATCGATACCAATAGGTCTTGCATGTTTAGGATTTCTTCCCTCCAATTAAAATCGCCGTCGGACAAAACGTGCCCCGGTCTTGTCTGCCCATGAACCTTATCTCCTTACGCGTCTTTCCCTCAGTGGAAAATCTACGAGCCGGTATTCCTTCTTTCGATTAACGGCTCCTTGATCCGTTATGCCCCCTTGGGAGAAAACTGAGTCCTCCCTCGTCTCAAGGATCGAAGCAGGCCTCCCTTTCCCGGCGTTGGAATTCGATTAGATTTCAATTTTGGTCCTGTGGTGAATACCTCGGTCCCTTATCGAGGTTCTTTTCTGTTAGTATCTAAAAGGATTCTCTCGGCCTCTTTTTTCTCCTACGAAGATCTCCCTTCCAAGGAGGGCTTTGAACATCGTGACGTACCAAGCAACCTGACTTTGCCCCAAGGAAAGAGCTTGCTCCCCTTTCTTTTTTCCAGTAGTGGAGTTCCCTAACTCAGCGACTTGAGGGGGAGGAGGTTTCAGTTCCTTTTGACAGGCCTTGGCGAGGTTTCGAGGTGGTATAGGCACGTTCCTCGGAGTGCGCGCCTGAGGGCGGGGATTTCACCTCCTGCCCTAGAGGTGCAAATGGGCAGAGCCCCCTGGTTCCCTTGCGAATGCTCGAACTTCCAGACGGCAATTATTCTTGACCTTTCCAGACTCCTAAGCGGCAAGTATGCTTAATCGGTTTTTTTTGCCCAAGTAGAAAGACCCCGATTGTCGTTGTAATCTATTCCAGCGATCTCACCTCTTTTAACACCTCTCTCTTCTTAAAACGGCTCTTTGGGGACCCCCCCCCCCCAAACTTGCCATGGACAAGGAGGAGGACCCGGATCATTTCCTTTTTGGCTCTTGGTGTGTTTGACGGGAAGTTGAAGACTCCACAGCTCCCGGTTATCCTCTTTTCACTCCCTCCTCCGGTCGCTACGTGATCCCTAGACGCCCGCCCCCAATTTACCCGCATATTGCCTTATCATCGCTCTCCTGGTGATCCCTCTAAACCTCGTCTTCACCCCCTCCAATCTCCGCGGACGTACTCTTTTCGAGGACCCTGCACGCTTTTTCCCCGGCCCTTCAAAACTAATCTCTCATTCTACCCCCATGGATAGGAAAATCATTTTTAGAGCTGTCTCTCAGCAAACTCGCGATATATTCTTACGTTTTTACACTCCTCTCGTCAATGTTCTTGCCCCTGCTTGTAGCAAGGGAGGCCTGATCCCGCATTTTAATGAATTGTCGGAGATCCCCTCTCAACCTGAGCAGTATTGGACCTCGCCCCAGCAATACCCCGTAACCGGGGAGCGTGGTTACAGCCTCCGACGGCAAGTTCTGATTCCGTCTTCTTAAAACCCGAAAAACTTTCCCATTCAGATATGAACAGACCCCCGATCAAGGCTCCTCGATTCCGAGCTAGGGTCCTGCTTTTTAGAAGGGTCGAAAGGATCTTCAGTGATCTCAGTTCCGTTCCCTTCCCCCTTCTCGTTAATGCCCCTTGCCATGAAAGGACATTTCGTCTCCAGCCGGTTATTGAACGAGTTTCGCCGCCCTTCGAAATCCGCACCTTCCCTCGTCGAAGGAAAGCCGCGCCGGCCCCGCCCCGATGCCAGCCTGAAAACGCCCCGAACGCCCCTGCCCCCTGTCGCCCCGCTGTCCATTGGAGCACTTAATATTCTTCCGATCCCCATGCCGGGGCTCCCCACGCCCCCCTTTTTCCGACCGAACGTTTCTTCCGATCAGTTTCGACACCTTTTGTGGGATTCTCTCTCCTTCGCTTTAGATTGAGCCGCACTACAATTCTGCGAATTCTCGGCAGCCGTAGGCAATCAAGTGTCGGTAAGCCACCCCTGCTGGTCTTGAAGGACGGAAATGAAATGATATTTACTCTTTGATACCATAATTCTCAACTTTTAAAGTAGTTATTTTTCTAGTCACGCTTCCCTACGGTTCTTGTCCCTGGGGTGTCTTCTTCATTCCTTTTTTTGGGGCCCATCGATTGACCTAGTCGTTGTCCCGTGAGATGGGGTCCCATCCATAGGTCGACCAGTCCGTTTTAGTTGCCCTCCCCCCTTTCTTTTCTCCCGTTGATTCCACCCTTTTGGTCTAGCAGAACCAGCCCGCTGCATAATAAAGCCGGTAAATGACCTTTTTCTTGCTGATTCGCCACGGCCGTTCCCCCGAGTCCTCGCTAAGGTTATTTATTCGTGGCTAAGATCTCGGTCTTCTGCCTTTTTGACATTGCAATTTCGATCTTCGACCCGTCACTTAGCTTTAAGAGGGGTAGCATTCGGGTTTTTTTTTTTTCAGCGCAGTTTGTCGTAGGGAGGCAGAGCAGCATTCTCTTTTCGATGATTTCCCATTGCCCGAAAAGGCGAAGATCCCTCCCTTTGTACTCTTCGTGCTTTTTCCTCGAACCGAAGATAATTAGGTTTTTCCTTGGATTCACACTCTCCTTTTTTCCAATTATGTCGAGCAATCCCTCTGCTCCCTTTTTGATCGCCGGAGGGTCGCCTCGCGGCATAGTTGGGCGAGGAAAGTCGCTTGTCCTTGCGATGGGATGTGAGCATGGCTGTCAAGGGTCCTTCGTTTTAAAAAAAGGATAATACTGAACTCTTTTGTAGGATGTTTTTTGGATCACAGTCCGATACAGTTCCTGGGATAAGGGGTCCGGCGTTGAGAGTCCAGTCAGTATCCTTAACGGACCCCTTCCCCTCGAATAGGGGCACCTGTTTCGCGTGTTTTTCGGGGATGTAGTCGCCGGGCTGTGTCCCGGCGCGTTTGTGATCCTTTTTCTCTCCGTCCAGCTCGCGAGACCTTTTCTCTCCGAGGGATCGCGGCGGCGTTCGCGCCTGTCGTGCAGTTCCTTGCTTTTCCAGTTTACGGTTGCCGATTTGCCTTTTTACCCTCTCTCATCCCCTCGCAGGGCGCAGGCGGCCCGGTACTCTGGCTTAGGCAAGTTAATTACCCCCCCCCCCGCCCGCTCTGCCAGCGCAGCAAGCAATTCCCCCCCCCCCCGAGCCGGTTCGACCGCCGGTTCCGATGACTTTCTCCTCCCCCCGCGATCTTGCTGACCCAGAGGGACGTCTTTCTCCCCCCTATATTTTGCCAGACGAGCAATCGGGAATTCCCCAGGTTGATGGTGTTCTGCGGTCGTTTAACTTACCGAGGGGAACTACCCTTCCCCTGTGTTCAAGGCCATCTTCTCGTCGGACTCTTCGGACAGGGAGAATAAGGTAACGTTTGCGCTTCCTGTACGTCATTCCCTCCCCCCCCCTTTCCCCAACAGGCTACTCGGATCATAGCCTAGGTCTCACTGGGGGCTAAGGGAGGCCGAGCTTAACAGGAGGGAAGCTCCAGGGCTTTTATCTCTAGGGACGGAATTTCAACCCCGTCGACGCCTCCATAGTCCCTCCCTCTGGTCGATATAACAGATGTCAAATTCGGTCTTTAACGGTGAACGATCATCCTGCCAGAAAGGGTAAACTCGTTGTTTTTTTTTGCGGGGGAGGCAGTTCTTCCCTTCCGGTAAAAGATGTCTTACGTGATTCTTTTTCCGCACCCCCTCCTGCCGTCGGGCACAAGTCGACAACGGGGAGCTCGAATGACTCTCTTCCCTTTCCATTTCTTGTTAATACCCCCAGAGTGCTTTCCTTCTGTCCAAACAACGATAGTCTTTTGAGCCGTCGGGCTCATCCTTCCTCTCCCTCGGATGCGAGCCGCCTACTCTTTTTTTCTGACAAGTACTTGAAGAGTTTCCCAGTATATGACCATGGAAACCTGGTCGATGACGAAGTGATTTCGAAATCTGGGTCAGCCCTCCTCTGCCGTAGCAGTCTTTCGGGGATCTCAGCTCGGTGTCCCCATACCTCAATATATCTTCCAATATACGTCGTTGTGTTGTAAGAGTGTTTCCTATTGGTGCTTACAACAGACTTTCAAGGGACTTTCGTAGAGTTTTTTTCCATTCTTTACTTCAAAAAGTTCTCCTCGCTCTTCCCTTTCCACCTCCCCCCCCTTTGCCGGTCCGACCGGGCCGCGCGAATCTTTTCTAACTCGCCCAAGCTAGAGCTATATTAAAGGATACCCTCGGACTTCCCCCGGATCGCGCTTTCCCCTAAGTCCTTTTCGATATGGTGTCCCCAAAGGAGTACGGAAGGGTCTTCCCTACGCTCCCCCCGTCGACGGTATTTCCTACGCATGATTTCTTTTTATCCCCTCCTTACAGACATCTGGGTCTTTTCACTAGTACGCCCCCAATCAACATCTCACGACCTCCCCTATGGTACCTTTATGGTCCTGATACTGCTGATTTACCCCTTTTGCGTGATTCTCACCGAAGTGAGACACCTACTATGGATGATTCCTTTCGAGCTTACCGGTCTGAGAACCCTGAGAGAAGATGAAGTCCTTGATCCCTCTTCCTTCCCCCCCCGGACTCCCCGGCCTTTAGCCCCCGTGGCCATTTCGGTTCTTTTTGAGGAAGAAGCAGGTCATTGTGACTTTCCCCTTTACGATTTCCCTTTTCTAGCCTTATCGGCCCCCAGAGTCCGGACTCTTTCTTTCGCTCTCTCTCTGCTTTCCCTCCCAGGTACCCCAGTCGAGGGCCTCTTGTCCCCGCCTGTTCAAGGACCCTCAAGTACACTAGAAATCTTTTCTACCTAGCTTCCTCTTCCTTTTCCAAAAAAAGATGTATGGATATCTTTTTCCCTGGCCGAATCAGCCTGGTCTTCCCCGAGTCGCTGGTATTTTTCCTTCCATGGAGGTTAGAGTGCCCCGGTCTTTGGACTAAGTGAAAAAGGCCTATAGAGTAGGGAGCTGTCGTTTCGGGGAGTCGATAGCCGCCCTCCCTTTCTTAATTCCCCGAGGCCAGTACAGGGACTTTTCTTCTTTTCCCCTAGCCCTACTGTTCTTCAGGCATCTCGTGTACCTAAAATGGCCCTCTTCATCTTGTCAACATGGAGACTAGTTAGACTCCAGAGCTTCTGGCCGTTCCGTAAAGATGACGGCGAGATGAAGGTTTTTCCCCCTTCGGCACCCGTCTTCTAGTCCCCTATCACGGTCCCCGCTTCAACCCCTTTTACCAGGACTCCTCACAGGAGGAGGATCTTTTTTTTGAGGCGAAGGACGTCTTATTCTCCCAAAGCTCCCCCCCTGTTCTCAAGTTCTTCCCTGTCCTGAAGTCTCTCTTTTATATCTCTCCCCACCCAGGCCCGGCATCCTGACAGTTCGACTTTTGACAGCGATCCCACCACTCCTTGGACCATCTACTAGTACAGACTTCCTGATGCACTCGAAGGTCCCTGGCCTCTGGTAAACATAAGGACGCCACTCTTTTCGGTTGATCTCACATCAACTTTGCACTCGTCTCCGAGATGCCCCAATGCCCTAGGATATACTTATGGACCCCCCCCTCCCCCTCAGCTCTACCCTTCGAGGAGGATTTTACTACGGTGAGGGAAGTTACGAATGATCACCTACGAGAAGCCTCTTCTCCCTCTCCGATGAACCGGACAAAGCCACTTAGCAGGGAACGCGGCTGCCAGTGGTTTCCACCCCTTTTTCCCTCACAGATTCATCACCTCCTAGATCTTAGACACAACCCATCCTCCATGAAGAGAAAGATAGTAGTGGGCCCTCCTAATTGTGTCTCACAGGGGAGATTTTGTGCCCGTAAGTCTTTCCTTTCTTTCCTACCCGGTTCTTTCCGCCCCACCCGTACGAGGACTTTACCCCAACTTCTCTTTCCCCAGTCGCTGGCCCGATTTTTATGGTAGAAGACAATCTCGAGGGCGACAGATCTCTGAAGACCTTTCCTCCGCCTTTCCAGCCCAAGAATTCATTCCCGCGTCAGAGTTCCCCTCCCTCGACCAGATGTCCAACTCGCGGGCGGACTTTTTCCTTTGCAAAATCGTGTCATTCCATTGCTCCTGTCCCGTCACTTCCCCTACCAGGTGTTTAAACTCCCCCCTTTTTTGTACCTAGGAAAGCAGTATATACCTTTAGTGGATCTCTTTACTAATCATCGTTGTTTGATAGTTCCACTCCCAAGGTAGAGTACCTCTTTTTCCGGCAAGAAAGTGTATCTTTTTTGGAGGGATGGCCCGGATGTTTCCCCTCCCTTGATACCCCCTGATTTTTCTCAAGATGCCTCATCATCTCTTTGGCAAGCGGGCGGTTTCCATGGGTTAGTTCACGGTAAAGTACTTTCTTCTTCGTTGGGGACGGAGGCTACAGGTTTTCATAGGAGAACTGTTCTTTGTTCCATTGCGATTCTGTCTTATTCTACAATGCGGGCATTCACCCTTCGTTTCCCCCCTTTTTCCCCCTTTCCAAAGAACTCCTGGAGAAGCGAACCTCCTTTTCTCACCCTGCTGACAGCCCCCTTGCAGGTCGTCCCCCGAAGCTCTTTCAGTTCCCTTGATCTTGGATAAGATATATTTGATGAAGAGTGTGGAAGTCTCCCCTTTTCGAACGTGGAATAGAAACTGAGGTTGATGCCGGACCCCCCTTCCGACCCAAAGGAGTCCCGTATTTGATGCGGACCCCTGGTGGTACCATTTGGGTTTTTTCTCTGCCTTTCTCTTTTCCGAAGATTATCGTATTCTTCCATTCAGTTCAGTAATTGATCACCGGCCGAGTACAGATTCCCCCTCTTGCTCTAATATAGGCTTTCCTCTTGCCTAGAAGAAACTAGTTCAAATTCTTTTAAGGCCTTGCGGTTGTCATTGAGTCCCTGCGAGCCCGATAGCATAGTATCCTTGATTTTTTACGGGACATCTCGGCCTTTCTTAGGCGAGGGCCGTTTCCTTTCCCAGTTGTATGTTCGTTGCCCTTGTCAGGTCTTTTTTTTTTCTTTATTTATAAGGATGTAGTTTGGAAGGATGAGGGCTGTTCGGTTTTTTTTTCCTAAAGGCCCCCCGGAAATTATTCAATGAGCCTTGTTACTCGAGGCACTCTGCTTCCCGGTGTTCTTTAGAGTAAAACGGCCCGACACTTCCCTGCAGATCGGGGAATCTTGTGGTCCTTTGACAGGGGGAAGTTCGTACCTGGAGCCTATTTAGAAGTACTTCATTTTTTTTTCAGATTTCAGATAAGGTTGACGACCCAGTCCTTTCCGGAGTTGATTAATGACCCTTTCCTTTCCCCTCTTTTAGTCTTTTCTCTTAGGTTTCTCTGAAGTAGTTTTCACTTCGCAGGTTCATGAGGCCCCGGTTTAATTATTAGGTAGTTCCTGTCTTCCCCTTCCACCAGCAACTCCACTTTGCGCCCTTTTTCCTTTGTGTTTTTGCCGGGAAGTAGCCCCCCTTCAGTGGACCCCGAGAAAGAAGGGGTCTGTCCTTGGAGAAGACTCGACGTCAGCAAAAGCCCCCTTCTCTTTGTTGTTTGTTGTTCGAGGGACCTGGCTTCTTTTTTGAAGAAGCCTTTCTGCCTTCCTTGCGTTCTTCAATATAGACATCCGGGCCTGTCCCGGTGCTCAGCCCCCCGGTCTCCTTCTTTCGTATTTTAACTGATCTGACCGGTTCCCAGTTTCTCTATATCTTCAGGTCAAGGCCAGCTTCTTAGTCTGCCGATTAAGGCACGGTACCTCCCCCCCTTCTCTTCTCTCCTCCCGTGGCTCCTTTTCCTGCGCACGTACATTCTTATTAGGGTCTTCCCTTTATCTAGCCCTGCCAGTGGCTCCTTTCGGTTCCTGCGGGTTGCACGAGTAATCGTTTCCTTTCATCTTCCCGACTTCCTTAGACCCCCTAGAACCCTTCTGTCTTGCCTCCCTCTTTCTTTTCCCCCCCACTTATCTAAGCCTCCTTGTAAATTTGCTCCCTAACCTACCTTTGAATGCCTTCTTCGCCACTTTTCCCCCTCGTTGCGTTTTTCGAGTTTAATGTCGTGTTTTCCGCCGACCCGTTGTTCCCTATCTTTTCATTGAAGTCACGTAAAATTTCCCCCCCCAATTGATAGTTGTAAGCTTTCTAACCTTTTTGCCTGAATGACTCAGCTCTGACTTGGTTTTTTCCCCCAACTAAGGTAGAACCAGTCCCCCTTGTAGGCCCCCCCTTGCGATCAGGTTTTAAATTATGCAGGCCTTGACTTCCCTCCTTCGCCAGAGCTTGTCTCCCTTGTTTCTTCCCCGTCAATGGCAACGGTATAGCTAGGTCGTCTTTCCCATTTTTCTCTTAGTCCCTTCCAAAAATGGTTAGAATTTTTGATTTGGAGAGCCCTGGTTCTCTTTCCTCTGCAGTATAAGGAAATGGTTCGTCCCCCCACGTAAATAAA
>Ga0179593_1534916_pt1 | contig 10681 bp, 12 predicted proteins | sample CZODoug2_1_08_16_FD_185931 | JGI IMG/M metagenome (GOLD analysis project Ga0179593, IMG submission 185931) | Vadose zone soil fungal communities from Angelo Coast Range Reserve, California, USA - CZODoug2_1_08_16fungal (PacBio error correction) | ecosystem: Environmental > Terrestrial > Soil >... | reverse complement strand
AGGGTTCCGGCGAAGAGATTGCCCCCCCAGATGTCGACTAATTGACCGTCACATGGCCCGTCGGCCCCTTTGCAAATGTTCTCTTTTTCGCCTGCCAGTGGCTGGTCCACCTGACCGATGGTGGAATCTCATCGGGTCACCGGATTTAAGTTTTTTGTGAGTCTTGAAGCTACTGGTATTGTTCTTCGCCGAACGATGGACATTTCCCTTCAAACTAGACTTACGGCCCACTCTGTTGGGAGATCACCGTTTGAGCTTCCCTTGTCGGAACCCCTTACCCTAGATCTATCGGCTTTGGTCGTCGGACGCATCTACCCGAGAGAATCATCGCCCAAAAAAAACCGCTCTTGGTTCATATCGATTGTTACTTTCGACGGCGCGGACTCATTCTCCCCTTTCTTCCATTGAGCGTAGAAATAACTGTAAAAATTCCTCCCCCTTGTTGTTCGTGATCCTTCATCTTTGGGTTTTTTTGCCAGCCCTGTTAATAGTTTTAAGTGTCGTGACTTTCTCTACCCTTTCCCCCGTCATTCTCCTTCTCGCTGGAGCTCCCCCCCCCGGTTTTGCCACCACTAACATTGTGAAGACACTGTTTTAGGTCCTCAGCCGCGGTTTTGTCTTGCCCCGCCGACCTTCCCCCAACCTCGGCTTCAGCTGAATCCCCTTAGGGCGTAATTGAGGAGTGGCTATAGTCCCAGGTACACATCGTCCAGAGCAAGACGACTGTTCGTCCCTTTGTTCCCCCCCCCCTCTTCCCCGCGGATGACTCCCGGGCCTTATAGAGTCCCCGATCCATGACTGAACCGTATTTTCCCGAAGTAGGTCGGGTTCTTCACTTGGCCTCCCCAAGCGCTTTCGTCCTTAGGTTAGACCATTATGTGCCAGCCTTATTCCAGTGATACTTTCTGATCTCGCCGGTGCTCTCAGTACCTTAACTTTGTTGGTGATTCTCTCGATTCTAGCCTGCTCCCCCCAACCATATACTTCCCCGTACCCCCCCGACCTTACCCCCCCCCCCTCTGCGTGTTGCACTTTAGTAAACCGCTGTATTCCTACCTCCGATTTTCCTCCCGTTTCTTTTAACAAGACATTTCATCGTCCTCTGGTGGTTTGTAATGAGTGCCCGAAATTTGTCTGTCGCTCTGACCACTCATTCGCGACTTTGGGGGATCGCTTGAGTCACTTGGCCCAAGGCTGCCCTAAGGCTTTGGCCTTGAGTCTTCAATCTATTGTTGTAAAATTTTTCGCCGGGCCTAGACCTGCCCCAACTTGAGCATGCTGACACCCCCGGACCCTACTTCGTGACGTCGCTTTGTTAGACTGAGGGTTTATCCTTTGGGGGGAATATCCCCCGAGTCACCCAATCCCTCCAGACCCTATATAGAGTCTCTCCCCGTAGACAGACTAATTTCACGAGCACCCCCCGTAAATACCAAATTTCGCTTGATCTCCCCCCACCACCTCGACTTCCAGTTCAATGAGTATAATGCCTCGTTTATTACGCTGAAGATCCCTTCATCCCCTTCATAGAAGTGATCTTATTCGAGCACGTTCCCTTGTAGAGCTGCTAGTCTAGCAGTCCTACGACCGGTGGGGTTCTTCCCCTTAGCCTCCGTTCACTTCCAGGCTTCGACCGAATCGTAAGTGTAATGTCTGCCCTCTACTGTCGCACCACCCCTTTCGACCCCAACCGACTCGACCCTTGGATATAAGCCATAGTCCCTCCACGCTGGCCACCATTTCGGCGTTTCACTGACTTCAAGTGATTTCCCGGCTGATGTAGTTGCCTTCTCCCAGTCGAGAAGTTTTAATATGAACCCACCCCCCTTCACATTGGGGAATTTCCCCTGCTGGAACTACGGCACGTTTCAAAGATGACCCACTAAAATCTGCTTTAATACGATCGCACTCATCGACGGCGAGGATGCAATCCTCCGCCCCACAGAACATAGGCGAGATGCTCTCATGAGATAGTCGAGCCTCCTCCCCCACCACTTGTGCGTTCTTTCCCTCTTTTTGGTTTTTTGGCGGGCTGCGCCATAGAGATCCGCAATCCTTCCGCGGTTCGGGTCGCCAGATGTTTGCGAGGTGCCTCTGGTCGAGATTATGCCTCTTATTGTCGCGTCTGAGTTTTTCTCCTTCCTTCTTTGAAGGGATTTTTTCGACGGACACAGGAATCTAGTTTCTGACGCACATCCCGGACGTCTGTTTTTTTTTTAGGACTGGCCTCGTCCCTGTGTTTATGCCTCGGCAGCTTCCCTCCCCGCAAAGAAAGACCTTCCTACCCCTACGGGCGGAGGTCCCCCAAAAGCTGTTCTCACAAACTCCCTTACCCCCCCAATACGTAGCGACCTCTCCCTGATACCCTAGGAGGTCTCTTCCTCCGATTGGCTTGCGTCTGGCGCGCGGCTTTTTCTAGTCGACGGACCCCCATACCACTTTGGCCCCCCGAGTCGAGTTCGTCTCCTGTCGACAGACATCGCTACAAGGCGCGCGGCCTCCCCCTTCCCCTGACCCGGTGTTTGCTTAGCTTTTTTTCCTTCTAATGATTGACCGTGCGTCATTCTGGTGCTTTCTTCCTGTCTCTCCGACTCTTCTCCTTTTTCCCTCACTTTTGAGAGTCGAGGTCGGAGAGAAAACAATCCGTTTGAACCAGCGTCTCCCAGGAAATATTACGTTATACACCGTGGATAGACCACTACGTTGTTCTTTTTCTCTCCTCCCAGAGCCTTGGCCGATCTGGCTCCAGTTTTAGTCGCACCAAGATCGACTCCGGGGAGACCTCGCTCTAAGTGGTTGTCGTACGATCCAATAAGATGACGGCCCCGTCTGCTATCGCATCCATCGCTTTCCTCACTCGCACCTTTTTTCCTTCTCTTTTTCCTTTCCAGCCTTTTTCGTTTCAATCTATTTTCCCTTCCGGTGACTGAAGGCCTTCCTTTCTTATATTTAGAAAGGTAGTTATTGCGGTTGACCCCGAATCTCTTTTTTCCCTCTCCACACATCGTAGGTCATAAACCGTTCATTTCTTTTGCGTCAAGCACCAGACCGGGGTTCTTTATTCCGTTTTCTGGTCCTTCGGGACATTTCCTTCCCCTCGCTTTTCCCCTCTCCAGCTCCTCGCCAACCCGACCCTCATTTCCCGCGAACCTTTCCTCGTTTCGACCCAAAAAAGAGGAAGATTGCTCGATCATTGTTTCCTCATCGAGGATTCGCAGTCCCTCCCTCAAAGAGCTTTCGTCTCTTCCTCGGGATCAAATTGTGGCTCCCGATAAAGTCTTTCAGGGTGAAGTGTCCGCGTGCATCAGGTAGTTTTCCTCCTTTTAGTTAATTTAGCCGCGTCCGATGCAGTTCCCCCCTGCCTGATCGTAGCCCTCCTTCTTCATGGAATTAACCTCTTTATTTAACAGTTGATTCGTGTTCCAAAGCATTTGTCCCGAACTTCCTTCTCTTTTCCTGTCGTCCCTTTTCGCCTTGATCGGGGACATCCCTGCACCGATTCTCTTTCTTGGAACCGTGGACCTTTCCTTTCTCCCCTACCCTTTGTAGGCCCCTTTAGGGTCCCACGCCTAGCGGCCCAGACCCGGCGATGAGTGGGACCCGTGTTTGATCGGATCCGCGATTCATAAGGAAAATCCTCGTCTAGAAAACGAATCGTCCCTTTTCCAGACGAAAACTGGGTGGATCGAGCACCTCGAGAACGCTTCACGTCGATTACCTTTTTTTATCGGATAGATATGCCTAGACGTCTTCTTCTATTCCCCCCCCACCCTTCCCCTATAAAACTTCCTCATTCGTCTTGCTTTGAAGGCTCGTGTCCTTCCTTCTTTCTTTGGCTTTCTTGACTGTTGTTTTTATCCTGTCTGTTCCCCTTTCAGGGCGCGGACGGCGCGTTATCTGGTGGGATTATGGGCGTCCGAGAAGATCCCCATCCCCAGGTGACCCTTCCCCCCTCTCTCCTGAATCGACCACGCGACCAAAAGTCGGAGGTCCTCCGCGCTTCATACCTTTTTGGTGAAGGTCGAGCAGGAGCCGTTGATTGGTCCCGCCGTTTCCCCTCAGGGCCCCGCTCGTTCTGGGCCAAGTAGAGATAGGGACCATGCTCGTTCCCCTTTTCCATCACCGCTTCATCAAACACCTTTATCGCCTCCACCTTGTTTCCCCCTTAGTCCCTCTTTTACGGGCCACTTTAGCAGGTGAGTCGTTTTGCAGAGTCCCAAACTATTTCCAATCTTTAGTTGGGTAAGGCTTCGATAGGAGGTGTTTCCTCTTGCGATGTTTTCCCCATCATAGGTATTGAATGCAACTGACCCTTCTGTACCTCTTACCCCTCCCCAAAAATGCGGAGGTCGGTCCTGCTTTTTTTCCCCTTTCCAGGTCCAAGGACGACACGCTTGGTGTTCCAGGGCAAAATACACACTCCTAGTCCTCTTTCTTTTGGCTAGCTGGGCTTCCAGCCCTTTTACACGGAGTGAATAAGAGCCCCTTTCTTTTCCTGAATCACGAAACTGCGGGCGTGATCTTTTAGGGGGTTCCCCCCTATCTCGCCTTAATTCCCTTATACCTGTGCCTGACGCTGACTTTGTTTTTGATGTCACTCTGCTGCTTACCCCCGCCTGCTGGACCCCTCCATTGAAGCTACAGCTCACCCCGTTTTTAGGGTGGCCGAACCTTTTTTTTCAGTCCGCCGGCCCTTCCCTTTTCGTTCCGTTCTATATAATCTCAGGCCGTCCACGGCGCAGGCGTTCCCAAAACCGGCGCGCCCCTACGACCCCACAACCCCATGTTTCTTGTCTCTATGGACGCGCCGCCAAGGTCGGATTGATCTTCTCCCTTCGCCGCACGCACGTTGTACCATACCCGTTCTTGTGGCGAGTCAGCCGCGCGCTCAGCTGGAGTCATCCCTAGCTTTTTCGCGACTTCACGTCTTAAGGTTGACTTTTTTTTTTTTTTTTAAATGAAATCTCGCCCAAGACCTCTCTTTTCCTCCTTGACTTTACATATGTTCCATTTTCCCGTCGGGCTCTTAGGCTCAGCACAGAAATCCCTTTCCCTCAGTTCTTCTCCCGGACCAAAAAGTGGTGCCTAAATGTCCGCTTCCTCCCCCCCCCTGTACCGCAGGACACCTGCCTTTTTTTAAGGAAATGTCACCCCTATGCGACGCAAGTTCTAGCGCGTAAGGATACAGGCTTGACCTTTCTTTTCCTAACTTGAAGTGGATGCCAAGCCCTCTATCCTCCGACCTCCCCTGACCAGCGTCTATATTTCCGGCATCTTTCCTCCCCCTTCGCTACCCCTGCCTTTCCCCCCCCCTTGCGTATCCCCCAACCTACTTCCTCCGTCCCCCAATCCCCCCGCCCCCCTCTTTTTTTACTCATCTTTCCCCCTCATGTCCTCCTCCTCCCCTGCTTTTCCTTCAGACTCGGCGACTTTTGGCCCCCCTCTTCTTTGAGAAAGGTTGGGCCGGGGGGGGGGGTTTTGTTTTTTTTGGTTGCTTGGCGCCCCCCCTGGTGATATAGGACGATTTACCTCTTTCTTATTGACCGCGAGTTGAACCTGTTTAGAGAGTGCCTTATCCCCCCTGTTGTCCTTGGCTGCCGAGTCGAGGTGAGCGCTCCCCTTTCCCCTTTACACTTCGGCCCCTTTTCTCTTTCTTAATTTATCGGATAATTGAGTTTTAGACGAGCGCCGCACATTGGCTCAGCCTCCCCCCCCCTCCCTTCAGAATATTGGAGAGATCAACGTGTTTTTACTGTTTGAACCTACTCGTGAAGAGATCGTGGCTTGTCTGACGCTTATCTTCCTTGATCCATCAGACCACCCCCGCCCCCCCCTTCCTTTACTATAGAGTTACGTGCCGCCTTTTGAATTCAAGGCGCCCCGACTTGGTTTCTGATTTTCCCCCCCTAATCCATGAGACACCTTTTGGCTTTGATATCTCGTCTGCGTTTTCGGCCGCCGGGTTTTGGCCTAAGAGATTTTTCAGGAGGCATTTTTCTCTCTTTTCTCCCCCCCCTTTGAGGCCGGTCGCGCGCTGAGCCATTTGGTCCACCACGAACGGCCCTTTTCCTTTCCCCTTCTCCTCTCCCTTGTCGGTCATCAGCGCGTGCGTTTGTTCTGTTGCCGCTGCTCTACGTCCCTTGGTATATGGCCTTCACGGCGTTTCTCTCCAGGAATTTCTGCCTTCGATTCCCTTCCCTCGGGCTGACGCATCACCTCTGCGGCCCGCCGTCTTGAAGGGCTTTGGGTAAGAACCCGGGGCCCTTTTTCCGAATCGTCGGGTAATTCCCCCCTCCCCTTCGCACCAGCTCTTTTCTTTCAGCGGCGACCGGGCTGTGCCCGATTTTGTCAGTTTCGGTTTTCCAGGTGAAGCCCGGTTTGACTCCTTGAATTTTACTTCCTCCTTCTGTGATTTAGCGATCTCGCAGCTTCCACAGAAACGCAGCCTTACCCGACGACCCACTCTTCTCTTCCTCTGTCACCGCGTTTTTCCACTACTCCAGTGCAATTTTACTTTCCCAAGTAAATTTCCCCCCTCGTCGCCTCTTGTTTCTCTTTAAGACATTTTTGGGGTATAGTGATGAGCGCCGGGCCCGCCGGTAGGCCGGCCGTCTTTAGACAGTTTCCCTTTTTCCTTGCCCGACTCTGCAGGGCGAGTCCCAATCGCAGGGGGAAACTTGTCTTACCTGCCCCTCTACAGTTTGGAAACAAAAAGTCCCGGATTTTTTCTAGAGCCCCGGAGACTTCTTTTAGTGGTAGACATTTCCTCTTTTTCCTCAGGGGGGAGGGAATAGGACCCCCCCTTACCATCACGCCCGGCGACCCTCTACTGTCGCGCAGGATGCCTTCTCAACGCCAGGAACCCCTCTCAGACTGCCTGCAATAGCCGCCGCGCATTTATCGTAATGCATTACAAGGTTGGATTGGTTTTGGATGTGATTTCTTTTTTTTATCCGGCCTCTTGATCGTCCCTAGGACCGAGATTTCGTTCCGTGATCGGATGACGCCCTCCCCCTTTTTTTGGCGCCTCTCTCACCTGTCCCCCTATCTTTTTTCTTGCTCAAACTGTCGGATCGATTTTGATACTGATAAGACAACCCTCCCCCCCCCCCCCCGGCATGGTAGATGCAGTAGGGTTGTAATGCCGTACCCATTCGGCGTCCCAGGAGTAAAGAAACCGACATCCCTTTCTCTTTTTTTCAGGAACCTTTTGACCCCCCAACATTAGTTACTTCCGTCTACGAGAGCGCAGAGTTTTCCCCTAAATGCGTTTTCCAACTTTCCCTTTTTTTCCTTTGGACGGATCCACTCAATCTTCTAAGCTCCCTCGCCGAATTTTTTTAGTTTCTTCTCCCCCGCGTCAACCGCGACCACTGATAGCCTGAGCTCTGACCGCCAACTCAGCGTTGATTTTTCCTCCCTCTTTTTGATGGCGTATGCCTCCCCCCCTGATGCCCGATCCGCCTAGTTGCTGCCGCTGTTGCGGTCTTTTTTTGCAGTTTTTTTTTTTTTGCGCGATGGAAGCTGTTCTAGATGATGCGCCCTCTTCTGCGCCCAGATGAGAGAGCGTTCTGCGTCATTTTTTCTTTCTTTCCTTCCACGACGGAATATTCTCCCATTCTTCCGGGGCGGTGCTGATCCCTCTTCCTTGTTAGGCCCCGACGGATGCTAGACCTCCCCACTTCATCCCCCCAACGCAAGACCCATGGCCCCTCCAGATCCCGGGTCTTTTTTCTAATCAAAAGTCCTTCCTTTAAACTTCTTCCCAACTGTGATGGAGCCCCGACAGATCCCTATGTTGGCGCATTTAGAGGCGACGCTTCTTTGACTCGCTTAGTATATGATCCCCCCCCCTTCCAAACTACATCCCAGCGCGGCCTTCCCTTTGAGCTTGGTTGTGTGTCCGGCGGCTCTCAGTCTCTGCAAAGCCGTTTCGTCGGCGCGGCTTCCGGACCCTTTCCATGACTTTTCTATGCCGAGATGCAGCTTGCAAGGATTCCTCAGAACTCTTTTCCCCTCCCTCCCCTCCCCTTTTGTTTGAGATCCCTGTCGGATTAATCCCCTTTCAAAGATGAAGCTTCATTTCCTTCTCCGAAGGTATAGCAACTTGGACCTTTCCTGTGGCCGCCGCGCTTTTGCATTTTCCGATCTGGTCCATCGCCGTTTCCTCCCCCCAGATCGACTACTTTTTTTCTTTTTTCCTTCCGGGGTTAGTTTTGAGCCCCGATTTCGATCCTTCTTATATTAATTTTTTTAACAACATTACGCGTTGCGCCAGGTGTATGTAGCTGCCTCCTCTTTGACCTTCTCCCAATCTGCGCTTTCCTTTCCCCGAAGCGGTAGTAGCTTTATCTTAGGTACGCTTTGCGTTGAAGGTCACGAGGCTCTATATTCCCGGCCTAACCCGTCATTCCTGATTGTATAAGCACCAGACCCGGTAACCTCGAGATCGGCGTCTGGTCCTTCGTCCCCCGTTTTTCCAATGAAGATTTTAACGCCTCTTCCTCCTCAACTCCTCGTAGCTTTTCTATTCCCCCCAGCCTTCCGAGCTTCAGTCGAAACGCAACAATTCCACCCCCTGCAGGCGGCCCCGCCCTGTTTTTCTTCTGATGCCGAAGAGACTCCAGATCCCTTCTCTTAGTCAAGTGATAAAGTTTTGCGGCGCGCTCAGTATACTCGGAGCAGGCGCGAGATTTTATTCCTTCCCCGGCGTTAAGGCCAGACTCAACTTTCAGCCTGATCGTACTTAAGAAAGATGAGGATGTTCCATTTTAGGAGTTAGTACAAGTTGCTTTTTTCTTTTCTTCAGGTTGCAGGTCCCAATCCCGTGCAGCTTTCCGGTAGTCCACAGTTTTGGCTCGAACGTAGCCTTTTTTTTCCTAAAAGAGCCTCTTATTCTAGCCTGACTTCATTGACGTCCTTCCGGTCGGCTCTTCCCTCCCCTAGGCCATCGACCTCCCTCCTTTCTTGTTGGACAGAGTTTTGATGACTAGGTAGAGATCTCTCCGGCCCTCGTGTCCCGAGCATCACCCACACTCCTCCCTACCTTGGCGAAGAGCCTTTTTCTTCGAGCACTGCGAGCCCCCGTTTCGAGCGACTTTCGGCTCGCTATCTCGATGCCCTTTTTCTTCCTGGCCGGTTCGGCAGCCCCCGGTCCCTAACCTCGTCCAGACGCTGGGCAGGCTCCCTTTATCCTCAGGCGTTTGGATTATGGATGGACCGTTCTGCACCACCCTGACGTTTTGAGGGGCGATCGCTCGACGGCGGTGATGGTTGCCGTCCTCTAGATGCAATCAACAGCGCCCTTCTTGAATTATCGACCACGTTTAATCCGTCGCCGGATTGGTCCTCCGCAGCGTTCATTGTTTTGCAACGGTCCAGCTTTTTCGGAACGCCGTTCCCTTCCCCTCCGGCCGAGCCCGGCCCTTCCAGTTGGACTCACCCCCTGTCTCCGCGCGACAAGGCCGTAGCGAAGCAGCGAATCATGTTCCTCATCCCCCTTAGTTAAGCAGACACCCCCGCTTTTCAGAAGAGTCTTCGTCCCTTCCCCCCGTACAGCGGGGGGCGGCTCAACCAGCGTTTTAAGCTTTTTCAATCTGGTGTTGGTCGGTTTTGTAGGTGTTTTATGTTTTTTGAAAGCTGCGAGCTTTCCCGATGATCCCCTAAGTTAAGGTCTTTCAACCTTCTCACAAAGTTTACTCGAACTTCCTTTACCAGTCCTCTGCAAAAATTCTTTCGAGCCCTCTACCTCCAGCAAGGAGTTCCCAGACGACCCACCTTTCCAGGCAAGGGCAATACTGACCTTCCCTCGTCGGAAGGTTGCAGGACCCCCTCCCCTTTTTAGGACCATGCACACCCCCCTTTGTAATCTCCCGGCCGATACTTTTTTCCCGCACAGATTTTCGTGCTTCTTTTTTTTAGACCCGTTGAAGCTTTGATAGCAGTTTTCTCAAAACTTACGGCCCTATATGCGGCCCTGACCCTTTCATGCAGAGTCGCACGAAGTGACCAAACCTACCTCCGCTGATGACCTAATGTTCTCGTCGTTCCGATTTTTTACGGGAGTGTGCCAGACCTGGAGGCGTTGCGACGGCCGACTTTTGCTCGATATAGCCAGCTGAAGGAGTAAAGATCGGCCCCCCCCCTGGAGCTCCGCTGTCAAATCCACCAATGTGGCTTTCTTTTTTTCCACCATTATGGGACTGCTCCCCGGTATCTTTCGCTTCGCCTTCAATCCCTCCTCCAACTCGATTAGACAAATACAAGTTGCGGTGGTGGCGATGGACGCGCTTCCCCCTTCTTTCTTCCCCACGCGATTAAGTCCAGGTTCCGTTTTCCACCCAGGGGGCGTCTCCACTCCGCCAAGAACCTATGGGAAGGGACCCAGGTTCCAAGTGACCCCTCGGCGGTTTCGGATGCTCCCCTCCCATAGCAAGAATAACATTGACTCTTCTCCCCCCCCAACTAGGTCCGCCCGGTGGGTCGATGCCGCCCCACCAGCTTTTTTTTATGACCAGCCACCCTTCAAGGCAGATTCCCGGCGAACTGGCCCTGATTACGGCCGTTCAGGATCTTCCGGCTTTGGCAACGTCTCCTATATCACTTTTTTTTTTTTTAAAGCTCCCTTTTTTTCCCCCCCTCTTTTTTTTTAAAGATTCCAGCGTCTATCCGTAACGTTTTC
>Ga0179593_1527221_pt1 | contig 10682 bp, 21 predicted proteins | sample CZODoug2_1_08_16_FD_185931 | JGI IMG/M metagenome (GOLD analysis project Ga0179593, IMG submission 185931) | Vadose zone soil fungal communities from Angelo Coast Range Reserve, California, USA - CZODoug2_1_08_16fungal (PacBio error correction) | ecosystem: Environmental > Terrestrial > Soil >... | reverse complement strand
CTACCTTTTCACAGGGACCCTTATGCTTAGCCGTAGTCTTTTACCGCTGTCCTCGGTCTGAATGACGTTTTGTTTTTATCTTGCTTAATGACGGCCTGCTTAGTTATTCCCTTTGCAAGTCCTCTCCCAGGCGAGTGCCGTTTCCCTCCCTCAAGATAGTCCTCCTCTTTTGACAAGGACCCAGACTCGAAGCGGAGTGATCTACCTGACAGGTTGAAGGCGCTTAACCGCGACATGGCTGATTCCTGTGGTGCGGTTCCAATTATGAGGAGCGGGTAGGTGAAAGGCTAATCAAATTCTGGAGCTCGTTCCTCCCCGAAATGTCTTTCCTCCCCCTCCGGCGTTTCCCTCCACTTTAGAGCTCGGAATTTTCTCTTTCTGGCCCAAATAAGTCTCTCAAATCCCCCTTTTCCCCCCCCCCGAAGCCGTTCAATGCGCGGGAGTCTTACGAGGGATAACTTCGTTTCCCCCCCCAGGACAAGTATTCTGCCCCTTATTTCCCCCTCATATGTGCCCAGTGGTAAAGGAAGTTTTATTCGACTCTGACAGCCAGTTCTGTTGCTTAGCCTCAGACCCTATAACCTTTCTTTCCCAGCTCAGGTCAAGAGTCAACAACAACTTTGTTCCTTAAGCCATGGAAGCGCGAAATTTCCTTTCTTTGAAATGTTTTTGGTCTTTTTCTAGTGTGGGTCTTGTTACTTTACCTTAGGAACTCCCCACCCACAAGGGTTCCCATGGGCATAAGTTAGCATACACCCGATGAGCCCTCGTTGTCCGTTCAAAGTCTTTTTTTTCCCCCTGGAAAGTATCCGCTCATTGTTAGCGTCCTGCGAGTCCGCCGAAGGTTCTTTCATGGACCTTTTCATATTAATTTCCCCGGGTTTGTTCTTGGTGACGCAGACTTTTCAGATAACATTAAGTGGTGTAGGCGGAGGCAATCCGGTTCTTAGGCAAATCAGGGGTGTGTCTTTCCCACTGTCAGATCCTCTCGTGACTCCTTTTTCCCCCGACAAGTCTTCTCCATTTCACGGCCCCCCGGCCCCAACCTCTAAGGGTTAACCAGGGCCCCACCCCCCCCTCCCCGGTAGACCCTTCCTCATCCCACAGCTGGAGAATCCTTTGCCTCACCCACTAGGCACATTTCTTCGTACACTTTCGGGAGAAGGGTTCCCCGCGCATAGTTCTCTTCTCCGCTCGCAGAGTGTTTTCATCGCGCTCTCTTTTACAACAACACAGCTCCCTTGCAACTCTCCTTGACGTTAGGGGTTTCACCTTTGGCCGTTTCTTAAGGTTTTTTTTCCCGCAATTTCTGCCCGCACGGTCCGACGGCTCGAACTGAAATCCCGGTGGAACGGTTTCTCTTAACCTCCCGTCCTTTTAAGCATGCTCTCCTTCGGGGTTAAACTGAACCATGCGTGAAACTTCCACAAGCCGCCGGCGGTCTGATGAAAATTACATTCAACCTCCCTTCACGGACCCATGCCTTTCCGACTCCAGGCTTTTCCTAGGCGAAACGCACTAGACTTACCTCAGTCGCAGGCCTGAGTCTTTTTTTACACGACCAAGGGTGGTGTGATAGTTGCCGAAGGTTGTTTATACTTCTACCCGACACCTCTTCTTCTTTCCCCACCGTAACCCGAATTACTCCCGTTGCAAAATGCAGTCACTTAGAAACGCTTATCGCTTACTTTCATAACAGGCAGAAACGCCTTCGCCTGACCTTACTTTCAGAACCTTCACAACCTTCATTCTTAGCCTGACTTTTCTTCAGAAACAGTCACTATCCCCTCCTATAGCCCTCCCATTTAGACCTTCCCCAAACAATGCATTCCCTCGACTTTCAAGAACCTTTCAGAACAGACTAGAAAACGCATTCGATCGGACAGCACGTTCCTTACGTCCCATTAGAAACTCTTCTTCCCCCCCCCTCATGAACAGTCCAACTGCCTCATGACAGCCCTTAAGAACCCCCCCCTTCCCCCTAGAACGCATTCTAGCCTGACAGTCTTTTTCAACACGTCACTAGTCCGCATTCTCGAATGACAGCCCCTCAGTCAACAATCCCCTTTCCCCTCTTATAGGCCTGTTCAGGACAGTCCAGAACCGCAGTAGTTGACAGACTTTCATTCCAGGTCACAAAACCTCATTAGCCTTTCAGCACTTTCAGAACCTTCTAGCACCGGTAGCTGGACTCCCTAAGAACCCTTTCAACTCTATTCCCTCCTTCTAGAATCTCACTTTCATAACCCCATTCACAAACATTTCTTCTAAAGTTCCACTTGCACTTTCCCCGTCACTATTTTCCTCGCATCACTTTAAGACCTCCCAACCAAAGGCATTGCTGACAGCCTTTAAGAAAAGTCAGAACCGGCATTTCGCCTGACTCCCTTTTGCCCCCCGTCACACCCTGCAATTTTCGCCACTTTTCCAGCCCTCCCACAAAATGCATTCTATTCCTGACAGGCCACCTTTTGGACAGTCCCTCAACGCATTCTAGCATTCTCCTTCAGAAACTTCACCCCCCCCCCCCCCAACATGCCTGTTCTCTCCCCTCCTGGAGAACCAGTCACTAGTCAATTCCTGCATCTAGCCCTGACAGCACTCAGAACAGTCACAAAATGCATTCTATCGACCGCTTCAGACCGCACTAGTTTTCCCTCCCCCCCGTCTCTGACCGCATTCAGACACCGTACCTCGAAGAACGCATTCCCTGACAGCACTTAAGAATTCCCAAACCACCCCCTTCCCCATCCTTCTTCTCTCCCCAGCCTTTAGCCCTTCCTACCGCATCTCTCAGGGCACGTTCTGAACGTACCTCCCACATGTCTTTCTAGCCTCCCTCCCACTTTCAGAACCCACTAGAAACGCACTTCTGTTTTCCCAAGCATTCAGAATTCACAAAACCTCCTTAGCCTGACCCTCCCCTTTCCGAAACAGTCCTAGCAACCGCATTCCGCCGAAGCACTTTCCTCCCCCTTTCCATATACCTTCCTTCTGACATACCCAGTACTGTATTACCAGGCCTGACCCCCTTGAACCAGTCACTAGACCGCATTACTCCGCACTTTCCCAGAACAGTCCACTAGAACATTCTAGCTGCCCAGCCCTTTTGTGAAGCAAACCAAAATTCCTTTCTAGGCTGACACTTTCAGAACCTCACTAGAACCGCATTTGACAAACTTTCATCCTTTCCACAACACACACATGCCTTCTAGCATCCCGCACAGAACAGTCAGACCCCATTCTAGTCCTGACAGCCACTAATTTTTCCGAACATTCAACAACTTCCTTCTAGCATGACCCCCCTTTTCAGAAGCTTTCTCACAAACTCCATTCTATTCCCTCCTTTCCGAACCAAAACAATGCGTTAGCCTGCCAGTACGTTCTCCCTCACAGAAACTATTCTCGCCTGACCGCCCGCCGTACCACCCCCCCCTCATTCCGCCTGCTCCCCCTCCAGGCACTCATTTCTAGCCTTCACAGCACTTTCAGAACCTTCCCCCCCCAGAAAAGCTCTCCCCTGAAAGTTCTTTTCCTCCTGTCACAAACAATGCATAGCCTTTTTCTTGACCCAAACGAGCTCTCTCTTCTCAGTGTTTTTTTTTTCCGATAGATGTTTTTCGACTGTTTCTGCACGTGCTGTCAGGCCTCTGCATTTTTTGGACTGTTTCTGACCGTCTGCTCGAATGCGTTTCTAGTGATCCCTCCTCGTCATTCCTCGAATTCTGCGTTTGACATTCCTCTAGACACAATTTTTTGCCCTTCAAGTGCTGTCAGGCTTCAATGCGTTTTAGTGACGTTCTGGAACTTTTGCAGGATCTTTTTCCGCATTTTTTGTGAATGTTTTCCCTGTGTGTACTTTCTTCGTTTCTCTTGACGTTCTGAGGCGAATGCCTTTTGTGACTTTCCTGTGTCAGATATAAGCGTTTCTAGTGACTTTAAAGTGCTTTCCAGTCTAGACTTTTTACTTCGAACTTCTAGAATGCGTCTTTCCTTTTCTCAAGTTCCTTGCTAGATCCTTTTTTTTATGTTATGCCAGTGCTTTCAGGCTTCTCTTTTCTCTTGTACGTTCTGTCCCTCTGTCAGGCTAGTCAGCCACTTTCCTTTACTTGCTTTAGGCTAGCTGCCATGTGGGAATTTATGAAGACGCGTGATCTTTCTTTTTGCACGTGCTTTTCGCATGCGTTCTATTGACTGTCTGAAAGTTGCCTTGGCTCGAATGCATTTTTGTTGGACGTTCAGTGTTGTAGCTTCATTCGTTCTATTCCCTGAAAGTTGTCAGGCTAGAATGCCTTTTTGTGATGTCTGAAGTGCTTGGCATAATGCGTTTCTATTCCTTTTCCTTGACATGCGTCTTCCCCTTCATTTTTTCTTTTTCTGAAAGTGCTGTCAGTTCTAATTCGTTTTATAGTCCTTTCTGAAATTTTTTAGGCTAGGAATTGTGTCCCTAGTGTACTGTCTTTTCCAAGTTTTCCGGCCTTTCTATTTTGTGGATGCCCCCTTTTTTAATGATAGCCTTGAATGTGATTTTCAGCTAGACTTTTTTTGTGACGGTTCTCTGTCCCGCGGTCAGGTAGAAATGCTTCTCGGCCCTTTCTGTAAAGTTCGTCAGGCTAGAATATTTTTTTTTTCCTTTCTGATTTGTCAGGCTCTGCCATGTTTGACCTTGTCGTAGGCTAGTTGGAATGCGTTGTGACTGTTCTGAAGTGCTGTCATTCTAGATGTTTGTGATGTTCTGAAAGTTCCCTTCCCTCTTGAATGTTTATTTACTTTTCTTGCCTGTCAGGCTAGAACCTTCTGTTCTGTGAGTCATGAGTTCTAGTGGACTTTTCTTTTCAGTGCTTTCAGGCTAGAATGCCCTCTGTGACTGTTTTTCTTGCTGTTCAGGCTAGACCTTCCTTTTTTTGCCTGTAATGCCGAATGAGTTTCCTTTTTGAGTTGCTGTTTTTTGATTTCTAGGGACTTTCCTTTTTTCATGCATCCCGCGTTCTCGTTCTGTTCTGAACGTCAGGGCTAGAATGCTTCTTCGTGGACTTTTCTGAACCTTTTTTTCCTGCTAGTCCGTACTGTTCTGTCCCCTTTCTTCAGGTAGATGCTAGTGACTGTTATGCCCTTTCTGATGCTTCTAGTGACCTGTTATGAAAGTCCTTCTATGAATGCCTTTTTTTTCATGTTGCCCTGCTGTCATGCTAGATGCAGTTTTCCTGTTTCTGAACAGTGGTTTAATGCCATTTTTTTTTTGACTGTTCTGACCATTGCTTTCAGGCTATTCCCCCCTTTTAGTGACTGTACTTGCTGTTCCTGCTAGAATTCTTTTTCTCTTCTCTGCTGTGAATTGGGGCTCCTGGTGCAGTCTCTCGGTTTTTTTTTTTGTTGATGCCGTTACCTAGACACACAACCTTCGCTACGAATCCCACCACCCATGGGGCTTTCTCTTCTTCCAGGTCGCGACCGTTAAGTTCTCTGCGGTCCTATACATCTAGTCTTCCCGCGGATTGGTCCCTGTCCGCCTTATTTGACTTTTTCATTTTTCATCACTCCTCTTCCCGGACGGAGTTTTAGGAGTTTTCTCTTGTGACGACCCCTGGCTGCGCGATCCTTCCCTTGAACGTTAGTCGGGGCGCGTTAAAGGTTTCCTTTTCCTATCCTTCGCACTGTTCGTCTGAGCCCTGCTTCACTTCGGACACCTCTTTTCAAAATCTCCTTTCTTCTGCTAATTGCTCGCTCCTTTTTTTACCCAGTTCCTCTTTCGACCCCCGTTAAATTTCGGGCTATTTAAAAATCGTGCTGCTCCCAATTCCCGAAGTTACGTTGCATAATTGCCTCCTTTCCTGCTCAAGCGTTCTCGAGCGCCATGTTGCTCTTCCAAGTTGTCACTTTGGTCCTTTCACTGGTTATGAGGTGTTCCTTTCAGCGTGACCCTATATACTTTCTGCAGTCCCAGAGTCACTTCTTACCGTTGAATGCCCCCCCTCTTCTTTGCTTTTTGAACCTTCCTTCCGACACCCATAGGTGTATCTCCTATCCTGCGTCACACCCATCCCCCCTTACCCCTTCAGGTCATATCAAATTTTCCCAGTACGCCTTTCGTGGGGTGTTTTCGCCTTAGTTCCACCAGTACAACCCTGAATCGGCTCACATTCTCAGGACACCTTTCTTTTTCGTACGCACCCTTTCTCATTTTCTTATGCAGACCTTTTTCTCTGGTTCTTTTTCCGTTAATCTCTTTTCTACCTTTCAGGAATCCACCCTCCCCTTCCCCTCCCCAACCATTTCCCCTGTTCTTTCGCACTCGGCGGCTTGATCCCCCTTTGGATTTTTGGTGCCATCGTGAAAACTGAGCTTTCCCGATTCTTTCCCCGTTTCTACGCAAACTCCTTTCCCCTCATAAAAAAATTAGAACATACCTTTGGTACCTTATTTGGCGCTCGTTGTTTCCCTTTGCCAACGAAGTCCCCCAGAGTTCCCCGCCGCGCATTGTCCAAGGCCTTCCTGAGACTAGTCCATTCCCCCTCTCCTTCCACATTACCTCCCACGGTCGTCTTTTTTATTTTTTTTTTTTTTTTTTTTTTTCTGTTTTACTTGGTGTTCAAGACAGATCTTTTTTAAAGATTTATACGGTAATTTATTTCTCCTTTCAACCTCCACCGCTACTCATGCTGATTTCACTTCAATCCCCTTCATACCTCCTGGTTCAAACCTTTGACCCCGCTCTCAAAAGCCCTTTCGCCCTATTCTGTACTAGATTCTCACCGCGCTTCTCTTGTAACATTCACTGTCACCCAGACGGCTCCCCTTATCCCCGAGGCCCCACGCTTTTTCCTGATTTACCCTGGAGACGTCAGGGCAATCGCTTGTATCACTAAGGTTTTCATGGTATTTTCCAATCTCATTCTCGATGTCTCCCCCCCTCTTTTTTTTCCTCTATGTGTAATAAAAATTTCCCCCAGACTTCTTACAACCCTTTTTAGGTCCATGCTCGGAATGAGGCTTTTTCCCGCTTCCTCTATTTCTTAGTACGGAGTTCCACTTGCAAGGTTAACTCAAGAGCGTTAGAGTCCACGGATTAGGATCCCCTGTACGTGCGGTGATAGACCTCTAAGCAGGGTTCTCTAACCAGAGCCAGGTTTGACTTGATAACCCCCCTCGACTTGAGGACAACATTTCGTGAATCCCCGCTTGAGGTTAGGGTTTTTTTTTTTTTTGAAACGCCCCAAATTCTTGATAGCTCTTCGCCCCGTAAAGTCTTAGGTGGCCTCCTTCCGGCCAACGTGGTCTCGTTGCCTGATGGACTAGTTTTCCCAAACTCACTATTATAACCCCTTCGAATGTCTTTTACACCTGCGCGGTCTTTATGTCTTCCTAGGGGATAAGCTGTGGTCAAATCCCCAGAACGCCCGAGCGCACCCCTCCCATTTCCACCTCTAAACTCTGATGACTAAGTGGAAAGCGCAGTTTCTTCTCCGACCGCGGTGTCGCAGCCAGCCGAGAAAGCGTAACTGCCTCCCGTTCAAGCGGAATGCCACCCCCAATCACACAAAGTTTGTCCCTTCATTTGCTTCCCTTCTGCTCTTCCCCTTTTCTTTGCCCTTTTCTTTTGTGGATTAGATTGAGTGTAGTATGCGGGAGGCCGAGAGACCTCTCCAAACTCACAGAGACCATGCTCCTCCTTATAGCTACCGATTATCACTGCCCCCTTCTCAGGTGTTTGGTAACATAAGCCTTTATTCGGGTCTTTACTTCGAGGGCTCACCTGAAAGGCTTATCGTATTTTGGGACACCTGTTCCTTGCCGAATTGGAAATTTTTTACCGATGGGTTTTCAGCCTTCATTAGATTCCCGTTCTTGAAAGTTTTTGTCTGCGAGTAAGCAGGTTCCGTCCCCCAATATGTGGCTCACCCGTTTTTTTTTCCTTTTTTTCTTGTCCTCGGATCGTGGCTTACGCCGAAAAGTATACCTTTAACCCCCCTCTGGACCACTTCTTTGTTAAACATTTTTTTCCCAGTAACACAAAACCTACACAAGTTCTCCCCCCAGTGTACCGCATATCCACATACCTGCTTGACGCATTACACCTATCCCCATGAGACCCCCCCCTTCCAACTTCGGGAGTTCTTAAGGTGCGCCGCCACTAGGTTTTATGCCCGACTCGTTCGCCGCCCCGTCTTGCAAAATCCCCCAAAAACAGCTCTCTGCCCAACTTCTATACGAATCCTGATAGGTTTTTCACTGCCCTCGCGGTGACCTCCCCGGGCTGCAATCGATGCTCGACCTTATCACCCCGGTGTCACGCCGGCTTCACCTACCGGTCCCACGGTTTTCCTCTCTCCTCAGCATTATTTTTTCCCCTGAACCATATATGCATTTGGACAATCACCCCATCCCGTTACGCCTCTGAAAATCTCTCATACAAATATTCCCCTGGACAAATCTCTGGCCTCTCAAGGAGGTACAATATTTGAACCTCCATGACTTCACTAAGTTAGCATCTGAGAGCTCACAAGCTCTGGTGGGATTTTGCCTTCCCTCAGTTTGTTTTTTTTCCGTCGGCAAACCCGCAATCAGTTCTTGTCCTGCCCTTAATACTCCACATCACTCGTTTTCCCCGGAGAACTGAAACGATTCTTCCGACTCCCTTTTCAGAAAAGTCCCTCCCCCCTATTCTGCTGACCCTCTCAGAACAAGTCCCCCAAAAATGCAGTATAGCCTGCAGCACTTTCCCAGTCACTACAACGCAAGTCGCCTGACAGCCTTAAGCCCCATTCCACAAACTGCATTTGCTAGCCTGGAAACCCCCTTTCCTCCCCGTCACTTCCCCCGATTTCTGCCTCCTTACAGCCCTCCCCTAGCCCCAGCCTCCTTACAGAGCCTTCACACACTTCTAGCCTGACCCCCCCAAACCCCAGCCTTCACTCTCCCGCATTCCTCCTTGAAAGCACTTTACGAACCGTCCCACCTCGCCTCTAGTTTTAAGAACCCCCCTTTCCCTTCTATCGCCCCCCCCTCGCCTCACTTGCACACCTTCCCACTTTTCCCTCCGGGAGCGCAGCCCTTCATACTTTCCCAACCCAATTAGCTTGCCATCCCCATAAACCTTCTCTCTGACTCCCTTTCCCTTAAAAGTCACTTCCCCCTCATTCTAGGACAGAACTTTCAGCACAGTAACCAAACCCAGTCCTGAACTTCATAACTTCCCTTTCTACCCTTCTCTTACCAGTCCTTTTTCCCTCCCGTCAACCCACCGCAATATTCCTGACATACCTCCAGTTATGTTCTTTCCTAGCAAATTTACTCCCTTCAACACCCCTCTTCTAGCATCCCCTCCCTTTTTCCGACCTCCCCCCCCACAATGAATTCAGCCTGACCTCCGTTAATCCACCTCAACCCAGAATCCTCCTCTTGAAGAGTCCACACACCTTTTTCTAGTTCCTCCCCTAAGAACTTCCCCTCAAGACCGCTTCTTTCAGCCTCAGACTTTGCACCATCACCACAACATGCTCTTCTCCCTCACCGAATTAGCCAGTACACCATCTGGCTCCTCCCCCAGACCCCCCCTTCCCCTAACCCTCCTGAAGCACTAAGACCCCCACCAAACTAGCGACTTAAGCCAACTCGTCCCTCATTTTGCCAGCACTTTTTTCCCTCACAAACCCTAGCTGAAGCATTACTACCTTTAGATCTTGTAAAGTCTTTTAACAGTGCCCCCCCCCCCATCATGTAGCCTTGCCAGCACTTCAGAATTCACCTCCCCACTCATTAGCCTTCCCCCCTTTTTCACATTAAAGCCCGTCCCTTCTAGACATTCCTCTCAGACCTTTTTTTTCCCCCAAAATCCTCCGCTTGACAGCCTATGCTCCCCCTCCCCTCCTTATCTTTACATAAATTCTCAACAGTCCCCTCCCCCTTCTTTTTCTCCCGGACCTCTTCCCTCACCATTCACACCATTCTAGCCTCCCCCTCCCTTTCAGAAAGTCACCCGCCCCTCTGACAGAACTCCTCCCTTTTCCAAACCCCTTTCTTCTCTAAGGCTTCCCCCCCCCCCTTTCAGAAAAGCCCTTCTCAGAAACGCTTCTATCCTTTTTAGACTTTCGACAGTCCCCCCACCCTCCCTTCTAGCTTTCCGACCCCCTCTCCAACCGCTCTCTTTCACCCCCTCCTAAAAGTCCCCCCCAAATTCTCTTCTCTCCAGCACTTTTTTCAGAAACATCACGTCCTCCCTCTCCTGGGCTTCCCCTTCCACTCATGATACCTTTCCTTCATGAACTCTTTCTCCCCCCCCCGCATTCTAGTTCCTCATTTCAGAACGTCACTAGCACGCCTCTTTTTTCCCTCCATGCTCAAATCCTCAGCTGACATCTCCCCCCCTTAACTAGACTTTTCCCTCCTCCTCTTTTTGTGAGCTTCTCGTTTATGACCTGTGACAGTGCTTTCAGGCTAGACAGCATTTTTCCTTTCTTCCTGGGCTAGACTTTTTATTTTTTTCCATTTCTTCAGGAGAGCATTTTTTTTCCTTTTGCTGAAAATCCCTCTTTTTTGTGCTTTTTTCTCCTTGCTGTCAGTCTATCCTTGATTATAGTGCTTCTGCAAGGCTTGTCCTGCTTTTTTTTTTTTGACCTGTTTTCCTAGAATTCTACTGTTCCCCTTTCTGTCTAGACTTTTTTTTTTCCCTGTTCTGCCCTTTC
>Ga0179593_1465352_pt1 | contig 10682 bp, 11 predicted proteins | sample CZODoug2_1_08_16_FD_185931 | JGI IMG/M metagenome (GOLD analysis project Ga0179593, IMG submission 185931) | Vadose zone soil fungal communities from Angelo Coast Range Reserve, California, USA - CZODoug2_1_08_16fungal (PacBio error correction) | ecosystem: Environmental > Terrestrial > Soil >... | reverse complement strand
TGGCTGCTTTGGTTCTCTTTGAACTGCTGTTCGCACACGGGCTGTTTTATGATTTTTCCTTTTGAAACTATATTGATTGTGTCTGAGGAGCCACTTTGATTGAACTCATCCTCTTTTGCCTTGAAGGTTTCCCTTTCCCTTAACAAAGACACGAGCTTCCCCACAGTTTCACGGCCTCCCGGGGCACTCATCTAATTTACGGTTCCCTGCCCCATCCCCTTTGACGCCTAGATTTTTCTTTCAGGACGGAGTACCTTTTTCTTCCCCCCTTGTCCTACGGCTATTCGACACGTGATTACTATTTTGTTTTTTAGGTTGGAACTTTTATTTCATGTTCTTTCACCCTCACTGGGGGCTTTTCATAATGCTACCCCCGGAAGTGCTCATCCCTCCTTTTGAGTGGTCCTCTCTACTTCCAGTAAAAATTGAGCGGGGTTTTTTTTTTTTGCCTCCCCGGCGGGCTTTGTTGGATTGGTTTTTTTGCGGTGGCGGGAGAGCTTCTTCGTTTCTCTTGTTCAGAGATGTGTGACGAAGCTTTCGACTTTGTGATGGCGTCCGATTCCCTTCATCGCCTCGTGCTCCGTTTCCTTGTGCTAGTAGGTGGTCATCTTCTATCAATGCTAGAAGACTTTTTTTTATGACTTCTGGCAGCCCGCGCCAGTTGCCCACAATCGTTACAGAAATAGGCTACTTACGTAGAGACACTTGTATTGCCGTCCCAATACTCCTCAAATTCTACTTACAAGGCGCTCTACCAGTTTTTGCTTTTATTCGGCTTTTCCAGAGTCGAACCCCCCTTATTGCCTTTCCGTGATTCTGCTGTTTCGAATGAGCCTTTTTCATCCCTAGATAAGGTTCCTTCGTCTGGTCAACTGATCTTTGGACCTTTTTTCCGGTTTCTTGATGTCGTGCTGGGTGTTTTGATTTTTCCCCCCCCCCATCTTCCTGCCTTTTGCGGAGGCTATGTTCTTTGCCCGGCCGAAGGATTTTTTACGGGAGTCTGTTCACCTATTTTCAACTTTAGTCGAGATCTCCAATTTTCCCGTAATGTTCAGTGAGGGAGGGGTCATGCGGTTAGTGATTCCGTTTCGTCTCCCTGAGCTATTTTTATTGAGACGTTCGTTTTTCTCGAGTTTGTTGGTGCGATTTTGTTCGAATTGTTTTTTTTTCAGGCTTTAAATTTAACTTTGTCCCTCTACAGACCCCGAACACGCGCTGAAGATGTTTCTTTTCCGCTTTGTTTTTGTGCCGCTGACCTTCTAGCATCGTTCCCACCCTCCCAACTCGATTTTTCTTTTATTTGATTCGTCTTGAGATTTTTTCCCATAACACACGCCGGCGGATGTCCTTACCAAAAGCATCCTTTTTTTGTTGACGGGTACCCCCCCCCCACAAATGCCAGCCCTCCTGTCGGAATTTTCCTTCCTTTTAATTCCGGGGCTGCCCCCCACTCAATGACGGCTTATCCCTTTTTCTCCAAATTTTTAGCTTTGTCCCCACGACTCGAGGCGTGGGGCGTAATCTTTTCCCCCCTTCGGATTTTCAATCTCCAGCTGGTTTTTTTGGAGCCTCTCTTGGCGATTTGGACCCCGTCCAGCTGGATTTGCTTTTCGGCCTCGATACGGATCGCCATCCCGCTGAGCGTTTAACAAAAACCGGTTGGGCCTTTCCTTTCTGTTAGGCCGGGAAGCTTATTAGATCTACTCTTCTCCTTTTTGTTTTTTGTTGAGAACTACCTCGTCCTTTCTGGTCGGTATGCAAATGAAACTTCACCTGGCCAAGCGGCAACCGTTAATGAAACTCCCTTTTTCGACGTTAAACTAGAGGTACGTTCTCTCGTTGGCATTTCCCAGGGTGCCGGTAAATAGCCACTTTACGCGCCCTTGATGGGAGATGGAGAGCGCCCCCTGTAACAAGCCCGCTCGAGCGTGGGAATTCCTACATGGTTGTTTATCCTCCTAATTTTTGACTTCTTTTAATCGGGGCCGCCCGGCAGAAGTTTTGGAACAGACAGGCGTGCCCTTTTTTCCATGTTATTTTCGTTTCCCCCCCTGATTTGTTCGCATTTTTTTCCCCCAATTTTTCGACGTTGAGCCGCGTTGACATTCCTACGTATACGCCTTTTTCCCCGCCTCAACCCTTACCTGTTGTCAGCGGTGAAAACGGTTACTAAGGTAGCTTCCCCCCGTCTTCCATTCTTGGAATTCCGGCTTGTAGCGCGTTTTATTTTCCGTCCGTCCAAGGTTGACCCTGAAACCCCTCTTCCCCATCTACCCAACCCACGCTCTCCCCCCACCTCAAGGAGCACCGATTTATCTCTGGAACGTCCCACTTTCACGTCAACCGTGCGGTGACCAGACTACGCCATGAATTCACCTTTTTCACTTTCGCTTCTCAAGATTTTTCCTTTTTTAGAAGGAACGGCAAGGCCCCTTTCTTTTTTAAGACTTAACAACGAGACCCCCGTGCCTCCGTCACCCGCGCATCGAAGAACTCGCATTTTTCCGACCCCAAAGAGGAAACCCGTCCCTTTTCCCTGATCATGGCACCCCTTTCTTCCCCCCAAATCTCAAGACGTACGTCAATCGAAGGGCTCCGCCTTACCCCCTTTCCTTCGGAAACACTCCCTCTGAAGCGAGTTCGAGTTCCGGCGGGGGCAAGTCCTTAGTGGTTTCTTACTTCTTCAAAATACGTCCTACCAAAAACCCGCGAGGCTTTTTAAATAATTGGCTTTTTTTTTGGGTACGCCAGGTCACTCCCCCTCGGTAGAGCTTGAATCTCTTTGCGGATTTTTAACTTGTGTGGACTGAATTCTGGCAGCGTCCCTAACCTTCCCCTCCTTTTTTCGAGCAGGATCCCCCGATGGAGGCCACCCCCCTGCAACTCGCAGACCCTCGTTCTCGGGAAGGATTCCAGCCACCTAAAGCCTTCGCGGACTAGCTTTCAAATCTCCCTTCCACCTTTTTAATCGGGACTGCATGCATCTCTCCCCACCCCTTTCCCCCCGCCTCCCTCGACCCCCCCCCACACCCCCCCGCCTCCTGCCTGCACCACGACAAACCCCCAAGACTCTCAATTTTCTTGTCCTTCCTTTTTGACAACCCATTTTTTCGAAGTGCCCCAATTAGCCATTCTGAACCATGCTCCCCCCAGGTGTGAACTTTTCCCCGAATCACCCGCCTTTTCTCAACATCCCCTTAGTAATCCGGTATTCGTTATATGCCATTTGAAAAATTTTTATTTCCCTGACCCGCGAGCCGCCAAGCCCTTGTCGCTGTTGGGTCACCATCATTTCCCCTGTCAATTAGTTTTCTGACCGTTGTATTTCTGTTCGCGTGTGTCAGAGATTTGAATCAGTCTCCCTTATCTGCCTGCACTTTTCTATTAAAGACCGGCCCCACCAATATTTTTCCTTCGTTGCCCCTGTGGGTCTTCCCCCCCTCTTTCCCCCACTGCTGCGGGCCCCCCCTCTCCGGTTTTTTGTTTGATTGATGAGGTTTCCACTGCCAGTTTGCACTTTGGGTCCGCCCCTTTTCGGGCGCGTAACTGAAACGCTCATTTTTTTTTTTGGGAACGTGCGGGACTTCCCCTGTTGCAAGATTGTTACGCGTTTGCCATCTATTTATCCCAGTTCTTTTCCACTCTCGGCCCCCGTTTGAGAAAAATTCCCCCTCTACTTTTTTCATTAATGAAAGGCCCATCCGTTAGACTTATTTTTGCTTTCACTTTATCCCCGCTTTCCATGGATTAGGCTGTACTTGGGGCCTACTTTCCCCAACTTACTAGCGGTTTTTGGGATCGGGCTCTTTTCTCCCACATTTTGGTAGTCTTCCCTAGAAAGTGCCCTTCGACGAATCCATCTTATTTTCTCCCCTGCTACCTGCAATTCTTTTCTCTGTTTTGTTGTAGGTGGCCTTTCTTTCTGGTGTTGGATTTGGATTCCCGCGGGCTGTTTCGGGCTGTTTCCTTCGGCTCAGTTTAAGAATTCCCTTCATTTGACGAGATTATCCTTTTTTCCTTTCTTTTTCTTTAACTGAATAACTTCATTCCCCCTATTTTATCCGAGTTCTTCTTCCTGTTGCAGCCAGACTTCGTCCTTTAATGGACTAGAGAGACCCCCCTTGGATTAATTTATGGACGCTTTGCCTCCCCCGCCAAAGGTTCCCATCGTCGCTGACTTTTTCCTCTTCCTAAATAGTTGGCTTTTCTTCCAATGACGACACCCCTTTTTCACCAGGATCTCGCCCCAGGTTTTTTTGGATTTTTCTTAGGCGGGATCCTTAACAGAAAGTCTTCCCTAGCCTATTCAGGCGCGTTTACTAAAGCGCAAGTGGTTTCCTATTAGCGGCCCTGTTTTTTTCTATTTCTTCTTTTGGAACGCTTTTTTTTTTTTTGTTTTCTTTTTTCCTTTGCTCTTTTCCTTCTTTTGCTCCTTTCTTTCCGTCTTCAAAAGCGTAGGACTTTCGCCTTCCTATCGAAAACAAAGGTGCCATTCCTTGTCTCTTTCCTCCCCCTTTTTTTTTATATATTCCGTTCATTCCTTCTCATGCATAGTTCCCTTGTACTCTTTTTATGGTTGGTCCTCTTTTTTACCCCGTCAGAGTTCCTTTTTCCTTCTTTTCGTACTTCATGGACCCTCAAAGCGCTCGCTTTCGATTTTTCAGAGGGTGAAGCTTAGTTTATTTTCACGCTTCAACTCCTTTTGTACTTCAAATTTGATGCCCTTCCTTTGGTAGTACGAATTAAATCTAAAGCGGCTTCCCGTTCTTTGAGCCCCCCTCCTTCCCCTCCAATTTGTTTTTTTGACGCTTCGCCCATACCCGCCAAGGCACCGCCTTCTGGTTAATTACCTTCTGCGCTTCCCACTTTCGCTCCCCTCTCATCCCACATACGACATTCCTCTCTCCTTCCTCCCTTCCTCTCACCTCCCTTCTCCTCTACCTCCCCCTCCGATCCCTTTCCCTCCACCCATCTCTTTCTGTCTCTCCTCACACTTTCCTCCCTTGGCCACTTCCTACCCCCCCCTCTTCCTCACACGTTTCGTTTACACCCCCTCCCCTCCCCCTCCTATCACCTCCCCTCCCTCCTCTTTCCTCCCTCGGCGACCCTACTGCTTTTCTCGTCCTCACCACTTTTATTCCCCACAACGGAATCCTCCGAGAGTTTTCTCTTTTTTGCTTCATTCTCCATCTGTCTGGCCCTCTTTGCATATCAGTTTCGATGCCAAGCTGATTTTTTTAGTACTCTCTTACATATTCTCCCGCCCCCTTGAGGGCCCGTCTCACTCTGGGTTCCGCTTGTTAAAACGGTTGGTTCAGTGATAAGATCGCCAGTCCAGATCGAGTGTCCCTCTACCCCTCGGGGGGGGTGCGAGCGACCCCGACTTCCCCATATGAGGCTCCACCCAAAAGGGCAAGAGCGGAAACCCCCCCAATGTTTTTTACAATCACTCGTTGTTATTGCTACGTTCACTTCGAGTCCTCACTACATCGCTTTTCCCCTCATTCCTCGAATACGTCTCGGCTACCCTGTCTTAGTGTATTTGAGAGGCATGCCTCCGCCCTTTCTTCCCGCCTCGCGTTCCCACGGAAAAATTTTTTTTTCTGCCCATACGGGCGACCCTGCGTCCCCCGTGCGGTTTTTTCAAGTGGAATTCCCCCCTACCGTCCCGGCGTGCTTCCTGTAGTTTCTTTCTCCCAACCACCGCTTTTGGCGAAACTTTGTCCCTTTGACGTGAAACTCATTCTCTCCCGCACGTTTGTAACGTCCATTTTCCTTACACCTTTTTCTGACAGTGGACCCTCCTCCTCTTTAAGCTTCACCCTTTTTTTCACCTGACCCCCTTCGTGAGCTCCTGTTTTTTTTTTGCTTTCGCCAAGGACTTCCAGACTTGCCCCCCCCCTTTCTCCAACCTCCACCCAAGAAACCTTCTCCCACATTCCCCCCGGACGACACTCTTTCCCTTAGCTCCTGGTCAACAACTTCCCTCTAACGTCCCGGTGTCCCGAAGAAAGCCCAATTTCAATCACTTCTATTCGACGGCGCCTTAGTCTTTTTCCTCCGCGGTTTTTCCTCCGGACGGTTCTTTCCCTTCGGCCCTCTTCCCCCAAAAATCCCCAGCAGGAAGCCCCCGCTCCAGTCAGAAAAACCACTCCCCACCAACCAAGATCACCCCCAATCCTGTCCCCCCAGAGCCCGGAGAACCGCTCTCAAGAGCCAGAAGCACCTGTCCCTCGCTTTTATTAATCCTGACCCTTCCCCCCTTACTTTTTTCCCCAAGAGAAGCTTTTGGCAAGAGTGGATGCCTAGAAACAATCCACTTCCTAAAAATAAAAAAACTTTTCCCTTTCTAGCCAAGGGACGGGGGAATGGTTTTCCCCCCCCCTAACTGCAAACGATTTTTGAAGGATTCGCCTATTGTCGGCGAGTTTCCCTTGCGTACTTCATCTTTCCCCAGACCGCATTTCCGAAAATCTCTTCTCTGTCATCCCGAAGCTGTCCCCCCCCCATGACTTCCCTCTCCACTAGGCGACCTCTTGTGAAGGGATTTTTCTTTGCGCCACTCCCCATCTTCTTACTATAAGATCTTTTTTTTTTTCAGTCTCCAAGATGAACCCATTTCAAGGAAGCTAGCCACCCCCGCCGCTGTTCCGCAGAAAATCCACTCAACCCAACCCCTCCACCGCCACCCCCTTTTTGTGTTCCACTCCCCACAAAACACTCACCTGTATTTCCTTCACTTCTTGCCTGTTTGTATCAGTCTCTGAACAATAACGCTGTTTAGTCGGCTTGAGCAATTTCGCGCCTCTTTCCACTCGAACAGGTTGCCAAATTTTTTTCTCCTCCCTACCAAACCCACTCCCAAAGAATATTTTCGTCCAGTTCGGTATATTTTACCCTCCCCTGCCGAGTCCAATTCCGTCAGAGCCCTGTCCTCGCAGATACTTAGCACTGGTGAAGGGCCTTCACCTGTAAGTCCAATCTATTCCTTCTACCTGTTACTTTGCGCTTTCTTTTCCTCGCTTTGGAATTCCGATCATGTCTACCCAATTATATGCCCCCGCACCCTTATGCAGTAAAGGCCTTCTTCCTTCCCCTTTCCATCCCTTATCTTTAAGTTACGCCCCTCCTTTGACACCCCACCTTTATAAAAATGAGTCGGTCATCTCCCCCCCCCTCCTCTTTCCCCACTAATACTCGTTTTTTCTGGCTATTGTTTCTTTTTCTGTCGAAGTCTGACCATGTTGTAACCGCCCCCGTTTCTTTTTACCCCGGAAAAACGATCTTTTGTCCTTGGAAGGTCCCGTGCGGGCCCTCTTTCCCTACCGTTTCTTTCAGAGCACTGTTTCCCTTTCTTTTTTCACTCTCTCACAAGTAACATTGCCCAGATCGAGGCACTTTTCCTGGGAGCTCCCTTGTGTCCCTACAATGGTCATCCCCTTCCGAGTTTCCTTGCTTATTCTTAGCTCCCCAGGAGTCTGCCCCTCTCTTTTCTACTTCTATAAACCGACCTCTTTTCAAGAGGGATATGGATTGACTCCCTCCACCCCCTTTTTAACCTTTGTTTCGATTTTTTTGCATTGAGAGAATCTTCCTCCCCAGAACAACCTCCCCTGTTTTTAGTTCTTCTTCTGAAGAACTTCTGATGATTTTGAGTACTTGCTTTTGCTTGTGTCAGGCACACTTGTGGAGGTTTTGGATTTGGTTGGCGGCTCGGTGGCTGTCGAGCTTCCTTCGGTCTTTATGTTTTTTTTCCCAGTCGACTGAAGCGTTCTTAGTTCCTCAGATGTTTATGGGCTTCCTCCCCTTCCCAGGCTTCCAACTCGTTCTTAGTGAGATTCTTCTTTTTCTGTTCCGCATTCGTTATCAGCCTCTTCCAGAAGAAAACTGTTTCCTTTTTACCCCCCCCACCCCCCCGGACCCTTGAGCAACCTCGACGGTAATCACTTCGGATTAGATTCTCCTCAATAGTTGGTCCTCAGCCGAACCCGCTCTTTCACAGGCTCTCCCCCATTTGCATTTTATTCGTTCTTGGGATAGTCAATTCGAACAACCCCCCCCTCCCAAGTATCCGCTTCCTCCGCTAGAGTTTTTTTACGAAAGTGAGGACTCCTCCTCGATCCCTGGAGTCCTTTCTATTTGAACTTGACTTTTTGACCCTGGAAGATTCCTTTTTTCTGTTTCGGGTTTAGTAGAGGATTCTCTTTTTCTTTCCTCCGTTTTTACGGTTGTTCGCTTCACTCATTTCCCTGAAGTCTCTGCGCTGACAGACCTTTCTTCGTCAGAGTTCGACGATCTGACGAAAAAGGGGATCCGCCCTTGTCCCCAGTCTTCCTTCTGTATTGGGGCACAAGTGTCCCGTGGGCGAGAGGGTTACGTTTTAACTAGAGTTTTCGTTTTTTAATCCCCAGATGAGAATGTCCTTTTGACGACTGTTACTGTCTCTTCATATCTCGGGAGGATGGGGGGATGTCGTGCAGAAGGAAATTTTAAGTGAAGTATAAAAGCCCAACCACAAACCCCTTACTCGAGAGCCTGGAATTGTAAACTCCTCGTGAAGTTCAAATAAAGCGTCTTCTCTTAATCGTTTCAATCTTCACGATTTTGGGACCCTTCTTTTGCAATTGTTTCACGTAGTGTCTGTAGCGGAAGAATTCCAGTTCCCCCGAGGAGGCCGAGCGGGCGCGAGAGGAAACCTCTGAAGTGGGTGGAAGCCCACTTATCCCCAAGACCCTCCAAGGAATCCTGCTGGATAGGTCATGCCCTTACCGAGTTTCTCAACCTCCCCTCCCATATACCTTTTCTGTCAGAACATGTGAGTGCCCAGCGATTTGACCCCAACGTTTTTGTTTCATTGTTGTCCTTCTGTTCGCTAAGAGTTGTTACCTCGCAGGCGTTATCTCTACTAGACAAAAGATGCAAGAGACATTTGACACCTTTATCGACAGAACCGCCCTTCCTTAGTTAATTTAAAATTTGAATACCTTCACCCCCGTGTTTTTATTTTCCTTTAATTCTCAGACCGATGTATTCATCCTCAATTTGTTGTGATATATTCCACTAGTGATCCCCCCGGAAAAAAATTCCAAATGGAAAACCGGTTCCCCTAACCCGCGCTTGAGCTTACGTCTCTGGCCAGAAGCTCAGAAGTTGTTTTTGCCGACTTAACATTCAACCTTGTTTCACGACGTTTTGCTCCCGCCGCCCTTACAACCGCCTCCTCTCTGTTTTGGCAATCATTTTGCTGCCTCCCTTTCTATTAAGCTGCAGTGCGGTTGGTCATACGTTTTTAATTACCCTTCCGCCGGCCGTCTTTTTTTCGATCTTCCCCCTAATCTTGCGAAGAGAATGCTTTTTAAATCGCGGGTCCCCCGGTGACATTTTGAAACCGCATTTGTTTTCCTCTCCTAAACCCGTGATTCCCACCGAGTTGACATCTCTTTCCCATTATCGTCATTTTTCGTCCGCCCAGCGTCCTCATCGCGAGCGCTTTTTTCTCTTCCTGACTTCTCCCCCCGTGATTCTGACCTGAACAACCCGACCAACTCGCGCACCCCCTCCAACCGATCGACAAAATTTCCATTTGAACGATGCAGGTCCCTTGCCCCACTCAACCATCTAAAACCGCCCCTTTACTTCCAGCCCCCCCCCAAGTATCCCCACTTCAGACCGGCTTCGTCTTATTTCCCGCTTCGGAACTGAGCGGTCAACTCAAGCCCAGGTGGGAAACTGAGCATACCTGCAAGTTCGCTAAGTCCATTGTAAAACCAGCAATCTCGGAGGAGGAACCTAGGCCCTCCCAAGAGTCTTTCCGAGCCAGAGTCTTGGCCTTTCGCTCCCCTTTATCGTTAGTCCGCAGCGATTCTCGCTGGCAGCCTTTTGGGCTTCCGCGCAAACTTAAAAACTCCCCCCCCCACCGTGGGCTAGTTTTTCGGTGTGTCCCCCTTGGACGTTACGAAAAAGTATCTTTTTGAGCGGCCCTTAGATCTCTTCCGCGCTTTTAACCCTTGGCCCTCCGTTCAACCATGCCGTCCCTCCGTTAAAAATGTCTTTTTCCTCGCTGCGTAATGATACTGCGTCTTGGCCTGTCCCCCTCAAGCGCACGTAGTTCCTTTAGTTTCTCCTTGTTTTAGGTTCAATCACGCCAAAACCTTTCCAGCTTCGGACCTCGATTCCCCAACTTTAGCCCCTTCTCCCTGAATCTTGAAAGCCGTGGCCGGCTCCAGCTGCCTCGACGCCGCCCACCCCAAAAACCTCCCCCCGGTGCCGGCACCCATCCCCCCACCACCACGCCTGCCCTTTTTTGATTATTTTTTGGGTTTTCACACTTAATCTTTATTCTGTGAGCCCCCCCTTTTCTGAACCATCCCAGGTTTGAACCCTTTCCTGACGCATGACAAGTACCTATTCCCACATCCCGCGCTAGTCCCCCTTTATTTAGTCCATAAAAGCCTGGCCGCCTCACGAAATGCGCTCAGTCAGTCCGATTGTGTCGGGTCCTCCCGTCAAAGTAGATGACTACCTCAAGTGCGTCCCTTTGTTTTCCCCGCTTGGGGACAAGAGACTATCATGGAACTTCACTTCTCTGCCAGTTTCCCTCCCCGCCGGCTCCTCATCTTCCCCCTCGTTTTCCCTTTTAGTCCGCCTTTGGGGCGGCCCGCACATGTTTTCCCCCCCTCCCA
>Ga0179593_1433184_pt1 | contig 10682 bp, 8 predicted proteins | sample CZODoug2_1_08_16_FD_185931 | JGI IMG/M metagenome (GOLD analysis project Ga0179593, IMG submission 185931) | Vadose zone soil fungal communities from Angelo Coast Range Reserve, California, USA - CZODoug2_1_08_16fungal (PacBio error correction) | ecosystem: Environmental > Terrestrial > Soil >... | reverse complement strand
TTTTCGTAAGCTTGCCTGCCTCCCCTTAAGAATTACTACAACTAAGGAGTTAAAGTACCCGGATGAGCCTCCTTTTTACAAGTTAAGTGTCAACTTTCCCCTTGCAAGGTTTCACCCTGTCTTGGGTTCCCCCTTCCTTTAAACGTCCAAGAAAGTTTTCGACTTCCCTAGACTCCCTGGATATTTGTACTCTGGGTACTTTCGTTGATCTCTCTAAAACTCTTGCCCCCTTTCGATAACTTTTTCAGTTTCCCTTAAGTTTTTGCGGGTTCTGAACCGTTTGGGTCAAGTCTTAGACGGCCTGATTGCGAGAAGACATGCCCCCCCTTCCCTTTTTCTTGTCAAGCTTCTGCCCGCAGCTTTTTCTTGACTGCCTTAGGTCTTGCGTTATCGAAACTCCTCCCTTCACGTCAGAGCGTATACCCCTTGTTTTTGTCCCAAAGCCTCCCCCCCTCTCTCCACTTGTCCTCCTCTTCGTCTTCCCTCTCCCCTGCCAGGCAGTTGTCCGGTGCTTTGTCCCCGCTCGGCACGTTTTGAAGACTTTGCTCCTCCCTTCGACCTTTTCATTATCGGCCCCTTATTGGCGGCAGTAGAAGAGTTTAGGCCTCCCCCTTTCCTCCGTTAGATTGGCTACCGCGAAGTTCCTGCGAGCTTGGGTTCTGTTCCTTCCTTCTTTGATCAAGAACCCCAAATCCTCCCTTGAATGAGACTCCGCCCCCTCCCCTGCCCGCGAGACTTTTTCCTGGAGAGGAGTGGAGACGACCCCCCCTTTTTTCCCCCTTGGGGAGGGTTTTCGTTACGCCCGCCAGCATTGTCCTTGCCCCCAAATTTGAGATTCCTTCGCTACGCGCCTCAGAAGCCGTTCTTTTTATGTGATTGGATTTGGAGGTTAGCTTGAGACTGCGTGGTTTTAGATTTTCATTAGTCCCAGAGACGTGGAATCTTTTTCCCCCCTTGTTTACTCTTTTTCCATCAGAACATAAGAGAGATTTGCTTTGTAGTAGTATGAACTTTCCTTGGAACCATCCTCGGCCAGTTACATTCCGGCAGACATAATAAAGTCAGACACCCTGGCTCTGCGAAACCCCTTTCCCTTCTCTCTTGTTGACCCCCCCCAGCTAGCGGTAAACCGACCCCTTTAGTCCAATCCAACCCCCTCTGCAACTATTAGTCACACCTCTGGTTCTGTATGGTGCCATCCCCCTCTCCAGTCGTTCCTTTTTTCCGCTGATGTGCACGGTTGAAATTCCGCAGGTGTTTGAATACTTTCCCAGTGTTTGTTCACTTGATTGCCCCATCTTTAACTTCGGCACTTTCCTTTTCCTCCCCAACCCTCTTGTTATAGGCCGCGGTTTATTCTTTCCTTAATATTTGGAAGAATATTTAAAGTCCTTTGTGACCTTTTACCATCCCCCCGCCTCTTGTCCCCTGATCAATGATTTTCTTCCCTTTTGGCAGGGACCCCCTTCGCACCCCTTGTGTCTTCTTAAGCTCGGTCCAGAAACTTTTTTATCACACAGCCATCCGCTACTGTCCTCTTGACATTTTTGAGACCATCCTGGTCTATTTTTTCAACACTCTTGTCGGCATCGCGCCCTCCTCTTCCTAACTACTGTGACCCGTTCTATTGGTTTTTCCCTTCCAGCGCGATTAATTATTATTTTCCTTGTACGTCGCGACATGAGGACATAGTCTTTGGGAGATCGGCGACCCTTCCCCATTGATGTGGCCGCTTGGATATTTTCCTTTACATTGAGGTTCTCACCATCTTCAAAATCCTGTGGCAAACCCAAGCCCCGGATAATCCTTGCCTCTTCAAAGCCCTTCTGCTTTCTCGTTTTTCTTTCTCTTTCACTTGTGCGCAACCTGCAAGTTTCGTGAAGCTGCGTACCTGATGACTTCCCCCTGCCTTCTATTCGCATTTTTATGTCCCACCCATTGACTATGCCTTGTGTGTTTCATCCCTTCGTAGCCGGGCAGTCCTCCACGAAATTTTCTCTTTGATCCCCACCTGAAAAACAGACTTATTTCTCCTTTCCTGACCACGCCTTGGTCGTGAACCTCCTCAACCGTCTGCATAATCGCTTTCTGGTTCTGCAGGCTCCGTTCGTTCGAACTCCCTCCCGCCGATTTGTCCTTTTTCCCTTCCCGTAAGACGTTTTTTCCCTTCCCGGTCTCAACACTCCCATCTTGGCTTCCTCACCCCCACCGGTGAAAATAGAGACCATCACGTATCCGCTTCTGGTCGTGAAAGCTATTTTCCGCGTCAAGAACTTGAGTACCGAATTTGCTCAAGGATTTAACCGATAATTCCCAGTTTGATGAACGCTCATAGGGTCTAGTTCCATCACAAGTTTCGGGATTTCCTTATGTTTGGCTCTTTCCCTTTCAAGCTTGGCGGAATTCCCTGATCTGGGTTCTCCCGCCGACAGCTCCCCCGGATGGTTAAAATGAGCCCCTTTATAGTTGCCCCCCCTCAAATGGTTTCTACGTAGGCTTTTATGGGACGTCCCAGCTTTTGGACACCGCTGAGGTTACGGTAGAATTTTCCGCTAATTCACGCTGCCCCAAGATGGCAGATTGTGGTCTTTTCCTCGCAGAATTCCCTTGTCCGGAACACTTCTTTTCGCGTGCTCGTTGCAGAATAACAGGCGAGTTGGATGTTCCCTCCCTTGTTTAATGTATCCTTCTCTTTTTAAGCAATTTTTTTTTTTTCTTAGGATCACTAGTATACCCCTTGATATCCTTTGAATTCTAAAGGTACGCCCGCCGCCCCTTTAGATTAAGGAACCCCAATGATCGCAGATCACTCCCCCCCTTTCCCCCACCCGATCGCCTCAGGTGCTCGTGCCCTCTGGCGAACTCGTAACCGCGTTTCCCACCTTTGTTCTCCAATTGAGCTAAAGCCACTTTTTGTCTTTCCCCCCAGTGTAGCCTTCTCTTTACGAGTTCCCATCCCCCCCCTGGGCGTGCGGGGCGGTCTTGCAACCCAGATCCGGTTTATTACGAGACCGCCCCCAGTTTCCAGCTTCGCCCGCAGCAGCGGGACTCGTTTTCCCCTTGGAAACGTTGTTGTTAATACCTCTGTTCTCTCTTCTCTTCTTTCTCCGTCCAGTGTTCTCCGTGATGTCCACATTGATAACGAGTGCTTTGCGCGGCTGAAGTTGATCATACCTTTTCTTTAGTTCCCACGCGATGAAGTGATGATTTCTCAGACGTTCTCCCGTTTGAGGGGGTTTTTGCCTAGCTTTTCTTCCGAAGGTTCGAATGCCGAGGTACTTGATTAGTTTTTTCGAAGTACCCTCAACGCGGGCCCGCCAGCCTTTTGAATTTCAATAACCATTCCCTGCCCCTTTCTTCCCTCTTTTTTCGGCATTCGCTTTTTTCCCCTCCGGCTCTCGTGTCACACGAGAAGCTTTGCCGAACAGAAGATAGTTCCTTCGGTCCCCGAAGATCTGCAGTTTTGACCAATGAACAACTTTGAACTCTTTCATCCCACCAGATTCCCTCTGACGAGTGAGTCTTCCGTGGAACAAATGTTCTTGAGCTGCCTTTCCCTTTGTTTCTCCGCTTAGTGACGGACATTTCCCTCCCTGGGGGTAAGATGCCCCACGTCCCGGTCACAGCGTTCGTCGCGGTCCTTCCCCTGCCTTGAAGACGCTGAGGTGGATTTGTTTCGCCACAGGTCTTTTTGATCTTTTATTTAACCCCATTTAAAAGCAATTTTTATTGTTCCCGCGCATCAACGGTTTGCGGCCCATCATCTCACCCAAGACCGATGCAGCTTTCCTCTTCCCGCGCGCGAAGTTCCCTCCAAATCGCACCTTTGGCCCTTTTTTCCCCCAAGCGTTACAATGAAGGTGCAGCCCGCTTTTTTTTTTTTTGCGTTTTCCAGCGTTGGGAACTCTCCCCCCCCCGTCTGCTCTGCAAAAGGGTACGGTTCTTACGGCATAGACCGCTGCTGGTTTCCCACCCTCTCTTTTTTTGTCCCAGTTTTCCCGGCCCGTGTGCTGGATAACTTTTTTTATCCGCATTCCGCGCCGTTGTCCCCCCCCCGCTCGCTAACGTCGCTTGCACTAAGGAGGAACCTATTTTTTGCGTTCCCTTACGATTACGATCACTCCCGACTTTTTGGAGTATTTGAAGTGCCAGAATTCTTTGAGTTCGCCCCTGCTCCCCCCCTTCATCATCTGTTCAATCGGTTCCAGTCGAGATGTGCCATGCTAAGACTTTGTTTGTCCCTTTTTGTTGGTGTGGGGGGTGGTGTGGGTTTCGGGTTTGGAGGGCCAGAGAAGTCCCTCTGTTGATGCGGTGTGCTTTTGGGTCATTCTTGGCTAAGCCTTTTTTTCAGAAGCCCTAGAGGGGTGCTTCTACAGTCCCCCCTATTTTTCAGCCTCCTATTTTTCTTCTTATTATTTTATGCCGCTTACTTGCTGTTGAACAGATGTAACATGGAATTTCCTCACGCGACGACGTTCTTTAGAGTCTTTAACTTCTTTCCCCTTGGGGATTTTTCCCCTCCTCTTCCTTCTAGCGACAGAAAAGGCTGAAACGGACTGACTGATGACCTATGAGCCTCCCCGTCCTCCGAACGTTTTGGAACTGTCGCGAGTTTCTATAATTTTGAGTTTTTTTTGATTAGATAGGATTTTGCCCCTCCCCCCCATTGGGAGGACAGCGCTTCCCCTTCCTCTTGTTTGGAACGACGTTTTTCGTCCCTGCCACTTTAAATACATCCCGCAGTTTTCATTCTTTTTGGGTTGGGGGGGGTTTGTCTTCGTTCGGTTGGGTGTTTTTTGAGTTGTTTTTGTGTGTGTGGGCTACGAGGGTTGGGGGGTGGGGTTTTTTTTTTTTTTTTGTGGGTTTTTTTTTTGTTGTTTTTGGGGGGGGTTGGTTTTTTTGGGGGTTCTTTAGTTATTCATTGGTTGCTGGATTTAACGCCCTTCTTCCATCCTTAGAGCCCGTTGCCCCCCTTCCATCGTGTCCCTTATTTGCACTGAGTAATTTTTCTTTCTCCTCCTTTTCCCCGGCGGCCGCCCCCCCACCGATTGACGGAGGCCCCCCAATGTCCTCGTCCGCCTTAACAGTTTTTTTGCTTGATCGCTATCAAGCATGGACAACAAGCGATGACTTTCAGTTTATTTTCAATTCTTCAGCTCTCCCCTTTTCCTGGTTCCCCTTTTTTTTTTCCGTTACAATGGTAGACGCTCGCGGGTGTCCAGTCCGCGTATACCAGTTTCCTGGCAGAAGTACTACCCCCTTCCCACTCGCTTCTACAACAAGCACCCCCGATTTTGAGCCAATCTGCGATTGATGTCCTTTCTATCCTCGATCGGCGTCTCCTTTTAGCACCCCTGTTGCGCTCGTGGTAAGGTGGATTTCTTCACCTCGCTCTTAAAGAAACAGATTCCCACGATACGTGTTGATCTTCACTTGGTTCTTGGACAGTTGTGGAATGCAATTCCCAGCCCCCAGTTTAGTGGTCTTTACATTAATGTCTTTTTTCAGTAAGTCCCTTTTTTTGACAGGCAGTTATCCCTATGGCCCCGGAGGTTGTACCAATTGTGATGCTCAGTCGGAGCGTACGACCCCTTTCCATGCATCATCCTCGTGTTTGTGAGAGATATGTGTACTTGCCACTTTCCCTACCCTTGACCCCCCGCCTTAAATCGACCTCGGCTAACCCCATGCTGGCCCTTGGTTAAGGTGTCCCCAACCCTTTTCGTTAGCCCACCCTTTCCCCTGCTTTCGGAAATTGTCTCCTCCCCTCTTTCCTGAAACCTGACGTCCTCATTTCTTTTCTCCATTGCTGATGGGACGATCGGTGGCGTGAGTGAGCTTTACTATCCACGGGACCAGATCTCCCGTGCCGGATCCCATGATCCCCCTCCTCAGAGAAGAGCCTAGAACCTGAGTCTTCTCTCCATAGGTTCTTGACCTTCACACTGCTTTTTCTTTTGTACCGTGACCTGGCGATTCCGGATTGACCCTTTCTTTTGCCTGTCTCGAAACCTCGTGGACGTTTCACCTCCTCGTTCCCGTTTCACACATCTTATCAATTCCCACTTCACTTATTAAGTACCCCCCACTTCCCGTCCCCCCCTTCGTGGTCCAGGCGTTAGGATCGTTCCAAGTCTTGTAGACTTCGCGCTCCATTCCCGCCGCACGTTCTTTTACGTGTTGCTCTTCCGAGGATAAGCGGCTTTCCTTTCAGTTTTCTCCTTCTTTCACTTCTTCTGGCAAGATGCGCGGGCGGTTATTTTCCCTCTGGCTTTTTCAACCCACGCCTCGCTTCTAGAGGACGCGTTCCTCTCCCGATACTCGATGTAGGTCAGAGAGTTTTTTTTCTTTAACGAAAAAGTAGTGAACCAAAGAGATTTCTTAATATGTGGACGTGAAGCCCTGACAACCGACAGCTCTTCTTCTTAGCAGTCCTTTTCTTCCTAAAGTTCAGTCGTGAGATGGCTTTGTTTTCGGAGCGGTCCTATTTAATTGTCATCTCGGCAACTATTGTCGCGGGTCTTCGCTCTTTCTCCCCCTTCCCCATCAAGAGCCCTCTGCCTAGTAGCCGTCGGAAGTTTAACATCGACTTCGCACCCCGTCTCCCGTGCAGCCCCACTCATCAGGCAGCACCTCGGCTTGGGGAAAACCTTTTAATTAGTATCCTTGAAACAACCTGCGGTCGTCCACCGCTGCTTCCTTCCCCCCTATCCCCAGCGGATTTTGTACCTTTACATCACATGGGACTGTGGCCCGCCCTTGGTGTAATCCTTTTTTTACTGCCGTGAAAGTCCCCACTGACGGAGTTGAAAACCTTGTGCAGTTTTTTAGAAAGGTGCCTCGAAACGTGTCTAACTCGGAAGTCCCTTCGATCCCCCCCCCGCTGTTTTTTTTGATGGTTTCGCGAAACTGTTGGACCACCTTGCCGTCCTCCCTCTAAGATTTTCCCCCCTAGTTCTGTTGGGGTGAAAACGCTTCCCTTCGTTTCTACCTTTTCCGTTGTAAGGTCCACCTCCTCTTTTTTATCACGCCCTCTATGTCATTCGGTCCCGTATTTCCCCGTGACGTCTCTCAAGCGCGGGTTTCTCCCCACGCTGGAGTACCAATTCTGCCACTTACTTTCACCTTCCATTTTTCACCGCTTGGTTCTTTTTTGAACTTTCTAGCTTCCGAGCTATGTGAACTTCGCCCTCGCGATATTACTCTTATGGATCCTCTGAATGTTAAGAAAATTGCCCAGTCTCCTTTCTCCGCGGGTTTTGAAATGGTAGTTTTCCCCCTCTTCACCCAAATCACCTGTTGGCGCACTGTCCACCCTGCAGTTCCTCTCTGCCCCTCCTTCACGAGCCGTTCCCTCAAGGGTCATATGGTAAATTTTGAGCCATTCAAGTCCTAGGCCCTAGGCTACCCCCTTGACCGATCATTTCGCACGTCACTCGTACATGTGTTGGTTACTTCCCGTAGTTAGAATGTGTCATTTCCCCCTGAAGCGTGTGTCCCCCCGCTGAACACAGCTTGCTGTCGGTCCCACCTGCTGCTCCCCACGCTGGCGGAACCCTCCCCCGTCGTCTTGTTTCGATCCTGAATTGGGCAGAGATCGGTTCTCCTCTATGTATTATGCTTTTTTTTTTTGTATTTGTTATTTGTTGTTTGTTATATGTTCCTTATGATTCCTCGTCCCCCTTGATAAAGTTCCCCTCCTCCAACTGATGTGGAATTGGCCACATACCGATTAATTTTTGTGATTAGCTACAGCCGGTCCGACACCTCGTAGCTTCATCCCGGAGACTTCTGGCACGGAGACTTCCCTCGAGAGATTCGCTTTTTACGTTTTCCCTAAGTATTTTTCTAAGCTGGTTCGCTGCTGCGAGTCTTGTCACGCTTGGTTCTTTTGTCTATTTTCTTCATTCTTGGTGTTCCCCATCCCGCCTCCCGCCCGTCCGGAACCAGCGCCCAGATACGACTAGGGTTCTTTCCCCCCCCCTCCCGTTCGTCTTTAAAGGGTCTAGCGCCCCCCTTGCGTTTCCCCCCCCCCGGAGGACGACTGAAGCCTCGTCGTTTGCTTTCCCCAATGCCCCGATTTACTTTTATCAGTTGCCTACGGTTTGGCCCCCATCGCTCGCGTGTGCGCTTGGCGGGAAGTTAGATCCCTTCCTGTCCGTCTTTTTTTTTTGAACGACGGACGTTTCCTGACATCTTGTCCTCCCCCCCGGTGTGTTGAGTCTCCTATTATCTTTACTTTTCCACTTCTCATGAGTGAATTAGACCCGTTCCTCCCCCTCTCAACGCGGCCTGAACCCATGTCGCTGGAAACGGCGCATTAACACGCCACCTTCTTTCCATCGTTCTTTGGTCGTGGACGATTCTTACTGCTCGAACTTTGAAACAAGACGAGTTGCAAAGATGGCCTCTCAACGCACCTTTCTTTGAAGAAACCCTTGTAGTTTAGTCGTTTTCTCCGGGTCTTTTATGCTCTTGCAACCACGAAACCCGAGATAACTTCGTGACGAAACCCAGCGGGCCACATTTTTCCCTTGTCCCTTCAGCCTATTGAACCCCCGCGATTCACCGACGCCCGTTCTTCCTATACTATACTCCTTTCCCTTTGCCCTCGTGTCTCGTTTCTGACAACAAGGCTACGGAAGTTTTTCCTCCGGGTCCGCTTTTCACGCCGAAGTGAACTCCTCTCGTCCGGTTCCTCGGAATATTGTTGAGGGGGTTAGTCCCCCCTCCTCCTTTTTTTCCCTTTGAGAATGAGAAGGTCGTGTTTTCCAAGCCGGACATCACCTCCGCTTCCCTCCTACGACCCCTTTGCTAAGGTTCCCCCTGTCCCGCCCCCCCCCTCTTTTCCGATGCTCGTTGTGGGGTAGACAGTGGGTATTTTGCGATTAGCCTGAAAATAGCGTCCCCTTGTTTTCCCCATCGTCAGGCTTGTCGTGCTGAACCTGCACCTGTGACTCCGGTTTCATTCCCCCCACGCTCCTTTTGAGTTAGAGGAGGCGCGACGAAGTACATCTTTTTTCCGCTCGTTGGTGTAGGCTTCTAGCCCGACTTGAATGGGTTTTGTAAAGTGACCCCTCCGCCCCTTCTACCCCTCTTGACCACGGACTTTTTCTTTGAAGCGAGCGGGCGGGTTCTTTTGTTCCCCAAAGGTCCTCTGTTTAGACACCTACCCTGCAAACTCCTTTTTTGTAAAGGCTTTCCCCTTTGCCCCAAGAAGAAAGCACCCCCTCCCCCTCCTCCCCTTCAGAGGGTACATAAATTTCCCTGCGCCTGTTCAACCAAGCCGTGAATTTGTGCTCTCTGTGCCCGGCGATTGTCATTGATTCCCCCCCCCTCGATGAGTATGTTCCGTCTTCCCCTCTAATGCATTTGTGACCCCACCCCTCCACCTCGGGCTGGCCGTTTTTTGTACCAAGGCAAAGTGCTGGGGCCTTCCCCCCCCCGCAGTTCCGTCATCACGAGGTTAACTTTACGTAGCTGAGACCCCCAACATATTTTTCCCTGCCCCAGTCTGCCCGATCCTTCTCTTTTGTGGTCTTTACGGACTTGTGCTCGGCCCGAGCAAATGGAAGAAAAACTCATCCCCTCGAGTTTCCCCTTTTAAAGGAGAGAGGTGCACCCTCGCGTTCCCTGTTCAACTTTGCTGATCTTTTTTTTCCTCCCCATAATCCTCCTTTCTGAAGCTGTTAGGGTCTCTCTGGGGTCAGCAGAAGGGTGATGCATCCTTTTGGAGTGACCCTATTTACTCCCCTTTTTCGGCCCGCTTTTGGTGAGTTTTCTGAGGTTCTTGGTGTTTTCTTTTGCTGGACCCCTACGATGAAGTCTGAAGCGAAACGATCTGATCCCCTCTCCTGGAGTAGATGATAATCCTCCTCCGACCCTCAGACTTTGCCACTGCCTCTAGTGAAATACTCAAGCCTCCCCCAAAGAGTCTCCCTTCGTTAGGATCATGCGGCTCGACGTCTCATGAGAGCTAGGCGGTTGGCCCTTCCCTTTTCCCGTTGGTTTATGACTTTCCACCCTATCGTTTTTTTTCCCCTCGACGGTTCAGAAAATATATCAGACTCTCGCTCGGCTCCTCTCGCTCGATCATTTGTTTTGGGGGGTGGATGCGCCGCGCTTCCCCGTCACTGTGACAGTTGCAATGCCCCTCGGAGCCGCTATCTCACTTCTACCGCGCCGCCAAAACTTTCGTTGTTTGGCTTTCCCGAGCGTCTCCAGTCTTCCTCCTCTTGCCCGATACCTGGACCCCACACCTCTCCTTCAGTATTGGTCCCCTCAGGATTTTGTCCAGTTTTTCCCCGTTTCCCCCCTGTCGACCGCTTCGCGGAAAAGTTTTTGCTTCCGCTTCCTTTCGCCCTACCCGGCCCCTTATAAAGATAAACAACCCGTCCCTCTCAGTAGTACCCTCATCTCAGTGATCTTCACGTGCTATCCCCCGTTGATCGTTGCTCCCCTTTGCTCCCTGGCTTTGGCTCGTTTTCCCTCAGTTTTAGAACGGAAGACAAGATACCCTTTTCTTCCATGTCTTCTTCCCCTTCTTTTTTCTTTTGCGCTTGCAAGTTTTCAATCCTCCCTGGAACGATGGTTTCCCGGCATTTCCCCACCCAATGAGTAGAAATCCTCCTCTTATGGCATGAGCGGGGACCAATTGGATGCGTCAGTAGGAACTGTTCGAA
>Ga0179593_1389180_pt1 | contig 10682 bp, 17 predicted proteins | sample CZODoug2_1_08_16_FD_185931 | JGI IMG/M metagenome (GOLD analysis project Ga0179593, IMG submission 185931) | Vadose zone soil fungal communities from Angelo Coast Range Reserve, California, USA - CZODoug2_1_08_16fungal (PacBio error correction) | ecosystem: Environmental > Terrestrial > Soil >... | reverse complement strand
CCCCCATTTCTGTTCCAATTACTTTTTTTTTTTTCTCCCGAGATACTGATTGTATTTTCCCCCCCGACAACCCTTCCTTAGCGACCGTGCGTCCCCCTTTGCGGTGCCCCAGTCTTTGTCCCCCCTCCTTTTTTTTTCCAGTTCTACTGGTTCCCTTTGAAGTCTTTGTCCCGTCCCAAGATCTGTATAATTACGCTGTTTTTTTTTCCCCGCCCTTTTTTTTCCTTCCCGCGGAAATCGTTTGCGCGAACTCAAAACTACCCCCTCGGTGGTCCCTTCTTTCGCGCTGTTTTTTCCTTTGACTAAGTTGTGAACGCCCTGGGTCCATTGTCGCTATTCTCGGACAATGTCTTTATAAAACCGCTGGTTTCTTCACCCCATTTTTTTTTTCCCATCGCCCTTTTTTTTTACACCCTTTTCACGTGTTTTTTGCCGCCCCCACATGGACACCCTGCCTCTCTCTTGCTGTTGCGGGACCCCTACAGTTATTTAGCGACTCCCAGGTTTACCTTCCCCTTTTGATATTAGTCCGCCGGTCTCCAACAGAAAGGCTTTCTAAGAGTTTTTTTCTCTCTCCCCTTCTTGGGGCTCTCCCATAATCGTTTTTAATCAGTACATAGTACGACCTTCCCAAACACAAAAAGGTTTTCCCAAGATTACGTTTTTCCCAGTTGTATCCCGCCTTTTTTTTTTGAAAAAAGTAGTACTTATGCCTAGCCCAGGCGCGCGAGGCATTCTAAGGGAGAGTTTCTGCCGACATGCCGCTTTGGGTTCCGTTCCCGTACGTCCTACGTTTTTTCCTACATCTCCACGGCACTCAGGTGTCTCTTCGCGTTCCAACACAACTTTTTCCTGTTTTTTTTTTTCCCTCCTTGGCCTACATGCTTACTCTTTGAGCGGAGCGGGCCCACACTGATTTTCCGTCTCTCACCCTTTTTTCTTGGCCTCAATGAATACGTGAAGCCGCCCCTTCGACCTTTTTCTTTTTCCTCCCTTCTTGATAATAAAGAAACTTCCCCCTTCGGTTTAACGGTCCCCCCTAGTTTTACTCTGCGCAGCCCATTGAGAGCACGCTGTTGTTGTTAGGTTTTGTTTCTTTTGTCGGTTCAGCGCTGCCCCACCTTTAAACACGAGCCATTTTTAAACCTCTTTGTTAGAATTCTTTTTTCTCAGGTATTCCCATACCCTGGGATTTCTGCTTTGTGGTCTATTTCCCCCCTCAGGTGGACGTTTGGTTCGATCTTTTCCCCCCCTTCTTTTAATAATCATTGTTTTTTTTTTTTTTTTTTTTTTTGTGAGGGTCTTCTTCTTCCGGACGCGTTAAGGCCCTATCCCCCGGACCTTTTCCCCCTTTTTTTTCTGCATACTTCTCCTTTCATCTCGACATTTTTTCATGGCGTACTTCTTTTTTCCCTTTGCACATTTTCTTTGTGCCTTCCCCCCCATAACCTCGTCTTCAATCTTTCGTTTCTTCTTTTCGCAGGCGTCTGCTTTTTCCCTCCCCTCAACCCCAGCTCTTCTGGCTTTCGGCCTTTGAGTTCTTCCGGAATTAGGCGCTGTGGTTTGATTCTTCTGTATGCCCTTTAGAGGTTTTGACCCCTGGCGACTCTTGTTTGTTCACTATTTTGAGTTTTTTCTTTTGCACCTCTCGTCTTTTGAGGTTTTGCACCTTTTTTATCCGAAGGAGAAACTCTTCCCCCCTGACCGGTTTCGCCGACCTCCGTTTCGATTGGGACGATGTCAAAGATGGAGATCTTGGACTGTCCCCCCCCCCCCCGCGGTTCCCCTTTTGCGTCGAACCACTTCCTTTTTGTTGTCTCGGATTCCCTTTTGCGTTTTTTTTTTTTTTAGAGGATTGGGTTGTACCCAGTCCCGAAAACGCGGCGACCCGCTTTTTTTGCATTTTTTTCTTTCCTTCAATTTTTTTCCTTTTTTTTTTTTTTCCCAACGATACCCCTTTCCACCATCTTGTTTCGGGCCAATGCTTATCTTTATTTTCGGGTTTCTCCTTCTCTTTCTTCTTTACGATCCCCGTTTCCCTGACTGCCTATTACCTTTGATTACCAATTCTTTTGCCCGAACAGGCCCCCTCTCCTTTTTTATGTTTTGGTTTTTCCCTTTCCTTTTGGGCCCCTTTTTTTCTCGCACCCTTTGAACGTCTCTGTCCTTCTTTGCGGTTTTTTCTTTTTGAAGCCCCCCCCTGCATGGCGCGTTTTCTCTTGACGGTTTGTTTCTTAATGGACACATTTACGTGGTCCCTTTTTCTCCCCAATTTTTCTTTTTTTTTTTCTCCCACTCTTCCCCATTCTTAGTTGCTTTTTATTCCAAGATGGCGCTTGGACCAATTCTCTCGGGGCGTGTCCCAATCCGCCCTCCTTGAATGATCTTCCTTTCGACCTTGCCCGCCCCCCCACCCCAGTAGACCCTCCCCTCCGTACTTCCCCTCTGCAAGTGCCCCCTCCGCACGTGCGTGAGTTTTTCACCCCCTTCTTTGTCTTGGTGAGTTACCAGTCTCTTTTGCGCTCCCCCCCTGTCTTCAGTACTTCGAATTTTGGTTCGTGAGAACGGAGATTTTTTCGCGGTGGCCTTCTCCAAGTCGGTCCTTTTTTCTCCTCCGCAGACCTTTCCGACGGGCCCAGCCCGGCCCACCTTTTGAGGGCACCCCCCCCCCCGGATTCTTTTTCCCCATCATTTTACGCTTGTTTTTTTTTTTGGCCTCCATGTCTTTTGCCCTTAGTCGGGCCTTCTTGCCGCCGAGTCCGGTGGACTTCCCCTTTTTTTTTCTCCCCTTTCTTTCCCCGTTCCCCCCCCCCACCCCATCCTTTGGGTTTTCCCCGCACAGTCGCTGTTCAACGTGTTTTGGGCTCTGGTCCCACAAACGTGTTTTCGTTTTCTCTCCGACCACACCCCATAGTTTGCACCCTTCCCGAAGAGGTTTGTCAATTTTTTTTTTTCCCCCTCGACGCCGACGCCTTTGTCTTCGTATTTTTTTGGTACTATTGTTCCGTTGCCAAATATTTGGTCGACTCTACCAATAGCCCCACCCTTTTCTCGTCTTCTAAATTTCTGGTTTCCCTCCCCCCACGGCCGCTGCCCGTGCCTCACCTCTTCTCTCCCCGCACCCTTTCCCCGAAGTTTTCTGTCACTTTCACTGACTTTTTTCCCCGGCTTCTCCCCTTCGTTTAAATGTTGTCTTGAAGGTCCCCTTTCTTTCGGAAAGAGCATGTTGTCCTTCTTTCTTTATGGAGGGGACCTACCCCCCCCCCCCTCCCTCTTTGTCGACTCACCCCACCACCCAAACAAAGTATTTCGTGCTTAATGTGGCTTTCTAAGGTTGGGCAACCTTCTCCAAATTAGGGATGAGTTTTCCTTTTTTTTCCCCGGTCTTTTTTTTTTTCTTTTCTTCCCCTCCCTCTTTTCCAACATCTCGTCTCTTGTTTCCTTCCCTGGACCACTTTACTTAACACGAATTTTGTCGTAATGCTCTACCGCTCTTTTTCGATCCGAACCCCGGCCCTTCTCCCCCCCCCTTTTCCATTTTTCTTGTTTCCCCCTCCCTTTCTACATTCCCCCCCCCCCCACAATTTTGTTTTCCACTTCTTCCCGTCAGAGTGGCAGTACAAGTAACCCCCCAATTGCAAAATTGAGCTGCTCAATTCCTTTGGGTTCGGTTGGTTTCCCTCCTTCTCCCCCCCTTCTTTTCATACCTTTTTTGTTGTCTAGAGATTTAGTTTCGTCCCTCCCCGACCCTCCAAAGCTCCTTGGTCAGTTAGGCGTTGGTTCTTGGTTCCCCTTTCGTTTCCCCCCCCCTGTCCCGTTGGGCCTTTTTACTTGTTCTCTCGTGACCTCTCTCCCCTCCCTGGGACAATGCCTCTCTGGAAGGCGGCTTTTTTCCGTAGACATGCGCTTTTTCGCATGCTTGAAGGGTTTTTGTCTGTGGTTTCTTGTCCCCGCCCACGTAGCTTTTTCCTTCGGTTTTTCATTGTCTCTCTCTTCCGGACCCGAGAACTTCCGTTTCTAGTGGGCCTTCCTTCTCCCCCCGAAGGAGCAAGAAATCTTTGCTTGTTCGGTTTTTTGGGTTTTTTTTTATTTTTTTTTGTCCAGTACCCCTTCTGGTCTTGTGTATTGGCCCGTCTCCGGTGGGGGCCCGATCAAACCTTTGCTCCTCTTGTTGCTCGCCTTGCCTGTTCCTTTGAAGTTAGATGAATTCTCTTTCTTTTCTTTTTGAGCTGCGTCTTTTTTCTGTCCCCTTTGATGCCCTGACCCCGATTGCAGGTCCTCTATCTCCCGCTCGCTTTACTGATGTACTTTTTAGCCGCTGCATCTGCAAGAACGGCCAACTTTTCCCCCCCCCCCCCAGTCAGCTCCCCCCTTCCCTTTCTTTCCGAGCTATTGTCTCCATGGGTTCTCTTGCGTGATTAGCCGGTACCAAAAAAGTTCCCCCCCCGAAGCTTTTTTTTTTCAGCACCCGCCTGTGAAAACCTCCTGGGGAAAATCATGTCGGTTACACTTTGGTCAGGTGCGTAAGGGCCGCGTTCCCCCTTCTTCAGTACCTCCCCCTGCGCCCGTGACGAATGTGGACCCCCCCCACATTTCCCACCCCGCCGCCTATAAGCTTGGGGCCACCGGTTAGGGGGGTTTCCCCCTCTTTGTTTGGCATTCTTTTCTTTTGGGGTCCCCCTGCTTACTTGTAGAGGCCGCTGAGCGGCTCTGCGTTTTCTTTTAACCCCCCCGTGATTTCCCATGCTCAGTATTATGGTCTTTTTGTTTTCGATATGTACTCGAACACCGCCTGGTTTCTTCCTCTCCCTCCCCAGGCTTTAGGGTGGCCCCCCTCGTTTGAAAGTGTCAGTGCTTTTACTGTTTGCTTCCCGGATGTCGTCCCGGACTTTTTTTTCCTTAGTCCTCCCTTTTGTCCGCAAGTGATAATCTTTTTTCCATCCTTGCGCACGCGCCTTACTACCTCCTTTTTTTTTTTTGTTTTACTCCCCCCCTCTGGATGACTGTGTTAACCGTGTTTGCAGGAAGGGAAGCATTCTCTCTTTTGCTACCCAGTTTTGCGCCTGTCCAGTTTTTTCTCACCAAGATGACTGACGGTTCCCCTCCCTGGTTTTTTTTGTCCTCGAACTTCCTCCGAACCTTGCTCTAGCTTTTTTGGAACCCCTCATTTTCTCTTGTTTGCAGTGCCACCGCAGGTATCGTTCTTTTCATTTTCCCTACCAGCAACTCCGCCCCTTGGTCCGTTCTCTCCTCCTCAAATTCTGGGAATGTTCCAGGTTTTGACCATCTTTCAAGCGCGAATCCCAAGTACGCGACGTTTAGCCGTCCTTTTTTTCACTTTCTTCTTCGTTTATCGCCCTTTAGCTTTCTCCACCCTGCCCAGCGGGGGCTTCAACCAAGATCGTACTTCGATACATCCCCCCCGGTTTTTCTGCTCTTTGGTCTGTCACAAAGGTCACTTTTCTCCTCAGGCTGGCCGTAGAACCCTAGGATCCTGGCCCCCACCCCTCAAGAGATTCCCCTTTCCCCTTCTATACGTTCATTTTCTTCGGACGGCCACCAGTCTTCTTAGTTCAAGGACCCCTCGTCTCAGGCACGCGAGCGTTTCGTTCTGAACCCTTCTCTGGCTGCCCCCCCGCGCAGCAATTTCCGACGTTTTTATGAGTGTGAGAGGGTGCCTTTGTTGTCGACTTCCTTTTTGTTTTTTACAACCTGAGGCAAGAAATTTTCCTTAACCCCCCCCTAGCGGCCCCGGTCAGGAAGGTCCTGATCCCTCCTTGTTCTTTCCTTTTTATAGAAGTAATTGCCGTGAGAGAGATATCTATTTCCTCCCTCCCCTCCGTTTTTTTTTGACTCCCCCCTTCTTTCTTTCCGGCACCTAGGGTCTTAGGCAACTCAAGATTTCCCCCTTTCTTTGTTATTCCGCACAGCTTCCTTTAATGCTTCGGTGCTATGCGGCCTTGGGCTGGTAGGTTGCCAGGGCCGTCCTTTTGAGCTGCCGCTTTCCCCCCCCCCCCCCCCCCAAAAACTCGCCCCTTCTTTTTTTTTTTTTTTTCGTTTCGTCAGGCTTTTTCCGTTCCGTACCCCGCGTTGCTGATGGGGACGGCGGTTCGGGCGACCGTAAGACGATTGTTTTGCTTCTCGATGCCTCCGATGACGGCCAATTCCTTTCCTCTCGCGTCTCTTTGGTGACCGCCTTCTCTCTCCCCCCCCCCCCTTCCCCCCCTGCCGGGCCGTGACCTCCCCTCTCTTCCCCATCCCTGGGCCCGCGAATTCCGCGTTTGTAGATTTTCTTCCTTCGTAGGACGATTCTTTAGTGGCTGCCCACCGCGGGTGCAGCGTCTGAAACCGCACTTCGCCCGCCTGTGGGCGCCGTTTCACTTTTTTTCCCGAGGCTTCATTGTTGCCCACGATACTACCCCCAAACCCTAAGAGAATAACAGTCGCGTATTCAAACTTTTCGGCTCGTTCTTTTTTGCCAAGGATGTCTGGGACCCCCCCCCCTCAAAGTGATTGTCTTCTTCTCTGACACCCCTTGCCGGCGGGTATTGTCTTATGCCTTTTTCCCCCCCCCTTTTCCTTTCCCTGCTGAAGATTAACGACCCATTTGCTGCCCCGTCCCTTTTTTTCCGATGCTTAGGTCGATTGTTTTCTGCCCCGTGCCATGACCGTTTCTGGGAACAGTCTTCTCCCCTTCTTGGTGTGGGTGGGGAGGCAAACTTACATGGCGCGCCTCCTTTTTTCTTAACCACGGTGTTTTTTTTTTTTTTTAGGGCACCTTGGCCACTTGCGTTTGTCAGACGGTACTGCCCCAAACATCAAAGGGATGCCCCCCACCACCGGCCAGGCAAGAGGAGGGTGATGGCTTCCTCCGATGTTTTGAGGTATGTCCCCCAATCTGTTTTTTTTTTTTTTTTTTTTTTTTTTTTTCTCATTTTGCGCACAGGGAGCGGACAAAGTAGTATCTTTTTTTTTTTTCTTCCTTTTATCACCCTCATGAACGCCCCCCCCCCTTCACCCACCACTGCCGTTGCCTCTTCCCCTTCAGATTCGTGACTGCGGCACGGGGGGTCTCCCCCAGGCGTGTTTCGTCTTTCTTTCGTCTCCCCTTTCGCCCTGATGATGAGAATCGGCATGTTCCCTTTTTTTCTAGGGGAAAGTCCACGCAGAGGGGATGCGTTGCCGGTTTTGTGAATCTTTCTGTTCTATCTCGAGTTTTTTCGACCGAAGGGTGAGAAACTGAGGAAGGCCCTCTTCCCCCCCCCATCCTTTACCCATGGCCAATCTGCTATTGTGGCGGACCGCCAATTTCCTTTCTGGCTTCTTCGGGTTTTTTGGTTACGCCGAGTCCGTGTTTACCCGGTCCGCCTTTCTTCCTGCCCCCTTTTCTTCCCCCTTTTTACCTACACATTCGGTTTTTTTGTTTTTCCCCGCCCCCCACACAGTCGCTGTTTTCATTTGGCTGTTTTGGATGCGCAACAGGATGCACTTCGTTTTTTTGCGCATCGAAGAACCCTCACCCAGGGGAGCAGAAGTTTCTTCCCAGACGCCCTTTCGTCCAAAAAATCATCCTCGAGCGATGACAACCTCGGTGTTTTTTTTCTCTGGTTTTGGTTTTTTTTCCCTTTCTCCCAGCGGGGATACTACAATCAGTACCTTGCTCATCGCTTTTTTTCCCCCCCTTCCTAATAAGCTGTACTTGCCAGACACTCTTGTTTTTGATCTTTCTTCCTGTTAGGCACGCATTTTTTCTTTTTTTTCCCCCTCTTCCCCCCAGAAAGGTCTCCCCTTCCGTACCCGTCCCCTTCGGGGCGCGGCCCCCCAGATGTCGGGCCCAGCAAGTCCTTTGGGTGACTTTTTTTTCATTTACCGTGAGGTCCGGAAACCTACCCCCCCCACCCGCCCTAGTTTTTCTGACCCCACCCAACACCCGTTTCCCCCCCTTTTCGTGACTCCTTTCGGTTTTCAGCCGGGGGTGGTGAGGGGCGGACACTCGGACAAAAGGCGTGCGGGGCTGTACTCTTTTGGTTATTGTTTTTTCTTTTTTTTTTCTATCAGTCTCACCCATTCTCGATAGTGGTTTTCTCCCCGCCCAACAAAAACGCTTCCTCTTTTTTCCATCTACCGCTTCCCCCCCCCCCCCTTGGACAGAAGACAAGTTCCCCCTCTCTTCTGTTCCCGATGGATCTCAAACGTCTTTTTCTCTTCCCGAGTCTCCTCCGGACTTCGCTTCCCTTGTGGCGAGTAAAACTTTTCCCCCCTTCCTCGCCCACGCGCGTCACTTTTTTTTCTTTTTCGTGTTTTTCCGGGCGAAGAAATCTTATTCTCCCCCGTTTGTGAGGAGATCGTGAAGGACCACAACCGCCCTTTTTTCCCAGGGTTGAGCAAGATCAACTTTGGTCCCCTTCCTTTTTGTTTCTGGTCGCTTTGAAACTTTTTTTTTGTGACGTTTGTCTTTTTTTTGATTTGAGATTCTCGTCCCCGGGTCCTTTTTTTTTTTTTTCCTTGAATTCATTGGGGCCCCCGTGCGGCGCATGGTGTTTTTTTTTTTTCCTCCTTTGGCGGGTTCCTTCGTTCGGACTGAGGCGGGGTCTGCTCTATTGGACTTTTTTGCGGTTTTCATTTTAGTCTTCCTTTTCCCCAGAGCGGATGTTCATTCGCGCTTTTGACAAGAAGCAGTTTGAATGTTTCTTTTTTTTTTGCAACGGACTTTCTCGAATTTTCGCCCTCCATACTGCGGGCCTTTTGTGTTTTTTTTTTTTCTATCGCCGAAAAACACGATTTTATCGGTTTTTTGGGAAAGTCATACCGTGAACTTCCCTTTTCACACGTGCTGCCCCGCTTGGTTTTTTCAGGACAATTTCCTTTTGGTTTAAAGGAGTTTTCATCTTCTCGCTTTGATGGGGCCGGCGCGGTTTTTTGAGCTCCCTTTTTTTGCTTTCCCACGTCTTTCAGTTTGCCGGCTCCCCCGCCCTCGTTTCTGTACTGATTTTTTTTCTTGAGGGACTTATGTCCCATCCACTGCCCCGGCACGTTTTCCAACACCCTGGCGAGAAATCCCTTTCAGCCCTTTTTTTTTTTGGATGGAGCGGTGGTGTCGTTTGTGTTCGGTAGGTTCTCTTCGCCCCCCCCCTGGCAGGTTGACGCCGTTTTGTCCGTACCCACAGCCCCAGTTTTTTTACCAAGCGCCCTTTTGTTTTTTTTTCCCCCAAACACCTGTCTGTACCCCGGGATTGTCCCTTCTTACCGTCAGGAATCTGCGTAGGACGTCAGCCCCCCTAGAATTGTTTTCCCCTCAACATGAGTTCCCGGACCTTGAGAAGATTGGCATTGATTATTTTGGGGCTTCCGGATGTTTACCTCCTTTCCTTCTTTCCTGCCCCCTCTTACTAGATTAGAGTTTTCCCCTCAATCTCCCGGGCCCAGTCAGCTCTTGCGTTAGTCACCCTTTTTCACCTGCCTCATTATTTTAATGTTCATTTTGAGTTCTCTTCCCTCTTTCCCGAGAAAAACGCTGTCCCGCCCGTTGGTCTTCTCTTGAAAGAGGTCCGTGTTCCTTCTGCAGTTCTTTTTTTCGCTTTAGGACAGATTCTCTACTTAACGGGCTCCTTGCCTGCCCCCCCCCTCCCTCCTGGTCCTCCCGGCTCCTTCCGTCGGCGCTCAATCACCTGAGGGAGGTTGGTTTTTCCGTCACCTTATTGCGTACCGGCTTTCACCTTCAGGACAGTTTTTAGAGGTTTGGCTTTCAGTCCCTTCCCCCCCCCCTTCTGCCTCGCTGGGCAGTTCTTCACCCCGAAGGGACATCTCATTTCAATACACCATTTTGTTCAGCCAATGTCACTCTTGAAATAATGTCGAGCTGGTCGGGGCCTGCCCCCCCTTTTCTCCGTGCCAGCGTGGAACCTCAAAGTTTGTTAGGCCTCCTCTGAGAATGACCCTTTTTTTCTCTTGCCCTTCTTTGAGGGAAAATTCTTTTTTAATTGTCATGACCCCCTATCCCCTCTTTCCCATAGACACCAGTGCTTCTGCCGTTTCGCGAGTTAGTAGTGTGAACACCCTCTTTAGATTGAGGCGTAGCCTGTCTTTGGGCGGGCGATTCGTAAGTTTAACCCTGTCCCCCCCCCCCCCCCTGGGCCGGCCCAATTTTCCTCCTCTCACGTTAACATCTTACCCTGCGCTTAGGATCGCAACCCTTTTTTCCCTCGAGGTCAGCCGGCTCTTCAGAACATTTCTGCTTTTTGTTTCCATGCGCGTTCGGTCCCACGTCTTTTTCTTTTCCTCGTAGAAGGCCTCCTCCCCTTCATGATTTAGTCTTGGCCTTCCTTTTCTACACGCTACAGAGTACTACAAGTACGCCGTCTGCGTTTCTGTTTTTTTTTCCCCCTTTTTTGCTAGAATGTTACCTCTCCTCCAAATTATCCCTATGGTGTATGGGTTTGGGCCGGGCTTTTCCGGCTCAAGGGCTGGCAACCCCCTTTCCCCCCTCTCCCGCCATGACCAGATCCTTTTTTTTTCTTTGACTTTGCGGACTTTTTCTCCCTGGCTCTTTTATCCCTACGTGGCGTTGAGTCCTTATCTATATATTCCTGCCCCTTTCCCTTTTGTTAAAGGACGATCTTCACGGAGGCTAGGGAGTTTTCCCCAGAATCCCCTGGGATTTTCTTTTCCGTTTCAAGCTATTT
>Ga0179593_1735677_pt1 | contig 10683 bp, 10 predicted proteins | sample CZODoug2_1_08_16_FD_185931 | JGI IMG/M metagenome (GOLD analysis project Ga0179593, IMG submission 185931) | Vadose zone soil fungal communities from Angelo Coast Range Reserve, California, USA - CZODoug2_1_08_16fungal (PacBio error correction) | ecosystem: Environmental > Terrestrial > Soil >... | reverse complement strand
TTCGGCACATATTTTAAGAGAGATGAACGTCTTTTAGACTGGAGTCCACCCTTTTTCCCCTTAGTAATCTCCCCTTTAGGATAATTCCTTTCGGGGTGGCCCGACAGTATTGCCCGTGGAACTGTTATCCCGACTGGAAAACCCGGCAAAACATCAACTTTTATCGTGCCGCAGCTTTTCCCCCCCCCCGGTATGTTTCCTCTTCCTCACGGAGTCCCATTCCCCCCTGGATGCTCTCGGCGTGCTCGTCTGGCCGTCAGAGGGTACATCTCTCGGTTATCACGGCCTCGTCCGGACCCTTTTTTTCCCTCGCCTACAGCCCTCCGAGGACAAAGGACCCCTCTCCTGATTTGCAAAAGAAATGTGGTGGCGCCTCCTCCGCCACTGGCTTTTCTTGGTAGCCGTTCCCTTTTCCCGTCCAGCAGGTCTTTTCCCCCAGAAAGATAAGCTCCTTCCACAGGAAAACGGTCCTTTTTTCCCTTCAAAGCACTTCCCTTTTCCCAGAACTCGAACGGTCCCCCCCCGCTCCGGGGCCAGGGTCCCCTTCCTCCTCCTCGTCCCCATGCGCTTCTCTTGGGATCTCCGAGCATGTTCGCTTTTATGCATTGCGATGCTCTTTTCTCGAGTCTCGAGCATGTAGGTTTTTTTCCACAGATCGATGTTAAGGGAACCCTTTTTCCGAAGGGAAAGAGCCTCCGAAAGGTTTGGACCGGGATTTCCCCCCCAGAACTCCCCAAGCCCCTTCCCCGCGAACCCCCGTTGGTGGCCTGGTGAACATTGTCTGGCCAGTTTCGGGTTATACGGCTGCTTCGGGGACTTGTCCCCCCTAGAGAAGGGAAGTGAAAAGGAACAGCGTTCCCTTCCCCGAAGCAGAAGTGGGTCGCCCCCTCAACGCTTTTTAAAGACAGTCACTATCACTCCTTCTTTCAACGCTGACCTTTCGTGGACCCCCCCCCCTGTCAGGGACTGGTTTTTTCGGGATGTTTCAGGAGAGGAAGGGTTTCACTAGAGGAGTATTCTTCTTAGATGTAGGAGCCGTCTCAGTTTTTGACTGCGATCTTCCGGGGGAGAAGGTGGGTTTGACAAGACCAGGTGGATGTCGCAGGGTGCTCCGAAAAAGAGAACCCTTTGAGAAGACACACGGTTGTCCGCTTCTGATGAGTCCAAGGAAGTTCCCCTTTCCCCCCCCTGCGAGAAGATATCCTTTAATTTCCGCGCCCTGCAGTCTCCCAGGAAAAGTGGTCGTTCCCCGTTTCCCTTGCTGAAGGGCCCCCTCCGGATATGAAGCTCTTGGGGAGTTAAAGAATGTTTTAGCAGGCAGGGTCTCCCCCCTGCACGCAGCTCTGATAGCCTTGAAGGAGGCCTGAGTTGGGCCCGCTTTTCCGAGTTTCTTCCTCGGAAATAGTTGCGTCCCCCTCTCCTGAAGACGCAAATAGGGCAGTTTCTCGTAAGAGATCGTTTGTTTTTTTTATGGCGCGGGGCTTTTTTTTTGCTGGTAGCTTAAGTCACCCAGGCTCTTCGAGAATAGTACTCCCCCTCCCTCACCCAAAAGGGAGTGTATATTCAATACAGATGTAAACTGAGAAGTTCTCCCCTGATTAAGAAGAGGCTCAGGGCTTCCCTTTTAGCTGGTTCCCTCCCAGGTAGAGAGGGAAGTTGAGACGCCCATGGCGGGCCTTTCTTCCTTCAGGCGAGGGCCTTTTCTCTAAATAGGCTTTTTTGGGAGCGTCCCTTCTTCCTTGAATGTTTTAGCGCAATAGGCGTGTCTTTCCGGGAAGGGTCTCTTTCCGGGGAGGCTCCTCTTGCGGTTTTCTCGGCTGGCGGCCCATTCTTTGTCGACGCCCTTGGATCTGGTACAGCCCTTTCTTGAAAAGATCCCGAAGGAGCGGGGGTGGGAGTTGGACTCTGTCCTTCGCGATACATTTTCCTTCGAGAAGAGCTCCCGCGATTCCCTTTGAAAAACCCCGGTTTTTTAAACGACCGGGAAAGCATGTCCTTTTCAATCTACCAGATTTTCCTCCCCGAAAAAGAGAGGAATTTTGGTGTGGTCCCCCCCTGGAAAAAAGAATCTTCCGAAGGGTTGATGTCTTTTCTTGCTGGAGAGACTCGTCTTAAAAGCAGATGATCTTCGGGAAGGGGACAGGTGCCCTTTCCGGAATGGCTTCCTCTAGGTGACCTTTCGGAAGAGCTTTCCCCTCAAGGTTTTCCAAAGAGCGGTGAGACGCTGCGTTACAAGACTAAAAACTTTTGCGGGAGATAAAGTGCTCCGGCCCCCTGTCTCGCGCATCGGCCCCCCTTTTTACTTTTTTCTTCTTTAGGCCCGGAGGGTTCTCTCCCCTTTCAAGTTTCGTGCGACGGATGGCGCCGCCTTTCATCAGCGCTTCCGAGGCCTCGGTTTTCCCCAGTACGAGAGCGCCGGGGAGACGTCTGGTGCCGGTCCCGGCTTCCGGATACCGCATTTTTTCCCCCCGAGTCCTTGCTTTTTTTTTGAGCGCGGGCCTTTACACCGGGCCGTAGTGCTTTTTCTCGCGGACACGCGTTCGCCCCCCCACACTTCGAATTGTGTCCTCGTTTTCCGCGGAACGGGCCGGTTGAATCTCCCTGCCGCCGTTCTTTTCCCCAGAGATTTTTTTTCCGACTCCGGAGGTCGTACTCTGGAGCCGTGGCCCTCGATCGTTCCGGACTGGGCCGTTGCGACGAGGTTGAAGGCGGCTTTTTTTTTTTTCCCCAAGAGAGGCCTTTGAAGACCGGCCCCCGGATGATGTTCCCTTCCGAAGCATTTTTTTTTTTTAGAGCCGTTTTTCCCGAAGGGAGCTCGACCCCCCCCAGCCGCGCGTCCTAACCCTTTTTTTCGAATAATAGAGCGCGTCCTCAGGAAACATTCTCGCCCTCTCATCGACTCGGAAGCTCGTCATGGCCTGTCCCCCCTTCCTTCAGGGTAAGCCGGATTCTCTCTATCTTTTCATCCTCTTTGGAGGGAGAGTACCCCCCTGAGTATCGGTTCGGTCCCCCCGACATACTGGGTAAGATGGCCTCTCTTCTTTGCGAGAGGGTGACTTTCCTTTCCGCGCAGCAGATTTCCCCGATGAAGGATGTCGGGAGGTTTCCTTTTCTCCCCCAAAGAGTAGGCCGATAAGTAGAGGAGGAGAGGCATATATCGACCCTCCCGAATGAGTCATTACCATAATATTTTTGAAGGTCGGAAGCGGGGAAGGCCTCCCCTGTTTTTCTTCAAGAAATTCTCCTAAGGACCGAGAGAGTTCCCGGAAACTTGTCAAGTTCTAGATCGGATTCCTTCCCAAGACCTCCCCTGAGCAAGGGACTCTTTAAGCGGTTCTCTGGATCCAGATCAAGGGAACAGGTTCTGTAATAACCTCTTCTTCGGGGCGTAAAGAGGATGCCCCCGGTGGCTTCCGGTGCCCCCCCTTTTTTCTAAAAGATAAGGCTAGTTAAGACCTCGCTCACGCAACCCCCATAAAAGACCTTTCTCAATAGATTCATGAGGCTCAGTTTCCCCCGAAGGACAGGCCCGCCCTCTTCCAGGAGGAGGCTTGAATGGGAACCTTCAGAGGCCCTTCTCATCGGAATTGAGGTCTTTTTCTGCAGGAGAAATCCGTTCACTTTTTAATGCAATGACCCCCCCACGCAACTGTTCCTTCTTTTCTAAAGTGAGGAGGATCGTCCCTCCCGAGGAACGAGTTTTCTGACCGTTATCCCCCGTGATAGAAGCACCCCCCCGGGTGTTGAAGTGTCATGTCTCCTAGGAGAAATGAAATTTTAAGAAAACGTCCTTTTTTTTTCCGAGAGATTTCCCAAGAATTTGGAAATCCTAGTTTTGAAGAGGACTGTTCCCAGGAAGAACTTCCCCAGGAATTCGTTTTTTCCCCCCCCCCCCGGACTACCTTCCACCGCCGGCGGCTCTTTCGGGTTTCCCCCCTTTTCCGCCACCTCCTTTGGACACGAGGGATTGAGATGGAAAACGACTTCGTGAGAAGGACTCTTTTCCGCCTATCGATGGGTTTTCCCGACGAGGTGGAGTTCATGGTCAGTCGGCCCCCTCACCCCCCCCGGCGATCCCGGTAGGTCCGGAACCTCTGGGACCCCCCAATCGCACCCTTAAATAAAGTGGCAGCCCTCGCAGATTTTTCCCCTTCCAGAAGATGGCGCCCCTTGAACCCCCAGATGAGATAACCGGCCCCTTTTCCAGAAGCGATTTTTCCCGCGAAAGAAACTTTTTCCCCCGAAGATGGAGCTTCCTTCCCCCGCCTCCCCAGGACCTCGGAAGAGAACGCCCCCCTCCCTTACGCAATGAGACGCGCTTTCCTCACAGTTAACTTCCGATTGATTTTTCCCTGTCTATGCAAGAGGGCCCCTCACAATGAATTGGTTCTTTGATTTGATAGCTCTTTGGTGGAAGTCTCCCCCCCCCTGACAAGAAAGCTGCCCAAGAGCGAAAGAAACTCTTTCCAAGATCGCCGTTCTTTAAAAGGGACCTTGATATGCCCCGTCAGATGGTCCGAACCGTCCCCGTTAGAGGAAGATGGAAAAAGATTTTATAAAGAGTATGAAGCCCCTCCGCCCCCCAAGAAGGAAAGAACCGGAGGTCCGAAAAGAGGACGCTTTTTCTCAGGATCTGCAAAAAGAGGATCCAGATTCAAAAGGTCTTTTTTTTAACTTCAGGCCTCCTTGATAAGAGTCTTGGGATGTCGCAGACGGTCCTTTTTCTGGTGTCACGGTCGTTCAGGTTTCGCGAGTACGCTTTGCAGGGAATACGGGTCCCCTAGCTAAGTCCTCCGCCACGGAAACCCCGGCGGCTTGCTTTTTAGCGTTCGCCCTGACATCCACCCCCGTTCTCACACCTTCCCGGGGAATAAGATCCTTCTAAGGAGAAGAATAGGAGAGGAAGACAGAATGATAGCCCCGTTCTGAAGGCCCTCCCTTAAGAAAGAAGGAACCCTCCAAAATACGAAGTGATGCCCAAAGAGAGGGTTCCCCTGCATCAGCCTCTGCAAATTCATTGGATCGTCCCTTCTCACGGAGGCGGGAATCTGGGGAGCGAGTCCCCCGGAGATAAGGTTTAGGATGACGGTGGCTTGGAACTTCGAGGGATTTTTTTAAGAAGTCTCAGAAAGACCCCACCGGGAAAGATCTCCTCCCGGCCCGTGATCGTGAGCCCCTTTTTTGTTTTGGCCTGGGCTGGGGGACAGGTAGCTCACGGGCCCCGCGCCTCGCGGATTTCCAGCTTTGAAACTATCTCCTCCATTATGCATAGTGACCTAACTAAATGGATCGTCTCCTCGACAAATGAAGGAGATCGCCCCCCCCCCTTCATAGTTAGCCGTTTAAAACTCTCGCCTTCCCCCCAATATGCGGATGCACCCTAAACCCGCTCCAGGAGTGCCCAGGCGGAGTCGAGGAAAGGTCCCTTTTCCCTTTAAAAGAGAGTGGCCGGGAAAGCCTTCATTACACCCTCGCTGGAGGCAGAGCAGGAGCTGTCTGTTCCTAAGAGGGGAGGAGGAAGGGTCCCCCGAGAGAGGAGAGGTTTGTTGAAGAGATCCCCCCCCCCCTGAGGGAGAGGGGAAATCAACATACCGAAAAAGATCATCCGGAGACCTTTTTTCTTTCAAAAAGGGAGTATTGCTTTGGGCGGAGCCCTGCCTAGCGATTCCGAGCCTGGTCGTGTCCCCCCTGGAAGGTTCCCGGAGCCGATGTCCCTTTCCAGGGCTTACAGCGGCTTCGCACGCCGCAAAAATTCCCTTCCCTGGGACGCCTGCAGCATAGACGACTTTTCTCCTGAGAAGAGAAAAAATGTCAGGGGGCCTTTTTGGAGAACCCAGGAGGGAGTAAGAGGCCCCCTGCAAGGAAAGGATCCTTTCTGAAAACCTGCGGACGATACGTATACTCCGGAGGAAGCTTTGAGGCTCTTCAAAGGGTGACCCTCTGCGACTGGACCACCTCGATCGAGAGAGAGAGATTTTACCCTCCGTTGTGGGGGGGGAACGAGAGACCAGAGAGAGAGTGGGCAAGCAGATGTCTTTTCCAAGAAGAAGGACTGGAAAAAGGGAGACCGTAGGAAGAGCTGCGAGGAGTACCTTTCCAAGAAAGGCGGGTTGGAAGCCTCTCGGAAGAAGGCTTGTTTAAAGAGGCGGGCGAACTCAGGGAAAACTGCTCCCAAAGTTTTTGATGTAGTTAGTGGACCTCGGTTCGTCTAGGTCACGGCTTCCTTGAGCTCGTCCCTGGGGGCTCCTCCGTAAGTGTACGGCCTCGTGTAATCCTAGTCCGGAATAGGCCGGAACAGGGAATCGCCTCCTCCTGGGGTAAACTCTAGGAAGAAAGACCTCTTGAGATCCGCCGACCTGGATGTATTTTTCTTTCCCCCAATAGGAAAGAATCCCCTTTCAAAGAAAGGTCCTTTCTTGGAAAAGAGGAAAAACGCCCCTAGACTAGGAGGTCAAGACCTTCCCACAAGCAGAGACCACTAGAAGACAGCCCCCAAGGCAGGCCTTAAGAAGAGAGCCCCTCTAAGGTTTCCACTCCTGGGATTATCCATTTTCTTCAGACACTGAATTGCTTCTAAGGAAGGGGGATTCTTCTTCCCTCCCGGAGAAAGGGAGGCTCTGAGGGAAAAGATTGAGAGAGTGGAAGGGAAGGGAAACCTCTCGAGAGCAGAGGGGGAAACTTTTAACGGTGGGATGTTCGAAAAAACCGAACCACTCACCACTCGGAACCCCCCCCAGGAGAAGGTTGTTGGCCCGAAAATGCCAGTTTCGGTCTGCCTTCTACCCTGCTGACCCTCCCGCCTCCTGAAGTGCCTGCAGAGAGCCGCCTCATTGGGAAAAGGAGAGTCCGAAGAATTTCCATGGGAGATGTGAGCTTCCCCACCAACACAGAGATTCCGTGGAGGAGGATTTCCGCGGAAGGGTTACCAAGGTAACGGATGATCTGTTGTGAGGATTCTCAGAATTTAAGTAGAAGTTCGATGGAACTTTTTTGTTGTCCCCGGTGTTTTTTTTAAGGTATTATGTAGCAGGCGGCTTTACAAAAAGAGAACGACCAAGGGGTGGTTCAGTTGAGGTTCCTCATGAGACTGCAGTAGGACCATACAGAAGATATCCTCGAAATCAAAGAACTAGAACAATTCCCCAGTTTTACGTCATGTCTCTGGGAATCATTTCCCTCTATCGATAAGCTGCCTGGTCGGCTCTTGGATCTTTTTTGGTCAGCCACTCCGCAACTCCCCCTACGCTGGAAAGTTTTCTTGGGGAGGGACTTTGGTTGCAGAGAATGGACGCGATTTCCCCCCCTTCCAGAGAGGAAGACGGGGGTAATGAGAAGAGGTTTAGGACAACGGGGGAGGATCCGCGGCCGTGAGGACGACCCCCATTCCGGTCTTTTGACCGGGCCGATCCCGGGCGTTTTTCCTGGGGAGCTTCTTTTGGGTCCGAGACCTTTGTCACATTTCCCCCTAAGTCTATCGCAACCCTGTAAATTGGTCTATACCGCATCAATCGGCCTAAGCTTACGTTATACGCGCGCTCTTATGGCGGACTTTTAGGTCGGAAAGGTCTGCGTCGGGGAGCGCCACTTTTCAGGTCTAATCTTGGGCGCGCCTCGGCGGGCCGTTTTTGACCTTTGGGAGCGCCATCGGCGTTCGCCAATCGGCGGGCTGGGGGTTAGTTCGCCATAGGCTTTTTTGTAGGCCATCGGCGGTGCAAACCGGGATTAATTGCGATATCTTTCCTCAGTCTATGCTGCTGACCCAAGTCGCCTTTGGAGCGGAAGATTCTCACTCACGCGCGCGAGAACAATCTCTTCCAGGCGAAGCCTCGGATACGCAGGAGTTGAACGACATGTCCTTTTTTTCCCAGCTGGTAAAGCTCTCTTTTCCGAGGACGCTTTCTCTAGGGAACCCCCCCTCTTAAAAGGGGAAATGTGTTTCCATTGGAGAGACCAGGAGGAAACAGCGGCTGCGCGTAGGAAGGGGACATTTTTTTTCCTTAAAACAGGAAGAGGCTCCGTTCCAGAAGGTTAAATTTTCAAAGAGGAATATCCTCTGACATGAAGGTTTACCCGTTTTTAGTTCAAGGACACTTGTAGAAGGGGACGAGAAAGTCAGGCCAAAGTAGATAGACTCTGAAAGGGAAGCATCCAGTCTTAGTGGTTATTTTTCCCCCTCGATTAGGGACCCCCAGTAGTGGACCGCCCCTTCGACCCCTCCAGTTTTGAGATGTAGGCCGGCTGTGACTGTTACCAGTCCGCAATCCGCCTGCGAGCACGAGTCCTCTTTTTCTTCTTTTCCCGAGGATAAGAATGGTGGCTCGTGAGGGTTTTTTCTGAGGGGGGGAGAGAGTTACTTTTCCGGTATAATGATATTGTAGTGGGAAAAGGGAAGCCCCGAAGATTGAACTTGTTTATAGAAAGACACGGGAAAGGTGAACTCTTCTCCGGTAAAAGAGACCTGTCCTTTCCTCAGGAGGTAGTGACTTTTTCTTTCAAGAGCGATCGGCCTGCGGAGTTTGCCTTCCTTAGAAGGACGGTTCCCTTTGACGAGGCCGGCCCTTCACAAGGATGATGTCACCCCTGACCCAGATGAGCGATCCTTCCCCCGCATAGGAACGCGGGATTCTCCGGGAAAGATCACCCTCACGCTCCCTTCCAGCTGAGAGTACCGGCGCACTTCCCCCCTTCTCCTACCCTCTTACGCGGACAGCTCGTCCATTTTTTTCCTGCGGACCTGCCGGGTCAGCCCCTTCCTCCTCCTCGTTGTGTTTTTTTCCATGGCTGACCCGGCAGGTCCTTTTCCCCTCCACCTCCCCCTCATGGACGGCTCAGGGTGACTTCGCCCTATTCTGGAGGTCGCGACGGCTTTTCTGGGAGGAGCTCACCGGCGGTCTAGTCGGCGATCGCCGCGCAGCTTGGTGAAAGAATGAAGGAGTTCCCTTTGGCCGGAATAGAGGTTGTTTCCTGAAAAGGAAAGACGGCTCCCCGGCACCGTGCCGCCCGGACGTCTCCCCCCAAAGGCTCCGGCTTTAGAAGGGCCGGCCAGGCCTTTGGTAACGGGCTGCACACGGTTCACCGGGCCCCTTGCTCCCATCTAAACGAGGACGCCCCTCTGTGGAGGGGAGACTCCCCCGACGGTGATCGACCCTACAGGATAATTCTTTCCCGAGCATCCTCAGACACAGGACCAGGCCCCACTTCGAGAATGGATGACGCCAAGCCCCCCTCCCGGACTCTCCGTGAGGGAAAGTTTCTCTGACACACCACGGCCTCTTCCTGGAAGATTTTTTATATCTCTTTTTCCGGATGAGGCTCCCCATCAATTACCAAGACTGCAAGGCCCTCCCGGAAGAAGAACGCCCGTGAGAAAGAGGCCTCCTGGAAGGAAGGTAGTGTGTTGCCTGATCTTCCCCTTCGACCGGTTCCGTGTAAGGAAACTCCGGGGAACCCGTCACAACTGCGGGAAGCGGATCGGCCGTCTTTTCTTGACAATGATGGACGACGAGTTTTCGGGCCTGTGGGAAGACCGTTTCCCCATCGCAGCCTTTTTCTTGTCCATCATTCGCGTTTCTCCCTACGTACAGCGCCACTTTTCCCGAGGCTCCGTAGCGCTTTGCGAGCTGCAGACCCCCCTTGCGAAGGACCCTAATGCGTGCGCCCGGCTCTCGCCTGGGCTTTTAGAGAGCGTGGCTCTTTTATGGAGAGTTTAAGAGGGCAAAAAAGGACGGTCCTTCTTCTCATAGAAATGATGACCAGATCTTCTTCAAAAACAATAAGTTGGAAGAAAGCCTTCCCGAGAAAAGGAAAGTCCCCCCTTCCGGGATGGAGATAAAAGGAAAGAAGATTTTTTCACCCCTTAAAGAGATGGGAGCTCCCCTTCAAGACTGAGATAATCCCTCCTTTTTTTTTTCGCTCCCCGGCGACCTGCCGCGCGCCCTCGCCGCCCCTGCCGCCGCTTACTCGCCGGAGACGGAATTTTTCTATGAGACACGCCCCCAATGTTCTTGGTGCGATAGACGTCCTGGTGACATGTCGCCCCCGCAAGCGACCCCCCTCCTCCAGAACGACCCTTCCAGATCGCTGCCCTCGTCACCCGATGGCCTCGTCTTCTCACCGTTGGTTGTCGGGCCCTTGCAGGACACCTGCGTCGTCCCAAAGGCAGGCCAAGCGGAAGACACGTTTAGCCTGCCCGGGCGACCCCTCCGGCGCTGCACGTGCGCCGACCTTTTTTATCGATCTCGGCATGGTCTGTCTGCCCGGGCCTTCTTTACTCCACGACCTTTTTGCGTCACGGGTTTTTCAGGGGCGCGATTACATGAGATTCTCTGCGGCCTCCCGGCTAGCCGCCACCCGGCCGGAGCTTCGCGGTTTCCGCGCAGAAAGGATCCCAGAGGATAGAAACCCCTGAAAAAGGGGAATCCCAGGAGAAGGAGAAGCAAAGCCAAGGAGACTTAGACAGCATCCTCGGAAGGAAGACTGCAAGGAAAGAATCCAGACAAAAACCTCTGAAAGAGTTTTAAAAGCTAACCGCCAATGAAGGAGTGATAGTTAGGCCGAGGGCGGTTCCGGAGTCTTTCTGCAGGTGATTCATGATCGCAGCCGTTCTTCACTGGCCACGCTGAGCCAACGGCGGCCTTTGGTGATCTCGGGGAGAGAGGGAGGTGTGGAGCATCTTAAAGTAGG
>Ga0179593_1564944_pt1 | contig 10683 bp, 20 predicted proteins | sample CZODoug2_1_08_16_FD_185931 | JGI IMG/M metagenome (GOLD analysis project Ga0179593, IMG submission 185931) | Vadose zone soil fungal communities from Angelo Coast Range Reserve, California, USA - CZODoug2_1_08_16fungal (PacBio error correction) | ecosystem: Environmental > Terrestrial > Soil >... | reverse complement strand
CTTCCCCTCTCCCTTCCAAACACAGCTCTTTTTCCCACGTAAGCACAGGGATCTTGAAGAAACTTTTTTTTTCTCCACCAGGGCGAATTTCACCCCCCCTTTCCTCCCCATGATTATTCATTCGAAAATTTTCTCGAAAGGGGTGCTTTTTTTTGTTGTCTTTTGCATGGCAGGGATCTTACTGCGTTTCTTCGAGCCACCTTTCCCTTCCCCCCTTCCTGACCGAGGATCCCCCTTAGGCTTTCCATGAGTTGAGGTTTTTTTATTAGGATGTGGGGATCGACTTGTTGGCGGACGATGGCTTTCTTTTTCCTAACCCCCCCCCCAAATCGATGATCCAAGTCAGATTCGGCTTTGTCTAGATGACGAAAAACGCTGTTCCCCCCCTACGCTGCAGGGAATTTCCCCATCTTTTTCCCTTTATAGACCAAATGTCGGCCTTATTGAACTTTTTGGAGAGATAAAGGGAGTCCCAAAAGAAGGTCCTTCCCGTGCGAACTTTCGCTCTTTCACCCGCGTTTTCGCGTACAGAGTCCGCCCAGACTCAAAGTATTCCCCCCCACATTCGTTTTCTAGGGGATGTTGCCCTGCTTCGTTTTTTTCCGAAAATAGTTGCAGCTAAAAAGGTTCTCTTCTAATTTTTTACCTTTGCCCCCTTGTGACGAGTTTCGTGCTGAATTTTTCCGCGACAAAACATTCTTCTTGAAAGTCCGGCCTTCCTCTCGAATGCGCTTTCTTTTTGGCCTTCGGCCGTACTTTTCTTTTCGGGCCGTGTGAACGTCTTTTTTCCGTGGGAAGAGGCCCCCTTTTTTTTTTTCCCCCGGTGGTTTCCGCATCGGCTTTCTCTTTACGCGCCCAAAAAGTGTTTTTTTTATGAGAAATCTCGGCGTCTTTTTTTCTCGAGCACGCGGTTTTCCCCCCTCCGTTCCCTGTTTGCCCCGCCTCCCGAGCGCTTTTTTTATGAATCCCGTAGTGTTGGAGTCCGGTTTTTTGCCTTGCCGCTTGTTTTTTTTTTTAGAAAACCCAAGGGCCCGACCCTTCCCCCCACCTTTTTTCACCGGAAGCGGAACGGGTCGAAGATTGTGCAATTTTTGCCGACTTCCAGCTCCTTTCTTTCCCTTTACCGGACGGCGGTTCCTCGGGAGGCGTTTGCAGCGGCCTGTTCCTTCTTTTTTTTTTTTTTTTCCCAAGACGCGTTGCCTCAGAAGCCTCCAATAAGGCGGGCCGTTTCTTGCGGCCCGGGCTCTTGATCGATCCGATTTTCGTCGTATCGATCGACAAACAACCATTCTCCCCTGCCAGGCGGATCCCGGTGTCTTCCTGGGCCCCCTTGTAGAGAAGTCCCCTATCGTAGGAATAGAGCTTTCTCCACACGACCTGCCTCTCTCTCCTGCGCTTTTCAATCTGTCTTTTTTTCCTCCCGAAAAGCGTAGGCGCTCTTCCCCTGTAGCCCAAAGCTTAACTTCCCTTTTTGCTGGTTCGTTCTTTCCCCCCGTCATGTCGACGATCGCGTTTCTGAAGGTTTGCCCCCCCTTTTGGGCCGGCGGCAATTTTTTTTTCTGGGGGGTGGGTGTGTTTCTTTGGATTGGTTTTCCACTTACCTCCTCCATGCGACTTCTCAGCCACCGGATTCTTTTTCCCTCAGTCCGGGCAGAAGGGCTGGCTGTTTCTCTGTCCTTTTCTTCTGCCACGAAACTCGGTTTAATAGGACAAAAGCGTTTCCCCCCCCCCAAAAACACCCCCCGTTTTTTTGTTTTTTCTTCTCGGTACTCGAGGTTCGCGGGACTCCTTTCTTTTTCCTTGGGGGGGGGGCAAGGCTCCTTTCGCGACCTTGACAGTCACCGGAAGCGGCTTTTCCCCCGCCGCCGGCTCCCCCCCCATGCACGCACGCCTTTTTCCGTGTTCAAGTGACCTTATTGCGAGAAGTTTCCCCAGGTATGAATTCAACAAGTAAGCCACCTTTTTTCCTCTTTTTTTCGTGTTAGATGTCATCCCAGTTTTTTGGGGCCCCGCCTTATAACCGTAGACTCCCCCTTTCCCCCTCGTCCTCTCTCAGAAGGGCAAACAATTTCCTGCAGTGTGACGGTCTTTTTCGCGATTTGAGGGGACCATGGATGATTTTCCCCCCGGTAAAATACTCCCCCGTTAGAGAGTTTTTTTTTTTTTTCTTGAAGATTATCTTCTTGCCTCGGCACATTTTTTGTCAAATGACTTTTTTTCTTAGAACAACTACCTAAGGACGACCAAAAACTGGATTCCTCCCTTCTCCGCGTGTATTTTTAGGGGAGAGGATGCGATGACTCCCCCCCCCGTGTTGAGAGTATGCCTAACTTTTTTTTCTTCTGCGAAGAGGGATGGCCCTTTTAAGCGGAATTCAGGGACTCCCTTTCTTCTGATATTTTCTCCTTTGTCTACTTGCCGTTTTTCCTTTTTGGCCGAGTTATTTGAAGTGAAAGCGAGAGTTGCCGAGGTCGACGTCGATTCTTTTTTTTTTCTTTGTTGCCTCCCTTCCGTTCGATGGACGGTAGGGGTTCCTATTCGGAGAAGGTCTTTCCTCTCTCCCCCCCCCAGCCACTTTTTACGACGCTTCTCATCCTTCGACGCGACTTTTTTTCCCCGGGCTTTTTTTTTTTTTTCCGAATGGCCCCCCTGTCATTTGGGAAAAAAAAAATCTTCCTACTCGTTGTTGTTTTTGAGATCTCCCCTTTTTTTCACTTCGATTTGCGGGATTCCATCGTCTTGCGCCCAACTCCTTTTTTCTTTTTGGAGAGGTAGAAGGATTTTCCGGCACATGGTCGAAAAGCGTCCCCCTTTTTTTCCCCCTTCCATCGGGTCGGTCGTTTTTTTTTTCTTTGATGAGGGGAAAGCCCGTTACTAAACCCTACTTCAATCCGCGGTTTCCCCCTTTCAGCCAAAATTAAACCCACCCATTCTCCCCAGGAACCTCCTAAAATTGACTTTTTTTTTTCCGGCAGACTTAAAGAGAGGACCCCAGAAGATTATCCCTTTTTTCCAGCGGCTCCTTAGTAACTTGACCGCACTTCTCAATTTCGTGCCAGGCTTTTTCTCCCTGTGGTTTTTTTTCTTGAATAACTGGGTGAAATAGCTTCTCGGCAAAAAAAACATTGCATCCAAAATGTCCCGACAAAAACCGATATTTTTCCTTTTTTTTTTCGTCTTTGCTCTCCCCCCTTTTTGGACCTTTTACAGACACCCAAGGAAGAGATACATTTCCCTCCCTTCTTCTGGAAGACCCGTGAGATTGGCGGAAGTCACAGGAGGGTCCCCCGCCGGCAACCCGACACCAACAGGGGATTCTAACTCCCCTTCTCAAAACCTGTATGCTGGCAACACATGGAACGATAAACGTTTAGATTTTCTTGATGCAAAACGGAAAACCCCTTTCCCCCCCCTGCTCGATAGCTTAAACCCCCTCAAATGCCCCGTGAGAGGACATTTTTGGAATTGAAGACATTCTTTTTCCATAAAAACTTTTCGAACGAAGGTTTCTCCTACAAAAAAAAACACGTTTCGTGATTGACATGGTGTTTTGGGAACACATCATGGGGGGGCTGGTTTGTTGCCTCCCAGGAATCCTTGGCAGCCATTGAACGGACCTGCGGCACTTCAAAACTCGGTTCCTCCCCCTTTTCCTCCCCTGGCCGCCACGTTTTTTTTTCCCCAGTCTTTTGTTTCGTTCCACGAGTTAGAGATGCGTTTTCTTCAAGTGGGCGCTTCTTTCCTTTTCTCTTAGCGTACATTGCGTAAAAGGAAGTGCCCTTTTTCCTCCCCACCTTTTCTGTTTCGCGGACTGTTTCTCGGACTTTCCCCCAGGCTTGGCAGGAATTCGCTTCAGGATCAAACCATCAGGGGCCTTTCTCGCGAATTGAGAGGTGAAAATGGGTCCCCTTTCGGAAAGAGGAAAATTCCTTCTGCGGATCCGGGAGGTTCGATAAATGCTTTTCCTCGACGACGATGCTTTTTTTTTTTACTCTCCATCGGCCAGTGTTCTTTTCACAACGAGCACTTCCTTTAGGGGGAGAGTCTTCTTCGAGAAGGGTAAAGAGGAGGGTCTTTGAAGCTCGAGGAAAAAAGAGGGTCCCTAGGGGTCTTCCCCTTGGAAGCAAGCATTTTCGAAAAGGGGGGAATGGGGGCTCCGCGTGGTTGGAATTTTTCCGGAAGAAAATCCCTTCCCCCCCCCCGATTCGAGTCACCTCCGCGAAAAAGGCGACCCTAGGAGCCTTTTTTCCGGACAGGCACTGGCGGTTCCTGGAGAGTGGTCCTCACGCGTTTCCTTTGCCGCCTGCCCTTTTCCCTCGGCTCTTTGGGTAAGACACCCTCCTACGGTTCCCCCCCGCAATAGATGGAAGCGCGGGCCCTTGCCCCCCTCCCCCTCTTGAGACAAGGGATTTTTTCCGTCCTTTTTGAGAGTTGAAACCGTCCTCACCTGGTTGTGCTTTTTTCCGAAAATTTTCCTTTTGTTTCGCGATTTTTCCTCCGGCAATCCTGTTGGGCGTTCGCGTTTCCAAAACCCTTTCTCCCAGGTACTCAATTGGGAGGACATTCGGATTCCAACAGGGGGCTTCTTTCCATCAACCGTTTTTTCTTTTTTTTTTCCCCCCAAACCATCATTTTCCGCTTTTTCCCGTCGATCAGACGAAGATCCCCCCCAGGGAAACCCGCGACTACACCCAAGTAAACAATCGGCCTTTTTTTTCCTAGGGTTTCTACCCATTTTTTTTTTTTCCCGACCCCGGGCTCACGGCCAGCTTTCAACACCGCCGGACGGCCTCTCTTTTCTGCGAAGGCCATTGCATTCTTTTCCGGGAAAGTGCACCTCGTGTTGCGGGAGGCAGTCCCTTAAAAACGCTTGTCTATTCTGTGAAAACTCTTTCTCCCCCGAAGACGCTTCCTTGTATTGCACTATCGGCACATCCTTCCCAACATCCCCTGACTTTCGAGGGGTTGGGTCTCCTCTGGCCCAGCCCCGCCCTCCTCTGGCGGCTTTTTTTTTGTGTTTTTTTTTTTCGAGAGCCAAGCGACTTGACCGAAATCTTCTCACGGGACCGCTCCTTTCTACTTTCAGCGCCGCCTTTTGCCCAGCACACGTGCTTTTCCCGCCGACAGTGGGGCTTCCCCCCAGGCCGACGTCGGAAAAAAGTTTTTTTCCCTTTTTCAGCGGCTTTTGGGTGGGTTTTTTTTTGGGGGGGGAATGGATGGAAGGGACCTTTGTAGTTGTCAATTCGATGCCCCCCTCCCATGGGGCCGAAAGTTTTGACTGGTTTCCCTTCGTTAAGGTGTGGGCGGCGGCCGGCTTTCTTGCCCCAATGGTTATGTTTTCTCAACAGGCCCCTTTCACGAATTTCTCGGTTTTTGCGCGGAAGCGCTGTTTTCTTATGCCCGGGAAAGTTTTTCTCCTAAAAAGCCTTCCTATCCCGCATTTTTCCTCTTTCCTCCTCCCTGAGAGCGTTATCCTAGGACTGCATACTTTCCCCCTTCCCTTTTGTGGGGATTTTCGCCTTTGACAAGGGGAGGCCAGTTCTTTTTGGGTGGCGCGTTTCAGTTTCGCGTGCCTTTTCCTTTTCGGATCACGATCTCTCTTTTTCTCCTTTTTTTTTTCTCTACGCTGAGTGATCGGCCCTCGCTCCTCCCCCTCTTTGCCCCAGAGACACTACGACACATCTTCCCGCTGTCTGATACCACTCCCCTTGCCGGAAAAAAATGCTTTTTTTCCACGGCTCACATCCTGCGCATTCTTTTTCCTTTCGTCGGAAGTCATGCCGGGACCTTTTCCTGGAAAGTCGTTCCCCCCCCGGCGACGCGCCGTTTCCCCAACCAGCAGAACGACTTGGGCGGTCTTTCTTGGGACATGGATGTGATCTTTGGGCGACGCTCCGCCGACCCCCCCCCTTCCCCCCCCACCCATAGGATGATCCCTTTTCTGCACTTTCTTTCTTTCCGATGAAGAACAAAGATGTTTTCAGGGACTTTCACCAAGGCCTTTTCGTTTTCAGCCCCAATGTTCTCTCGCCACGTAACTCTGTGTTCTTTTTTTTCTCGCGATATTCAACGCCTTTCCTGAAAACTTTCCCCCCCGCAGTCAACACAGCTTTTTTTCCTCCCGCCGCCCGACCTCGTCGGGTTTTTTAGACTCAAGTAGACCACCCCCCCCTTTCGGCTAACAAGGGTCTTTTTCCGCGAAAAATTCGAATGTCCTTCCCGGCTCAAGGCCTTCGTTTCTTTTCACTTGAATAACCTTTTTCGTTCGATTGAAACTTTTTTTTTTTCCCCCCACAACCACTCTCCCCTGACGTCGCCCACCTTTAATATCTCGATTTCCATGCCTGGCCCTTTCTCGCAGCTTCCTCGGCCGTGTTTACCTTGAAGCGGAATTTCCCTCCCCGATACGGCGGGCTTTTCTAGGAGAAGGAGGATCTTCCCACAAAAAGGCAGATGTACTTTGGGGGGGACTTCCCCTCGGTGTTCCTCTCGGGCTCTCGAGCCTGCTGATGGGTTTTTTCTGGACTCCCCTCCCATTTCGCCAGAGAGGTTTGTCTTCGCGCGAAAGGCTTTCCCCCCCAAAGGCGCTTAGTTTTTTTTCTAAAACATCGCCGCAGCGACGATTTTCCCGACCCCTCTTGGACCGGTCAATCGCCTCTTTTTTTCCTTTCGCGGCGTCCCCCTGTTTTTTTTTTTCTTGATGCCCAGATGTTGCAAGCGGAATAGGCGTGTCTCCTCCAGGGGCGGCGGTTTCTCCCTGGAATGCCTTATTTTTTCGGATTTGAAAGGTAGGCTTTTCTCCAAGAATCAGGCATTTTTTTCCCCCCAATAAAGCCTACGCCGTTTTTTAGAAAAGGGCCTCGATAAAGTGGGCGGCTCCTCTGAGGGTGACCTCCCTTTTAACCACAAACCCCTGTTCCTTTGGCACGGAAGGCCTTTCGAGCAGGTCCCCCTTTGTAGCTCGCCTGTTCGGGCGACGAGACAAAAACCCCTTGCAGGATTGGACCTCTCTGGCAGATTTTTCCCCCGGGTTTTCTGAGCACTTCGCCCGACAGCGTCTTTCCCTTTTTTCGCGATTTTCTGTAGCCCCAATTTTCAGAGGAATTGCCTTTTGCGAGTTTCTTCGTTCCAGCCGCACTGCTCCTTCGGGCCTGGTTGATTTATTCGCCCTCGAGGGGGCCTTTCTGCAACAGCCTTTTTTCTTTGGTTTGGGGGAGGATTAGACATTATGAGATAGAACCTTCAGCGAAAACCATCACGTTCGAACCGGATTGCAGGCGCCCGAGGAACTACTTTCTTTCACGTTTTTTCCCTTGCGGACATCTTCGTCCCTTCAATCGAAAAAAAACCTTTTCTGCAAGCCGGTTTTTCCCACAGCTCTTTTTCCATTTTTTTTCTTTTGAAGGAGAAACTTATAGAGTCGGGGAAGCCTTCCCGAAGAGTAGGGCCCCATTTTCCCAGAGCTTTTTTGTCGCCAAGGCCAGAATTCCCCAGGCAAGAGTCCTCGGATTTCAAACACCCTTTTCTCCCTTTCTCTTTTCCAAACGTCGCCCTCGCGTCGCAACGCCCCTCCCTGTCGGCATTCACGCCCTTCCAGTTCGTGTCGTTTTTTAAAGAGAATCTCGCGTTTGGGACAGCGGACACCCTCCGACGGAAGATTCATGTTTGGCCCCACTTTTTTTTCCCCCCCCCCCGTGTACCATTGGTTGGCCCCCTTTGAGGGCGCCAGGGTGATTTCCGCGGTTTGGCACCCGTGCTTGGGCGTCCGGCCCCTTCTTCTCGTATGATCGGCGGTTCCCGTTTGGCAATTGATTGCCCGTTAGTTTAAATCTCCCCAAAAGTGATTAGACTTGTTTGGTACCCCCTCTTGTGGCTGAAGAGCTTTTCGATGCTCCCCCTCTGGCCCCCCCTTATGGCAGGAATCCTTCAGGGGAGCGTTCCCACGGGGAAATGGGCTTTTCCCTTCTTTCATCGATTCCCCGGCGAAGAGGATGTTCTCTTGCCGATGAAGAGAAACGTTATGGAATGTCCCTCCTTCCTGTCGATGTTTGTTTTTGCTTTTTTTCCGGGATTTTAGATGGACGGTAGGTTTTCTCTCGCGAAGGGGCTTTCCGAATCTTTCCCGCTCTCACGTAAGCCGACACTTGGATTCGAGGGCTTCTACGCAGCCATGATCTCTCCCGGTCCGTTCCCCGCCCGCCTCGCAGGACCCAATATCGATCTCGTTTTGTGAGAGAGAATATGATTGTTTCTTTTTTTTCTTCCCTTCCTTTTCCCCTTCAGTCTGCGCGCACGCTCGTTTGAGATTTGATTTCTTTCCTTCGAAGCGCGCCGAGCGACGCATCGTTTTTTTTTTTCTTCAGCGAAAGCCCTCGCCCGCGATTTTTTTGGCCAGGGAGGCACAAATCTCAAATCTCTTTCCCCTCCCCCCCCCTTCGATTCACGGTCATTACTTTTTTTTTTACCGACATCTTCCCCCCTCTTTTTTTTCGACATCTATTCGCAGAAGCTTTTTTCCACTGAATAAGCCTAACGCAAGGCCATCTTTGACGAACGACGTGGGGACGCAATCCTCCCCCCGGTTGACCATGCAGTCAACTATGGCCCCTCCTTTTAGTCACCGTTCAACAATCTCTTTTGCCGTCTGATGTCCTGGATGAGGCAGCTTCGACGCTTCCTAACTGTTCTCCGACGACATCGCCGTTTTTCTCAAGGATTCTTAGCCGCGAAAATCTTTTTCCCCCTTAATCACTCTTCCTTCCTCCCCTTTTAACAAATGTGCGAGCCCGCGTCTCCGACGCGATCCTTGCTAGCCCCTTTTTCCCTGCGGACTCGCATTGCTCCCCCCGAACCATAAAAGGAACTGCCGTTACGTTTTTTATCCTTTGAATCGCAATTCTTTTTTTTCGCGTTGGAAACCCGGCGCCCCTTTTTTTCACGCGGCGGCCACGCCAGTCCCTTTTTTCCTCTTGTCCTGTTGAACTTTCTTTTTTGAAGAAGCCGCGCCTTTCGGAAAAAGGCTTCAACGAACCTCTTGTTATCCTTGCAACTCCCCCCCCTTTTCCCCTTTCCATGTTTCATTCGCCCCCTTTTCCCCGAGTTCAGATGCGCGCCTCCTAAAGCAGACTCCAAGCTGGCGCCTCCCATCCGCGCCGAGCGTCCTTCCCCTTTCCTGCGACCGTGGTCTTCCCGTGGGCTGATTCGCGGCCTGCATTGAACCATCTGGTTCCGCCCATATTAGTTTTTCCCCTTCCCGCGAGCGCGAATTTTTTTTAACTCGACAGCCGCCCCCCCCCCCCCCCCCCTTCAAATCCTCTGCCCCTTTCGGTTCCCTTTGCAAGATCATAGAGCTTCCTGTAAGACGCGAGGCGCCTGCTCAGAGCCATCCCCCCCCCTCGCAGATCGATCCACCAATTTCTGCCAGAAGATAGGTCTGCCTTTCCATGAATGTGACCTCCCCCTCCTCATGCGGGTCCATTTTTGTCGACCTGACGAAAAGGAATTCTGACACGTGTCCTCCAGACCAGGGCGCCTTTTTTTTCTTCCCGGACGACTTTTGCCGATAGCGCTTTTTTCCGCCCGTTCATGCAAACTCTGCCCCTCGCTGAGCACCCCCTCCGACACGCCGCCCTTTTTTTTTTTTTTCCCCGCATCGCTTTCTCGTGAGTTCTTTTTACAGCGGCAGACGCGGACGCATTTTTTTTTTTCTCCTCACAGGATTGTGTCCGCCTTCCTTGGCGGCGGCGATTTGTTCATACTTCCCCCCCTTTTTTTGGCGCCCCTTCTCCTCCTTTCCCCAGTGACCCCTTTTTCCGATCGCGGTGCAAACAGTTTTCTTCTTGTAAATGAGAGAAAACAATCAGACCCCCCTCCGTCGATCAGAGCCGATCCCCCCCTTTCCCCCTCGCTTCCTCCCTCTTTTTCCTCGCCAATCCGCCCTTTTCGAAAGAAACCACACCCCTCTTGGGGCTTCACGCGCCCACGGCCGTGCCTCTGTGCTCTGCACTCGCGCATACGGAGCATGAAATTTTTTTTTCTGTGCGATAGTGTTTTTTCCCCATCACTCCCCCTTTCCCTCCAAACATACGGAAGCTTTTTGTCGAAGGATGCCCATTTTTCGCGTCTCAGCGGGCACATTCCCCTATAGCTTGATGTGCGGGCGCTTGGGCACTTTTTACGCTGCATCGAGGACGGCCCTCTTCCTCCAGAATGGCTATGACCGAACCTTCCCCCCCTTTCCGACTGCTCGGCCTTCGCGCGTTGGTTTTTCTCCGCCAAGGACAAAATGATGTACGTTCCCCCTTTCCTGCACAATCGGCCGACGCGTCCTTTTCCTTCCCTTCAGCGATTTCATTTTGAGATCCCTCTTCTGCCACAATATCGGACTCATGCCGCCCTTTTTGCACTCAGGAAGAGCAGAAGGGGTTGTCCGCATCGATGACGCCCCCCCTTTCCTTCTTCGATCACAGCCCAACCCCCCAGCATTCTCGTGCGGGCCGTTCCCCCTTTTTTACGCATACTGTTGCCGGTCGCGACTGCGCCCAAACCCCTTTCTTCGATAGCCTCCTTTCCTTTTCGTGATGACCCACAGCCTGATAATCATTTTCCGGACCCTTTTCTGTTCCTGCCAGTTGCTCAAGAAATTTTTTTTTTTTTTTCTCCTTTCCCCAAGTTTCGCGCTGT
>Ga0179593_1478233_pt1 | contig 10683 bp, 9 predicted proteins | sample CZODoug2_1_08_16_FD_185931 | JGI IMG/M metagenome (GOLD analysis project Ga0179593, IMG submission 185931) | Vadose zone soil fungal communities from Angelo Coast Range Reserve, California, USA - CZODoug2_1_08_16fungal (PacBio error correction) | ecosystem: Environmental > Terrestrial > Soil >... | reverse complement strand
CTTTTTTGTACCCGTGATGGAGTATTGCGGACTGGGACGACCCTGAATCCGACCGGCCCCTCCCTTGAATTGCAACACTTAATTTCACCTTGTTTCCTTGGTCGAATCTCCCCCCCCCCCCCACCCGCGGTCTAGCTCATGGGCTGTTCTTGTGGACAATGCTGATACTTTTGGTGTGGGCGTTCCGAGAATGAGTGTTCTCGATGAGGCGGTCTTCGTCTTTTACGTCGACCTCATTGCCCACCTCTGCCTATTTCTTTATTCTCCAACTTCTCGCCCGGGCTTTTTCCCCTTCCGATTCTTTTCGAGGAATCTACGGGGTTGCCTTTCTCCCGTCGCACCCCCCGGCTCGATGAAAGACCCATTTCGGACAGGGTGACATCTCCCATCGTCTATTCCTTTGTATTTCATTTTTTCTGTGAGGGTGTCATGTTTATCTGTTTGTTGAGAAACCCTTTTTTGTTTCCGTGGCCTCCCGTTCCGATGAGGCACGGCCCCCCTTGACCTTGGGGACCCCCCACCCTCTTTTTGGTCAATCCGCACTGCATTGTTAAAAGTTTTACCAACAGCACCGCAAGAGTCCGTAATTAGGCGGAATGGGAGATCCCAATGACTGCCCCTCACCCAAATCCCATATCACTTTCGGGAACTTCTTCGCTTACCACTGCATGTCCCTTTTCCCGGCTGACGTCCCCCCCCTGCAACCCGCTGTTTACCATGTCGGTCCTTCATTCCGCCCCCACGTCGAGAAATTATTTCTTTTTATTCCACTGCGTTTATTCATCCAGTCTGATGTGCTGACGCTTCGGGGGCTCGGATGATCGCAGATGAATTTATCATTTTTTCCTTCGCTTAGGTCTCATTTTTTGTTTTATATAGTCGGACAGTCCCCCCAATGACCATTTGTTTTGTCAGGCAGAACCCCCGGTACGCCCATTCTATTGTCTTTGATGAGCATGACTTCCCCGAGTGTTTCTTAGACCATCTCGCCGCGGCGTTTGGACCCTTTTCCGTTCAAAAGAGGTTGACGCATCAAGTGGACGGCTCCACCTTCTTTCGGCTGCGGACCACAATCTTTTTTCCCCGTTATCGGAGGAGATCTCCAACGTCTCTTTTCCTTTCTTGATGCCCTCCCATGTCTTTTTGTTGTTTTTTTGTGATGGTTTGGGGGTTTGGGTTTTGCGCACCGGTTGCTTTTCCCCCGGGAGAGATTGGTTTTCCGTGTCGCTTCCCCAACTCGTTCATTCGTTTAGGTTTCTCTGAACTCGGCGCCGGCGTTTTTCTCCGTGGTGATTGAAGGGTCTTTCGCTTCCAGAAGCCCCTCCCTGGCTCCCGCCTTGTCCGGACCGCTTTTCCGCCCCGTTATCTCTACTTGTTCCCTTTTTTTTGCGCGTCCGTTTTTAAGACCATCTTAGAAGCAGGAGACCCCCCCCCCCCCCCGCTTGTTGCCTCCATCGCTCGATCTTTTTCGTCCCTATGCGGTTTTTTTTTTTTGATCGAGGGTCCCGTTACGCCCCCCCTGTTTGAAGTGGACGTCGGGTTCCGACTTGAGGCCCTCCTGAAAGAACTGCCCCCCCACGGTGGGTGTGCGCTTATATGATTTTCAGAGTGGGTGAGATCGTTTCGAAAGATCCCCCCCCGAGCTTAGATTCCCACCTCGGCCTCCCTTCTTGCTTTCCGCCAAGGAGCTCCCCCCCCCGTCAAGGCCCCGCCGTGGTTTTTTGGCTCAGATGTAGACTCACGATTTTTCGAGTTCTTTTGCCTTGATGACGTTTTGACCTTTCCGAATCTGGCCGCCCTCTTTGACTATTGGTATGCGAGTGCCTGTCCCATTCTCCCCCACTCGTGTTTGAGCCCCTCCTTAGTATGTTTTCAGTTTCGGTCCTGACCATGCCGGCCGGTTGCGCGGCACGACGTCCGAGTGGCTGCGTTTTTACCATCTGGAACAGTTTTCGATGATTTCTCTTAGTAGACCCACCCCCTGCTCATTTAATATGCCCCTGCCCGTTGACAATCCCCCTCAGTGCTTCTCTTGGGGTAGTCCCTGCTACTTCCTGTCATCTAATCGATTTTCACATGACAACCACATGGTGCCTACCCTGACCAGTTCCTATTCTTTCGTCCTCCTGTGCAGGCCGCCTGTTGTTTTTCACGGATCTTTGACTTTGGGTTATTTTTTAAATCCATTGCGCCGCGTGGACTTTGTTCTGTTCGTTTTCTCTTTCACTACCCTAAGGATGACAATGTTAAGGAGGTGACGAGCCGGAGTTCCAGCTTCATTTTACAAAGTCCGTGGTTCCTTGGTTGGAGATTCTTTTTGGAAGTTGCGAGTTTCTCTTTTTCCGGCGTTTCCCCGCCCAATGAAGTGCTACCGATGTGATCCCTTTATTGCGGTTTGTGTCTTTTGCTTTGCCCTGTTGGTCGGTGACATCCGACGATCCGCCTGACCCTTGATTTTGGATTTGCTGTGCTTTTGAGATACTCGGGGGGAATGCCATATTTAATGCCTAGCATGACTGACGCTTCTGGTGTGTGAAGGGTACGAGATCCAGGCCCTCCCCCTGGCTCAGGATCTTCACTATTCCTTGCACGTGGATTTATGCTTTTACACGATAGTTCGCGTTTATTTTTTACCGAAGACTATTGTTTTTCCGGTGACCTATGGTTAACATTTTTGCCATTCAAGCACCCTTATTCTCGATAACCCAGATTTGTACTCCATTTGACTTATCTGATCCCTTTTTCTTCCACTGTCGGGCCTATGTTGTTTTAACTGCCAGTTCTGGGCTTTGGTGGTCGTTCCCGACACCGCCGCCTTTTTTTTTCTGATTCCGTTTTCCCTTAGAATTCCCCGGCGCTCTCGCCTTTCTTTTTTGAGCAATGTTCTCTTTATCTCAGCTCGGTCTTCGCACTACCTTTTCGTTAATTTTTTGGTTCCCTTTTCAGACCCCCCCGTGCATTTTTTGTCTTACTTGGGTATCCCGATTTAACCCTATCTTTCTCCCCGTCACCCTTTGGGGAAAAGTTCCCAACGTTTGAATTTTTCCCTACCACACACCAAACTCCCTCTCGTCGAACTGGGATTGCTTACCCTGTTGAGATTGTGCTCACTTTACCTCAGCGGAGGTTGACGGCTTTGAACTCTATTTTCTTCCTGGGGGTGTGTTAATTTTGCTGGGGTCCACGAACCCCTCCCCTTCTCAAACCGTCGCGGTGCTATGCTGGCTTGCGGTTTTGATAACTGCTTCTTTTTGCCCTGAAACTTGGATACGGTGTCTCTTCCGTTGGGCGCTCGCTCCATTGTTTTGCGCAAACCCTAGAACCACAATTGCACCCTTCTTTTTCGGAGTTTTCTGCTCGCTGAGGTTAGCTTTCCTTTCACCGATCCCGTAGGTAGATCTCTCGTCTTCCTTTGCGTTCTCCTGTACCGACTGGGTCGAGGGGCATCCCTCTTCCCTCCAATACGTTTGTTTTTTTGTTGTGGATAGAGTCCCCTCGCCCCATATCTGTTAATGCGGGCCCGCCTTAACGTCTCAGCCCTCTGCTTATCAAAAAGTAGTCATGTCCTCGTGATTTTCTCCATGCGACGCGCGAATCTCAAACTATAAAAAATTGTTGCTCCTGTTTTTATGAAGTTTGTTTTCCTCGGTGTTTTCCCTACCATCCTGATTGCGAATCCTCATTGTTCTTAAACTTGGCTTGGCCATTAATACTGGCTTCCCCACGGACCCCCCCCCGCTGACCATATAACGCTTCAGTTTGTCCTCCGCTTTCAGATAGATCCGTTAGTCTTGTCCTTTTTTATACCTCCCTTACTGTAAAACCGTTTCCACTTTCCCTCCCGGTGCTTTTTTCTCTGTGAGTCACTCTCCCCTCCCGGTTTTCCCCGTAATTCGAGCGAGGTCGCTGGACGGGTGTTTTGGTTTTTCGTGCCAGTCAACCCCTCAGGCACTGTTTAACCTGTGAATACGAAGATACGCTTCCAGACTTGATAGAAGGTTCGGTACATTCTACCCATTAGCTGGTTCCCGTCTTATATGTCCCAGCCGACGGACTCAATTCTGTACTCCAGACAGCGGCCCTTCGATTCCATTTTATAATGTTCTCAACCCCCTGCCCCCCTCCTCATTCGCATTGATGTCTGAGGCCCCCCACTTGGCAGAGTGATAATAATCACAAAGATAAGGAAGAAGAAACCGAACCCCTTTTGACAGGGTGGTTGAGACCCCTACATCAGAAACCCAGAGGTTCTAGGCACCAGCGAGGTAACCTAGTCCAACGGAAACCTCGACCGTTTGTGCAATCGGGTTCATTTAAAAGATCTGAGACGTAACCGCAGGACAATTATCTGTGGTATAGAGACAGACTTTGAGGGAAGGAACACGGTTACCCCTCCCTTGCCCGACAGCAAAAACTAGCGTTTGGACTTTTGTGAACCGATCCCCGTTCACCTTTTACATCAAGTGCACCCGGGATGCTTGAAGGATCCTGGGTTGCAAGATTCAACTGCGGCTCGTGAGTGCCTTCACCACCAAGATAGGGTGTTTTTTATCCGGGATGGACAGAACGCACTACATGTTCGAATAAGAAACACCTTGCTAGCAAAAGACCCCCAGCATTGCCCCACAGAAAGGTGGAAGCGGCTGATACTCCCCTCCTACTTAAAGACACAACCCTTTCCCGCTCCCCCCCCTCCATACAGGTCTGAAACGGAGTTCCCAGGCCTGCCGTGGTTAAACCGCAGGCCCGCGAAACCATTAGACGAATCCCCCTACAAAAGCCGACGCCCCCGGCCGTTTCAATGCAGATCTTTTCCCCTTCTGCCCCCGGATTCTATCAGGCAGTCGGTTGCAACTCCCTGGAGTCTCACGCTCCCCCTCCGAGCCACCCTTACAATTTACCCGTTATACGTAATATTTTTATGAAATAAAAATCGTCAATCTGTCCTATCCAAACCCTAGTTCTCCTCCACCGTTGCGCAACGCTCCCCCCTTACGATTGGTAGTCAATTCCATTTTCTTTTCATTCCTAGGATTCCATGCGTGGAGGTTTGAGTGCCCCTTCCCAGACATCCCCGGCGGGCCAATCTTTGTTCGGGGAACCCCTTGTTTTTTATTTTTTTTTTGAAACGTGGTTTTTGTTTGCATGAATGTCCTTCTCCCGTCGAGGGCTCCCCTTTTTATGAAAGCTTTACCCTTTCAGCTATACCAGCACCCCGTCTTTTACTCTCAAGTCCTGAAGGCATCACAATACTTTCTCCCCAACGAACTCCGAGTAGTTCTTGGAGAATTATCCGCCTGGGGGGTTATTTCCCCCTATTTTTATAGACTACCGAGTCTTCAAGGATGTCGCGGAGTCCCCTCTCCTTTCTTGCCCTTTTGCAAGGACCCCTTCTGCGTTCTTCCTTTTGCGTTAAATTTGACACCTCGTTCAGACCCAAAGGTTGTTACTGTAATGCCTTTGCTCACCACACGACCCTCCGGTCGTCCCTCTTGTTCGTGATCTACTTTCTTCTTTCTCGTGACCCCCAACTCTGAGCCCAATCCAGCCGCCGAACATATTAAGTCTCCATACTTTGGGGGTTTTAGGAAGGAGGTTTCTCCTCTCCGCAATGTGCTCACCCAAACCGTAACCCCGCTCCAGTGGCGGTCTGACCAGAGATCAACCTCCAACTACTCTTGATATGTCAACCGACCCGCGTATGGTTGCATATTTTTGACTTCTTCACATCTGCAGACCTCCCCTTCGTGCTTTTTCGCCCCGAAGCGCCACTCCCGATTTGATGGGAGAGTCCCGTAGTAAGCATCCCCACTTCCCCTTTTTTTGCCTGTCTCCTCTTTTCCAGCGAACCTTCTACCCACGGCGCGAATTTTCTCATTTCGAAGTTCCTCCCCAACCCAAGTCCCTGTGGGTGAGTCAGAATCTTTCCACCCCTGATACTCCCCGTTCCTGTTCCCTGATTCAGCCTAATCGTCGCGGGCGCCACAAAAGCATCCATGAAGCGGCAGTATTTCGCGATGCTACCTCGGGTCTCCTCTCCCCTGTGAATCTCCGCCCACATCGTGAAAGGATTTCGTAACTTTGATGATACCCCCTGTCTGTTTCTCCCCCTTAACTGGTCCAACATATGGGTCTATAGCTACTTCAAACCATCCCCTGTTCTTCCTGCATTAGCAAGCTTTTTCGCTAGTTTCTTTGTTCGCTTTTCCCACACCACCCCTGGTCCCAATCTGCTGTTGCGTCCACATTTGGATTAAACACCCTTTTATTACACTCCGCATCCGCTAACACACGCGATATTCAGACTAACTCCCCCCCGACCCAATCCTCTTGCATCCCCCTGAAGGCGCTATTCGAGACGACCTTTGATACTCCGTTATTTTTTTCTAGTTACTGTCGTCTTCTGTCCCTCCCTTGGGTCTGTGTTCCGTGGGCCGTCCTCCGTGGACAGTCTTCCTTGCCCGAAATACTTTTTACTCGTTTGACTATTTTCTTTTCACAGTTTTATCTTCTTCCCCCGTTCCTCATTAATAGGTTCGATGTTCGGTGTGAACCGAGTTTCCCCTGCTGCTTCTTGTCTTGCATTTCCCCTTTACCTTTTTTTCCCAAGTCTGGCTTTATTCATGGCGTCTTTCTCACCCCACATTTGTCGTATCCACATCCGTTTGGTCCCTTGACAGTCCACCTCCCGAGACTTACCCTGCCCAGTTCCTCGCCGATTTCTATGTCCCACTGTCTTTTTAATGTTTTCATCTAGCACAGCAGATCCGAACAAACCCGTCTCCTTCCCCCCGACCGTCAACTCGTGACGGGCCCATCGTGCGCGAATTTGAAACGACCCTCCCCAGAGAGGACAGCCTTTTCCAGTCAGGTCCGAATGCTTTTACAAAGACGACATGACCCAGCAGGATCCACATGCCTTTCCGCCCCCCACCCCACAACCCATAAGTTGTCTTATGGGCAATGTACCCCTGCCCGTACCCAACTCCTCTACCGGTTTTCCGTTCGACACTCCCTTTTTCTTTTCGTTTCTCATGTATGTCTCCCCAATACATCGACATGGTACTTGTCGTCTTCTTGCCCCACTCCATTCCTCCCTCCTTGGGGCCAGTAAATCTCTTATTTCCTCCTAATATTTGGGTTGTGCGAGAGACCCCTTTCGGGGTTCTCACCCTGATGTTTTTGTATGCTTCTGGTGGATGAATCGTACCTCCGTCCCCTTCTCTTTTCATTTAACCCTCCTAGCACCGCGCGGTTTGCTAACGTAGATAGAGTCTTGGAATTGTTACTGTTACGGCCCCGCCTCTGAACCTCTTGGTGTGGTCTCGTTTCTCTAATCTGTTGCTCTCTTAGGAGGTTCGTAGTTGCTCCTCTAAGCTTGTCCCCACTTGCCGATGAGCGGCTTTCTGAAACGCTGCCGCGCTGTGAGACCTCCCAGTTCTTGGATTTTTCTTCCTCGTAACGGGTGTTTTTTTAGGACGTTCTCCGATGAAAGTCAATTTCGACAGTGACATAGCCCCCTTTGGCCCGATGACTTGTACCTGTAATGCGCTTTTGAGTTGGTCCCTTTTTTGTACCTCGGGGCTTTCTCGTTCAACACGTTTGCGGCTTTTGACGATTGTCCTCACTCTTGCTTCCCCTGATTTCCGTCTTTGCAACTTCCCTCCCCCCCCCGCATTGGAATTTGACACTTCTGGTTGAACCCAACGCCCGCCCAGCCTAAACTAATTCGGTTTGCCTTGTCGTCCTCTGCAATGCATACTTCCAACAACTACCCATCGTTTTATTTTTTTAATTTTGTGTGTATCCCTTCTTCCCCCGAAGCATTTGCCGTTTTTTCCTGACGGTACCCACCTCAACGACTCGTAACCTCTTTCGGGCCGTCTGACCTCCCTCCCGCTTTCACCATTGGCGCGAGCCCTTTTACTAGACTATCTTCTGTCCTTTGCTTCCCAATTCCCGGTTTGGGATTCCGCGATTCGTTCCCTCGCCTTGGGAGATGCTTTGACGGTAATCCCTTTTTTTTACGCTTTTCTAGTGTCGGTTCACGTCATCATTTTTGTTTTCCCGTTGAGACCCTTCCTCCGTTTTTTTATGCTTACGTTTCTTCCCTGGTGTTTTTTTTTTCTACCGGATTTGCGTTTGGTACCCAACCCCCGTTGCCACCGTTTCTCAGACTCTGTTTTTTACTGGACGGCTTCCAAGGTTTTTTTTGTTTGGCAACATATCCTCCCCCATCTATAATTGTCCCCCGATTCCTCCCCGTCATGTCTATCTTTGTGTCCGTTTGCACATGAGGTCCAGGTGAAGGCCCCTCCACTGTTTTGCTCGCGTTTTTCCGCTGTGGCTGAACCCCTCGTCGTGTGTGATTTTAGCCTTTGAACTCTTCCGCCTCTTTGAGTTCCGCGTTTGCTTTTAACTCGCAGCCCTTTTTCGTGAATTTCTTTTCAGCCATGGTACGCGCCCCCCCGACCTTTGTTTTTCCAGCACGCGACGCCTGCCGCCGACCCTTCCCCCACGCCTCTCAACCAGTGCCCTGGTTTCTTGGGTTCCTCAGCCCACGCGTGCGGCCTTTTCGGATCCCTGACTTTTCGGTTCACGCACCCTCTTTTGGACGGTTCCGATCACGATGGTCTCCTCGGTGATAGTGCTTCACCCCCTCCCTCTCAGACAACCCCCCACCCCCTTCCACCGTTGAACGTTCCCCCCCTTTTCGAGGTTTTCCCCTCCTGCCTGAAACGAGTTTCCCTTAATCTTTTTGGCGCGATTTGTCGATCATTTGTTCATCCCTCTACCCCCCGATTGTAGAGACTCCCCGCCGGACGGCATTGTGCCTTGGCTTTGCGTGCTTTCAAATTGACGAAGTTTTTTTCAAGATGTAGACTTCCATTTCCTTGATGACTCTTCCGGGCCTCCATGCTCTCCATGCTTCAACCTTAGAGTAGCCCTCCTTTGAAGAGTTTTTAGGCGATTTCACCTCGGCCCCCCCCCAAGAACCCGGCCTTATTATGGATCGATTCTTTTCTTCGTGGCTTTGAACTTGATGTCTTCCCCAGGAGACTCAGTGACTCTTCACGCCGTCGAGGGTTTCGTCCTTTGAGGTTTCACTCCTGGAACCTGGGGTGTACCGTAGCCGCGTCTCGTTTTCCCACTTGATATATCGAACCCCGTCTGTTGTTGAAACCCTCCTAATTGCCCGGTGTGTGTTCTGTTTCGTGATTGTTTCCCGTCCTTCCCTCTCGCGCCTATACTCGAGTTCGTCCAAGGAAACCCTGTTTATGCCCGACCCCCTTTGTCACTTTTTTGCGGACTTGACGACCCCCCCTTTTTTGAGGTTCCAGTTTTTCCATTCAACGCCGACGCTTTTTTTCATCATTCTTGAGAGACGCGGTTCCTTTTTGCAGTTTCCATTTAGAGCGGTCCCACCTCTTGCCCGGCCTTTTCCCGCTTGGCTTGTGATTTAGTTCTCCGTGATATTTCCACTTCCCAAACGGACTTGAGGGGCGCGGGTTTTTCGATCGCGTTCCGGCGAGTTTTTTTCTTGCGTTGTTTTCACCAGCCAAGTCCCTGTTTCGTTTCATTTCCTCACGGATTGCGGGTGGTATCGTTGCCCAATTGGTTTTTTGTCGTTTAAGGACCCTTCGCGTTAACCGGTCGGGTTTTTGGGTGTCCTTGTCCCCCCCGGGCAAGAGTCGGGTACTGATGGATGCCCCGTATTACGGCCTTGCCTGCCGCCTAGGGGTGTTAAAGGGGTCGCCCTCGGGGTCGTGCAGCTTCCAACAGATCACTTGCAGGATGTGCGTAGGTTTATGATTGGGCTATGTTCTCTTGACCTCTCTTTTGTTCTCTTGTCCCTGCTTGAACCAATTTTCCACTTTCAAGAAAAGTCTTCCTCCCTTCTACCTATTAGGAAATCATGGATTCCTTAGTGGAATAAAAATGTTCCCTTTGTTCTTTTTTTTACGGATTTGCCCCCTCTCTTTCCCTGCACCGGTTTGTTTTTTTTGCTCAAAGACGCGTTGGCCTCTGGTTAGGCCCTAGTTCCCTCGCCATGTTCCCGGAGTTTTTTCCCTCGCATCTTCTGGCTTTTGAGCCATGAGATCTTAATGCTCCTCCAGAGGTTTTATCTTGCCCTAACTTCCATTCCCCGAGGCTTCCTGATAAGACGGCCGAACCTTGGGTTTTTAAATTCATTTTGGATCCCCTAGGTTCCACTCTCTTTCCCTCGCCCCATTGACCCATGGCAACACAACCCTTCTTTGCACTTCCCCTCCCCCCCCCCCCACAACTCCCGCTTCCCCCCTCGCTCAACCGGTGGGCGGGTACCCCCCCTGTTTCCTTTTCTACACTCCTTTCCCCTTCCCTCCTTGAGTGGCCGTCGTTCCCGTTAGTGACTTAAGTGGTTTCTTTGTATTTGACGGCGTAATATCCACCAATCCGGATTCCCCACAACGGCGCCGGGTGTTCGTTTTGGTATTTTGATCCCTTAGTTCTTCCTTTTGAAGACCTTGGCCGACGTTTCTTTTGCGGCTGCAGTTGGTTTCTTTGACCCAAAACCCCTTCCCACAAACGGAGAACCCCATTTGGGTTTTAGTTTTTTAGTTGAATTCGAGTGGCTTCGATTTCCCCAATCTTTTGGCGGTGGGTGCTGCTGAGTCGGGATCTTTCACCTTGGGGCTCGGT
>Ga0179593_1360197_pt1 | contig 10683 bp, 14 predicted proteins | sample CZODoug2_1_08_16_FD_185931 | JGI IMG/M metagenome (GOLD analysis project Ga0179593, IMG submission 185931) | Vadose zone soil fungal communities from Angelo Coast Range Reserve, California, USA - CZODoug2_1_08_16fungal (PacBio error correction) | ecosystem: Environmental > Terrestrial > Soil >... | reverse complement strand
ACTTGTTTCCGTCGCCCCACCGCCCCAAACTTTTTTTCCCCCCCCTGTTGCATGCCAACGTTTCAGTCACTTGGATTTGCGGATAAGACACGTTTCAGGTTTGAGAGGCTACCCGACTTCCACCCAAACCCGAAAAGTTTGTCGGGGCACGCCCAGTTTTTGGTGTACCCCCCCCCCCACGACCCCTGTTGAACATAACCCATGTGACCCCCTTTCAGCCCCAGACCCCCGAGAGTGAACGTAGCCTGTTTTTTCCCCCTCCCTGGATTTTCATGTGTTCTGATATTGTTCTTTTTTCGGTCCAACGGTCCTCCTTCAAAGTGAGCCCTCGAGTTTCTCCTTTCTGTTCCATTTGGTCTCGAGAAAGCCCCCTTTCTCGGCTCGCAGTTCCCTTTCAAGCGGTCCCAAGACTCGACGTTCCCCTCCGGTGTTTCCCGTTGTTTTCGTTGTGACTCATTCCCGTTTGACCAAACCAGGTTGGGAGTTTGAGTCCCCTGCGTAAGGCCAGCATTTCTGTGTTCTATTTTTTGAGTGGTTGTCTGGACCGACGGCGGCCCCCCGAGTCCAAGCCGGTTGCCGTCCAAAGGCAGTGGCTTGGGACGAGAGCCCTGATCTCCCCTCCGTGTGATCCACCCCCTTTGAAACCCCGGTGGTGAAACCCTCCTTGTCTTCAACAATCCTCCCCTGTTTTTGAGTTTAGAATTCAAGACCCTTGACGTCCGACTGATTCTCTTTGGTTCCCGCCCGCCTGGCCTTCCAGTATTTCCGGACCCCGCGGTTTACTTCTCGACAGTCTTGTTCCCTCTGGTGGACGGCTCCCAAAGGGCCCAAGGGGGAACGAATTCAAGATTTTTGGTTCCCCCCTTTGGTCCCCCATATTTTTTCCCCAAACTTTTTCCCTCGTGCATGCCGTTCCCCTTCCCGTCCGGGAGTTCCTGAGTCTTCTCTTTTTCTTTTTTCCCCACCAATTTGTGATGGGCCCCAGCAGCCTACCTTGCCTTTCCGCGAATTCTCCGGTGAATTTGTCTTTTCCTTTGTCGACCGTTGTTGTGACGCTCCCAGTTCACTGGCCGGCAAGGGTTTCTTTTTCCCCCTAATTCGTTTCTCCTGAGGTCACAAATTTTTCGATTTTCCGCGTCTTACGGGGCGGGGTTCCGCTTTTCCTTCGACCCGCCTGCCAATGGTTTCCCCCATTGTGCCGTTTTTCCAAATGGATTTGTTCGTGTCCCAGTCTGAGGAGAGCCCCCCGTTCCTGGCAGTCCACTGGGACTTCCCTTTTCTCTTCTCCCGTTTTGTGTTTTTTTTGAGAGGTTCTTCTTTTAATTCCCAGTTTCCCCCCGTTGGATAGTAGTTGCCCAAAGTATATCCTCGTTGTACACGATTAAGTGCTTTTTTCCCGGGCTGTTTGCACATTGGTGGCTCCCCCAGCGTCGTCCCTTTGACGGTACCCCTTTTTTGTAGTTCCGCCCTCCCCCCCCTGCGTCCGTTTTAAATCCCCACTGTGTCCTCTCGTCACCCCCCTCTTTGCGGCCCCCAGTTTTCCCTTTTTTTTTTTGGCATCCTTTCGGCGTCACGTCTAAAACACCAGGTGCCACGCATTCACCGTCGTTTCCCCATCGGCGGCGGCCCACGTACACTCGACTTGTAGTGCTGATGTCCCCTCCTTTGTGTTTTCTCCTCATCTTCCAGGAAGGGCCGTCCGCAATGGACCCCCCTTTTTTTTTTTGCCCCCCAAGAGGAAGAAGTGCCACCTTGTTCCAACCAAAGTTTTCCCATTGCCGTTGGAGCCGTCCCGGAACCCAAGTGACCCCCCCCCTTCTGTCTGCGGGCCCTCTTAAATAATTGTTCGCCGGCGGGCTTAGGCCCCCCTTTTCGGGTTTGGATTCAAGTTATGGAGAGGTTTCTCCACCAGTTGTGCGTTATGGTTTTTTCTCTTCTGTTCGGGACACGGTTTCCGTTGGTGATACCTGTTCGATACGTCTTAATGGCCCGCTCTGTTTTCGTTTTCCCGGTTTTTTGTACTCGTTGTGTGGCCTCCTTTCCCGGGTTCCCCTCACCACGACACCAACCCATTCAGGTGCTCCTTTACGCATTACCACAGTTTAAGCCACCCTTTGAATCAATTCGACCCCGGGTTTTGAAATCACACGCGGGCCCTTTCCTGCGTTTTTCCTTGCTTTTTCCCCCCCCATTGCTCTTGTGCGGCGGCTGATATCCGGCTTCCTTTCGTCATTCCCCCCCTCCCACTCTACTGTTTCCCCCCCTGGATTTCTGGGGCCCCTGTTTGTGGACCCGAAATCCACTCCCGTCCAAACTTTCGCCTTCCCAGTGGCTACCCTTTTACTTTACTCTTTGTTAGGTTTTGTCCCGAGATCAACCAGGGCGTTTTGGGGTTTTTTTTTCAAGTCCGCCCTTCTTTCTGCGCGCCCAAGTTGATCCGCCCACAAGACACCTTCTTCCCCTTCCAGCGTGTTGATTGGAGTGCGCTTGTTGCATTTTTGGACCGTACACATTTTCCCGGGCGGTGTGAAATGTGCCCTCTGCACCCCCTTATCCCCCGACGAATGTCTTGGACGTTTTCCCCCTGCCCTTCCCCTTCAAGGTCTGGGGAGCCCCCCAAAGACTGTTGACGTTCGTGGCCCTGTTCCGTTCTCTTTACCCTTTTTGGTCTCCGTTGGGAATTCCGGCCCCCCACAGACGTAAGGTTTTGCCTTTGTTCACCCCTGTGACCAACCTGTGACCGTTGACGGGGTCTCCCCCCCTGCTCCCCGGTTAACAGCTTCCCGACTTATTTTCTTGGTGCCGGTTTGTATGCCTAGTCGGTTTTTATTTACTTTTCAACCTTCCCACTTGCCTTTTGAGCGGGCTTTTTTCAAGTAATTCTTCTGGTGTTCCCTATTTTTTTACTGATATAAAAAAACGTGTAGGGATGTGGTTCATTTTTTTTCCTTTTACCTTTTCAGGCAACCCCCCCCGGGCTTTGCGCTTCGAGGGTCCAAACTTTTCCCCCCTTTTTCTTCTCCTGGAGGGGGTGTATGGTCGGGTCCCCAACGGGGCTTTTTTTGAAAGCTTCCTCCCCCCCCCACTCTTTTGCTTGGTCAATGCCGTTTTTTCCTCTGTGTGGTTTTGACTATGCTTTGTCAAATTCGGGCGAGCCGACCCACACAAATCCCCAAACATTTTCCTGTCCTCTTTTTTTAAGTAAGTGCCGGGCCCCACCCAAGTTCTTTTTTTTTTGTCATTTCAGGGCGCAAGGCCCCAGGTCGCCCACGGTTGCCGATACTTCCTTTTTTCCCCCTCCTTGTTGGCTGCCCAAAAGCCTTGGCTTACCCTGGAATCCATTGTGTTTTTTCCACGTGGATTCCCTAGGTTTTCATCCGCCGTGCCGTCCTTGACATTCCGTGCCCGAAGCAACACGTGGGTTCGTTTCCAAAATGGTCTCCCCAAAAGACTACAAACTAGTGAAGTTTGCTTCCCCATTTTTTTCTTCCGGATGTTTTGATGGGCTCCCCCCGTGCATGACGGCCTATCCTCCTTTCAATCTCCCTTTCCTTTTGTTGTTTGCCGATCGGTCTTTCTGTCCTTTTATTCATAGTCCAGTCCTCTGGGACTTTCCCTTTGAGGACTTTCCTATTTAGTGTAGAGGGTTGAGAGTTTCGTCCCATTTTTAACCACCGCCCCATTATTGGCTTTTTTCTTTTCCTTTATTACGGGACCTGTTCTGCCACCCCCTGTCTTTTTGCTATCCCCCCCCCCGTAAGTACCCCCTTTGGGCTTTCTTTTTTTTTTTGGTCCAACCCTTTTGGAGTTTTTTTGCTTAAAAACACGCGTTTGGAACCAGTTTTTCTCGGCAAAGAGACCAGTTGTCATGACACGCATTTCCTTTCCCCCCCCTTTTGAAAATTCCCACCCGCGGGGTTCCCTCTTCTTTTTGAGCTGAGCGGGCCGCCCTTTACCCGGTATTTTGTTGTGTTCTGCTTCGGGCGCTTTCCCCTTTCTTCTTCACAACAAGCATGACCCCAAAGGCCAAATTGACCTTTTTGGAGTTTTTTTTCTTAGTCAGGCCGGTTTTTCTTCACTTCCCGTTTCGCACCCCCCCCAGTCCCTCCCCCCGGCCGCCTACCATTTCCATCGCCCTTCCTCAAAAGCTTTGCTGAAACTTTTTGTAAAGCTTTTCCCCACCCCAGGCAGACGCACCGTTATTCCGGCAACACCTCGCTTCCCCGAAAGATCAAGACTTTGGCATCCAAAGCCCGTCACTCCCCGGCATCCCAACAGGTGTGACATCCCCCTTGGTTTGACTCCGTAAGGCAATGCGGCCCCAAAGTGAACGTGGGAAAGTCGGTACCCCGGTCATTTTGACCCCCCCCGGCTTTGCGGTTCCCAGTGCAACGTCCCGGTGTGACGACCCGGCAAAATCCCCTCTTCTTGCCGATCCCCAAACTTTACCCGGTAAAAGTGATCGACCCCCCCGCCCTCAAGTCCAAAACCGGTTCTTTTCCCTTTGCCAGTTTGGGGCCGGGCTTTTTCCCCCGTTTTCAAAACGGTCACAGTTGGCTGTATTTTTCAGTATAAAAGGGGAATTCTCCCAGTTACGTGCTTTTTGTCAACCTCCTAGGAAAAACAAATTACGTTGAGAAACCCCCGCCCTTTGCGCCTCCGAACTTTCACGTCTTTGACACCGTCCCCCCCACGTTTGCGTTACAGTTTCGAGGTCGGACGTCGTTTTCTGAACCATGGGACAAAAACACCCGCCGGCCAGTCTGACAAACCCCACTCCAAGTCTGTTGGGACACCTTTTTCCCACCTTGGTCCCCGTCAGTTCCTTTCGTTATTTCCCTTGGCCGTCGCCTGAAAAATTAAGGCGACTTTTTTTTGATCATGGTATTTTTTTCTAAATTGCCAGCACCCCCAGTTAATCCGGTTTTGGATTCCCTTTTCTGTTGTTCCATTTTCTCGTTGCCAAGAATTCATTCTTCCCGTCGTTTCCGGCAGATTTCAGTTCCGGAAGATTGCCTCTTCCCCCCCCAGACCTTTGCTCGGCTCTTTGTGCGTTTACAATTCTTTGTTCTTACTAAGGGGTTTTTTTCCTGACCAATTGCTTAAACCCAGTTCAACTTGCTATTTTTGTCAATATTTTTTTTTCTGGGGTTTGTCATTGTTTTTTCTTTTCCACTCTTTCCCAACCGTTACCAGGCGCTGTGCCCTTTCTCGACCCTGCTACCCCTAGTGTATCAACCCTCTGAACACCGGTTCCCCCCGTTTTAGTGATCACACCAACACGCCCCTTGGTTGTGAGACACCTTCCCCCCCAGAACCCTTATCCGCTATGGTGGATAACCCGGGCCCGAGTTGTCCCCCCTTTACCCCTCCTTTTGCGGTCCTGAGTTACATATCGACGGATTGTTGTTTCGTCTGGTTTCTTTTTCCTGTTATCCCCCCCTTCCAGGGGCATGCCTCTTTGGTTGCAAACTCTTTTCTCCGCCATGAGCCCTTGCCTTGTCTTCCTTATGATATCTATACCAATGTCTCCAGCACCGGCCAATTTCGATTACGGCGCCCTGCGTTCCTCGGTTTCTTTTTTTTTTATGTGTCTTTTTTGTTTTCGGACCGTTAGCCCCCTTCTTACTGCCCGGTCACTGACGTTTCCCCCTTTGCCGGGGGTTTCGAAACTTGGACCTTCCCAATTTTTTCCGATTTCCCACGGCGCTTACGGTTTGTCAGGGTTCCCTTTTTCCCCCCTTTTTCTTAAGTGGCTGTTGTTCGCCCCACGAATGTGTAGCCGGTCCAAATGGGCATGTCCTTCGTTTTTTCGTCTGAGGTTTTTCCTTTGTTCCCCCCACTCCGCCCTTTCCAATTTAAAAAAGTCCCTTCACTCTTCCCCTCCCCTTCCGTTGTTTTTGAGCTCTCTTGAAGTCCAGTTTTTTGTGCCTGGTGGTGTCCACTCTCCTTCTTTCACACGAACTTTGAAGGCAATTTTTTGACCATTTGGTGCGCCCCCAGGCTTCCTGCCGAAGTACCAGTGTGTGTCTTTCCGGCCCTTTCAAGTCTCATAAGAACAATGTTTGTATTGTTTCGCCCAGATTGCAAGGGAAAAATTCCCTGCGGGGCCTCTTTCCTTAGGCGTCCACGTCTGTTGGTACAACACCATTTGTCAAACCTTTCCAGGTGGAGGACATTCCCGCGGCGCACCTTCATTCCTTTTGGTTTTGTCTTCAAAAGCCATTGTTTAGCACACCTTCTCCCCCTTTTTTTTTGAGCCGTTCCCGTTTTTCCCAGAACGCCCATTTATGCCTGAGCAAGCAATTTTCCCCCATGGCCCAAAAACTATCTTCCTTCCGTTGTTCTTCCCACGTTCACGAAACATCGAACACCTTATCTCCTTGACTCCTTCCGACGCTTTGGTTTTCGAAGTCGGCTTGTAGGCCACCTGCCTTTTTTTCAGTTTTGATGTATTTATACCCCTGTTGTTTTTTATACTTGTTTTCATGTTTCGGTTTGCACGGTTTTTTTCCTGTGACTCGTCTGATACTCGTTCTTCATGAGTTTTTCCCTTTTTTTCTTTTTCGGCGCTTGGGTACCCTGGTTCTTCCCCTCCTTCAAAATGTAAGTACAACAAAACCCACAGTTTTGTGCCCTTTAAGCTTTTTTCTTCCTAGTAAGTCCCAAAAGGTTCACCTTTTCCTTACCCCGTAAAAGTTCCGGTGGGGTGGGGTGGAAGGGTTGGGTTTGTGGTTTCCCGGGAAATCCACGTGGGTTTCCGCGTTTCTTGCCGGCTTTGTGACACGCTCTGCTAGCCGGCCCTGCGAGATCATTTTCATCTGGAGAAAATGGCCCCCTTTTCCCCTTGTCATACCACTCCCTTTCCCACTTGGATTTTGTTGGACCCCCACGAAATACCCTAGTCACCAGACACCAACCTTTCGCCTTTTTCAAATTTGGCTCCGCCTTCTACGGTTTCCTTCTTTCGGTTTTCCAGGATGTCCACTGGGTTCGTTGGTTGTTTTCGCCCCTTCCTTCCCCCGCGTTTCGCGCCTCTCTTTCTTATCCGAACCAGAAGTGGACTGCATTTTTGGGCTTTTTGGCTTTCTTGGCTGTGGGCGCCTTACATTTTTTGGCGAGTGCCCCTTTGGTTTCTCCCCCCCTCGGTTTTCCGTTTTCGAAATCTTTATTCCTTCCCAGGAGGGCCTTTTTGCCTTTTCCCTTATCCCGTCCCCAATGTCAATATGTTTGACAACCAAGCCGTTTCCGTTCGTGGCTTGATTCCCTTTTACCGGGGGATTTCCTTTGTTCTCTCACGACAACAGCAGTCAGACTGACTCCAGAGGGCTTCTTCTCTGTTTCTTTTTTTCGGAGAGAGAGAGATGCCACTTGTTTACGGTGAACGTTTGACCTTTTTTCGGTTCTGAGATCCGGTTCCCAGACCCTTTTTCACTCTTTTTTGGGCTTGATCGGCGTTTCTTTTTCGTCTTTTCCCCCGTTGGGTCCCATTCCCGATGTAGTTCCCGTGGCCTTTTGGATTCAAAATTCTTCCCTGTTCTTTTCTTTGTTCGCGACTTTTGCCGTGATTGGACCGGCCGCGGTTCAAACGTGCTTTTTTTTTTTTTTGGTTTTCAGCTTTTTTTCCCCAGTTTTCCCGGCCACCACATTTGGAGCGGTTCTCCACCCCCTTGGCATTCTGGCTGTTTTTTCATGGTGGCGTTCCCCTTTGGATTTTACTTCCACCTGATGCCTCCCCTCAAAACTCGGGGGTGCATTTTTTTTTTTCCAAGCCCCCCGTGTCCTTGTTACCGTTTTTCTTTTTTTTTCTTTTTTTTTTTTCCCAGTTCGTTTGCAACTACAAACCACCACATCCCCCAAAGTGTCGTGCGCGTAATTGTTTTTGCGTTCCATTGTTGTTTGGCTCCCTTGGTAGCACCGTCCCCCCCCCTGGATTGCTTCCCCACAATGTTCTCTTTTTTCTATTTTCTCTCCCACGCTTGTGTGTCGCAACCCCACACGGCCGATTTTTGTTTCAACCCAACCGACGCCCTTTTTTTTAACGTGGTGTGTCTCCCCCTTTTTCCTTGAGTTGTAATACCCCCAGATTGCCCTCTCGTGTGAATAACGTTCCCCCGTAACTTTTTTAGTTTTAAAAAATTCCACCCAGCCTCCCCACGTCGCCCCCATGCCTTAATAGGGAAAGTTGGTTTTTTTTCCCAGTACTTCTACTCCAGGGCTGAGTGGACCTCTTTTAGACTTTTCTACCTCTCTCTATTTTCCTATACTGTGTGGTGTTTGGCTGCTGTCGGTATCGTCCCTAGGCTTCATCAGCTCGTCACTGTACGCTGGTACTGGCGCTTCCTTCACTATTTGTGCTTTTCTTCTTGGGGAGTATGTGTTTCCCCTTTTTTTTTCAACGTTCCCCTCTCCGAATTTCGAGGTCTGCACCGCGTATGACAACCCTTCTTGACCCCCGACTCCCCCCCCCCCCCACCAGAACACCTGGGCTTGTTTTTTTTTCCCCCCAGGGAAGTTCTGGGCGCCCCCCCAACCCAACTTGTTAACACCCTTCTCGCGACGAAAGTTGCCAGTCCCTCCATTGTCATTTTTCCCTTTTGTATACTCCCCCTGGTGTGGCGGGCATTCTTTACTGTCTTTAGCGTAAGTGGACAACCCTTTGGGGGCTGTGGTTTCTGGGCCCTCCCCTCCTTTCTTTGCTCTTTCCCCAAGCAGATGCCCCCAACGGGCCCCCCTTGAACTCCGAGTGTCGTTTTTTATGTCCGTTTGTTTCTTTGGAACTTCCCCCCCCCCCCCCCCGGTTGCGGCCCCCATACACACCCCCCGCTGTGAAGCTCCCCCCGGCCCAGTGTCCCCCGGCCCCCCCAAAAGCCGGTTTTTGCTGAAACCTTTTGTAAAGCCTTGAAAACCCACAATTCCTCCGAACTTTTTTTTTCGTGCCTTTCAACCCTCCTCCCCTTTACACGTCTTCCCTTTTTTTGGTACATTGGCGCCCCATCCGTGTTTTCCATCAATCCGGCATGCCACCCCTTTTTGGAAACCCCAATCGATAACCCCCCTTTTGAGATTTCCATTCCCAAAGTTCACCAATGCCCTAAGTTTTTTCAAGTCTTAAATTTTTCCCCGGTAGTCGGCTTCACGGTCCCAACCCGGTGTAGTGTTTTCTCCCTTTGAACCACCCCTTTGTGTTCCACAGCGGCTTTTGTTAGCTTCCCAAACCCCCCCGGTACCCCCTTCCGTTTTTAAAGTATTCGACAACCCTCCCCGTCACATTCAAACCTTCCCCCTTTTTGTTTTTTCTTTATTTGCAGTTCACGGGTACACGGAAAAGTTTGCACACTTTTGCTGATTGTCAGGACAATATTTCTCCTGAACCCTTTTGGAAGGAACCCCCGATCAATGGTTTATGTGAGACCCAAAAAACTGCCCCCTTCGCCACCCACGCCCCCCCCCCCCCTCCATGGCCCTTGGTTTGCGGCCCCAGTACCGTATCCGACTTGTGGCTCTGCGAACACTTCCCCTTTCCGGCCCCCCGGCTTTTTCTGAAAACATACCCCCTGTGAAAATTTCCTACCAACCTCGTTCCTGTCCCTTTTTTTAACCTGGGTAGGGCCTATTTGGAAGGGACCCCGTTGTTCTGTTATGGTCATTCTTTTTACACCCCGGCAGGGGCCCATCCAAGTGACCTGGTGTTATAAGTGGGTTTGGCACCCCTCCGGTTCTCCCAGATGGGAAGACTCTGCGCCCCCGTGCGCCAGTCCAGATCCCCATCAAGCCCCCTAGGCCCCTGACAGCGAACGGGCCCCTGCCGTGTTTGTTCTTTCTGGCTCGTGTTTTTTCCCCTCCTTTCATTTCTTTTTTTCTCAATCCTACGTGTTTCTTCCGAGAGAAAACCATTTCGCTTGTCCCCTTGCAGGAAAAATTCTTTTTCCTTATTTTGTCGGTTTGTTGAGGTTGGGTACGACGGCGTTGGCCGAGGACAAGTGGCAGGACCCCCGGCGCGTCACCCATGAGCAGTTCTTTCCTTTTGGCTGTTTTGGTGTTCCCTTAAATGGCACAACCACGGTTTCCTTACACACCTATACGTCCCCTTTCGACCTGTGAAAACTTTGACTCTGCCCGATACCCTTGTAGATCTGGTTAAATCGTCCCCCTTAACCTAATCTTTTAGCCCCAGCGACTTACTTCTTCCCAAGTGTTGTTCGCTGGTTTTTCAAGACTACGTCCCCCCCTTCCAAGGGGTACTATATTTTTGTCAATCCTCTTCTTCCCGCAGTTCCTGTCCGTCGTTCCTTTGCCTCTTTGATCTTTATTTTTTCTTTCCCCAATGGTGGACAGCCATCCCTACAAGTCTCTTTTTTCGGCGTGCCTTCCTCGTTTTTTAATGGCAGTTTTGATGTTTGTTTTTCCTCACGCCTCAGGTCGCTTACAAGGCCGGCAAGGGGTTTCCCTTTTTCCTTTTTTCCCCCCCATCTGGTCTGAAGAAGTTTTCCCATTGCTCTTTTTTTTTTGTTAACGTTCTGGTTTCGTTTGGCGGGCATCCATGATTTTTCCCTTTTCAACTTCGCACAGTCTTTCCCCCCCCCCACTGTGGGTTCCAATGGGATGGGCTTTTTTTACAGGAGAGGGAGTCCCCAGTTCTTTTACTCACCGTCCCCTGGCCCAAAGAAACGGACTTTTCAC
>Ga0179593_1731139_pt1 | contig 10684 bp, 10 predicted proteins | sample CZODoug2_1_08_16_FD_185931 | JGI IMG/M metagenome (GOLD analysis project Ga0179593, IMG submission 185931) | Vadose zone soil fungal communities from Angelo Coast Range Reserve, California, USA - CZODoug2_1_08_16fungal (PacBio error correction) | ecosystem: Environmental > Terrestrial > Soil >... | reverse complement strand
GTTCCCTTTGAGACACGCCAGTCCCTTTCTTTCGTCAGAATGGCTCCGGTTCACCTTTTTTTTTGCCAGACGTCTCCTCTCTCGTGACCCTCCTGTTCCCCTTTTCCGTTGCAGACACCTCGGAAATCGCTCTCCGCGATCAAGGCTTAAACCGGTCTTGCTCCCCCTTCTCCACGCTCCAGTCCCGAGCCCTTTTCGTGATTGTGTACTTTCGCCTTCCCGGGGCTTTGCCTTCCTTTTTCCCCTGCCTACAAGCGACTGGACTCTTTCATCTCTGAGTAGGCAGGGTTTTTACTTTAAGTGGCGCCAGCACCCTCAAGGAGGACCATGTCTCCGATCTTTCTGGTCTTTATTTTAGTTTTTTTTTCGAGGTTCTTTTATTTTTTCTAAGTCTAAGATTAGTCGAAGTTTGCCCGCGTCTTATAAGTGGCTTTACGTCGTTACAGGGAGGTCCTTCCCTTTGAGGTGTGGGTAGGAGAAGCCACTCTTTTATTTTTTTCTCGCCGACGTTTTGCGTGTCTTCCTCAGTAAAAGGGTTGGACTACTTCTTTCCGTGAACTCTAACCTAGCGAGCAGCCCCTTTCGGAGACTTCCCTCAGTGGAAACATTGCCCCTCTTCTTTTGACTAATCAAAATCTTAGCGTTAGTTGCTGTCTGGTCCCAGCTTGCTCCCTTCTTCCCCTTAAGACTCTGGACCCTCTTCTTTTCAACATTTTTCAAAACCATTTCCTTCATTTTTTAGTGAAGTTTTTTCCAGAAGTTTCATTTCGCCGAGGCGACGTTACTTGACAGGGCCAATTCCCTTTCTTTTCCTCTTAGAAGTGCTTTTCTGGTCAGGTAGTTAGTGGTTCCACTTTCCCTCTCAGAAGGTCACCGATCCCTGTTAAAAGATGAGGGATTCCCCCCCCCTGTTAAGGAGCCTTCTACATTACACTTTTCTTCGAACGATTTTTTTTTCCTTTCGTAAGATTTGACTCATGACTTCCCAAAAGCGAAGGAGGCACCTTTCCTCTCTGTGGATCTCGTTCTAGCTCACTCCTTGTTGTTCCCAAACGCGCGCGTCAACCGCCCTCATCTGGTGATCCCGTATAGGCCGTCAGCCTCCCTTCTTCGTTCCTATTGGCTTTTTTCCTCCTCTCAATACTTTTTTTTGTTTTTATGGTGATAAAACTCGGCCTCCTGTGGGTTAGAACGGCCGCGACCCCTATTCATGCTCGGTTGACCTTTGACATCGAGTGACTTGTTCCTCCCCTTCCCGAGCGCCTCCTTAGTCAACGTCAGAGGTCGTTCTGACTCAAATATAGATTTTAATCCCTAATACGTTTTTGATATCTCCGTCGACCATTCCGCGGACGGAGAGCGTTTCGGCTCCTCTGAAGGGCTGGTTTCCTTATCCTTCTTCTTTATCGGGTAACCTTCACTATTTCATCCGGTTTTCAGTTTTGTGTTCCCCGAACTGAGGCCCCCAAGGTCTGCCCGGGAACGTGGTTTTTTAGACCATCCCCCCTTCCTTTTCACCCCCCTCCTCTCCCCATGACCTACTCCTAGAGCATCGTACGTCCCGTAGTCAAGGTCGCCCAGATCTATAGGTCACGCTTGGGGAACAACCTCTTTTGAGATATGGCCAAGATCCCCCCCGAGATCGAGTCAGTTTGTCCCGTTCAGTAAAGGACCTGCCTGTCTTTCCCTTCCAAAATCGGGCGGCTTTACTTCCTGCTCTCCAAACGTTCCTCTCCTGTGGCTCCAAACCTACCTCGATCCCACGGAGCCTTCCCAACTCAGGCTGAGCTCACGTTGCCCCGCTCCCGCGAAGCGTCAAGAGGCACTTTTTTGGATCTCCGCAAGTTACTCCTTTCCCTCTCCCTTTCCTGAGTTTGAGCCCTTCCACCGGTCCCGGAAGTTTTTTGTGAAAGTCACAGGACCTGTTTCCGCTCGTTCTTTAGTATGAGAGCTTTCAGACTCGATGGTATGCCTTTCCCTCAGCGGCAAGAACTACTTCCCTCCTTGGGGTTTGACTTTTTTCTCCCATTCCCTGAGCCTTTTGTCCCAGGCTTCATAAAAATAGAGCTGAGCCCGAGGTTCCTTTTCGGTCTCTTCGCGGCAACCTGCGGGACGTAGTTTCTCCCCACCCCTCATTTTTTTTCCCCCCTCCGAGAGGCGGAGGTTGCCCCAATTGATTTATCTCTCTGTGCCTGCACGGAGCTCTTTAGTAGTGACCACCTCCCTTCTCCTCGCACTATGACAGCCTCCCCGCCCCGGTCAACGGAATCCCTGAGAATCATGCGTGGTCCGCGTCGCTCCGGTTTGTGGCGCAAGTCTTTTTTTCAAGATCCCGACCTCAGCCCTTTACTTCTCAGTAATTGGTAGAAGGAATGCGTTCACCCCCACTACCTCCGTCTCTTTTTCAGTACAAGAGGCAGGTTAGCTTTTTTTTCAGTTGAGATTTCGCGTCATCCTGGCCTTTTTAGCACGTCTCCCAGAGTAGCAGGTCTGTCGCGCGTTATCATTTCGGCGGTGCGAAGGTTAAGATCCTTCCCGAGAGAGCTCCCCTGTGTTTCCCCTTTTTATCCAGTATTTCCCCTGCTTCTGTCAATTTGGGTGGTACTCATTGTTCACATTTACTTCATTGACCCTCACCCGTTGTTTTTTTTTTTTTTTTATTTTCCCGAGTCCTCTTGGCGGAATATTTTTTCCCCCCAATTAGGACAGCCCTACCTAAAGAGCTTCTTCTTGGGCCCCAAAAATTTCATGCGCTGGAGATGAACGGTTCCTCGCCCCCTTGCCGCAGAGCAACCCCGCGGCACAGGAGTAGGCTTTTTTCCGGCTCAATTGTGGGATGATCATAAAGAAGCCGGCCCTCTCATTGATCGGCCTCTGAACGTCGTGTAGTGTCGTAATATTCAAATGTGCACACCTTTAGCTCTCGGTGAGGATGAAGGGGATTGGCCTCCTTTTCCTCCAATTGGAACCCTCCCCCCTTCCTGATACTGAGGAAAATGCTACTCTATTTCTTCCTCATTCCTTCTTGGGAGTTTTTTGTGGGAGTGATGTGTTTCTTGATATCCCCCCTCTTTTAAGATCTCCCGCCCAGTGTTTTCCCCGAAGAGCTGTGTATTCCGTTCCCTCAGAACCATGCCAAGGAGGATCATCCTTGTGGGTGTTCTACCTAGCATGGTTTTTTTTTGTTTGTCGCTGTTGCCCGTAGATGCCAATTCTCCGAAGGCTACCTATCCCTCTCAGAGGATATGGAATTGTTCCACCCAGCAAGACTCAGTGCTTTTTCTATCCCACAAGACCTTCCTCTTTCGATCTTCCCTCCCCCCCCGCCGCATTGCTTAATATCTCTACCGCAATCCAGCATCCCCCAGCACACAACCTTCAACCTCTCGTTCTGAAGTACGACTTTTTCTGGCTGACGAACTTTAATGGTTTCCTTTCCCCCCGTAACGCGTCAGATCAATTTCTTGACGCTCAGTATATTGTGGTTGACCCTGTCTTCCGCGGACGGCTTGGAAACGGTCTTCCCTTCCCCCCCCTCCTCGGATCTGTCAAGGTGAAATGCAAATTTTTAGTTCAAGCTTCGTTTTTTAGAGAAGCTCTTAGTACACTCTTGTGGAATGGAATGTCCCCCCACCTTCTCCCGGGACGGTTCTGGATTCAGCTTTTCTCCCATTCAAGGTTTTTCCCAACGGAAGCTGTGCCCCCCTATCTGTGGCTAGTATGGACGCTTACATAGAAGCGTAGGTTTTCTTGCGGAAGGCTCTATCCCCATTTTTTTCCTGAAGGGATTTCGGGTTTTCCCCCCCCAGTTTTCACTGACATCTTCCTTTTTGTGCCGCTGTTTAGTGAAAAAGGCCCCCCCTACTATCGCTAATGCATTGAATTAAACCCTCTGCGATTCTCGTCTTTTTCCTCAGTCGTCCCGAACCTCGGTCCTACGTTTCTCCCTCTGGTATCTCTGCCTTCAACATCTCTATTTCTTTAGTTGTTGTTGTTTGCGATATCTTCTTCAGCAACTCCCCTCTCCGAACGTCCGGGGAGAGCGTCGACTCTCGAGTGCATGGTGGCCTGCTCTAGTTTTCCCTTCTACCCTGCTTCACTAGAGATATGGTCGCGGCCGTGTGCAGAACGGGGCGTCCCCCCCTCTTGAAGCTGCCGGACGGTTTCTCCCCCCCTCCCCTTTTCCAGAAGTTTCTGTCGTCCTGTCTCCCCACATTTCAGAGACAGGTTCTCTGGAGGTGATATCCCGCGTTTTCACGTTCCTCCTTTGGGGAACCCATCTTTTTCCTCGTCTCCGATACCAAGAAGATCATGACCCCTCTCCGGTCGTCGTCTTTGCGGTCACAGCAGCGTGACCCGCTTCTTCCCCAAAAGCTGGCCGCACTTCGCTCCCTCCCTTTATCATCGGCCCATTATCCATTAATGTGGCACTGGACCTCCGGGTCCAAGCCGTTGTCTTTCCCCGGGCCCACTCTACCCTCAGACAGTCTGTCCGTCGTTTTAAGCGTTTCCCATTCATGAAGAAGCTGACCCTGGTTCAGCAGGCCCCTCCACCAGGCCCGTCGGGAATTAGCTACCCCTTCATTGTGGTTTCCCCTAGTTCTGGCCGTTGACTTCCCGTTCAAGCGACTGGTCATGCGGCTTGCCAGAAGAACCCAGAGATTATGGGTTTATTTAAAAGTCCTGTCTATCCCTTGGTCAATTCCATCCCCCTCCAGCCAGTCGGCCTTTCTTTTCACCTTTTCGGAGATGACGCACCCCCTTCAACGGTTACGATTAGAAGAAACACGGCACGCTAAAATCTCTTTTTCTGAGACACCCAAAACCCCCCCTTTTTGCGGGCCCCTTGTGCGAGGGTAGGCTCCAATTAGAACACAGTATCGTAACTCTGAAGCTGATGTGAACGCCCTTTCAATTGCACGCTCGCAGGATTAGTGGTCAACTAAGAGTCTGGTGCCTTTCTGCATTTTGCCCCCCTTCCGTCCCCCCCGTGCAATCCTCCCACAGCCTCCTTCATATAGGCTTAGAAGGGTCTTGCCTTATGGTTGTTTGCGCCGTCAGGCGCGGTACACGCTCACCCTGCACTTTTTCCCCTTCTTTTGATGCCAGTTTTTTATTTCTTTTTGCGACATTTGACCGCATCATAACACTCTGATCACTCCTCGTCTCTGGGCGCTGAGATTTGGTGAAGTTCCCTGTGAAATTGATAGGAAGCGCGAGATCCTTTTCTTTTTCCCTCAGTTCTTCTCCCCTCCCCCCCCTGTGTGACCGGCGGTTTTCAGATCCCCCAGCCTCGAAGGTGGACGCTCCCTGCCTCCTTGCTCTTGTCTATGTAGCAAAAACTTCGTAGCCCCGATACTTTTTCTTTCACTCCTAACGTGTTGTTATTTCCCCCTTTTTTTCTTTTATGGTGACGAGTCCTCCCCCAAGCTGAAGTAGATCTAGTCCTGTCTCGGGACCCCTGTTAGAGGTCGAGTGTGCACTATTTTGCGCCGGAAAACGGCTTGAACTAAGTCCCCGAGCGCGTGCGCGCTTTATGATAACCAGTTGTGTCCCTTCTCGACGGCGCAGCTCTCTCATGCTCGTGATGCTCGAGAATCGGCTTTTGGGGTTCTTCCTTCCCCCTCTCCCAATGCCCTAAACTGATCTGTGCTCGATACTGAGGTCTGAATGGTATTCTCCATTGGGCTCCTTTGCAAGGCGAGCACTTCCTTCTCCCTAAGAGCATGCCTCTTCTTCTCCAGGGGTTGCCTTTTGAGGGCCTTGTCTCCCCTCTAGATTTCATATCCGTACGGCTTTTCTCTTGAGAGACATAGACTGCCTTTCCTCCGAAAGTTTTTTTTTTTTCTTGCGCCCTTACCCCCGACTATTCGAGTTTTTTTTCCCTCTGGAATCTCCCTTGTGCCGTACGGCTTGCAGGACTCTGACCAAGGTGATCCACACCGCCTGTCCGGGTCTTCCGAGGGACCACATTCTCCCCTTCCAGAGTTCGCCCTCAACCCATATTTTTCATTCCTCTTCCCCTGTGCTAATCGACGATCACTCTCTTACCTTTGACAGACCGATTTCAACCCAGTCTTTGTACTTTCACGAACGGGCTTTGAAGCCTTCGACCGGATTCCCCCCTCTTCCGGAAGCAAGCTTCCACACCACTTCATTTCTTTTGCTGTGAAGCGGCCCCCCGGTCGGGATGCGCACTGGCGCGACGCCTCCTCTTTTTGACCGTATTTTTTCCGTGACGGGCTATGGCCTCAAAGTGTCTTTACCAAGCTGTCAGCGTATAGAACTCGAGACGCTGGGGTCCCGTTTTTTCCCGGACTTCTCCTAACCGACGAATGTATGCCCGACAGTTTCCCGGCGGGCCAGAACTCCCCCCCCTTTTGTCCCAAATAGCATCGGTTTTTCTCCCAGATCTCGAATCCGTAATCGTTGAGACCGTACGTCCCCCAAGTCTTTCTCGTCGGAGGCATTTGCCCCTTCCGTCCACGGTTGTGATGTTAAAAACCTTCCGGCAAGTCTTCATCTTTAAGCCCGCCAAACGTAATAAATGAGCTTGGAAGAATTGTGACCGAGCTACCTCCCTCCTTTCTTTTCTTCTGGTTTCCCTGTAGATTCTCTCCTTCACAGCCTCGTTCTTCGGCGGTTTTCCTTCTTTTCCTAATAATACGTTTGTTGAGAGCGCTTATTCCTTCACACTCAGAGCGAACGGTACGGTGTCGCCCCCTTTTTCTCCCGCCTGCCTTTCCCTTACAGAACTGCGACTCTGAGGGCCACCTTCCTCTTGGTCCAGGAGTTTGGAGAAAAGGAGGCCCCCCCATTGACTGACGGAAGTGTATCCCCCCCCCCCCCCCTTCAGGGGCACAAGTTTCTTTTTTTTTTCCCCACCTCCCCGAATTGAGGACCTGCGTCTGAGGCACTGACTTCGGTCACCCATCCTTCTCCTAGTTTACTTTTGGAACAAACGCTTGGTCATGGATTACAATAACACAGATCCCTCATGTCCTCCTTCTTGTGTATTTGGTAACGGCAGGAAAGAAGAGGAACCCAGGCGTCTCGAAACCGCAGGGGCGGGCTAGTTTAATTCCTTTCTTTTCCCCGGGATGGACCTTTCATATCCTCCCGAAGTTCATTAAGCGTTCCAAGGGCCTGCTTTTAGTCACTGGCCCCCCCCCTCTCCGTACCCCTCTGCCTGCCTTCAGCCCTTCCTTGTCGATGCGATGTTACTCCGTATTTTCTTTGCCGCTCCCTTTTCGCGCACCCTTCCCCGGCGGTGGGACGTCGGCGCAATCTTGAGGGACTGTTTTTGTTTGCCCTCGTTGGCAGTCGCAGCGGTGACTCCTCCCTTAGTATGAATGATTTGCCCTGACGAACTGAGATTCGGTTCTTTCTCAAACTCTTCCTTCCCCCCTTCCTTTTGCCGGTAATTAATCCCGAGAAGATTGCGCTGTTGGTGACGCGGGCTCGCAGATACCTTTCACCTCTGCTTAGTGCCCGGAGCACCCCCCACGGCCTGATACCCCCTTTGAGGGATACGAGACCCACCCATTCTTTAAATTTAGTTTTTTGAGCACGTCCCGATCCTCCCTTGAGTAGTTACCCCCCCCCCCCCAACCTTCCCCCCTCCCCTTGATAGGCGAGAAAACAGCAAGTGCCCCTGCCAACCCTGTTGATAAGGGTCCTCCTAGCGCGGATTGCTGTGCCACTTTTTCTTTTTTCAGAACGATCCCAACTCGCTCCCTATGCGCGGCACTGGATAAGTTTTTGCGACGTTCAATGAAGCCCACCCCCGCCGCGTGTAGCCAGACCAGCCTTCTCGTGCGCTGGCGCTGTCCGATTGTTATTATCGCCGGCCTCCCCTGTGATTGTTTACCTACTTCCTTTTCCCCCTATTTTATTAGTCTTCCTTGGAGCTTGTGAATAATGGAGGAGTGACATGTCAGCTAGTTTTCGACAGGGTTGGTCGGGTGAAAGGTCGCCTTTTCCTCGACTGTTTCCCTTCTGTCCGCAGGTCCCACAAGTTGCAGATGATATTATTTCCATACAAAAAGTTGTTGTTGGAGACATCCTTTTTCCCCTGGCCAAGACGTATGTTGACCTGCGTAAGCCATGAGAGTTCGGCCAAGGCGAAGGGGAAAACCTTCCTCCTGAGGCTCTCCCTTTTTTTCTTTTCCCCCTGTCACTTCCTTCCCCCGATTTTTTGCGCGCGGCCAATTAGGAATTCAGACTCCTTCCCGTCAAGGTTCTTTCGCCTCGATTTCCCTCGCTGACGACTACTTATGCCTTAGTGTCGGGTTCCTGATCCAGTAGAAACCATTTTTATGGTTCTCCCTTCGGCGTAAGGGGGGGGGGGAGCTGGAGGTTCCTTTTGCGCCACGAACCGTCCCTTTCGGACCATGCTCGTCATTCCTGATCCCTCCCTGGAGAATTTGCCCTTTTTTTTTTCTTGGGCGGTTGACTTTCCACCACGTGCTCCCCTACCCGAAGAGATGGTTAACTCCCCTCGACAGGTGTTCCTCAACCCTTCTTTTTTTTCAGACGAGACGTTGTGTCGACTCTTGGTGATCAGAATCGAAAGCCCCGGTGACCGTCCTGGAAGCCACACCGTTTTTTCCCCCCCGAGCAGAGACCAGTTGGATAACGGTTCTGCCTTCAGCCGTTCGCCATCTCTTTTTCTCCTTTCCTTTCCTTGCTGGCTGCCTTCCCCTTCTCCTTTCGCCCTGTCTTCCTCTTTCCAGAAAGAGCTAACCTAACGTCATTCTCCCGTAATACCTCCGTGGGATGGAGCTCCTTCTGAGGTTTTCCCCCCTGATTCTTCGGACGTAACTTCGTAGAATGAGCCTGGGGCTCCTCGTCGTAGCTATGTGGTGGGCGAGAGCGCCTTCCTTTTCCAACAATTTTTTTCCCTCTTTCCCCTTGCGATTGGATAGGTGCGCCACCTTGAAGAGAATACATGTTGCCTTCCCAAGTAGAGACTTTAGGACTCGGTTTTTTTTTGCTTTCTTTCCCTACCTTTTCCGACGCGCAAAGTTCGCTGATCTAGTGGTTATAGTGGAGGACATCTCCCGCCCCCTCCCTTTTCCCAATGATACGACCTTCCCCTTCCTATGTTGGCCTGAAACTTTTCGGGGGCGACCCCTCAAGCCGATAGTTTCTGACTTCCCCTATGACAGCCTTTCTAACGGGATTTGTCTTTTCTCAAACCCCTTTCCAGAAGCTTCCTTGTTTTTCCGCATGTCCCACCCCTTCCTTCCCATTTGCGACTTGACCAGTTGCAAACATCCCTTCCGCTAGATATAGGCACCCAGAACGAGAGCGCGAAGCGGAACTTCTCCCTCCCCCTCCCGAGGCTCTTCGGTTCTGACCCTCTATATCTTTTACTCCCCGGTTGTTGTTGGCTTCTTATGCTAATCCCCCCCCTCCGACGGCGCCCTTCTTCTTTTTTTTTGGCCGCTCTTTTTTTTTTTTTAGTCTTTCCTATGACGTTTCCACGGGTCTTCAAGTTCTGAGCAGGGAAGGCTTGTGCACGAACGGCTTCCCCCCCCCCCATAGGGAAGCTGCCCTTTTTTTTTTCTCAACTTTGGCAAAACCGCCGGCAGAGCTCGCGAAAATACTCACTTCTTACGAGACTGTCGACCGATTACCCGATGTACCCCTCTTTCCCCCCCCTCGTCTAGGTTTCACGCGTCTATTTGGACCCCAAAAGGATTTGGTATATTTGCTCCCGATAACCACGAGTAACTTTTTTGCATTCGGTCGTTTCTCAGCGGCGGGCCAGCAGCGCCGTCCCATCTTTTACTTCCGACCACTCCCCCTCGCCGTTCATTAAAACGCCAGGGATTTTGTTGGACCCTTCTGTGAATGAAGGCCGTTCCAACATTTACCAGGGCACAACACTACAACGCCTTGCGTCACGAGGCAATTGATCTTCTTCTCTTTCCCTTCACCGAAGCCGAAATTTCCCGAATTCCAGTCCCCCCCTCACGGAGTAGGCAGTCTGACCGCCAATGATGTTCAAGGTTGGACCTCGTTTTCCTATGAGCGATTTTTCCCACGCGAGGAGCATCCGGAGACTTCCAGCAAAAGCCAAGGGTCTGTTTTATTGATCCTGAATGAATTTTGGTGACCGGCGATACCGCTGAGTGACTCGACGAGGGTTTACTTTTAGCCTGGCCCTCCCCCCCGGTCCCGTAGGCTGATCCCATTTTTCATACCCCGCGAGGGATTCCTACCCACATATTTGTACCTAAATGGTGCGTCGGAGAGTCGGTAGATTCCTGCGCTTTTTCCCCCCATCATTCCTCCTATTGATCGGCGAAGAACGAAAAAAGTCACCTAGAGAATCCTCTCTGCGTGTAAGAGTAGAGGGCTTCTTGCGCACCAAGGGCCGGGAGCGTACCCCCGATACCCTTGTCCTAGCACCCCCCCCCCCCACCCCCCACCATCTTTCCTTCCGGTTGGCGCACTTAGCAGTCCAATGACGCCACACCCGACTCCCCTTTGATTTTTTTGAGCTTACGTCTTCCGTCCTTGGCCTCCTGCTGATCTGATGCCCTAAGCCAGTCCCATGAGGTTACTCGTTCTTTAGGAAATGGTCTCTAGCATCATGGCGGCTCCACGGTCACTCGCTTCCTCCCTCCCCCTTTTTTTTTCGGGAGCTTCTTAGTCTGCGGTGCGCCAGCGACTG
>Ga0179593_1661048_pt1 | contig 10684 bp, 9 predicted proteins | sample CZODoug2_1_08_16_FD_185931 | JGI IMG/M metagenome (GOLD analysis project Ga0179593, IMG submission 185931) | Vadose zone soil fungal communities from Angelo Coast Range Reserve, California, USA - CZODoug2_1_08_16fungal (PacBio error correction) | ecosystem: Environmental > Terrestrial > Soil >... | reverse complement strand
CCCGTGACCAGCAACTCCCAAGTGCGATATTCTTCCGCTCGAGGACCGCGCCCTATCTTCACCAAGGTCCCTTTTTGCCGACCTCACGAGATCCGCCTTCCCCCCCCTTTGGTTACGCCTGCGCACGGCGTGTTCCCCTGCCTACCCTCCTTTGTCCAAGTAGCCATTCCCCTACCCCTTCCAAGTTACCCCTAGAAGGGAACTGAGACTACTATATTTCTCGGAAGATTTTTTTTTGGCTCGCACCCGACATTGAGACGGAGCCCCCCCCTGGACTGGTTAATTCCAGACTAGCTTTTCTCCCTCTACACCAAGGGTTTAAACCTCTCCTTTTTCTCGTGGTACAGAAGTTCTGATTGGACACACTTTGCCGCGTTTTCCCCTTTTCCAATAACTTGCTTTGTTGCAACCCTCCCAGCCCCCTCTTTTACCCGATGTTTTTTTTTTTAAAAAGACTATAGGAAGGCAGGCAAAATTCTCGATTGACCACTTGGACACCAGTGTGGAGGGTCCCGTTCTGTCCGCCATGTGTGAGGATTTTTCCTTTCTAAATAACGTCCGTGTTTTTCAAAGCAATATTCCAAGACATTGTCGTTTTTTAAATAGCAAGTAGCCTCATTCTTTAACTTTTGTTTTAAGGCTTTTTTTATCCTCAGTCCGATCGTGCAAACCTTCAAGATGGACCGAACCCTTCCGCCCCTTTCCTTCCACTCGTGTTCTGAAACTTTACGGCCCGGTCGCCCCTGGGCTATGTTCCATCCTTTTCTTTTTTTTCCAAAAGGCTTTGTCCTTGCCGGTCCCGTGTAGAACCCACTGACCCTTCGCCGTTTATGTCCTTTTTGCGTACGTTCTCGACATCTCTTTTCTCTTTTCTGGGGGCGCCGAAATAGGCGATCCAACGGTTTTGACGGATTTTTTATCGAATTTCCGACCCTCCCTTCTTCTTATTCAATGTCCCCCATGGGATCCCCTGTTTCTGTGCGCTGCCAACTTCCCCAGAGACAGACGGTGGCATCGCGCTCGTTTTTGCGGCAATCCCTACCCGGGGGAACCAGCGGAAGTCCCTTCCGTTCTACATCTCCTTTCTACCACACTATACACCTTCTCTGTCAAACTCTAGGGAGGCACAAATCTTTCCGCGAGATGGGCCGAGCATTTCCACAAAGACCATCATGGCCTTTGAGGTGAGAATTTCTCATTCTTATCTGCAGGAAATGATCGTTTCGCATTGATTGCATCTCAAAGGTTCCACAAGTTCGTGGATTCAAGGAGCCAGATTCGCGTGTTTTTTTTTTTACAGCGGGGAGTCCTTAAATTTCGTGAGATTGACGGCCAGCCAGTGATTCTCTCCCCCCCTACGGAAAAGGCTTTTACGAGCTCCGAGACCCCTGAGGCTCTTCCCGGCAGCGTGTTCCGTTGACCTCTCTTGGTAAGGTACAGCATTGGGACGCTCCAGCTTGCGCTGGCCTGGGTTGCCGCCCTTCCCTACCAACTTTAGGGTTCTAAAGCTTTTCCCTGATGTGCAGCTCAATAGTGAGTTTTTTCAGAAAAGTTCTTTGACTGCTCCCCTCTTTTTTTTTCCCGGGGCGCCACTTACTCTTCAACGGTGCTTGATTTCCCTTTTCCCGCGTGGACGCCGCGCGCGTTTCCCCTTTGGGCAACCTTTCCCCAGGTGGACCTGCATGTTTGGCTCTTCCCTTTCCTGTGCCCCTCTTGCGAAAGCGCTCTTCCCTCAGAGAATTGTGCAACTGCGCGTCAATTTCGCCGTCTACCCCCCCGTCCCCCCCCCTCAGGATATCAAGAAATACATCATGGCACTCCCCCCTGGTGCGCTTCCTTTTCGAGGAGTTACCGCAATGTTCATTCATGGCACTTTTTTTTTCCCATGCCTGACTCCCCTGCCCTCTGTCCGTTTCCGGGGGTACTTGAAGTTATGGGCCCTCTCAAAATGACGCGTTTGACCCCCCCTCCAGACATCGGCAAGCTTTCAATCTGATTTCTTTTTCCTTCTTTTTTTTATTGAGCAGGGACATCCTTTCCGTTGGTGAGATCCTCTCAAGAAAAACGAACGCGAGCTAGGCCACCTATTCCATCCGATTCCAGCCAAGCCTCTTTTGACTTTGTCAACATTTCTCTCCCCCTATTTCGGTCTTAACCCGTAACACGGTTCGGTTTCTCCAAAAACCCTTTCTGAAAGGGCGACCGTCCACGCTATCGAGCATCGCCATGTTTTTTAAAGGGCTGCAATGATTTTGAGTTTTTCTTGCTATCCCTTCTTCTGGCTGATTAATGGGGTTATACGACCTTTATTTCTCCATACTTTAACGTGCAAAATTCCTTCTTATCGCTTTCTCTATTTGAAAAATTCTTTCTTTATCAAAGCAACCAATGTTTTCCACTGTTGTAAGTGACCCCCCCTTTTCCCAACGACGCAGACGAGCTGTCCCCCTCGGTCCTCCCCCTTCCCCCTTTTGCCATCGTCCTTGCTCCGAAAGCGGAAACAGCTATTTTGCAGGCTAGACACTTCGCGCCAATCAAACTCCCTCACCTTTGATCTGCACCACCCAAGTTTTTGCACCGAACCCTGGCTTCGCGGTTGCCCGTCCCAGACTAGATCAAGCTCCTTGAGCCTTCCATATGCTTACTCCATTCGCTTCCAGTGACCCGTTCCTATAGAGGATCCGCTTTTTTTTCAGCGTTTCCTCTCTCTTTCTCTGCTCATCTCCCGTGAAGGGCTCAAGCATACCGTTTGTCAATTCGCACGCTTTGCCGCATTCCCCCGCTTTCCCCCCCTGCTCCTGATGGACAAACTCCACTTCTTTCAACGCGGGATTTCTCACAGCGTGTGGACCTTCCGCATAAATGCGCCCTTTCCCTCCGGTTCCTTTAATCCTCAGGACGTATCGGCCCAGGTTCCACCGTCGCCAGTCCGGTCCCTGTTCTTTTTAGATATTGCCCTTTTTCTATTGGGGCTGCGCCCTCGCTATTGCGCTCCGTTATATTTTGGAAGCAGTTGACCCTTCCAACGTCTTCTTTTGTTGGCTCGACCAGAGCCCTTCCCCCCGTCTGGTAGCTTTTCCTCCCTTCATGTGTCCGCTGTCCTAACACCAGGTTGAGAGACCCCCGCCATGGACATTTTTTACTGAAGCCAGACTTTTTGCCACCGGCGATTACGTCCTCCCCCAAAACCCTTTTTCTCGCATAGTTCGGCTCCCCAAGTTCGGCCGCGATTGTCTTGAGAACGATTTTTTCCCTCGCTACAAGACCCTTGCGAATGCAGTTGTTGCACCCCACATTCTTCCCCAAAGCCTCAGACGCACATCACCTTTCTAGACACGTTCAGCGACCTTTCACCTTGATGGAGGTTCCTCCCCTCTTTTGCGACACTTTCGTGTAGTGAAGGTTGCCCTTTCTTTCCCCTCCCTGCGGGAATACCTTTTTACCGCATGACTTTTGATACCAACTCAAAACGTTTCCGTTCTCTCTTGAAACTGACTCGTGCTGTTAGGGTAAAGACTTCTCTCTCTTCCTACCCCGCCCTCAACATGGCCTTTCGGATTGGCTCTAAGCTGATGTTTTTTTTTTGTACTGAGGGTTTCCTCTTCTGGGTGCCTGCTCCCCAATTCCTTTACAAACAGTCCGGGCCTGCTTCGTCTTTCTCCCCAAGGGCAACATGATTTTCTGGTGATTGGTCCCATTCTCCCTCCAAAATTTTTTTTTTCCAATCCCCCTTATGTACAACTTGGCTCAAGGCTATTTTTCTTTTTTTGGACCTTATGGCCAATCTAGTCTCGCACCCAGTCTCTATAGGATACTCTTATGGAGTTTCTCAAAGCCACCACGCCCTCCACTTCATCTTTTTTCCCAGGGGAAGGAGTTTTTTTCCTCCCCCCAAAATGCGTAAGGAATCAAGACATAATACTGCATTTTATTGAATTGTCCTCTGCGTGAGTGGAGTCCACGACCCCTCTTATGTCTCCTTCCCGTGTTGATCTTCGGCAAAACCTCCCTTTTTTTCCGATGACATTGATTTTCAGACGATGCGGACGCGGCCTCGCTCAGGCCCTGTATGAATTTTGTTCGGTCTCCAAAGGCCTCACCGCACCTGATAGAGAGTCTCTCCTCCTGACAACCGTGTTATGTCGCCTCCTGACACCGGCCCGCTTCCTGGATAATGATCTGGCTTGGCGAGGTGTCTTAGTTTCCCCTTCCGGATATCGCTCTTTATCATCCTCCTTGAGATGTTACGTATAATCAAATGCCTCTTTCAAATCCGATCCCTTTCTCCTAAGGCGTTTACGCCGGTTCCTTCCCCTCCATCTGTTTCATGACCAAGCCCGGGGGTGCAGTTTCGATATCCCTAAAGGCTGCCAATTCTTCCTTTGCAACTCTCTCTCCCCCCCCGTAGCGATCGGCCTTACTCTCTCTTATACCTCGCCGTTCCTTCCTTTCAAACGCTTTTGGGCCGACCGCTCGAGGGGAAGACCCCAACCTTCGTGAGGGTTCTTTCCCTCCGCCGCGCCGGCGTGTTCATTCTCTTTATTTTGATGAGTGCGGCCCCCCGTAACGCCTGACCGCCAACATGTTGCCTCGGACAACGGGCCTGACCTTAGCCTAATCGAGGATTCGGGGTGAGATCTTTTCTTGGCGCCACCAAAAGACATATTGGCTGTAGCGTACACCTTCTATGGTTTCATTAACCTCCTCTCTGGACCACTAAAAACTTCTTTTTCAATTCGCCGAAGGTTTCCTTGAGATTGGATTGGCTCCCCTCCCGATCCCTTTTAACACATCCCCCTTTTTGTGAATGTCCACATGCACAGGATGTATGTTTTGTTTGCCTTGATTGCCGGCTCCAGCAGAAGACGCCTATGACCACCCCCCACCCCCTAAAAAGTAAGCTGGCTCGGCAATGTCCTTTCCATGTGTGAGCCCCCTATGAGGTCGAAGGCTTTTTTGAAATACCGTCGCCTCCTCGTAAAGACCCCTTTTTCAAACCCTTTTTCTTTTAATTTTTTAGCAGGTTCCCTGCGGGATCAATGCGAATTCCGTTGGCACCCTTTTCCCCCCCGATTGAACGAAATCCCCCCCCTCAAACGTTCCTTATTCTCCACCCTTCTTCCCATCAAGTCTAAGGCGGTCCGAACGGGGCTGTTCATCGTTGCTTTTTCCTGCGGGAAAATCATTGCCCTTTTTTGTACGAACCACCTCCATTAGACGTTTATGTCGGGTCCGCTTTTTTACCCTTTCTTCGCTGACGAACTGGCGGTCGCAAGAAAATAGCTCCCCCATGCCCCTTGGTTGCGGATCGTATTTTTGAAGGTTCCGAAAGCCTTCCCCTTCTTTTGCCTGTTTCCCCATGTCTCTGTCTGCCCACCTGTTTTTTCTTTTGAACAGGAAGTTCCCCCCGCGAACAGACGGTTTTCGGCATCGAGCTCGTGACTGGCCTCCTTTAGCTCTGTTGCCGCAAAGTCCCGCTCTCTTTTCAAACGTATTCTTCCCCATCGTCACCGGGCAGAGAGCTTCTCCCCCCCAGACAACATGGCCCCGTGCTGGCGACTTTTTTTTTTTTCCTCATTCCGATACGTTCCTCCTTTCCTCTGATGGTCCAGGAACTTATCCTCTCTTTCTCCCCATCTTCTCCTGGAAGAACTCACACTGTCGGAGCCTTTTTTTGTTCCACGGCAGGATCCTTCTTTTCTTAAGCGGGGATTGATCGGCGAGAGTTTCCTTGACGGGCCACTTTGTCTCCCAGTACGTTGATTCCCCAACTCCTTTCTCACGGCTCCGAGACAAGGAAACCCCTTATCGCTCTTCTTTGTTCTTGCACTCTCATGGTCCGTAAAGAAGATGACTCTCTCTTCGCTTTCGGTCTTGGGGACCCCCTCTCCAGAAGACTCCCTCCTGTCGGTTCACCCGCCTATTTTTCCATGATTGTTTCCTTTCAAAGGTGAGGTCTTTTATTTGATCCTACCCAGGGGGATTATGGCGACCTCCTTTGCTCCTTGCGTCCTGCCGCCCACCGTTTGCAAACGGTGTCTTGCGTTAATGCCGCGTGGACTTTCCTCCTCCTCGTTTCGTCGGCTTTTGCCCCTTCCCACAATTGCCCTGTCCCTTGTTTCTTTTTTATCAAAGAGCTCTGTGCAAAGACTACTTTCCTGAAATCCCCTTCCTCGATTGACCCCCCCCCACTCACCCCCCCCCCCCCGACCCAACCAATGGTCACGTCCCCCACCCCACCCCCCCGCCGCGCTCGCCACCCCCCACACTTACTCTGAAGCCCTTCCACTTTTTCCCTCCCCTTTCCATTCGACCCCTTCATTGAAGCCCTTTAAAAATACAATGCTTCTCTTTTTAGCGCATTTCGTTACGGTCGCCCATGTCTCTTATTTGAGACATGCCGACCCCCTGCCTCTGTTACGTTCCTTTTTTTCGTTCCTAGGGTGAAGACATTCAACCCTTTCTGACCCAATTCATGACCCCCTTTCAGTTGTATGGAATCGTTATTCTTCTTGCATAGCTCCCCTTTTCTTGAGCACTTTTTATCTCAGTGTTTTGTGAGGAGATCGTTTGCAAACCCGGGCGCTCGCGTAGGCACCGTAATTCGATTCCAGAAACTGGGCCTATGTCTGTGATTTTTTCCCAAAGCGTAATCCCTTAACTCCCTTCCATAGTTTCTTTGTAGGCATGTCTCACCCCCTTCGAGAAATTTCGCAATCATCGCTGCGCCTCGCGCTAGCCCTTCCCTTTTTTCCCAAGGGCTGCCCCTTTTTTTTTTCGAATTACTTCCTTTTGGATTCTAGACTGGGGTTCCGACCTATTTGAAATTGACTGCTCCAAACTTCTAGGCTATCCTCCTCTTTCGCCGTCGTTCTTTGTCCCCTTCTCTCTTGATACAAAGGCCCCCCCCTTTCCCTTTCCACCTTGTTGTCTTTTTTCCCCTGTTTCCTCCGCGCGGCGTCCATGGCTTTTTTACCACTCACCTCCCCGTTGCCATCTTCCGTCGGCCCGGACCCAGCGCAAGCGATTTTCGCAGGCTACCTAATCAAACAACTCCCCCTTTTGAAGCTGCCCCCCATCATTTCCCCTCCCTTTCCGAAAACAAGCTGTTGGTTCGGCGTGGCGGCTTCGGAACACACCGCCTCTCCTCTCCAGCTAGCTTTAACGGGAAGTGACACACCCGCCTATATTCTTTTCTTGTTGGTCGCGTCTTGGAGAGCCAGCCTTTGGAAGTACTGGGCCCCCTCTCACTTCTTGGGCCGCATGCGAGACCCGATGTAAGCCCAACGCCTTTTCCCAACTTCTAAGCTCGTCTGCCACAGCGTGCTTCCTCCCCCGCGTACCTCATGTGCCCCCAATGTCCCCTCCCCCCCCCCTGATCCTTCCCCCTCAGAACATAAGTGTATCGGAATGCGGACCTTTCACTTAGAACGCCTTTCTGATGTATTTGTCTAGCGTCTCCGATGTGAGACCCCCCCTAATCTCCCTCCCTTTGACACACGTGACTCCGAAAACGTTTACCCCTCCTTGATGTCATCGATGTTGCTTGATTGCTTCAAACGGGTTCTGGTTCCAATTGACTTCTTTCGCGCACAGAACACACCCCTTTTCTCCTCACCATCATTTTCCCCTTGATGTGCCCCTCCTCGTCGGGGCAACCTCCGTCTCGATTTCTCAAAAACCGTTCTGGATTCGCCCTTCGTTTCGGCGACCGCCCCCTTTTAGGTCATTTTGGGCGATGTATCCCCCTTCCGAAATCTCCAAAGACCCCTTCGATTTTGTCACCGCCGATTCCCAAGCCTTCCTCCCCTCCCAAATCCTGATGTGGACACAGATCCCCGTTCGCGACCGCCCCCCCCTTTTTGATGGAGCCCAGCAGTTCTGGATTCGTTTCGTGTTCCCCGGTTTTTCGGAATATTCGCTGATCCCCCTCTCCACCTGCTACCAACCCCCGGACCTTTTTCTTGAACTCTTTTGTTCTTTTCGAGTGTCTGCGTGTTACCCCTACTCCGACGGCGACCTCAGTGGCTCACACAATGGCTCATGCGCATTGAAGTCTCCTTCTTTTTGGCCGGTTTTTTTTGGTAACTTTGACGCGATTACTTTGTACCCCCCAAGAAATAATGGGCATGTTCGGAATGTCCCGTTTTTTTCTTTTTTTTAAAAACCTCTACTTTCTGCCTAAACCCTTTATTAAAACTTTTGTTCACAATCCCATTATGGAACCACCAGTAGAGCTCTCAGATATTTTTTCTTGATGATTTTATGTTTTTAATGAACAAGTCTCGGTACGTAGACCTTCTTTTCCCTCCAAGTCTTCCGCCCTAGGGAGGCCCGGGGAAGGCGTTCCCTACGTCGCCAAATGCGGTTATGCGTTTCTTTTCCGGCTTCCGCTTGGAACACGGCTTTTAGCGGCGCGTGGACGGAAAGCCGAAATGGGGTTTCTTTTTGCACCGCCCCTGCTGGTGAGAGACCTGCTTTCGCGATCGGCTGAAGGCGAGCGCGACGGTTTCTCTTTGCGTGGTTCTGCAAATTCCGACCTGGGCCTTTTTTGAGTATCGAATCTACTCCCCCCCGTCTCTGGCAACGCATCCCCTGCCCCTCTCAGCCTTATGGTTCATGATCGGATGGGCGAGGATTGTTATGTTTCCATCTCAAGAAGTTAGGGGGGGGATGTTCCCTTTTGAGAGAGAGGTACGTCCCAAAGCCCATTTTCGCCCACTTCCTGAGCCAGAATTTTGGCGGCTCCCGGCTCTTAATACTTCGACAAACCTCAAGGGGTGCAGGTATTGGCGACCCTCACATCCGGCTTTTTTTTGGAGGCAGTCATTAGCACTTCCCGATCTCCCGTACGCCTTTGGCCGGCAGCGAGCGAGCGCGGCCTCCCGTTTGAAGCGGCCCAAGTGGGCGAAAGATCAAAGACGCGCATTTTCACACCCTTTCGGCTGTTTTTCCGCACTGCTTTTTTTCATTCAGGATCAGGTCAAACAGTAACGCAACTGCCACATTTTTGGCGACTCAACTTCTTGCTGCCTTATCGTGGCGGAATCTGGGGGCTTTTCAAACGCCACTTTGATTCCGCTCCTTTTTCTCCAGAATAGCGTGGCCCCTATAACTTCCACCCCCAGGCCTCCCCTTACTGCTTGAGCCCTTCACATTTTCCCCCCCCCCCTCGCGCCTTTACGGTGGCACATAACCTGACCCTCTTTTGTGAACCTTTGACTTCCCCTTTTGGTCCCTTGCTTCAGCGCAAGATGACGCTTATTGACCCCAACTTGACAACCACCCTGCCTTAGAGCAACTTCTTTTGTCAGCCCCCCTATTTGCTGAGTCTTTTTCTTTCACGTCGTTTTCCTACACCCTAGTAAACGAATTTTCGTGTTCCCCAAGACAGGTCCCATAGTTCCCCCCCTTGTAGCAGGTTCAGTCGTGCCCCGAGCAGGTGCACGAGGCTCCAAATCTCCGAAAAGCCACTCCCAGTGCTGTTCGAATTGTCTTGTTCTCTCCAATTTGGCTAGGGTATCTTTTGCGTGTTGAGGAACTTTTTCCTGCGGAGGTTGTTTCACAACTGCCATTCGTTCTGTCTGTGATCGGTTTTTTTTTTTCTGTTCTACCTCGATTCCCCCCTCCTACTGATGGGTTTTTCTCCCCTAACCTGGACGATCCAATTTCCTTTTTTGCGGATCGTATAGAACCGCCCCGACGTTCCTCCCCCAATAAATTCTGTCCCCCCCGGGGTTTCTTTTCCTGTTCTCCCTGCGAACAGCGGTTTGCGATTTCTCGCGCTCGTGACCCTGGAAATCCTTTTCTCTTTTGGCCCCCCAATTCTTGAGCTCCCCCTTTAGTCCTCTTCCAACCGCTGCCTGAGGCTTTTTCTCCCAAACCCCCCGTGCTGAGTTGAGGCCTCCGACTTTGTTAAGGAAAACTGATCCCTCCCTGTGCGCATGATGCCGCCCGGTCCTTTTCGTGGATTTGCTAGTTCCTTTCTCCGTTTTCGCTTCCTTTGTATTTACAGCGGTGAGGAATGCGGGCCTTTTACTCTCCCCGCAGTTTTTTTTCTTAAGAGCCAAGTTCTTTTTTTTTTTTCGAGGCACGAGCTCCCCCCCTCGACCAACGCTTGGCACCTCCGGATCGCTATAGGTTTTTGAACTTTTCCTCCGGTCTTTTCACCCAATTCTCTTGCGTGGATATCTTTTTGCCGACCGCCGCTCTCCGCCTTTTTGCCCCTTCTTGATTTTCCACAGGTGAGGTGCTTTTTTGCTATGCTGTTCCTCCCATCGCTTTTCGTGTTCGTTCCATGGACCGGGCTTGCTCCCGCTGCGCCTCCCGGCGCGCGTTTTGTTGCATTCCCCCTCAACTGGCCCTTGGACAGCGATCGCCTTGTCCCCCCCCCCCCCCCGACTGTCGAACCTTTCAGACCTCGCTCGGACAATTCCTCCCCATACTTTTCGATATAACCCCCTCTCCGACGCAATCGCAGCCGAGGATCTCCTTAATCGACACCTCCTGCCATTGAGAGGTTCTTCAAGCTCTTAGTCCCCGTCCAATGTCTCTTAATGTCACTATGTCAATCTGCGATCCCCCGTTTCCGGGGGGCTTTTCTTGGCCGACCATTTCCCAATACGAGTTGGACACCCAGACTTGGGATAAGCGTGGGAGAGGAAGGAGAGCTCGTTCGCCGTTA
>Ga0179593_1387375_pt1 | contig 10684 bp, 18 predicted proteins | sample CZODoug2_1_08_16_FD_185931 | JGI IMG/M metagenome (GOLD analysis project Ga0179593, IMG submission 185931) | Vadose zone soil fungal communities from Angelo Coast Range Reserve, California, USA - CZODoug2_1_08_16fungal (PacBio error correction) | ecosystem: Environmental > Terrestrial > Soil >... | reverse complement strand
CTCTCATTTCCATAGTGTTCAAAGGTTCCCCTTTCCCTTTCTTTATTTTCCTGAAATCCCCTCCCCGAATGATGTGCCCCGCTTTATTCCACTTGATACTTTAATTCTTCCACCTGCAAGCGACTCTCTCCCTTTCTCCAATAAGGGCTCAAAAAGCGCTTCGCCCTGATCGAGAATTTTTCCGTTTTTTCCAGATAGACCTTTTCTCCCCCCGTCTGCCCTCCCCCCCCATTCTAGTTTGTCTCATCCTTTTCCCCCAAAGTAGTTTCATGACAGCGAAAAAAAGCCCCACCCGATATCGTTTGCTTTGCTCCTTTTCTACGGCAGCCCACCTTCTTTTTCTGTTATGCAGTCTTCCCAGCGTATTCTTTCTTTCCTTTGTCTCCCCCGCGCCTGAAATTCTGACCTCCGCTGACCCCAGACAACCCCCCCTCATTTTTTTTTTTGTTCCGTTTGAACACCCCCCCCCTTCTTTTTTCAATTAGGACTTGAAAGCAAAATAGTTTTACACTTGTGGTGCCCGTTTTTAAGTCCCATTCGTCCTCGATCCGTAGACAGTTTGATGCCTGGAAGTGTCCCCCCTTTGATGGATGCAGCAAATCTTGACGGACCTTTCTTCTCCTGACACTCTCTCTTTGCTAGCTTTTGCAAATTCTTCGTTCCCTGCTCGGTATTAAGTTATTGCCTGCCGTTTAGACTCTTCCACCTCCCCCCCGACCACTCGCTTCCTTTCTCCCTCTCCTGAGATTTCCTTCAAGTCAGATCCCATGTTATCTTTTTTTCCGAGATCAGTTATTATAGAAGCTTTGTGGCAAGGGAATATACCTTTTACACCTTTTCGTAATGCCACCCATCCTGCCTCTTCGGTTGGGTCAATTCAATTCTAATATGGACTGGACCTCATTACTATCTTTTTTCCTTCATCACTCTTTCCTTTTTTGTTCGCTTTTACCCCCCCCCCCCCATTTGTTAGTGGTCCCGAGTGTTCCTTTCCCCGGCTTTTTACACCCAGTATTCCGCCCATTTTATTTCCCTAACTCCGTTTTCGTGACCCGGAAACCTGCCTTTCGACTTCCATCGACCCTTTTTCCTCACCATTGTGCAACCCTTCCCGTCTTTCTCCCCTTGGTTCCGATTACTTATACATTCCAATACTTCAAGTTATTTTGCCCTTACTTTTTGTTTTAAAAATGATAATTTGAACCAATGGTTCCTCCCATCAGCAAACTCTGTCCCCCTTTGCTGTTACTTTGTATATGATCGACTTCTCGATTTCTTTTTTTCCCCCCCCGTTCTTTGGTGGTCCCTCCTCACTAATCTGATTTGGCGCCTCCCTTCGATAGCAGCCAACACGGACTACCGAAGCCTGAAGTGGTATATTTTTTGATGGCAAACTTCCTCGGAACTTTCCTTTCCTCTCTTGGTTTTGCCTTTACCCCTATCTGATCGTGAATTTCTCCTGCCATGAATTTTTCTAGTTTTTTTGCCCCTGATTTCGTTGGGCGCGCTCCGTCGCCGCTTTATATATTTCCTTCGTGTGGTGTTCTCTTTATCCAGGCCCCCGGTCTTTGTCTTTCTCTGTCCAGAGATTTCACCCTTTTCTTTTTTTCTGAAGCGCCTCGCAAGGAGTACCTCACGGCGAGGTTGGGAGGAGGGCCATTTTTTTACGACCTGGTCTTTGATTCCTCACACGTGTCCCAACACTTTATTCTTTCCCCTTCTCTTGTTTTTGCGCTTTCAACACGCTTCTGGAGTGCTTATTCCCAATTAAACCCCCAGCGATTAGATTTCCCCCCTGATCCCCCCTCTGGCAACGTCTCACTCCTTTGAGTTTACCGTACCCTCATTTCGGGTTCCCCCTTCTGGATGTACTTTGGGGCGAGGTTGACAATCCCTTCCCACCCCCTTTTTGAGTTTTCTTTTTCCTTTTTCACCAGTGATTCCATATTCGCCCTTGTTCCTTTAATACCACCTTGAGTTCGTAACCTTTTTTTTGTTTCCAGTGTCTCGGCCGTTTCCCCTAACGGTCTTATTGAACTATGGTACCTCTTTCGCATTCTGACCCCTGTCAGGCCGTTTTGTTCCGAGCACTCCCCTTCCCCAATAAAAACCTTTGGTCGGTTTCAAGCGCAACGTAAAATCCTTTCTGGTTTCCAAATGTTTGTCTGCGTCTCGATCTTCCTCTCGAATTGAATTGCTTCGTTGCCCCCTGAAACAGACATCCCTTGTGTATCCCTTTTTTTTTTATGGTTCTATTCCGTTGCCACACTGCTTTCGAGAAGAACTGTAATCAATACTTCAACCTCCCCCATTCGGTGGACTTGATATTGAACTCTTTTTCCTTCGTCCTTGGGTGCATATCCCTTCTTCTTGTTTTTTTTTTTGTTCACGCAGATCGATAAGGAGAATCAAGAGTGCTTACGCAAGTCTACGAATTGCTTTTAACTAGTTCGATTGCCGGATCTTTTCCATTCCTCTAAGGGGGTTCTTCGCCCTTTCCTTATTCTCTGAAGGACACCTATTCTCACATGTCCCTCCCCTCCCTTTTTGTTTCAGGTACTGTTCCAACAGGTTTTTCCAGGGGAAGTTTGTGTTCTGCCGTGCAGTCGGGCATTTTTTTTCGTGCTTTCTCGTTCTTGAACGGCCAATATGCGCTCACTGCGGACTGATGAGATGCTCTCCAGCCTTCATTTCTTTCTCTCTACGGCGCGAATACATCGCGGAACGATTTTTCCCGTTTCCTTTTCCTATCTGGGTTTTTTTTTTTTTTTCCCATTAGTCCTTTTGTGTCTTTATTTGTTTTCCCCATTTTTCTTTCCCCCTTCTCGGATTTTTCTTTTGCTCCTGATTTTCTCGATTGTTACTTTTGCGCGCTTGTGATATTCCTTCCTTTGAGAAGGGTTAGCGTCTGATCGTCTGGGGTCCCTGCATTTTCATCCTTTGATCCTTTCTTTTCCTGATGGCGAGGATGTCATGCAATGTGCGCGGAATTTTACTGGGCTGTCGAGGCCCGGAGAATCTCCTTTCTTTTTTTCTCCCTTTTGGTTTTCTATTGAGTATGATTGTTTTTCTCTTCTTCCTTTCCCACACAACTTCACCGGATGGATTTACTTTCGCGCCCTGATCACGGCCCACCCCCACCCACCCCTCCTTTAATTCCTTCCGTGTTTTCCACTTAGGTTTAAGGTTTTTTCCTCGTCCTCCGACCCCCTTTACCCTTACCCAATTGCTTTGGAATGGCTTACCCAGCTACGTGACCTCTCTTTCTTTCCAACCCCCGCCAGTTTACCCTAATCCCTTGACCCTCTCTAAGACCAATGCCCACTACTCACCCATGATTACGTCTGTGTCCTCACTCGCTTGAACAACCTCTTCCCCTGACATGATGACAGAGAAAAACAGTCGTTTCCCTCTTTGGATTTTTCTTTTTCGCCCCCATTTGAGCGGCTTGAGGATAGTAAACATCAGTCGCAGATAGCAGGCTCTTCCCATTCCCTTCCGCCCGTGCATGTCTCCTTCTGCGCCACTTCCCCCACCGCAATTCCCCGGTGCCTGTAACAAGCAATTTCTAATAATAGATTTAACCTCACAGATTTCTTTCCCTTCTACTTTTCTCCCTTCCTTTACTTCCGCTGATACGGCGACTGCTATTCTTCTGAAAGTTTCCCCCTTTTTGCCAAAGCCGGCGATTCGGTTTCTTCCTGTATTCAATAGATCGTTCGCGGGCTGGCATTTTCGCTCTCTGTTATTACCCTTTATTGTTGATTCCCATCCTCCCACCCTTTTCCCACTTAGCTTCCTTGCCCTCACCTCCTTCGATAAAAATATCCAGTCCGACAATATCTTTGCGGACGTTCTCCCTTAACCTTCATCAGCTGGTTGGGCAGGCAACAATACGACCCAACGTCCTTCCTCAATCATGGGGGAAACGACCGCCCTCCCCATTCGAATAACGGCTCAAAGTTGAATTTATCTAAGAGCGTTGCTGAGTTGGATTTTTTTCCGTTCGCTCACCGGTGACCCCTTCTAGCTATTTAACCCCCCCTTCCCTCCCCAATCCGAACATTATGCTGTCGTACCGCCAGATGGGACCCAGAATTCTACGTGACGTGTCAAACCTGCCGCGACTGGCCAGAGTCAAAGTTACGCCCCTTGGACCCCCGGAACCAACGTTTCCCTTATGTCCTCTTTCCCCCTTTTCCCGCCGGCCACAGATTTTCCCTTCTCACCCTAATGCAATTTGTTATTTACACTTTCCCCAACTTCATTCCCTTCCTTCCCCCCAATATTGTATAATTATGGTCCTGCAACACTCGGTCCTTCGTTCTACGGTGCATACTCAAGGCCCTCTTCCCTTTCTTTCCAACCATGTTCCCTGCGTGGACCGTATCGAACCTACAACCTCGACGTGGTTTTCATTTCTATTCGTTAACGGAACTCTCCTCCCTTTTACTACCTGTGAAAGTAGGTCATTTTTGCGTTCCTGGCCCCCATCAAAAATATTCGAGGTGATGGAATCTTTTTTCTTTTCCCCTTTGCTCCCCTCGACTTGGCCCTCTTCTTTGCGCCCGATCAGATGACAGTGCCTGACGGGATTTTATTCTTACCATCGTGTTGTTTTGCTCTTCATCCTCCAGTCATGCGCGTTTTGTCGCGATGACAAACGTTTCCCTCTCCGTTGCTGCCCCGATGAACTTTTACTCCTCTTTTCTTTGCAAGTCTCCTTCCCGTAGGTTCAGTGGCAACTTAGATCCCTTTTTTCATTTGAGTCCCTCTTCCAAAGTGCAGTCCCCACTTCAGGGTTGGTCTTGCCGTTTGGCTTCGTCGTGCTTGTTCCCCCGTCTTTAGAGTTTCTCCTTCCGCAACACTCGACATTTTGGAATCATGTGCTTTCCAATTTCTCCCGAGGCTTTTTTTTTGCCCCAGTATCACACCCTTTTTTCCCCCTAGGTTTATGTCAAGTTTGCGAGTTCCCCTCAAGCAACCTTGCTTTCTTCTTCTCCAGTCCTCGTTTTTTCGGGAATCTCGCCGTTTATGGTAATACACACTGTCCCACCAGGGTTAGCGCTCCTTTTTTCCGTTCCGTCAGGTTGTCCATTGCTTTCCTCTGGCCGGTCTTATTGTTTTCCCCAGTTTTTTTCCCTCTCCCCCTCAATTCCATCCCCAATTGGACGCTTCGCGAAAACCCTATCCGCGTTTTTTACCTGTTGTTGACTGTTTTTTCTTCTCAACCCCTGATTCGCCTTCCTTCCTTGCTGACCGACCCCCTTCTGTGTTGTTACGACGTTTGGTTGGCTCTGTCCCACCACTGTGCGGTCATTTTCAGTCTCTTTCCTACCTACTTCCCCCCCTCTTCCGTGAAGTGCGCGGATACTGATGCCCCTCGCTTTAGTCCTTCCTTTGGATTTGTCTTTCATCCTTCCCCACAGCCATAATCACAGAAGCCCTCCTCAGCTTTTTTTTGCATTTTTTTAATAGCTTGCTGTCTTAGATCTTCCGACTTTTTCTTTGCTTCGCTTTCTTGCCAGGGGCGTGCTTCGCCTTTGTCTAGATTGAGCCCCCGGCCCCCCACTCTTTCCCCAATTACCGCGATTTCCCGTTATACCAGTTGAATTGATGCGGTTCCTTCTCGTTCCTAGTCCCGTATCCGCTTTGCTGTTTGCTTGGACTCAGACTTTCTTCTTTTCTCCTGCTTCCTAGTCTTGCCTTTTTCGAGACAGCCCTTCTTTGATCCCCACTCTGCGGGAACCGAGCAATCCTCACGATTTTTTTTTAATTGATGTTTTTTTTTTTAGCCCGTGTGTACCCCTTCTTCGCCGGTTTCCCCTTTCTTTGTCTGTGGGTAGATGGTCGGAGGGCGTTCTTTTTTCCCCTGATCTTGTTCCGCGCTTGCGTGGTGAGGCCCCATATGTCTGGGAGAAGGTGTCTAGCATTTAGCGAGGGACAGGGTATTTCCTTAATTGTTAAGCATCGTTTTTTTCTCCCGTTTGCCCCCCTTCTTCGTTCTTCTGTTTTTGACTCCTTGAATTTCCTTTCCCCGTGACTTTGTCGAGGATCCGGACTCAATTCCTTTCCTTACTACCGGTTTTTTTTTTGTTAGATTCTCTTTTGTTTCTTTGTCACAAACAGTCGAATTCACCTTCCCGTCTGGCCAAGCCTTCATTAGCACTTTACCAGCTGAGGACCACTGGATGCTTCCTAAAGTTGCGTTGACCTGCTCTTTTTTTTTTTGCCTCCTACGTACCTCTTTTCTTCAGGCCATTTCTTTAAACCCTCCTGCTTACCACAGATCGGTAAAGTCACCCCTGCCGCCCTCCCTTCACGCCTCCCCTCCCTATTACCCACGCCGTCCTATCCCACCCCTGTAAGCGTAGGGAGGCCCCAGCATTTGCACACAGCTGCATCTGACAGTTTTACCCTTGCGCTTTGGCCGCTTTTTTCTTCTTGGTGCTGTTTGCACCCCACTTCTGGGAAGGGGTTTGTCTCACACTGCCTTCTCCGTGCTCTTGCTATTGCCTTAGCCACCGCGCAGCCCCCTCCTTACGTATGTTACGCGCTTCATCTACTCGGTTTCCAAACCTTGCCCTCTGCCCCAGTACCTGTCCTCCCCCGATTTTCTTTTTTTCCAATTGGCCTCTTTTTCCTTAACTAATTTCCCTTTCTCTATTTTTTACGGCCGCGCCGCGCGGAACCCCCTGGAATGGCCACTTGGCTCATAAATACGAGATCTTCCTCTATCATCTGATCGTCTGCCCTCCGCTGACTTTTTTTCCCCCCAATTTTTTTTTTCTTCTCCTGTTATTAAGTTCTCTAGGTTTATTTTGTCCTATGCCAAGCCCCCCCACTCCCGTCCGGCACGTAATTCTCGTCCCCTACAATTAAATCAAGTCTCTCCTATGTCTTTGGGACGATTTCTGATTTACATTTCATCGAGCTTGTGCGGGTCCCTTGACACAACTCACCACGAATACAACTTTCCTGCATATGTACTTTTCGGTGCAACCCTCCCTTCAAAATGCGCGGACTCCAAAGTTCGGCCCTGCTAACGATTTGTTGCAACCTTTTGGCTTTTTTTTTCCCCCGTCCAAATTATTTACACTGTTTGTGGCTCGGGAAAACACGACCTTTCCTTTCTTTTTCGGACTACCCGCAGATGTTCCCAAGATTGTCTAGTGGGAAGGGACCCTTTGGCGTCATGGCACTTCCCCCTGTTTTCTCTTTTAAACCCAAAGGGGGCCTTGGCGCTAGCACCTTTTCATACTATCCCCCTTGCTTCTGTACCTCCCCCAACTTTCAATTTTCAACTTATTTCTATTATGATTGGTTCCGGGCCCCCACTTGGCCAGGTTTTACCCTAGATCTACGGAACTTCTCCTCTTCTTCACCCTTTTTCGATTCGTTAAACAAACCTTCGATCGTTCTTCCTTATTTTATCGCCGCCCCCCCCCCAACCCTTCGAACCGCCTCTTTTTGTAGACAACGTTTTTTTTTCCACTTCAAAACTATTTTTACCCCTTAGCTGACAGTTTTGGCCCATCCTACCATTATTACCTATTTTCCCTCCCCTTGCCCCAAGGCTGGTTTCCCTTCCCCTGCACCGATCTGGGGGCCCCTCGCTTTCGTGTTTTCTTCTTTCTCTTTTTTGCTTCCCTTTTTCTTTAATCCTCAGTTCTCGCTCTCCTCTTTAAGAGCCACTTCCCCCCCACCAACTCTTGAGGTCAAAGTCCATGCATCGCTCCCATTTACACCTAGTGTCGATTTTCTCGCTGAACCGTTCTTCTGAGGCAATCCTCCCTCTTCTGTAGTTTAACCTTTCCGATGAACATGTCCATGTAGGACTTCCCCCACGTTGTCTTCCCCCCCCCCCCGGTGGTTCCGGTTCTTTTTGTTGCTGATACTTTTTTTTTGCTACCCACGTCGTCCTTTTCCTTTTACGTCTATCGAAATGTGGGAAATCATCTCCGTCTTTGCCCCCTATTTTAAACCGTCCACGAATTTTTGACGTTTGCCCCTGCCCCCCAATTCACTACTTTTCCCTTGATGAAGTTGGGGTTAGGGACAAAAATACTGCCAACATCCTGGAGTAGTGGGTTTCCAGGTACCTTTTTTTGGCCCCCACCCGATCTCATATGCGCCTTCCCTTGCCTCTATGTCCCCAGGTTTAGGCCTTTGACAGGGGTCCTTCCTCCCCCCGTATCCTTTCTTTTTCCCATATGCTTCTCTTGGTTTTTCCACTTGCTTTTCCAATGTCCTGCTTTTTTCCCGTAGCCCATCCATCAACAATTGACTACGTCCCAACCCTATCCCGCGGAAATGTTTTCCTGCGTTCTCGCTATTTCGACCTTTTCGTCCCTTTGCTTTTTCTTTTTTTTGTCAACGACACCTATAGGAGGGTTTTTCTATTTCGTTGGCTGTTCTTTTTGTCCTTTTGCCCCCACCGTGCGCTTTGAAGTCCCTCTCCTTCAACTTAACATCGTATTTTTATTTCATTTTTATGTCTATGCACTTCTTTTTCCGTTGATTGTGATTTCTTTTTGGCTCATTTCCTAACGGAAGCGTTTTAAGAGTATTTGATCACCCGCTCTCTGTCAATATCGCTGACCCTCTTCCGACTTTTCCCCTTCATTTGATGCAATATTTTCAGTTTACGATTTATGGTCTATTATCTGAGGAAACGCCCCCCATGTACAACCCGCAATCTGCTTTCCAAGTCTTTTACCTTTTTCCGTTTTACATGTTTAGAGGTAGATCCTTCGCTTTTTTCTTTGCTCTGTTTGTTTTGAGATTTGCGGCATTCAATCTTGCGAGACTCGTCGATGTTGTCTTTCCCTTAAGCCAGGAATGTGGGATGCTACTCCCTTGCCTCTACCCCAGAGAGGGTACCGAGAACAATGCTCCCTGTTCGATCATTCTTGTCGCTTTGAGCTATTCTTTACGCTTCTCCCTTGCGTGGTCTAGGGGCCTTTTGCTGTAGAGCGGGTTCCCCTTTGATTGTTCCCTTGTTTTTCTATTTTCTACCTTTTTATCCCTGCCTTGTTCGATGGTCTCTTTTTTTTCCTCCTCGGTTTTTCCAGTCCCTTTAATTACCCCCCTCCTGTGGACATTCGGTGACCGTCTGTCGTTTCTGGCTTCATTGATCAGGTTTGAATCATTCCGCCTTTTGCTGTCACTCAGTCTCCTTCTACCCCTTCCCTAATGTTGTTCTTTCCGTCTGTGCCCTTACCGGAATGACCCTTTTTCTGATTTCAGTCCTTCCCCTGAATCTCCCAATCCGTTCCCCGAGTAGGATCTTCTTCAAGGATTTGACTTGCCTCTTTTACTTTCGTACTTCATTCACCCCTTCAGCTCTTCACCCCCAGCCCCCCGCCCCCTACACGGGAATTTACCATCCTCCCCCCCGCTCTACATAATTTGACCCCCTGACTCCCCCCCCTTGTCCTCTGTCCCCCCCCATACCCCGCGATGATCGACCCCTGTTGTTCTTTTTCCTCCCGGTTCTGGCTTGTCTCGTTCAGCCCAATTCGAGGCTGTTTTTGATGTCAGTTCCCCCACAAGTAGTTTTCCCTTGACCACGCGCGCACGAAATCTCTGACCGCTCAGAGATGCCCTCCCCAGAGTAAAGCCCCCTTCCGGTCCATGTACCCCCAAATGCCTCTGGAACAGCTTTTGACGAACCCAGCCCACCTCTGCAATGGATTGTTTTTGATTCTCTACGCGACCAGCTCCGGAACCCCTTTAAGTGGCCCAGGAAAGTGGATGCCCAAAACTCCGGCTTTTTTTTCCCTTTTTCTCTATTAGTTTAATCGATCGTTCGAGGATCGCCAAATTCCTATTCTCTGCGTTCTGCCATGCCCATCCCCCACGCACACTCAAAGTAGGTGCCCCCTCCGACCCTTATTCTCTGCAATCAATTTTACCTTCATCCGAATCTCTTTTTGGCCTCTTTCGAGCTCATTTCTCACCCTCTTTTTTTCCATTTGCCACCCTTCTCAAATTTCCACAACACAATCCTGCCGATTATTTTCGGGCTTTCAACGAACCTGCCCCCCCTCGCTACCGGAGCAACCTTCTTGAATCCCCCTTTTTCTCCTTCCACACTATTGAGGGATCTTTCGTTTCAGCGCCTTACAACAACTGTTCTTTTACACTGTTTTGCTTTTCTTCCCACAAACGCCCCCATTTCCGCACCTTTTGCTGCCAGGTTTGTTACCCGCTTTTTCCCAAAATCTACTTCCGTGGAAAGGGGCTGGCCCTCGCTAGTAAGAACTCTCGTTCCCACAATTATTTTTTTTTTTTTTTTCCCTCAGGCCCTTCTTTCTTCTCCAACTGGCATTTTGGCCTTTTTCTCGCCAAATTAATTGCACCAATGGTTGTATCTTTTTGTCCCCACCCTTCCCTGTCCTTTTGAGGTTGGTTCGGGACGGGGCTTGATCTATGATTTCCCAAAATTTTGCGTTTTCTCCTACATCGACCCGTGTTCAGCATCACTTATTCCTTATCCACACGGCTCCGTCTTAGCCCTGTTTGGTCATTGTTAATAAAGCCAATGTCTTTTTTCGTGGCCTTCCACGGACATCGTGCCCTTGACTCTTTTCCCCTCCTTTTCGCGTTGCTTCCATCGCAAGCCCCTCTTCGCAAGTCCTCGCTGTGGTTTTTTTGGACCGTTTCGCCGTTGTTGTTGTTT
>Ga0179593_1232457_pt1 | contig 10684 bp, 13 predicted proteins | sample CZODoug2_1_08_16_FD_185931 | JGI IMG/M metagenome (GOLD analysis project Ga0179593, IMG submission 185931) | Vadose zone soil fungal communities from Angelo Coast Range Reserve, California, USA - CZODoug2_1_08_16fungal (PacBio error correction) | ecosystem: Environmental > Terrestrial > Soil >... | reverse complement strand
TTCTTTTGCTGGCTTGTAATATTCTCCCCACGGACAACAAGAGTTCTTTGGCCCTAGTCAACTTCCACTCTCACTCGTGGCCTTGAGCAACAGGGGGGAGATCTTGTGGGGGTCGCCGTCGGCTTTTTTTTCTCCCCCTCACTCATCCTTGATTCAACGTTTCACATTCCCTTTGGTAGCGGCTGTACTCCCTCCGCCTCGTTTCCCCTTTCCCAATCAAGGTCTCCTCCCCTCACTATCGCCCCCCGTCCTTTTATTGTTCAATTTCACCTATTTGGTCTTGGTGAAACTCGTGATTCCTCCTAGATAAGCACGTCTATTGTTTGGTGTATTCCCCCCCCTTCCCAAGTTCATTTCATCCACCTTTATTGTGACCCAACATTTCACTCTGAAACCCTTAATACCTTCTTTCTTAATATGTTGCCAAGTTTCTCGGTGATGTCGGCTTCTACCCCGGTCCCTCGCAACTTTTTGTTGAAAGACCAGCTCTTCCTTCCTTCACCGCCGTTAAGTTTTTTTTTTTTCACTTCCCTGATACAGTGAAAAATCCCCTCCCAGTTTTTTGATTCCGTGCTTTGTTCCTCGGGTCCTGTCCCACGGGCTCACGACTTCCCCCCCTCACCTTCCATCATCATGTATTTGTCCTGTCCTTCCCACCCCCCCCTTTTTCTCAAGAATTGATTTTTTTTTTGACCTTTCTTTTTCGATCTCCCTCATCCTGGTGAACGGATCGAGCCCTCTGCGAGTCTCCCATCGGCCAACCTTTTTACCAGAACTTATTATGGCAGTCCCCCTCTTGGTTAGCGTTGTTGGTGGCAGCCAGCCCCCCGTCTTCTGTTTTTTTCTGGTCCCATAAATGTCATCCGCCCCCCCTCCCATCTTCTTCTTGACGTGACCAGCTTCCCCTCCTGCACGACTCAGCCCCCCCCTCTCTATTGAATGGGGCTGGACTTCCCAGCTTCCCGCTTGTCGGATCGTCCAAGCTGTTTCCCTTTTTTCCCACACCCATTTTGTTCTCTCTGACTTCGGTCACACTTTTCTTACACTCAGCTTTCCTTGTCCCCTGATGTCGATTTTAGTTTTTCTTCTTGCTTCATTCGTCCCATTTCCCTAACCAGCTCGCTTCTCGCGCGACCTTTCTTCACTGCCCAATATATCTTGAACCTTGTTCTCCAAGCGACGGCTGGCTGTTCCCCCCTTCCGTCGTTAGCTGTCCCTGCATCAAGCCCTTTTCTGTGTTTTTGGTCGGGTTTCATTTTCCCCACATGATTATCCCGTTCCTCACTTCCTTTTCATGAATTTCCTTGAGCGCATACCCAGGTGTTTGTACACGTTTTAACCGCCCTGAGACGAGTCACCCGCTATTGAGTCGTTCCTCCCTCTTTTTTCTGTTTCCTTATTGAAAGCCAGATCGTCTCAATTCGCCGCTCCCTGAGCACCTGCCGCATCGTTTGTCGTTTTGCTGCGCCGCGGGTGATCGCCTCTTGCGTCAGCTCCCACGTGTCTTCATCCTTGAAAGTTTTTTTTTCATCCTTTCGCCTGCTGTTAGTCGTAGTACACTCTCCCAGAGCCGCGTCCATTTTCTGTCCCTTGGCGCGTCCAGCTTCACTCGCTTGTCATCTTTTCGAATTGCGTTGCGTTTTCCCCTTTCTTCTTTCTTCCCTGCTTTCGATTCAACTCGTGTTCCCCTCCGATTAATTCTTATCGCCAGGCGGATCTCTTCTGCACGGCGGCTTGGCATGAAGCCATTATTTGAAGTTTCCTATCGAATCCGAGTGCTCCGCTCTTTGACTGCCTCATCTTTTAGTTTCTCTGCCCTGGCCCGTCCTTCCTTTCCTTTTTCGCGTCGCCTTCCCCGCCCCGCCGGTAGTTTTCGCCCCACTCCTCCACGTCCCTTCAGCGTTTACTCCGGTCCACTCCACCTTCACTCGCCTCCATCGCGGAGTCAACCTTTTTCCCCCTCTTAAAAAGTCTGGTCATCTTTTTCATCGACAATGAGTTGAACCATCTCTCCCCCTTTCTTGGTCAACCTTCCCCGTTGATTTCCCCTACAAATGCTTAATTATTGACACTTTTCACGGCTTTGCTTTCATTCCATGGCTGCCCTCCTGGAGTTCCTTTTTACTCCTCTCCTGTTCATCCTCTAGAAAGGCACACTTTTCATTCCCCCCCGATTGTCCCCCCTTCTTCAATGTCCAAACGATCCCCCCCCCACCTTCAAAGGCTGTCCGTCTCCTCTTTCTTAGAAGCTTGGGATTTTTCGACCCCCTTCTCTCTATCTTCCTCCCTGACAATTTCCGGTCTTTCCCCCCACCCTCACCCTTCTGGGTCTTCGACGAAGCTGGCTTTTGCAATCCACACGCGCCACCACCTCCCCCCATCCTATTCGTTCAGTTTAAGCAAAAGTCTTTCACCCTTTGCGGTGCCCCCAGCTAAGTTCGTCTCCGGACCACGGGTTATCACCCTCTTTCTCACCCCTTCTCTCCACTCAACATAGAAGATCCCCCCCCTGCTTCCTTTTTCCGAAACTACCCGTCATCAAGCTCCTTCGATGATTCGGTCCCCACATCGCCCCCAAGGACCGCGTTGGCCATATGCGGAGGCCCCTCTTTCACCCACAACAAAATTTTCTTTTGCCCGCCCCCCCCTCTTCAGGGCACCCCTGGGTTCGTCCCCCCCCTTTTTCTTCTTTTTTCCCTCAGGTGTTGTTGTTTCTGAGATTTTTTTTGCCCTGAACAAGTGGTGGCCCTGACCTCTGAACTCACTCGTGAGGGAAAACCCATCTTAATGATCTGTCCGCTTGCCCCCCCTTCTCTTGCTCTTTTTTTCCGAACTAATCGACGACGTTTCTTTTTGATTACCGTTTTTCTATTACCCCCCGAGGCTCAGTGGTGATTGGAGTTTGTCTATCCAATTGGGGTTCACCTGTTTCTTCCCCCCTTTCTTCCTATCTTTTAGTGACTTTTCGCTGCTCCTCTCCCCCCATTTTTTTCCTTTTTTTCTTTTTTTCATCATGTTCAGCAAATAGAGCTGGGGTTAGATTTTTGGCAGGTTATTCCGCCTCTTCCATCCCCCCCCCATGGCCAGAGTTCTTTTCCTCGTCTCCCTTGTAGTTAGACTCTTGCGTCAAGTTGTGATCCCGGCCTCCCAGCCCCTCGCTTTCGATGGCGGATAGCCCACATCCTTGTTCCCCCTGTAAGTTGGTGGATTCCTTTCTTTTTAGTCCTTTATGGGAACATGCTTCCTTTTTGTCTATTCGAGGCATATTCATTGTCTCTTTCCAAGTCCCTCCCATCTCGCTTGCACTTTTCACTCCCCCATCCATGTTGCTTTTCGAGTTTTCCCTGTAGCATTTTCCTTGGTTGTCTGATGGACCCGAATATTTTCGTTTAGTATTTTTCCACGGCTTTTCGATTTCCCCCGTCTCCCCCCGGACCCCTTTTTCATTAAACCCCCATTTTCTTCCAGCGATGGATTTGTTTTTTTTCGGGACTTGGCGTTTTCCTCTTACCCCCCCCGCGGAGTGTCTCTTTTTTCGGGACGCGTCCTCTGCGTGGATCAGGTCCTCCATGCAGTACCAGCCGTTTCCTTACGTGGAGTAGCCGTGTTCGCTTCCAACTCAAGTCTGAGGTCCCCTGAAAAGAGCCCTTCCGGCAACCTTCGAGACGTTCAACTCTCTTGCTTCCAAGGCCGCCAGTGCCTCTTGATCCGCAGTTGGCCCCGATTAGGCTCTCTCTTGAACGACCCTTCATAGCGAAGATTTGCAGGACATCTCATATTACTTTGACTCCCCTCCCCCCTTACCGACCCCAGTTCCTCAATTTTCCTCTTATCGCCCCCTCTTTTCATTACGCGGCCTCTTCTTTTCATCGTCGCCGTCAGCTTTTTTGGACAAAACTCTCTTTTATTCTGAGCCTTGGGGTTATTCTTTCTCCCCCTGATTTCCGATTTTTTTCCTGCGCGACAGGAAATCCCGACCCCCGATCGCCCAGTTGTCTTCCAAGTCCTTTTTCGAAATTTTATTCCCTCTTGGCTCCTTAGAACGGCAAGCAAAGAGTGTCTGAACGACTCAGAGGTCTTTTTCGATTTTGCGTTCACCCCCGGATGCTCAAGTGAACTTATTGTGACAAGGTCAGTGTTGACTGACTTTATGAGATCCGATGTCACCTCCCCCCCCCCCCCCAACCCGAACTTTCCTTGGATATAGCCCTCCTCTCCCGGAACCTCCCTCCAGCCCGTGCCTTGGTACCTTCCATTTTCTCCATTTATTTTATGAATCCCTTGCGGCGCGAAGATGCCTCTCTTTCGGTTGCGGCGATTGCACGACTGCCGCCTCCCCTCTATAGCTAAATCAGTTCCCCTTGATATTCTGTCTTTTTCTACAGGTGTGAATCCCCTCCTTTTCCCGACACTTTTGGCCCGCATTTCCAGTTTTGCCGATCTGATGCGGTCCCCGCTCTTGAATCCATCCCTTTTTCCCCCCCTCAATCGCTGGTCTTCGTCTGTGAAAGCGGCAGATAGTGCGTAGCTGCGGTCTTTCTTTATTGAATGTGTTCCTCCCCCCCCCAAAGACGGTCTGTTTTCCACAACCCGCTTACAATCGGGTTCCTCATACCTTGTTCAAGTGCTTGCCGCTGTGTTCTCGCTTGGGTCTCGATCGTCACCCCCCCAACATGATATGGCCGTCCGATCTTTCCCTCCTTCCCCAGTACTTTCTTGCACTTGGTTTTTGGTTTGAATTCAGTATTCAATTTTTCTGCGCTGTCTTCTTGCTAGTCTAGCCCTTTTCTCCCCCAGACCCCTGCTTACAAAGATTGTGTTGGGCATTCAAAGCCTTTTCTATCTTTCACCTTGTATCACTTTTTCTCCCCCCAGTGCCAAAGTGCATTCACCAGCGGTGTCAGACGGCCCCTTTCCCCCCCCTTCTGCCCCCATCAGTCCCTTTCGTGACCGTCGCTGTCTACAAAGTCCCGAAAACCCTCCCCAACATCTTCCGATTCTCTTCTTCCCCCTCGTTTAGTGTACCCCCCCCTAAGTGGCGGTGGCTTTTCTTACTTCATTGACGCCTCCCCCCTCCTCCTTTTTTTCGAACCACCTGAATTTCACCAATCCACCTCGTTCTTTTAATTTTCCCCCCCCAAGTTCTCGATGACATGGGCTCTCTTGTGAATGGATTTCCGGGACCTTTCTTCCCCCAGGAAGGATTGATACCTCCCGCTCCCCGACTTCCTGACAAGTTCCCAAGGATGTCTCTATCGGCAGCACCAGGTTTTTGGGGGGGGCCCTTTCTTACCCCACCCCAACTCCCCCGTTCCGCCTTAGTGACGCGGCTTTGCCTTAATCTTCCCCCAAACCATTCCTTTGTACTGGTGATATCTTTCCGCCAGCGCAAGCGCTCTTTTCTTTCTTTCCTGTTGTGTTGTTTAGCTGATTAGTTGAGCTGGTGTATTTTTCTTCCCAGTACAACAACCTCGGTTTGTTAATATTCACTCCCCTTTAACGCTCGGACTTTCCCCCGGTTTTGAGCGTTTTTGGTCGCGGTGGTCCTTTTTTGCCAGATTTCACCTCTGGACTTTTAACCCCCCGGTAGCGGCTGCTGCACTGCGGGTTTCCTTTCCTCCCCCCCCCCCCTCACAGGATAACTCCACTTTCCCCTCTCGTCCATTTCCTCCTCTCTCTGTCCAGTCCGAGGGTTTTTTTGGTGATGACTGCCCGTGCTTCGCGACCATGCGATCGGTGTTCGCTTATTCCATTCCTTTATCCCCGCACGTTTACCCGGATTGGACCCTTACCCTTCACGATGCGTTTAAACCCCCCTTCGCTCTGATGTTGTCCCTTTTTCTCTTGATGTTCGGCCTTCCTTTCAGTTGCGAAAAGGATTGTGTTCTTGACTAGCCCGTGATCGCTTTCCGCTTTTTAATCTGAGCACCTTGCACTTTTTCCAAGTGATCCCCCCCCTTGACACTCTCCTCCTTTTTTGGATGCATGATCCTGTTCTTTTTTTCTTCCCCTCTGCGCTGTCCGTCTTCCATCACTGCCATCACCCTCCCTGTCTATCTGAATGCACAACACCGCTGCCCTTTCCCCCTTTCTGTTCTTTACCTAAGATCTGACCGGACCGATCCTGTTGGGGACTTCTTCCGAGAACCAGCGATGCGAAATCGGCCAGTCAATGACTCCCTTCAGTCCCCTATGGTTTTTTTCTGTGGCCTCCTCCCCCCTTTCTTTTTTTTCGGTTCAAGCCAAATTATTTCAGCAATCCTGCTCTCCCCGGTGTCGGCCCGTCCCTTTCCACCGCTTTCCCCGCCCGCGATGAGAGGGGGAACTGTTGTCCATTCATATGCTGCTCTTATGTCCCAGCTGTTCCGATTCAAACCCTTGGTCGTGATTTCTTTAGTCAAACCTTTCCTCCAACTCCCTAGCTCTTTTTACAGGGATGTGTTGTTGATAGTATTTCATGGCTGTCAACGTGCTTTCCCCCCTGAAACCAGCTCGCATTCTTCGCGCCGCCCGAATTTATTTTCCTGCCCCCACCATATTGACATTCTCATTAACCATCGAAGGCTGTATGGTCTTCCGTCGCTGGATTCTAGAAGCCAACTCCCTTGGTTTTTTTTTTCGGTGTCCCACCGTCTTTCCCAACCGTTCCTAACCTTCTTTCGGAATTTCCTTTTAGCTCATCCCGGTTTGTAAACTTCTAGCAATAGAAATGGCTATTCCACCCGTGAGGGTAGTTCCCCCCCCCCTTTCTTCAGTTTCTAATGCTCCCCTCAATCTGAATAACATTCGAAGGCCTTTCTTCCCCTGCGCATCTTTTCGTATCCCGCCTCGAGTGCTTTTGACCCCCCCCGTTATCCTGATTACAACCCCCACCCGGATTACAAGGCTTTTTTCACCGTTCTTCTCCTATTAGCAGCGATCGCCAAAATCAGAGCCGCTTACTGGATGCCCTTCGGTTCTACATGACCACCCCCGCTTTGACTTATTTGTTCCTAAGCTTATGACGTCATCTCAATTGTCTTCAGCTGTCAAAGTGTCTGCCCCCTCTATGAATCATCGCACTCTTGGTGCTCTTCTTATGAACTGGAGGCCTGTGGCCAGGATTCTTTCTTCGGTCTCCTTTTCCCTTTTGAGAGATTTTAGCCCCTCACTTTAGTGTCTTAACCATGGCGACTTCCGTGCCCGTTGTGATGAGGTCGCCTGCGCCTCCGGTAGCTTAAGTCCAGCCCCCTTCCGTTGCATGTGTTCCTCTTCCAACAGACCAACTTCCCTTCATCATCGATTCAAACTGTTTTCTCCCCGTGCTCACCCCTTCATGGTTTCTTTTTTTGAATCTACAATCGTTTAACACCTTTACCTCCGCCAAGATTTCGGGGTCCATCGCCTCCCTTCTCTACAATTCCCACTTACTAATGTCAATTGCATGGCTTTGCTTTAGGTCCAGCTTGCATGGACGTACTCGTACAGATCTCCGTAGATGCTCGCGAGTCCACCAGCCCTCTTTCTGTTCAAGACGGCCCATGCAAACCCGATACCCACAAAACAGAAAGTCTTTCATAACGCCACTCTCTTCGCCGCGTCTGGGTTTTCTCTCTCCCTTTACCTCTGATTCAGCTTTCCCTTCGTCGATCCCAATAGAAAGTGCTTGCTTTTCTAAGATTTTATGAATCCCCACTTCCCCCCACCTCTAACCTCCTCTATTTCTTTTATCTGACAGACACCCCCTCTTGCACTGGTTGTCTAGTAAACTTTCTGCACTTTCTTGCATGGACCCGGTTTATCAACGTTTTCTATGAACCCCCCGTTCTCGCCCTCCCTACAGTCTATCACCACTGATCCGGTGGGGAATCGAACCCCCTCCTCCCCGCGAATAGTCGGCGATTATCGTGCCTCCCCCCCCCCATCGCCCGGAATTCTGCATCTCTTCGCACGATAATGGAGATGTGTGCCTGAACCTTTCTTTTTCCGGGCCACAATTTTGTTGGCCCCCCCCCACACCAATATCTCCTTTTCCTTTTGTTTGTTGTTTATAGATCTTTTTTTGGCCTGTTCCCCTTTTTGTGCTGCCCTCCCTTTTTTTGGAGGCCCCCCACTAGGCCCTTATCTTCCTTTTTCTTCCCTCTGGCCACCTTGTGCATTCCTTGGGATGTTTTTTTTCCCGAATACGACGTCCGACTTTGGATGTGTTCTCTTTTTCTGATTACCAACCGGTAGGATCGTTTGTGAGCTTCTTTCTTTTACTGCGCCCTTTTTCAACGCCCTTTTTGATCAACCGGTCCTTTTTTCTGTGTACTCGCTTTCCATCTCTCCACAGTTCCGCTTTTGCTCATTTCCCTGCCATAGCGAGGGGGTTAGCTTTTTTTCCTTTGGATTTCAGCCCCTTTCCAGCCCCAATGGACGCTTTCGCTTTGGTCTTTTCCTTCCGTTCCTTTCTGTGTCTCAGAGAATAAGTGGAAGGCCCCCCCGCACAGGCGGCGACCGACTAATATTTCATCCGACACCTCCCTTTCGCTTTTTGTTTATGCCCTTTCCCTTTTTCGTCTCTTTTTGGAACAGCTCTTGATTGATGCAACTTTGCTTGCGAGCACTCCCGTGGTAGAGCTTTCCAGTCACTCATTTCCTTTTGCACCTCACGCCATTTTATTGCATTTTCCTGATGTCAATCGCCTCTTCCCTTCGGCTTCTGATGACGACCTTCGGTCTTATGTTTCCCCGATTTGTCGATGTCCCCCTCCTTCCCCTTCCCTTTCCGATGCACAAAACACCGTTTCCGCGTATGTCTTTGTTATGCCTTTGGCGGTTTGTCCTTGCGGACCCAGCTGGCCCCTGGCGGTGCTGGCGGTTTACGCCTCCGTACGGCACCGGCGAACGGCCCCTCCTTTTCACGGCCTTCGCCTGGCTCTTTCCATTCTTTGCTTTTTCCCCCCACAATTCTGTCGGCAACTTGAAGCAGGAACTCTCTGCTTTTCCCCCCCAAGGCCCGCCAGTTCATCCGCGACCCTCCCCTCTTTCGCTTCTGCACTCGCTTTTTTCTACCTTTCCTTTTTCCTCTGAAGCATTCTGCAATCGAAGTTCCCACGGCCTACTCCCCCCCGTCGACAACTCAGTCCGCGACTTTGAATTGTGATCCTCCCAGGGGACCATCCGTCCGCTTTCTCTCTCATTGGGCAGTCGCCGCGCAGTTCTCCTCGCTTTCCCCCAAAACTCCCTTTCCTTATTTCCCCTTGGGTTTCCCTTTTTATCACCTCCGCTCTCCCTCTCCCAGCAATTACGGCCTATGAGTCTTTTTCCCGTCATCGCATTTATTCCGATCTGGTCTATTAGAACCGGAAAAGCCAAGCGTGGTCCCGTCATCCCTCCCTGAGCGATTCTTCTAAGAGTGCTATTGCGCCGTTCCACCCACCGTTCTGGTCGCTCATTTGCAATTAGGACCCCCCCCCCCCCCCCCTTGTCGCCCCCCATTCCTTGCACTGAAAGTCGAGCTCTCTGTGTTGATACCCAACCTACCCCCCAACCCGTCCCCAACGTTTTGTCTTAGGCTCTAAAGAGACGCTGCCGCCCCTCCATCAGTCGATGATTTTCTTCCCCCTTTCAATATCTATTGGTTCCTCTCCCTTCGCTGCGCGAAGATTAACATGTGGATTTGATGCAGATGCCTCCCCCCCCATACCCTTTCTAGAAATCCGTCCTCCTAGGTTCCTCGGGCCTAAAAGGTGTCGAACGCCTCCGACCAGTTGTTTCCATTCCATTCAAATCTTTCCTTTTTTTTTCAGCGCGCGAATTCCATGCCTTTCCCTAGAGAGATTGTTAGATCGTGGTGCGTTTTAAAGCGGCCCTCTCCGAGGACTAACTCCGCCGCCCGGGCTTGCTTCCCTCATGTGTCCGAAAACAAAGACGGGTGATTTGCCACAACCCGCTACCAATCGGCTCGTCCTAATTTGCGTATTACTTCTATGGTCCCCCTGGGCTCCGATCCGTTCCCCCCCATTATCTGGCCCTGCGACTTGTCAGCCGCTTCCACCATACCCCCGCAATTTTCCCTCAGCGGGTTGGCCTTTTTCCCTCTCCCTGCGATGATGGAAGTCTTCGCTTCGCCGACCGTTGGAAGACCGCCCCGTCACAAAGCCTTGCATCCCCGCTGGGCTTTTCCCTTTATCAATGGCCCAGTGCCCATTTCCGCTCAACCGGCTGTGAAGCCTCTCCCTGTTCCCTTCGACAACTCAGTTCGCTGACCGTCGCCTGCCTGTACGCTATATCTCGAAACCCTTTTCTCCCCAATACATCCTCCCCTCATAGTGTTACTGCTTTCCAGCGTTCACTTTGTATGTTCACAAGCCTTTCCGTTTCGGATTACTTTCATTTGATCCGCCAGCCAACACGCTCTCTTCTATGTCGACCCGACCATTTCACCACTCCCACGGACTTTCTTTGAACAAGCGCCGCGAATGTGAATATTTTGAATTGTTTTTTAAGTTATCTGGATTTGGTTCGTGCCCCCATGTTTTGCATTGCTTCTCCACGACCACCGGAAGTTCAGACAAAGTTCTCATTATTGCGTGATCGTCAGGCAAACGGGCGACCGCGAACCCCCCCCCCTCTCACCCTTGCCGCGCTCTTTTTTCCTGGACGTGACTATTTTCAACCTTTTGCTTTGTATCACTATTCCTAAAATGACGCAAGCGTA
>Ga0179593_1774306_pt1 | contig 10685 bp, 9 predicted proteins | sample CZODoug2_1_08_16_FD_185931 | JGI IMG/M metagenome (GOLD analysis project Ga0179593, IMG submission 185931) | Vadose zone soil fungal communities from Angelo Coast Range Reserve, California, USA - CZODoug2_1_08_16fungal (PacBio error correction) | ecosystem: Environmental > Terrestrial > Soil >... | reverse complement strand
TCCTGGCAAGACCCGTCACTCTCCCTTGGCCCTAATGGCCGCTCTTCCCCCCCGATTGCGCCGTGATGATGAGATTTTTTTCTCTGATGCAGCGACTCGTCCTTCTCGATCTATGACTGTCTATATTCCCTTTCGCAGGTGATTTCCTTTGTTCGGGAGTAGTAGGCGATCCTTTCCCTCTCCTCTTTCCTTTTTCAGTAAGACCGTTCGGTCCTCCTCTTTGCCAGATCTTCTCCGTATTGTTGAAAGGAGACGTATTATCTTTTTTGTTTGAGGAGATAATCTTTCTTTTTCTTCTCTCTCTTTCTCGGCAGGGGAGGTGAATTCCTCCGTTTTTTATTATTCTCATCCCGATGTTTAGGAGTGGCGAACTGCTCGTTTCCTCTCACAAGCGGTCCGCCTTCCTTCCATCTCCTCCTCTCGGAGAGCAGAGCGACGTATTTTTTTTTATTTTTTGCGGTTTCCCTCTTTTCCGGTTGAATCAGCCCAATCCCCAGTCAGAAATTCCTTTTTTTTTTCCTTCTTTTCGACGGCGGAGGTCTCGCTTGTCCTTTCAGGCTCTTTGGGAGTCCACGGAAGAGGACTCGCCTTTTCTGACCCATCGTGAGCGAGATTTTTTTTTTCCCCTTCCCCCTTCTGTGAACAGGCCCTCCCTCTTTCCACTCTTGAGGCGGCCCGTGTCCTTTTTTTTCCCCTACTAATCGATTTCTATTTCGCGATAATTTACAGCATCCTCCCCGCTCGAGCTGGTGGATGCGCTCCCACAAGCGATTTTTTTTTTTTTTTTCTCACGCGCCTTTTTTTTCTTCATGTGAGGTCGAGGCGGCCCAACCCCCTTCTCTGAAAGAGTTGATCTTTTGTAATGACGATGATCTCTTCCTGCTAAGGCGGCTCCTCCCCTTTCCCCGCTGGAGGATGACATGTCATCCCTTGCTATGGGAGGAGCGTCTTCTCCCTAAAGGAAGAGCAGAGACGTTCCTTCTTTTCTCTCTTTCCCTACTCTTGCGGAGCCGTCCCCCTCATTCTTTGGCGCGAAGGGCCCCTCATGAAAGTCCCTTTTCCGTTTCCGCGCAAAAACCTGTTTATATTCTCCCTTGAGGAGTAAAACCTCCACCATGAGAGTTCGTCCCTCTCCAAGCGTCGACTTTCCGTCCAAGAAACTTTGCGCGGAAGCTTTTTCCCGGGCATGTATTGACCTTTTTTTTTATCGCGTTTAAATGGAAGATGGATGGCCCGCGCGACCTCTCTTTCTGGAAGACCCACCCCCCCTCACCTCTTATCCCAAATGGATGAGCGGCCCCTTTTTAGGGTCGTAAACCGTTCTTTTTCCCCTTCCATCGTGGAGAGCGTCAAGCTCGGGCTCCTGCGCACAACTTTAGCCACTCGTGGATGGATGCGTCTCTCTCTCTTACAACCGTGCGCATATCCCTTACCTTCTTCGGAGCGACGTCGCGTCGCGGTAGGCGTAAGTTTCTCCCCCCTTAGTGCGTCCTTAGTCGTAAGTTTAAAGAGACTGCGAAGCTCTTTCTAAGAGAATTCAGGCCCCCTCTTGCCTCCCGGCATTCCGACGTAAAGGGTGTTTTTTCCTTCCACCAGGAAGATTTTTGGCTGTGAAAAACGGCTGCTGTCGCATTGCATGGCACCTTTTTTTTGGCGGGTTTTCGGCCTCCAAGCGAGAACCGACAGTTTTTCCCATCGCCAGCGCTCCGTTTTTTTTTTTTTTTTGCAACGCTTGCGCCTCTCTTCTTGCTCTCCCTCCGAAGCGATGACTGCTAGTTCTGCCCCCGATCACGACTGCTCTTTGAGTGGAATGCAGCCAAGATTTCTTCTCACAGCGTTGTCCTTTCTTTTCCAGAGCTCTCAGCGTAATAAGGGGTTCAACACATCTCGAGAAAGCATACTCGCCCCCCTCCTCGTGCGCATGGAAAGAGACACATTCGGCGAGGATGAGGAACTTTCTCCTTTTTTTTTTTCATTGAGGTAAAGGCGGCTCTCCTCTTTTTTGAGAGATAGATTCTTCCGCATGGCTCCTTTTTGTTCCCCTTAATAAGTTCTCGCAGTGTTCCCCTGCGGCCCGACAAATCGAACGATCCCTCTTGTCTTCTTCGATGAGTGCTTGCAGACAGCTTTTCTCGGCGAGTCTCGCCTGGGGCTTCTGCCTTGCGACTTCGCTCAATCTGGAGATCCCCGAAACTCTTCCTTCTTCTTCTCTCGCTAAGACGAGATCCCCTTTTATCTTTATTGGATTGTCTGCGCCCCCCTTTCCACCGTCGGAGAAGTGCTGCCCCCTCCTTCCCTCCCCAAAGGTTCACCTCTTTTCGTGTATCTGGAGACATTTTTTCTCCGTTTTCAGAGGCGTTCTCTCCCTCCCTCCCTATTTTGCGCAATTCCAGTTTCTCCTCCGTTCCCTCGGCCCCCAGGGCCGGACTTCTTTTTCTTACCGGTGACCTTCGCCCCCCTTTCCCCCGAAAAAAATGCTCCTGTCCCCCTGGTGAAATACGAGTTTCGCCCCGAGCTCGCGCGGCGCCATTAAGACGGATCGTTTTCGGTATCATCGAAATGCCGAGCAAATTCGCCTTCTCCATAGACGAACGCGTCCTTTTACGTCGTCGAGTACAGGGAAGTTGCTCCACCGATATGGCTCCCTTTCGGCTAGGCTTCCCCTCCTTCAAACGAGATTTTGGAAAGTTTTAACGAAGCAAGGACCCTAGGGAACGGAAGCTTCCATTTTTTCAGGACATTCTACATCCTGATTGAATGAAACTTCTTGATTCGTCTATGGAGACCGATTTTTGGGTTCCTCTAGGGTACGGTAGACCGCATACCATCGTACGATTTTTCCCCCTCTCCCCCTCCTTCACAAGTCCAAGATTTGGTCCCCCTTATCCGCTTATATTGCTCTTCCTTCTTCCTCCCCGGTCCGCGACCGTTGATGGACAAGCGAAACTCCCCTCTGTCCCTTCTCTTGGTGGAAGCCGCGCTGGCTTTCTTCCTGGTTTTCGAGGAAAATTCACCGAGTAGGTGGTGAAACCCCCTCCTTTTTTTCTTTTCCCGCTCAAGCTGCAGGCTTCTCCGATTTTCCACCCTCTGGCTACTTTAGAGAGTGCAGCTGGAACCCAAATGAACTTTTTTCCTCTTTTTCTGCTTTCCCCCTCAGCCTGCAAGGCTCTTCTCCTTCTCCGGAGGTTCCTTTTTTTTCGTCGACGAGTAAAAAGCTTTTTTTTTTCAACTCTGTCTCTCGGAGAGGGCTTTTTGGCCCTAGACTAGCCGCATTCCTTTTTCCCCAGTGGTGAGAAAAAACTTTCGGTACGATCGAGTGGTTCTCCTTGCTGGTCGCAGCACTCTTCGTCTGCTTTTAGCACGCCGGTCTCCTCTTTCTTCTGGCGATAGAAAAGCGAGGTAGCTGGACTCGCGTACTTGCGAATAAAAAAGCTTTTTTACCTTGCCTCTGGGAAACTCGTCGCCCTCTGCTTTCCTCCCCTTTTTTTGCAAAATATGCGCTCGCGCTGGGTCGCCCCCCTGTGTTCTTCATTTGTTTACAGCACCAACCGGGGTTCGCCTTTGCCGCTGGGCCCTCATGAGCCTTCTCCTTTTCCCTTGCCGTGAGACCTTCGCGCGCCAGTTATTTTTTTTATTCTCTCCTCTGTCCGAGAATCGCTTCAAACGCCCCTTTTTTTTTCTCCTCTGCGCGCCTCGTGGTGAGGGGAGCGGCGGACCTCTGCCTCCTGAACCGCTGAAGCAGGCCGACTGTTTTTTTCCTCCCCTGCCGTTCCTTCTTCCCCTCTTCTTTCCCGTCGAACGTAGTATTTCTCTTCTTTTGTGAGGCTCTCAGGCTCGGAAACAGGATGCCTGCTCTTTTTTGGACTCTCGGCGGAGTTTTACTTTTCTTCCTCCTCCTGTTCTGAATGCTTCAGGGCGTGGAGAACTTCTTTTTTTACATCTTTCCCCTGCAACCTTAACCGAGAGATCGATGTTTTTTTCTAGTGCACCCCCGACTCTCTCTTCTCTTTTTTTTTTCAGTCAGATCGCGGCCTATTTCAGCATTGGCTCGTGAAAGGGTAGGCATTTTCGTTTCTCGGCTATGAGGGAACCCTCTCTTTCTTTTTTCTTTCCCAGACGGCAGCGTTCCTGTTTTGTCACAAGAGATTGTCTGCGTTCCCTTTTTTTCTCTTCCCGTCGCCACTTCGTTGGCTTCCCCTTTCCTCGAGTTACCCCAGAACGAAGACTCCTGCTAAGATTTCCGACTTTTTTTTCCCCCCCCCCCATGCGAAAGCGCCGCAGTCTCTTTGCCCCCCCTCAATCTGTCTGGAGAAAAAAAACGCTCTTTTGGCGCCACGCGCCTTTTTCCCTTCCTCCCTGGATGACGGCGCGATTCCACCCCTTTAGCTAAGAGTGATCGAGCTTTCCTAGCTCCTCGCAAGGGCCCTCCCTTCCTTCATCTCCTAGCCTGCAGCTGCGGGATGACCTTCCTTGACGTCGAACCCGTGCAGTTTTTTTTCTGGGTTCTGCCAGCGGAACTCTCTCTTTCCTTTTTTGCTCACTGCTAGATCTACGCTTCGGATTTTCATTCTTGAGGACGAGACTTTTTTTCCGGCGCCGAGGTGCCTTTTTTTTCCTCCCTTCCTCTCTGCGAGCCAGCGAGCTTCCCCCCTTTGTTTTTTGACAAGAGTAGACGGCACCTTTTGCCGCGACGATAACGCATTTCCTTTTTTTTCCCGTGGAATGTCTTGACTTGACGCTTTTTTTTTTTGCCAACCCAGTGCTTGAGCACAAGACGCGCCCTTGAGACCTCCCCTCTTCTTTCTTCCCCCCCCGCCGGTCTCGACGATCTCCCCCCCGTTCCCAAGCGTGCGAAAAGTTTCGTTCACCCCGGTGCCCCAGCGGTCTTTTTTCCTTTTGTTTCCTTAGTCGTCTTTCTTACTTTTACGCCCACAGTAGGAGATGGATTCCGAAAACCTGGCGCCATATTTTCATTCCCCCCTGCACGGCTTTGCTCTTTCTCTTTTCGTAGTCTCGTAAGGTTCGAATTTCTCCTTCTTTTTCTCTTTCTAGGGCTCGGCAGTACTACCTGTTATACTGCGGCGAGAAAGATATAGGTCCATGACATTCTCTCTTTTCTTTTAAAGGGTGATCGGGATGGAATTTCCCTTTTCCTTTTCCCTTGTCAACGTTGCCATTAGTCGTAGCATTGCCCTTGGGGTTCTTTGCGTCCTTCTTCCTTTCCTCCCCCCTGGCGCGACGCTTCCTCGGAACCTTTGGCGTTGAGAAAAGCTTGGTCAGCATCCCGGCGCGCACGAAAACAGACTCCCTACTAGAGGAAAGGCGGCTGCTCGCTTTCTTCTAACCTGGATAGGTGGATTTCCTGCATTCCGATTGTTCTTTTTCCCTTCCTTTTCATGGCGAGGCCCTTCTGCTCTCAAGTTTGGCAAACAAAGCTTTGCTTCATCGAAGTCCTTTTCCTTTCCATCTTCCTGATGGGTCGGCAGCTCTCCCCGCCGGTTTCTAACTTCGTCGGAAGACGTGCGGTCCATTCGGCAATCGATCTTCCCTTCCTTTGTTGTTGAGAGGTTATAGTGTAAGAATGGAAAGACTTCTTTCTACTTTTCTAGAAGGCCTTCCTCCTTTTCTCCGATGCACAAAATAGCTGCCTTTGATGAGGAGGGGCCATCTCCCCCTATGAGATCTCCCCCCCCCTTCTTTTCTCGCAATGAGAAGTTTTTTTTTCCCTTTTATTTAGGAAGCAGAAAAAGATACTTCCCATCGGCGAGCAAGCCTTTTCCCCTTTTTTCTTAGGATTTCTGCTTTTTCCCACTGTAGACGTGGACGAAAAGCGTTTTTTCACGCGACTCTTTTCCTCTTCCGGAACGATTCGCGCGCCTTTTTTTTTCCGATACCCCGACCCCGTCACCACGACGCTTCAATGCGGACGACCCTTTCTTTTTTCTTTTCCTTCGGACTGCAGCGGGAAACGCTTTACCCTTACGATCACCTTTTCCCGAAAAACGGTCTTTTCCTTGATTTCCAGGAAATAGATTTTTTTCTCGCTGGGTGAGAGGCTTTCTTCGATTATTCTCTTTCAAGGAGAGAAAGAGATTTTCTCCTTTCGAGGCAGCGAATCTCCCTCTTTTGAGCTGTGCCCTTCCCCCTCTGAACACCGATATGGGGTTTTGGCGGTTATTAAGTGGGCATGAACGCTTCTGGGGTGAGCGAAGAAGAGTCTCTGCTGACGCTATCCCTTCCTTTTTTCCGAATGGCAGCCTTTTTTAATCAGGCCGAGCTAGAGTGCGAAGCTTTTTTTGTTTTCCCTCCTCCTTCGGTCGCGCGGATTCGTCCTCCTTGACCAGCTATTAAGGCCCTATGCCCGTGTACAAGGAATCCTCTTCTTTCTTCTGGTGGAGTGCACGACGTTCCTTTTTTGTCCTGCTGGCCAGCGTCTTTTGATCGATTGGTTTCTGTCTATCCTCATAAGGCCAGGTTTTGCTCCCGACGTGCGCAGGGCCCGTTCTTCCCTGTCGAGTCCTAGGCCTCTCGGCTTGCTAAGAGAGAGATCTTCACCCAGGAATTAATGAGCTACTTCTCCCTTGGAGCAATCGCTAGCAGGAACCCACATTTGTCTTTGTCTGAGTAAGGTATACGCCCCTCGCCGCCCCTTTTTTTTTTTGCTCGGAGCACGTACGCTACACATCTTCTCCCCTTCTTTCATTGAAGTGACGCCGACTCTCTCCCCCTTTTCCCCGACGGGAAGTGAGCCCTCCTCCCCCACCTTCGAGGCATACGATCTTCTGCCGAATGGCATCGTCAGACCCACCCTTTTCCCCTCGTTTTAGCACGCACGGGGGTTTTTTTTTCACATTATAGGTCTTTCTCTTCGTTAGTAAACGGTACACTCTTCCCGCAAGAGTACTTTGAGGGACGGACACATCTTTTACCCTCCTATTGCTTTTTCACGACGAAGCTTTTTCCCTTTATCCAAAGTCTCTGAGAGGGGGCCGAGATCAAGTCACGACGAAGTCCTTTTCCTCTTCCTCTCCTAGTCCTGCTCCTTCTCGCCCTGTTCTTTTGCGATGGGAGTTTTGCGAATCGCCTTTAAAGACTTTCCTTCTCGATCGCGCCGCCTCTCTTTTTTTTTTGTGCGAGGAGGACGATTTGTCTCGGTTTTTAACACGCCTTAGAAGTCGACTGTTCCCTTCCTCTTTTCGGCTCCACGCCGCGATGAACGTCCCTTTCTTTTTTGTCATCTTTCTCCTTTTGCCTGAGAATAGTATTTCTATATCTTTTTTGTTTTCTTTTTTTTTTTTTTGCCAATCCCTCTTCTTTATCGGATCGGCGGGAGATTTTTCTGAATTCTGTAGACGCGCAGCCGGTCTGCTTTTTTTTTTCCTCTTCCTCCGTAAGCCCGAGACAAAGCTTTCTCCCCCCCCTTCCGTTCGGCGGTAGCGACGAGGCAGATCTCCGCTTACTGCGGGCAGTCAGCTTTCTTCTCCCCTCGCAGAAATAACGGGCGTCGCTCCCTTGTACGGTCTCTAAGGATAAGATGCTTAAGAGTGACTTTGTTTTCTCCTTTCTCGCCTCGGACGGCGCTTGGTTCCCTTCCGACGTCCCCCAATAGTCGGGGGGAAAAGGCCCTCTTTTTTCCTGAGGCCGTCCTCCAATTAGTGTTTTTCTTTTTCCTCCTCCTGCGGAGTTCACCGAATCCTTCCCGATTTCTTACTCTTTTCAGCAGTGGCGTGAGACCTTCTTTTCGCCGATTGTGGATTCCTCTCCTTCTTTTCTTCTAAAAACAACCGATCCCCCTTTTTTTGCGCCTGCTTCTCGCGCCGCTGAAGGAAGGATGCGGCTTCTCCCCCAACACTCTCCTTCTTCCCATCTCTCTCTTTGGCGTGTAAGCTGACCTCTTTACCTCCTTTTGCTTGCGCGGAAATATCCTTGCAGTCCGGCAGTAGACCCTTTTTTCTTCGGTGCTGCCATCTCTTTCCTGACTCCTGTTTGAGAAGGGCTCGATCTCTTTTTTCTGCTGCGGCGGTGACTTTTTTTTCGAGGACGTCGCCTCATTCGTCGCCGAGGGAAGTTTCCTTTTCCCTGGGACTTAGGCTTCCCCTCTTCTCCTTTTTTTTTCCAACAAATCGAGCGTTTTCCATCGTCTTTCACTTCGAAGGACCTTTCCTGCCGCGCACTTCCTCTCCGCGGATTCCTGGTTCTTCATTCTTCAGTCGGGATGATAGCGGTTTTCCTCTGGATTTCTCTCCCCCCTTCTTCGACTCGGCGGCGACCAATTCCTCGACGTCTTATGGATGAGCTTATCTGGTCGTACCCTTTCCCCCCTTAGAGGCGTCACCTTTTTTCCGATCTCCTCACTTTCGGGTAAGTTCTTTCGCGCACCACTTTTTCCCTTCCTTCCCCCCACTGCGGCGGATGGCATGTTTTCCTTTCTCCTATATTTTGGAAGAGTGCGGCGCCCTTCCTGGCTCGCGGAGGACCTTCCCTCTCTCTTTTTTTCTCCGTCTTAAGGATTCGAATTCTCCGTTCGGTAAGGGCGAGGGCTCCTTCGTCGTCTTTTTTTTTTCGGGACTTCAGGAAATCGCTTCTTCATTTCTTTTTTCCGGTTACTAAAAGGGTGATAGGGAATGTCTTTTCCGTGGCATTGTGCCTGTCCGGAACCCCTTCCTTTCCCCTCCGTAGCATTGCTTTTTTTACGTCGTTGTGTTTGTAAGAAGAGAATCAGGGGGCGAGAGATGGTTCCATTCTTTGGAACCTGTTTTCAATCCTTGGCGTAAGCCGGTTTCGGAGGAGCACTCGAAGACTTTTTTAAGGGAGTGCTTTTTAGAGATCCCCCCCTGCCGTATATTTTTCCTCCATTCTGGTGAGAGGACATTTTCTTGTCGAGGCCCCCCCTTCCTCCCTTGATGCGACGACCGATTTCTACCCCACCCTCTTTTTTTTCGCAAAGAATAACTCTCCCGCGCTCGGCACCCCCCTCTCTTCTCTTCTCCGGCACAGCTTTCCTGGAGAAGTCTGCGACGGAGGCCAGGCGGTCCAGGTTCCCTATAGAGAGAGGGCTACCCTTTGTGGTCGTGAGCTCTTGCCGAGGACCTATGGAGAAGAGAAGGCTTCTACCGTTCTCCTCCGCTCAGAGATGGGCGTTTCCGCCCCATAGAATCTTTCTCCCTAGAGATTATTAGTTATACTGCATGCAGATGGTGTTTTCGCGAGCCATCCCCCTTTCCTCCATTTTTTCTTTTTTTGCAGCATTCACAAGATTTTTCCACGGCCGCCCGAAACCTTCCCCCTTCTCGTGATACGCCTAATTCTACGCCTTTCTAGATATAGTTTATTTCTTCTTCCCTTTTTCCTTTCATGTGCTTCTCCTACTCCTGTCAAAAGAGAGATGGCCTTCAACGTCTTCGAGCGCCCCTTTCCCCTCTTTGCAGGAAGCAGAACCCCTAGACTTTTGAGATGAATGCCCTCCCCTTTTCGCCTTTTTTTTTTCGTCCTTCTTTAAACTTACGGTGAACCCCTCTAACACTTAGTCGACCGACTCCCCTCGCTTCTTCCATCGGCCTCTTCCTTCTCTTATCGCCCTTCTTTTGGAGAGAGGACGCCCCTTTCGGTAGCCCTCGCCCTTCTCGCACCTCTTCTTTAATTCGAATCTACGTCTGAAGACGACGACTCTCTCGTCCTGGCTCCTCTTTCCCGCTGAACAACTCCCTTGGTGGTGTAGGCGCGCTGATCTCTTTTTCACGGGGTGGATCTTATTGGGCGAGAAGAAGACCATTTCCCCCACGGACGCCGTCTGACGTTTTTTCCGCACAGATACTTTTTAGACAGGTTCCTCCCTCGCAGAAAATGCAGATTATTGGGTCGCCTTTTTTTTTTTTCGGATCGCTTTTTCTTTTTCCCCTTTTGAACCTTTCCCCCCCGGCGTTTGGACAAGGAATCCTTTTTTTTTCGTATATCCCTTGACGGGCTGGCTGTCTTCCCTCGTTGAACGTGTCGGTTTAACCCACTGAGATTTTTTTTTTTAGCCCTCCCTGGCGCGAATTCGAAAGCCGTGGTTTTGCGTTCCCCCCTTTCCTGGGCAGAGGGTGAAACTCCCATCTTAGAGAATTCCTGGGCCGGGATCTCCTCTCTTTCCCTCCGATTAATGAGCTAAGTTAGCTCCCTCTCTCTCCCTAAACCAGAAGGTTTCCTTTGCTGCTCCTTTTTTTTCCTTTTTTAGATTTCAGACGCCGCCTGGGTCGGCTTTGAGAGGACGAATTCTCCAGATCCCTCTTTTCCTCCGTATCTATAGGCGCGGTTCTCATCCTTCCGCTGCATTAGAGTCTAGTGTGAGCCCAGGCTCTTTTCCCCCCTCTTTTGTTCCGAGCTTTGCTTTTTTGTTTCTAGCAGGCTTTCGCCAGCCCCCCCTTTTTTCTCGCTGCAGGAGATTTCGCAGCCTTTTCTGCCCCTCGTCGAAAAAGCGAGTCTTTTTTTCCCCTCGCGAGAGCGTCCTCCCCTTCCTTTTTTCGGAATCCTGGGAAAATCTCCCGATTTTTCCTATTGCGTAGATGGTAGAAAAACTCTCCTCCCCTGTTCCCCGAGGAACGTATGGCCCGCCCCTGGGCCTTCGCGAAGAGACTCCCTTGAAAATGCCGAGTCAATTTAGGCTCCCCTTTCTTTGCCTTTCCTTTTTCTTCCGACGATTATGA
>Ga0179593_1402245_pt1 | contig 10685 bp, 15 predicted proteins | sample CZODoug2_1_08_16_FD_185931 | JGI IMG/M metagenome (GOLD analysis project Ga0179593, IMG submission 185931) | Vadose zone soil fungal communities from Angelo Coast Range Reserve, California, USA - CZODoug2_1_08_16fungal (PacBio error correction) | ecosystem: Environmental > Terrestrial > Soil >... | reverse complement strand
GGGTGGCGAACGCACCTTTTCCCACTTTTCTCATGTTCGTAAAGATGAGACTGCTGCTGCGACAGTCCCCCCCAACTGGTTTTTTTCCAGTGCTAGCGGCCCGACTTCTGCTGGTTTTGAGGGCTCTCCCTGGTGGTCTTGAGGAGGAGGGCATCTGTCTCCCCGAAGGCGTGCCCCCCCCCACTTCTAATTATCTTATCTCGATGTCTTAACCGGCTACCCAAAGTTCCTCCCCACGTTACATCTCCCAGCCAACGGGTCAGTTTTCATGGAAGTCTTGCAGGCGGCGAGTTAGCATCCGCCAAAAGTTATTTTTTTAGAAGTTGATGATACGGGCACAGTATCTTCTCCCTGAGGCTTTGTAGCGATTATTCCTGAAGGGGAGGTTTGCCACTTACCTCCTATTGACCCAAGTCTCTTCTCCCCTTCTATTTTTTATCTGACGCCGTAGACAGCTTTGCAGGCTTGGGTCGCGTTCCTAGCACCGAAGGAGTCGACACGATTCTTCACAACTCCCAAGCGCCTTTCTCCGATAGTTCCTATCTCATTTTGACCGCCCAGATTTTAGTGTCTTTGTCTCTTTGTATAGAGGAGATTTTCAGACCCACCACCCCTTTCGATTCTATGCGCAGCACATCCACACGTAAGACCTCTTGCCCTAAAGTCACCCTATTAAAAAAGCTGTCCTGACCAGTGATGCCTACCACCTGCGAGTGCTTTCTCCCGTTTTCTAGCGTACATGACTCTCCCGCGATCGTTCTTAGAGTTACGGACTTTTCGAGAGAAACGGAAGGTCTTCGAGTCCTCCAAGTCCTTGAAGCTCGGTATAAACATCCATGACGGTCCCTCTATCATCAACCTCTTCCTTATACGAAGCCAACGAAGGGAATCCTTCAGACACGTATTGTGGGCTGGAAGTACCACAAATTCTCTCCCCCTCTCCCAGAATTTCCCCCATGGCCCTCACGACTTACTGTCAGCCCTATTCCTGTGATGAAATTTCGGTACTTTTTTTTCATGAGATTCATGAATTTCGTCAAAAGCTAACCCTAAACGTCCCTCCCCCTTTCCTTTTCCCAAAACCCCCTCCTCATCAACTATCAAAGGTACTTTCGATACCAACTGACCTGATTCCCCTCCCGTTGCCAACTCCTTTCGACCTCCGTCTGGTCTTTGCACCGAAACCCAACAAAAAGTCATAGTGAAGCATTAACTTTCCTCAAGAACTTCAGGTCATTCGTCTCCCTCTTGCTCCTCTTCTTGGTCTTTCCCCCGAGACATTGCTGCAGTTTTTTTTTATTTTGATGCCACGTCCAATTCCCCTTGAAAGCCGCACAAAATAAGGAACACCCCTCCTCCGCCACCGGTCAGTTTCCTCGTTCTTATTTGAGTCAGGCGCCATTGATCGGTTTTTCAAATGGACCTTTCAACATCCCCTTCGATACCTTCCAATCCCCCCCCCCCTGTGTTGTAACGACGCTTGTTCCCATTACTCCACTTTTTGGACGCTTTCTCTTTTTTCCCGGGCCGCGTCTTTCTTTCTTTTTTCCTCTCCCCCCGTCCCCGTCTCACTCCAGGCAGGCCTATTTTACTACGTCGTCTAGCCCTTGGTCCCACGTCCCATGTCCGATTTGCTGAATGATCTTTGTCCTTCATCTGTTCGATTCCTCTTCCCTTATGTTTTTTTTTGTTCTGACCCTCCTAAAGCTTACCGGTTGACCGTTCCACCCCTGTCCCCGCTCGCCTAGAAATGTATCGCCTGTCGCCGCACCCTTTTTTCCTCAGGTTACACGGCCGCCCCGACGCCGCCGGCTTTTTCTGGCGCCCAAGCGCCCCCCTTGATCTAGGCGACGCCCAGCCCCCTCCTAACCTGCCCCGTCGTGGATGAGAGGCCTGTGCCCCGCTTCTTCCTCTTTCGAGACTTTCTAGGATAGTCCGCGATGATGGGCCAGTCCGTCTTCCGCTCTTTATTAAAGCCCAGTCTGCTTCCCCTCTCTTGGGAGTTTTCTACTTATTTAGGATTTTCGCCTCCCCGGTCTACTCTTTTCCCATTTGACACAGATCATCATTCACTCCATAGGTTAAGTGCCCTTCTCCTTCTGTTCTCGTGCTGAATACGGGATTGCATCCGATTTCGGCCCCGTCAAAGCCTGTCTGACTCTCTTCAATATCTTTACCAGCCCTTTGAAATACACCCCTTCCTGTCGAGACCTCGTTTCTTTCCACCAGGATTTCCCTTTTAAGTTAATCCTACTGCCCTCTTGGCTGTTAATGGCCCTTGGCGTTCTAAAGGAAGTCCCCTCCCTCCCCCCTCATGTTCTGAGTACAGCCCGAGACCACGCCCCTTCTCTAGTGGAAGGGTCCTGCCTTTCCTGACGGAAGGTTTCCAGCTTCTAGGACCCCCAGTTTCCTTGCGGACCCTTTGATCTCCTTAACGCCCCCCTTCTTGGTTCACCCAGGGGCCTCTAACTCTGGACCTCCGGGACCCGGCAATCGCGAGTCCTTCACTGGTTTCGACCGTGAAGCGAGGACGGGGCTCTGCCCTACAACGTCTTTCCCCCGTCTGACGTCCTCCACGACCGACTGCCAGGATTGGTGCGGGCCTTCTTTCTTTCCTCTCTTTTCTAGGTGACTCCCCCTATTTTTTTTTTTTTGAGAGAGATCGAGTGATAGACTCACAACGCTTCCTGTCCCCCCTGTTTCCCTTCTCGTAGAGAGTTTTTGTCTGGGCCCGAAAGTTTACTCTCCCATCTGGTCTACCATGTCATAGATTATTTCCTTTTAGAGGGTACACGCGTTCATGGACCTTAGCCTGTTTACCCCGCAGGTCATTCCTAATCACTTGTAGAGACACCTACAGCATAGAGGCTCGGCTCGTCCTCGGACCTCATCCCTCTTAACCGTATGGCGTGGTACTGAAGTACTCTCTGCTTCTCTGCTTGCGATGTAAGAACAGCCAGGGACCAGGGTGTGTGGGGTTTTGGTGTTGTTTACAGTCCGTCAAGCATTCTGTCGACTTCAAAGCAGCCAGAAGGTCCATTTCATAGTCCCTTCCCGAAAGGTTTTGCCGGTGGCGCCAGGGCCGGCATCCTTTTTACTACGAGTCGGCCTACCTCGTTTGACGCTAACTCATTTGCTGGTCGCCCGGAGGCAGACTTAATTCACCCCCCCTCTGAGTAAGTGTGCCAGGACCTATTTCGAGCTTAGCTGCACCCCCACTGTTTTTTTTTTACTTCCCCTCAGTCGATTTTGTTAGTTAACCCCCCATTCGACGAGGATTATCTCCACTGAAGTTTTCCCCCCTCGATCCTGTCGAAGGATTACTCAGGTCCCCCCTTTTTCACCCTCAGACGATAAGATCCTTCACCTCGCACGTCTAGATGTGGGCACAGGCCTCGCCAGCATCACCTTTTTTTGTTCTGCTTTTATGTTTTTTCCCTCTTCTGGAACGCGGTGTCCTCTGCGGACCCAGCAATTTAGTTATGTAGCTTAGGAATGTGGACCCCCTAGGAGTTACTTGAGAGCTCCTCATGTCTCCTCTCTCTCACAGAACTTCTCAAAGGTCAGCGTCTGTTACTTACGTTTCCTACCCACTCCAGGCCGCTGACCTCAGTAAATCTGTGAACATTGTCTCACGTCTCCTTCCCCCTTTTCCCAGTTGGACACCCCTTCTCCATCATGTCCCCATGAGGCTGTAGCGGTCTTATTTTCACTACACTCTTCCAGTCCGATGGAACCCTCGGCGAAATCCTTCACATTTTGGTTTTTTCTTCTCCCCCTTCTTCTGCTGTTACCTACCCCCCCATAGTTGATGGAAGGGTCTCCCTACCTTTTTCTTTTTTTCACCTGTAACTTGTACACAATTAGCGTGGCGACGATACCTCATACTCGTGACTTCCGTTTCTTCGGCTTTTTTTTTCTTCTTTTTGGAGGGATTCTGTAGGTCTTTAAGTGATTTTTATCTTTTTCTAGCGGCACTTGCATACCGAAGCCCCTTCTGACTCTCGACTTTACCCTTACGCCAGTTAGTTACCTGGTCGGCTGCGTTTAAAGGACCTTTGATCATCGTATGGTGGTCGTTCCATCAAGCATTCTTTCCTGAAATCTTGCTTCTTCTTTGACCCCCCAGTCATCTTGATGATATCCTTCAACTTTTCTTTGCTTTTTGCTTCCGGAGGGTGCGGCTCCTTATTGACGTTTTTTAGTATGTTCTCTCTGGTCGCCCTCCCAAGAAGAAAAGACGCCACTCAAGAGGAAGCACTACTTTCTCCTTTTTTGACTTCTCAGTAACCTTTGAAACCCCGTTCTAGATGTAGGTTTTTCGTACCATCCCCTCATTTCTTTCGTCCTTTCCGTGCCCTTTTTAGGGGATTATTCTTCTTACCCTTCAGCTTGGATGATCGTGCGTACTTGGTTCTTTCTCTTTTCTGTAAACCTTACGTCGTTACATTTCCCCGCTGTTGCCTCTCCCATGCCGGAATCTTCGCCGGCTCTCGTAGATTCATTTCAGAGAGCAAGCTAGAAAGCTAAGTTTTTTCAAGGAAGTTGGGGATTTTCCAGATTTCTTTACGATTTCCCTTCCTTGCTGCCCTCTAACCCTGTTATTCGTGTTGAGTAACTGAATTCTGCACACCCTAGACCGAGTTTGTGTCCCCTCATCCTAGCAATTTCCCCCGCCTCTGGAGGTCCGGGGAGAAATAGTACCGTGATGACTCCCGGCCTCTTCCGCGTGACAAATCGGATACGAACTTTTTTTTTTGTTATCGTCTTTCCCCAAACGAATTAAACCCCCTGCGAGACGGAGTACCTCTGCCCTTCGTTTCTATCCGTTGTCAATTCCTGCTTTCTCCTTTCCCTAAGAAACCAGTACGCGAAGAGCTGCTCCACCCCCTCTCCCCCCCCCCTTTCCTATGATGTACTTGGGTTTTTTTTTTTTTTCGGATCAGCACGTTGCTACCGATTTGTACGGTTTTTTTCTCTCGCCGCTGAAAGATTGTCTGCCACCTGGCCGGGCGGTCTCTTCTTCCCCTCTTAGCTGCGGGGGTGAGCCCGGTCCAACCGCTCATCTTCCTTCTTTTAGCTTTTTCCTCCCTTTCCCTGAGTCCTCTCTGTTTCACCGGAAGCCTCCAGCCCCTGACGCTTTCCCCCTAACCCGTACATGCGCCTCGCCTTCGTTCCGCGGCACGCAATTCTTTTTTGTAGGATTATCTTCGTCGATTTTGAATCCCTGCCTTCCGAAGGGCTCTGCTGTTCGTTTTTTCTCTTCCTCACCACTCAAAAGTGCCTCTCCTGTGTGCTCAGGGTCCATTTCCTACCTATTTTTTTGTCAACGATCATATCTCCTTACCTAAGAAGTCGTTTTTGTTTCTTGCTGAGATCCCCTTATTCCCACAAGCTTGGTAACGGACAAGGGTAAACCTAGTGCCAGCAACCTCTTTGCATCCCCGTTTTGCATTTATGTTCGGTATCCCCCGAACCCTTAGACATGACTATGAAGCTTCACATCTCACGCGTGCGTTCACACTTAGTTCTTTCTTTCCCTCCTTGACGCCCCACACCAACACCCTCTCTGCTCTTTCGTGTGATTTCATCGCAGGTGCTGATTTCTTTCTCTGCCTCATATTTCGCACGGCCAAGGCGTCAAAAACCCCCCCAAGAGCTCTCTCCTTTTTCAAGTCTTCACCCCCCCGCCATTGACCATTCGTGGACATCGCCTCCCGACCTTTTTTCAGGGTCCCCTTCCCCTTCTGGCAGGCGGGCGTAGAATGACCGCACTCAAACCAGGGGTAGCCGTGGCTGTTTTCTTCCCAGTATCGATCTTTTCTTTTTGGGCGCCTCTCCTTCTCCGTTTCTGAAGGCGGAGGAACACGGTTCCCTCCATTAGGACAACGTGATCGACCCGTCGCATACTCCCTCCCTTTCTCCGAGTGGACCGTTGGGAACGCGATTTCTCCCCCCCATCATGTTTTCCCTTCGACCCGCCTGTGCACCTCCGCGCCGTTTCTGCAGTTTTCTCTTCCCCTCCCCGCCAAGAGCGTTTTCCCTGTCTGCTCTAGGGTGGGGACGCACCAACCCCTGCGATATTTTCCTTTTTCTGAGCACCCCCCCCCCCCCCCTACTACAGTCTCGGCCAAATCCCTGCCCCATCTTCACCCTCGGTTCCAGGAACCCCCTGAAGTTTGGATTTTCCCCCGGGCCGTGATAGCGTGCCTCGCGTACTTCTTTTTTTTGGACCTTTTCCCTTCCTGTTTTATGGACGTCTCACCGGCCGGTCCCTGAGCCTCCCACTTGAAGGCAAAGAGTTCCGGAAACCCGCCATCCCTTTTTCCCCGTCCTCTTACTTTTTTTTTTCTTTTCCTTCATAGTTCCGAACGAAGCCAGAAGGGCACTAATTTCCTGAACTCACTTGCGTCGGCGACCCCCCCCCCCCCCCCCCCCCCCCACCCCCACACTCACCCCCCCCCCCCCAACAGGACATCGAGTCGCCAAGGTCCATTGAAGCATAAGGCAAGTTAATACCCTTCGTTTTTGCTACCTTCTTTTTTATTCGTGGCTTAGTTCTTTCTCCTCTCCCTCTCACCTAACGTAACTCATACGAGCGAATCATAAGGAAGCATCCCCACCCCTCCTACCAATCCTCCTGCTACTCCACGCTTAAACTTGCAGCCCTCTCCACTCCTTCCTACATTGACTACACGCCGTGTTTACTGGTCCTTACCCAACTTACCCAGAGCAATTGGCCAGGCCGCACCCCTCGGTCCTACCTTTTGTTGATTCCCTTTCTTTCCTAGGGGTCTTTCTTTTGACCCTTCCCCCTCGAACACCGCTCACGTTCACGTCCCTCCAGCCCTGAATCTCACCCCCCTCCGAAACATCAATCCAGTCACGGACGTCCGCTTAGGTAATTTTGAGCGTCTCTCCACACTTCCCCCTTCGTTTGTTTCCACTACCAATTATGGGAGAGATAAGTTCCATCCCCACCCTCCCTCTCCATTCTTCCTCCCCATCCCATTAATTTTTTTTCAAACACAGAGTGGCATCCCCCCCCTTTTTTGGAACCTGAGTTAGCAGAGTTTCCCTCGGCTGGGAACTGCGCACGCGTCGACAGACTCAGACTTTTTCCTTAAGGGGATGCGCACGTTGAAAGAATTCCCCCCCTCTTTCTAATGGTTAACTGCCTCTTACTGGGAGGTCCTCTTCCTGCGGTGCCGGCACGACTTAAAGCCGATTAACGTGTTGATCCGGGCTTTTTGCTCTGCTCATTTAGCCCCTTCTGCAGTCCTCTCAGTCAATACTCGGATGTGCCCCCAGGTCCTCCCTGCGTTTTTCCCTGACGTCTGTTTGTGTCTTCTCTTCAGAGCATATTTCAGTTGTTCACACCGAGTTGGAGTCAGCCATCACAGAAGACACGGGCTCTTTTTTTTTCTGTGCTTTTATTCCTTGACACCCGGTTCAGGGCGACGTGTCTTTGACTTCCTCCCCCTCTCGATGTAGAAGCCGGTGGAAACGCCGCTTTCTCGTAGGCTCCTTCTGTATATTGCACTGCTTTCGTCTACCCTCTTCTTGATCCGTCCGATTTCAGATTTGGAAATGCAAGACTCAGAGCCTCCCTAGAAGTTTCCAGAGATTCATCGTCTGGCTGATAGGTCGCCCTTGATTGTCCCCCTCGTAACGCGTTACTCCTCATAGACTGGGCCGTGCTTCCGGCCCTCCACCGTCCCTGGTTCTCGATCTTTTCGCCCACCTTTTTTATTCGTGGACGGAAAAGCGGACGCGTCTTGTGCCCTGGACCCTGAGGAGTCTTCTTCCTTCAACTCAAATCCCGCCGACTCTTGAAGCGTACTGCCGTCCTCCATAACTCCCTTATCCTCTTCTTTCAGGGGACTGGGGCCTGTACGCTCTACTCTCCCCCTTCCGTCTTTTTTCGCGCCACAGTGAAGGGCCCTGAAAAGTTGTTTCCCCCCCTCTGCGTCTTAACGATGGACCTCTAGGACCATCCTCTATTTCCCCATGTCGAAACAGTCGGCGAGTTTTCATGGACTGCCCCTCCCCCAAAAGTCCTTAATTTTACGGCGCGATCGTTTGGCCGTCGGGTTCGTGCTCTCTAGCTAACACCTTTTTTTTTTCTCCTTCCTCCCGTTTTTTTTGCGTTTCGTGTATAGCCCGCACCCCCCGTCCCCTCCCTATTGGCTTTCAAGTCGACAGTTTTTCTATCGTTTGTTGGGAAGTCCGTCCACCTGGCCCCATTTAACTTGTAGACCTGTCCCTCGAGGATGGCCGGGTCGCTTTGTCAACTTCTGTTAAGGTACATCTTTTTGAAAGCATTTTTCGGCCGCCTCCTTTCACTCACTCTGCTCTCTGCCTGTTTTCCCCTCCTTCCCATAATCGCATGCCAATCTCGCTACGATGGCGTTTTCCTCCGCTTCCCCCCTCCCTCCTCCACGTTAGAGCTTTTTCTAAGTGATCACTCTCTTTTCAGGACCCTCCCGAACTCCGTATTTCAGTCCATTTTCCTCCCCCCTGCTGTACAGATACTCCCCCTGCGAGACCGTGAAGTGTTCGTGGTCCATTTTTTGCACGGCCCGACATTCAGGCGACGCTGTGACGCCTTCTATTCTTCCCGTAGTTAAATCCTAATCCTATGCGTCCTGCGGCCCCTTCGATTTTTGTACTTTTTAGTTTTCGAAACTCGGTGGCTCGCTTCGGATTTCAACCTACAGACCTAGTAGTTTTCTCCTCCTTAGGGCACTGTCCGCCTGGCGAACGGCTCGACTGCGCCACCAGTGATTGCCATCCTCTATCATAAGATTCCGATTAAATTCTCCACCCCCTTATCAGTAGGTTGCACATGAATCGCAGCACGACCGAGCAGTGCCTTCTTTTGGCTGGCTAGCCGCTTTCCCTTTTTATTTACCTGCGACCACCCATCCCGGCGGCAGGCGCCATTTATGCCCTGGCACCTGTAGTTTTGTGTGACTTCCCCTTTGATTTTTCGATTCACTCAGTCTGAGATTCATTCTTTTGTTTTTTTTCACTCGTCGAAACCGAACTTCTCACAGTTTCCCTGTCGTTTTTATTAGCTGCCGCCGCCGCACTGGCTCTTTTCGATCTCCCCTTCTCCTCGGGAGCTTTGAAGGCACCTGTTCAGCGCCCTCTTCCAGCCTTAGCCTTTTTTTTGTTCGCTTCAGTTTTTTGCCTTTCGCTCAGTTATAGGCCCCCCTCGGCGAACCCCGCACGCTTAAATTGAGGTAGTCGTTTTTATTCTTTAGTTTTTATTTCATCGTATTTGAACCCATCACCCTTTTTGTTGTTCTTTGTTTTTTATGCTTCACACAATGTATTTTTCACTTTTCCAATGTTAACCCTCCCCCGTTTTATATCCGTCAGTGCTCAGCTCCCCTCATGTATGTTTAGACCTGGAACTTCCTTGTTGCGTCTCTTTTTGATTGTGCTTCTATTATGGTCGTGCTTTTTTGGAGCTGTTTTCCGCTCTTATCAGCACCGGTAGCCAATCCTCACCCCCTCAATTCTACAGACGTTGCGGACCTGTAAGGTCCCCTTCGGCACTTGCCTTTTCCGATTCTTTGTGTTTTCGTCTATTCCCCGCATTTCTGACTTCCTTTTCTTGCCCGTTCTGGATTTGTTCCTGTAATTCCGCTTCTTTTTTACTTCTGTAGGCCTTTCCTTTTGCGTATTGATGATTCTTGTGTTTTCGGATATTAGGATTCTTCACTCTCTTTCGCTTTTTTTCTCCCTAGGAAGGAATTAAGACCCTCCGTCAACTACATTCCCAAGGGTCAATACTTTCTACCTTTCCTTCATTATTGAAATTGAAAGAGGACTTTTTCATTATTTCCGGTGGGTAGTCCATAACGCATTATTTTCTTTTTTGACTTTTCTTCTTTTCGTCTGCAAATCACTTTGAATTGATTGATCTTTACTTACCTTTCTGATGGTCTGTTTTTTACCAGTCTAACATTTCCCAAGGACCTTAAGTGAAGACTGGTTTCGACGATCACATTACCTGCCTCTGTCTCTTCTTTTTCCTGGAGATGTCGTTCCTCCTCTCCCCCCGAGAGCCCCCTTCCTGTTTTTTCTCGCCGTTGGGGAGCGTCCCCTCTTTGTTCCCGATGTCCCTTTCTTCTTTTTCCTACTTCCCTTTTTTCTTTTGAGGTGCCGATCATCTCATCTCCCCGTTTTTTTGTCAAATACGCTCCATCAGCTCCCCTGACCCATCGATGGCCCTGGATGTTTAGTCTTCTTAACTCTCGAGAGCGGCGATAACGTTCCCCCTTCGTTAGCACAGACGGCGGGTCCCGATCGAGGTAAAACAAGCCGGCCCCCCCCCAAACCCACGCGGAGAACTTCTGTCCTGATTACCCCGGAGGGTGGGGTGTGGGGGTTTGTCGTCAACCCTTTCTTCCATTGAGTGGGACCGCTGTCCCTCCTGCCCCCCTGTCCTCGCGCTATGTCACATACTCATATCTTTCTCCTTGTACACCCTGCTTTCCCCCCCCTAAATGCTTGACCTCCCGGTTTCCCCCCCCCCTGGAGGTTCGGCCCGCAGCTTTTCTACGACGCTCTCCATGTTCCTGGCCGGGCCCCCCCCCAGTTTCGTCCTATTTCTACTTTCTTAGTTGGAGGTGAGCGGTCACAGCGAGTTTCCATTTCCCTCTGTTTTCCCT
>Ga0179593_1399376_pt1 | contig 10685 bp, 13 predicted proteins | sample CZODoug2_1_08_16_FD_185931 | JGI IMG/M metagenome (GOLD analysis project Ga0179593, IMG submission 185931) | Vadose zone soil fungal communities from Angelo Coast Range Reserve, California, USA - CZODoug2_1_08_16fungal (PacBio error correction) | ecosystem: Environmental > Terrestrial > Soil >... | reverse complement strand
ACTCCCCTTTCCTCTTCCCCAAGCTTTTATAAGAACTAAGAGGATCGGTTTTCTTTTACATGGTGTATCTGACATCATGTTTTTAAGTCCGTAACAGGTCTTTTTTTGGTGCGTACCTTTTATGTAGACCCCCGTGTCGCCCACCTCTTCCCCAGTCGGTGATACCCCCCCCTCTTTGAACCCGAGGCGTGTCTTTAGTATTACTGTTTTCCGACTCTCGCAGGTCCGGTCGACAGTTGTATGACACTTTTTTTACTCCCATTCCTTGATCAGAAGAGCCCGTGTTTTCCCGCATCCTTTCTTGTTTACCCCGGCCTTTCCTTTAAACCCCTTCCAGCGATCGACACTCCGCTTCTTGTTAGGCCTTTCTTTCCTTTAAGACGCTCTCCTGTGGCATGAATTTTTATTCCTTTTACCGACCGTATTGGTGGTTGCAACGGATTCCTTTTTTTGCCCTGTATTTGGGATTCTAAAATGTTGAGGTCTTGTTCTCTTGCCACCCTGGCAGTCCTTTCCTTTCCTTCTTTGCTTCTTCCCCGTGCCACTTCCCCATAGGACCGTGCGAGTTCTTTCTCTGCCAAGTGGGCGTTTCTAATGCGACCACCTTGGATTTCCACCAGACACCCGTTGTAGCTGCTTTCCCCCGTCTGACTTCGAGCATCCGCCGAAATTGTCGTTGTCTCTTCTTACTCCCCCTCCCCTTTTCTCCCCTTCGTCCGATGTTGCGCGGAAAAACCTTTCCCCCACGCGATTAACCAGCCAGGACCCTGACCTGACACTCTCTAAGGTTTTTGGCGCTCCTTACTTCATATCGGTAGATCTGTCTGCTGATGCCATTCCATCCCTTCTCCTCCTGCGCGTTTCTTTTTTTCTTTTTTTTCCCTTTCAGCTCGTTTCTCCCATTGCAATTAGTTCAGGGGCTCAAATCATTTTGTGAACTATTTTGTCTCCTGGAAATCATTTTTGTTCTGGACTTTTTGTTCTCTAATTGTTTGCTACAGAGTTGTCGTGCAACGCTTTTTCGCCCTCTCTACTGCTCGCTGCTCTCTTTCTAGAGATCTTTATTTTTTCTGGTACGCCCACTTGATACATTGCGGTTTTGCCAGGCTCCTATGGGCACCAACCTTTCGAGCCTTCCGTGTACTGTTTAGTCACCGATGTATGACGAAACTCCCCCTCGTCATTCTCCCTGCTCCTTCGCTACAAGGCATTCAACTTCACCAAGCATCTTTATGCGCCTCTTTTTCCCCGATTTGTTTATCGTTCGCGTTCTGCCCCCCAAGCTTCGAGCGTTTCCGCCTCGGATTTTTCTTTTTCTTTCCTAGCCACCCCTAATTAGCGCCCCCCATCCCACAAATTTTCCCCGCAGCCACCGTCCATCTGCTTCCTCCCTTTTCCCCTGAGCCTTGTATTACTTCACGGCGTGGAAAGTCGCCCTTAGCGATCTTTGTTCAGGTTTCCTCTCCCTCTTCTCAAGGTTTGTGGAAGCCCGTATAGATTTGTGTTTTTCTAGTTGGATTCCTATGCCCTTTGTCCCCTGCTTTTTCCGTGTAACTTGTTGAGGCTTTATTCCATTCGTTTTCCTTTGCTTGGCGCCCTCCGTCGATCGAAATGACATATTCGGTTTGCGATGCCCCCAGGTTCCGACATGCGCGGTCGGGTCTCTTACCCTCCCCTGCCGTCCGCTTTCTCTCCCTACTTCTCGGTTTCTCTACGTCTGACGATCTGCCGCCACTTGTTTGCGTGCACAATTGGAACTTACTAACATGGATTCTTCCGATCTTTCCTGCCCTTCTTCCGTCCAACCTTGTCTTTTTCTCTGTTCCTCCCCGAGACTCCTCCCAATAGGTTTCCCAACCTCCGAAAGTGTGCTGGGAGGAGAGTCCCTATACGCATTTTGAAGGTTTTTCTTTTCGCGTCCATTGGACGTCTCGCTAGCCATAATCGTCCCTCTACCTTTCTTGTCCCCGTTCCCCCATGAGAGATGTTGGTTTTCATCCATAACGTAATTTCGTGAGTCTAGTCAATTGCGCTTTTTTTTTTTCTCTCTTTTCTGTAGTTGACTCTTCCTCCCTCCTGCCCCCTTGCCATCGGAAGTTGCAAGAAGGATAGTTCCTCCACCCCCCTTTGGAATCCGGAGTTTCACCAGCACCGCGCAAGTTGCGTTTTTTCCCGTCTGATGCTTCTTTTTCCTTTGACTTTACCCCATCGGCCTATACGGGGCTGAATGTCTTTCGGAGGCTTTTTCTGACATGCGCGGTCCAGAAACCGGTTTGCCACCCTTGGCGAGAATGCCCCGGTGCTCCTGCGTGTGCCTTCGTGGGCCTTTGACGATCAGATCCTGGGAGCGTTCCCCCCATCCTGCTTGTAACTTAGTCCTTTTGACCGCGACTGAAATTTCTTTTCCCCGGCAATTACTTGTTTTGTTTTTTCTGCCTTCCGAAGTACTGATCGACTGTCCCGAGGTTTTCAGATGCATTGAATCCCTGTAGGTTCCCCCCCACACGCCTCCCCCCAGTCCTGCTTTTTTTTGTGGATTTCCTAGGTAAATTTCTCGTCCCCCTGCCTTTCTAGGTTGGCGTCAAATGTGAGCTGGTCTTTGGTTGTTGTCCACATCCCCGGTTTTGCACGGAGTTGGCTCAGGACAGTTCTCTCTCGCCTGTTTTTCCTTACATCTCTCTTGAACCCCCCTCCTTTGTTGTTCTTCGACCCTCCCCCACAGTGATTGAATAACAAGACGCCCTTCTATATAGTTGCAAGCTTTGGTTCCTCACATTGAACAGCTTTGAGCCATTGCCCGCTTCCCCCCGCCCACGTCTTGGCTCTTCCGTCTTCCTCATTACCCTACCCCTAAGGTATGGATTTTTCTGGACGCAACTTGCTCTTCGTTTTTGTCCCAAAATGCTGATCCGCTCAAGGTCCCTCTGGACCTTTTTTCGCCGACCCCTCATCTCAAGCAGTGCTCGTAGGACCGTTCCCCTTAAGATCTCCCGTGAATGGAGTAGTCGCTTCCGTGCCCCAATATTTCGCAACGCTCCTTCTGATCTGCTCGTGCGCCTCCCAACGATCCCCGCGGAGAACAGCCCACCCGCACGTTACACAGTAGAACTCTTACTTGTTCAATCCAAGGCTTCACCCTGCGACCCTTCCCCTGTCCCGCCTCTTTCTCTTCCGCTTTTTCCTTTTCCACCTCCCTCTTTGATAAGAAAGGACTTGATTTTTGTCAGGGTTGGCTTTTCAAGCCCCCTCCCGGATTTCAAAAATAGTACTTTACTTGTTGGCTTTTCCACCGGATTTCACTTCCATTAAAAGAAGTGCATTTTGGCGTTATCTCTCCCCCTACAAGACTCGCTCTCAACTTGTCTAACTCCCCTTAGAACACCCTCTTACTTACCTCCTCTAAATGTGATAAGCTTTTGATACTAAATTTCCCCCTTTCAGTTTTTTTTCCAGGATTTCCGGACCCTCCTACCTCTCGGTGATGCTTGCTTCTATCAAGTCTCCTCCCTCCATTACATTTCTTGGTGCTCGGGCTTTTTTTCTTTCTTCTCAGTCTTGAGGATTTTTCAGATCCTTGTAAGGTTCTATCCGGGGCATTCGTCCGGTTACTATGGCTGCCTGATGTCCTGTGCGCTTTTTCCACGCCAACCTTTTCTTACCGATCTGTCTCTCCTGGATTGCTCCCTCTCATTTTCGCTTCATCTCTCTGACATGGTTCAGTACCTTCTGAATGTCGTCGGCATCGTTTCCCCCTGATTTTCGTTCCTGTCGATACTGCTTCGCTTTTGCAGAAGCGGGGCACAACTTCCTCCTTTCACCCCGCCTTCCTGCCGCAATCGTTACCTTTCCCCCAGATCCCCCCGGGTGGTCCCCTTTTTTTTTTTCGTACCCCTCCCCCTCCAAACCCCAAATCTTAAGGTGTTCACCCCTCCTTGCGCGCGGGCGGTTGACCTCGACACCGGTGGCGGCGTCTCGCTCTCTCCCTTCCACTACCGAATCTTGCGAATCTCCCTCTCCTCCTTCAAAGTTCTTAATTGTAGATTTTCGAGTTTTTTCCAATGGGTCCTCTTAATTGAATTCATAAGGTATTTGTTCGAAGCCCCAAAGGAAAAATAGTCTGTTTCGAGTTTCAGAACGGCACGATTCCGATCGCACACCGATGCTGCACTCTTGGCGCCAATATTTTCTCTGTCTTTTTTATAGCCTTTAAGTTTTAACTCTTTAGTTTTTTCCCTCGAGGTTTTCGTCAAAGGAGGGATCAAAAATTTTGTATTCTTTCAGTGGCCTGGTTGCAGTTCTGTCTCATTCCATCTTTCCCCCCTGCCCTGCGACTCCGTACAACAAACTATGCTGCGCGGTCCCTCCGCTATTCACTTTATCGTTTGATAGATTCTTGGTTCCTCCACCGTCTTGTTTTTTACCCTTCTTTCTCGCAACATTCCTTTTAGATTCTTCTTCGTCGCCTCCCCCGCCCATGAGGGACGTACCATATGTGGCCTACCCTTTTGTCAGTGTACCGGAATTGCGAATTCTTTGTTCTTATTGCTCTGAGGCCTTTCACCCACTTCACTCGGTCCGCGTCAACTGTTTTTTCTCGCGCTTTCTTCATGGCTCTCCCCTTGTTATAAGCTCCTCTCACAACCCACAACCGTCTAGTTTTCTTGACAGGTGGACATACTGTGCATAGGATTTCCACACTGTGAGTTGACGTCCCCACGCCGTTTACTGCTCCCAATTCCCCATTTGACAGTCTGACCCCCTTCTCACCCCCTTCGTTGTACATGCACTTCCATCTCCACTCAAGGATAGCTTTGTTTGTGGGCGAGAATTTCCCGGTTTGGACTTTCGTCAAGATTTTTTTTTTGACCACTCCTCAAAAGAGTCTCTTGTTTCTTTTTGCTTTTCCTTAGCAATCCGTCCTTTAAGGACGCATGGCCTTCTTCCTCGCTTCCCCCCCCCCGACCACTTTGAAAATGACAATCCCCCCCTTTCACGCACTTCCGAAGCGTTTTATGTTCATTTCCGCATTGACTCCCTTCCTCTTGTGCGTGGCTCTTTGGACCCTTCCTTCCCCCCCCCCCTTTCAGACTGCCTCCCCCTCCTCTCGAGTTCGAACGCTTGTCTTGAGTGCCCTCGTCTGCGTACACCATGTCCTTTTTTGAAAAAGGATCCCTGGACTCGGTTTTTTTTTAATATCCCCCCGTCAATGGGCTTGAATGAACCTTGGCCCGACGGCGTCCTTTCGCCAGTAACCTCTGACACAGTTATATGCTCTCAGATGGTACTTCCCTCCCCAGCACGCTCCCGGTGGAACTTCGACGGTTATAACACTCTTTAAGTTCGCACAGACCTTGTTTACTTTTCCCCCCGCATTCTTGTCGATTTACCCCATTCCCCCCTTTTCCCCAGTCCTCCTCTAAAGTTCGTTAACTGGTATCTTTTTATCTTCTTGTGGGATTTCTTGACCCGCCCGCGAGTTAATTCTTGACCACGTTTTTTTTCACTTCAGCGTATTCGTTGCTTGTAACCCGTTGTACTTTGTGTCAGACCTCCCCAGGCGGTGGACGTCCGCCAGGTCTTGTTTTTTTCCTTCCAAGATGGTAGAACCAGTCGGAGGTTCCGAACTTGCATTGGGTCTTGAACGAAAACCAGTTCCGAAGTTCTATTCTGTGTTCATCTATCTTGGTAGGGGTCTGCCCAGGGTTTCATTGCCCCGCACCCCAGTATTTGGCCCTTTGTCCTCTTATGGCTGAGAATTTTTTTCCCTCCATCTTTGAATGCTTTTTTCCTTTTTTCGGCTTTTTCTCCAACTCATCTCGTCCATCGAGCTCTGGATTCGAGTTTTTGGTGCCTTGAGGAAGGCGCGATTGTAGCACAATCGTATTATTCATCTTTTCCTCCCTGTTTTTTCCCGCCCCCGTTCTGTCGGCCTTTCTTTTTTTCCATGTAAAGACATGGGGGCTTGGGCGCGCGTTCGCCCTTGCCCCAAGTACTAATTTAGTCTCCTCACTCTCTGCCCAGCGGATCAGAGGGCTTCCCTTCCATTTCCCCTCTCCTCTGTACGCCTGCAGAAAACAGGTTTTTGTTTTTTTTGCGCCCAACCCAGATAGGTTCGATTTACTTAGAGTCTCTTTCTCCTCAATTCTTTTGTATCTTGAGCCGTACGTCTATTTGTAACTTTTTTTACTCCCCTTTCAAACGTTCCCTCCATTTCACCTCTAGGTCGGAATCACAGCCACTTATCTGATGGGTTTGGTTTGTCTCATAGCCATATTTCCAAGGTAGTACTTCCTTTGCCCATTCTCATCCCGGCTCAGTAATGTCCTTCCTCTTTTCCTTTTTGTCCCTTCCTTCCTCCGTCGATGCCTCACTTTTTCCCCTTCCCCTGCCCCATTGGCTTGCGGAAAATCTGATAAGAGTCTAAGGAAGTTCCTTCCAGGTTGCCCCGCCATGCCGTTTTTTTCCTCTCTCCCTTTTTTCCCGGCACCGCTGTTTTTTTGCTCTTTGAGAGCTTGATCTCTTCTCTTGATCTTTCGGACCTGTTTTGCACCCCTTTCTCAGTTCTTCCCCCTTTCCTTTCTTGACCTCCTTCCAGGAAAAAGGCGAACCCTTTGTCTTTTTGCCTTCAGGTTTCGAACGACGTAATAAATGATTTCCATGACTTTTAAGGAGATACCCCGAAATACATCCTTATCTTGGCTCCAGTCTTTCAGCAGCGGGGTGCGATCCCTTCTTCGTCCTCCCTTGCCGCCTCTTCTTTTGAGATTTTCTGGTTATGGATTTACAGAATTTCCCAATGATGACTGCCCAATTTGGTTTATAATAGAAACGACGTTTGACCTCCCTTGACTGCGATTTTTTTAAGGACTGGTTCCCCTGCCTTTTTTTATTGCCCATGGCGCGTCAGCGTCTCGAAGCCCCCTGTACTTTTCACAGGAAAGCGGCATAGGTTTATGTGGTTTCTTTTCTTATTGTGTTTGTCCCGAGGTTGGTAAATTTTGAAGTGTTACATATTTTGCGCCGGCTTTCTTTATTTTGGTTTCTTCTGCGCAGCGTCCAGCGCTCCTTCTTTTCGACATGACAGACTGATGTCGTTTTCGATGCCCTTTCTTCCATGTCCCGTGGTAAGCGGTCCTCCCCAGACGCAGATCTTTGCGCCTTTTCCTTTTTTTGAGCAAGTCTTTGGCTGACAATTGTTCTTGTCCAGCCGGCACTTTCAAGAATTATGGAATCAGTCCTCCATCCCGGTCTTCGTTCCACTTGTATTGTTTTCTTTCCTCCCCCCATTTCGAAGCAAAAGATTAGCCCCTCCCTCTTGGTGTTAGGTCTAACAGGAATGCATGATTTTTTTTTCTTCGTTTCGCGTCTCGGGAGTGACGAGAAGCCTAATCTACCTCTCTTTCAGGGTGCTCTTCCCAATCTTCTCTCTTTTTTCAGAATCGGCTTGTGATTTCATTTTTTTTTTGGTTTTAAGTGCGAGAGTCTTATTGTAGTTTTTTTCTTTGCCCGTGACCATCTTTCCAGGCCGTGTCAGTCCCCTTGCTGCCTCCCTCACAATTTAAATTTTTGACCTTTTTCACCGCAAAGCGCAACCGGTCAATTCACTATGCTTATCGGGGGCGTTCCTGCAGACCCAGCAGCGCACGAGATCTGATTGTGACTTCGAGTGCTGAAGGATGGCCGCTTGACGTTTTTTCTTTTTTACTGACCGGTTAAGTTCGAAGGCGGTTCTCTTTCTTATCGGGGGTTGTCGCAGAGCAGTATCATAGGAGTCGTTGCGGTATGAGGGTACCTTTTACGGTTTTTCACCACAACCACCAACCATTGCAGGTACCCCCTTTTTTCGCTTCCAATTTTCAGCGCTGCTGTTCCTTCCGAATTCCTCCGTTTCGCACCATTGTCTGGTATGGGTGCCTGAGTTTACATTTGCACCACGCCTTCTTTGATTTACTATTTCAATGGCTCGTCCTCCTCAGGTTCCATGTATTTCGGCCGAGCACATTTCTCCGAGTGGTCTGTTTTTCTTCCTCCAGATTGGACCATTCATATTTTTTCTTGCAGTTCATTTGAGTTCTGATATCTTTTTGTCCTCTCTTTTTTGTTGAGATTCTATCCCTCACAGGCGTCTTTCCCCTTCAAGTCGCCTTTTCTTTTGACGGTATGTGTGATTTAACCCGAAGCTTCTTCATTCCGCGTCCGCCCCTACATGGGTTATTCGCTCCTTACCCATATCCCCCCCCCTCCGGTTCACTTCGGGAGTGTGGAAATCAAGTTTCTGTGAAAATACCCACCTCGCGGGAGCTCAACATGTTCCATTCTTCCCCTGCGTCCCACGCAGCCCGCCAAAGAACGTTGCGCGCGGGTCCTGTGTCCTTATGTTCATATTCGTTGTGGAAGCGAGTAGGAGCCGCAGGTACCCCTTCGTTCGTCAAACGCTATATTTCTGCTCTTTCTCCTCCACGATTTGCCACCCTATGCTCCTCAGGTTTTTTCACGGTTGGCTGTCGTTTCAGCGTCAGCGCCATACCTGACCGCACGCGCCTCACCGGCCTTCGTTCTTGTTTCTTCCCCCCGCCCCGATCATCCTCTTATTCCGTCGGCTTTGCCGCTTGCCGGGTGTCTTTCCCAGCCCAGCCGGATTAAAAAATTTTTTGGATGATTTGCGGCAGGGAATCCGGCTGAACCGGGATAGTTAACATCATTGTCACCGTTGGGGCCCCTTCTTATCCGGATATTCCCTTCCCAAGAATTCCAACTACTCGGCCAAATTCTTCCCGATTATGCATATTTCCACCAGCACTAGGATTTTTTTCCGGATACCCCTCTTTTTTGATTATTGCTATCCTCTCCCCGCCCAGGAGGGACTCGTCCCCGAGCCGCTCTTTTTTGCCTTTATTTATCTGGAAGCAGACTCTTCTTTCGAGGTCTGTTGCCTCCGAGTTTCTGGCTGCCCTAGCTATCCCTCACAAGTGGGACGGATCCTTGCAAGGCGGACTTTTTTTAGGAAGGTCGAATTTAATTTTTTACCCTTTTCTTGTGATGCTCCCGCTTTCTGAGCAGCGCGAGTCCTTTTTTCCTGCACCCTTTTTTTTTGTCTTCGCTGGCACTCCGCGCCCACTCCGCTTTCTGTCCATGCCCCCTCTCGGCGTTCGCTTTCTTGTGCAGTGAAACGACTGTTAGGGCAAAGTCATTCCCAAGATAAAGGTTGTCCCAAATCCACCCCCTTCCCAACACAAATCTATAGTCCACCCAGCCTGGTCTTTTTTTTTGGGACGCTTTTTTAGAATACTCTCTTTTGGACTTTCAATACGTTAATCCTTTTTCTCCCGATGTTCCATTCCCTTCGCGGTCAAGTTCTTTTCTTTTCGTGTTCTGTCCAATTGACGGAACTTTGATTGTTTTTTTCGTCAGAACAAGTCAACTCGGCAGTCACGACCCGCGCGATGCCGACTGCGCGACCCCTATCTCCCGCTATTTTACCTCTTCGCCAAGATTTTCTTCTTTTCCCGGTTTTTGGGAGATGCCTTCGTCGTTTTTCCCATTTCGTTCCTCTGTCGTTTGACCTTGGAGTTTTCTAAACACATTTTAGGAGTTTTTTCCGGTTTTTGGTCTCCTGCTTCCCTTTTATGGATCTCGGTCCTTCGGACACCCCCCCAGATGCGCGCATCCCTTAACGCTCTTTTTTCTTGATTCAACATCTTCTTCTTGGGAGACAGGGAGTTGCAATTTCCGTTCAAGTTCGCGGCAACGGAGTTACTCTGTCCTCGTCCGAATTGGCACCCTCCCCTTGTTTCTGGGTCCCTTCCTGTTGCGAAAGAATTTTCCTTTCTACTGTTTCTTCTTTTCCCGCAGATCTCTGCAGGTTTTTTAGTTTTTTTCTTTTTTGCTCGGGAATCGATAGCAGAACTCACCACCCCCGTCGTTTTCCTTTTTTAGCTGCTCTTGTTGCATTGCCGTTTCCACGGTTTCGCGGAAAGAGTACCACTCTTCTGCAATGTTGGAAGACTTCCTTAAACTTTAGGTATTGTCGTCCAGTCATCTGCCCCGACTGGTTTTCTTTTGGGCGACTCCGCCAAGATCCACCCTTGTTTTGGCATTCTTACAGTGATTCTTCCAGATCCCAATTTCCTCTTGGGCCTTTGGGGGGTGTTTTTTGCTGAGTCTAGTTACCTTAGACTGGTGAAGGCCTGGCATTTTGGGCGAGAGTCGCGCCCGTCCCCGCCCCCCAGTTTCTGAAATACCCCCACCTTTTCCCGGTCCCTTAGTTCCCACAGAAACATTCGGGTCAGTTTCCACGAGCTCGTGTGAGCGCGTTCCTCCTTCCCTCCAACCGCCTAATTCCCCTCCTGCTCGCTTTCGTCTCCTTCTGGAGTATTGCAATGCGCCGGCCCCCCTCGGCGCTGTCCGCTGTTTGGACAAAAAAAGACTTTTTTTTTTTCTGATTCCACGTTCAAATACTTTTGATGGCCGCACTTTCTCCGACTTTGCCTGATTTCCCGAATACTGACACCCTTCTCCTACCTTCTCCCCGATTGGTTCGCCTCTATCACCCGGATTCCTGGGGACCTAACGTTTGACTGTGTTTCATCCTGAAGGCCACCTTAAACCTCCCTGTCTTACCCCTTTTTATCCGATACACCCTCCCTTTTTACCCAAGCGTATCCTTCCTTCGGCATCTCAGGTTG